>Ga0307515_10000654_pt1 | contig 79856 bp, 82 predicted proteins | sample 17_EM_MG_FD_194513 | JGI IMG/M metagenome (GOLD analysis project Ga0307515, IMG submission 194513) | Populus trichocarpa ectomycorrhiza microbial communities from riparian zone in the Pacific Northwest, United States - 17_EM | ecosystem: Host-associated > Plants > Roots > Unclassified | place...
TCATATTCTCCACCCTGCACATTCACATCTGCTCCCTTCTCCAGTAACAGCTCCACCACTTCTCTATTATCCCGGAATGTGGCAGCAGCCTGCAACGCACTACCATATTTTCCACCCTGCACATTCACATCTGCTCCCTTCTCCAGTAACAGCTCCACTATTTCTCTATTATCCAGGGATGCGGTAGTAGCCTGCAACGCACTCCCATATATTCCACCTTGCGCATTCACGTCTGCTCCCTTATCTAAAATCAATTGAACAACATCTTTAGTCTTTGCATAGTACAGTGGTGTAATACCATCCATATCCAATTCATTGACACGATATCCTTGGCTGCATAGTCTTTCAATGGCTTTGTACGAATTCTGTCGGGCGGCATAGTGCATCGCATACATGTCGTCAGGATAGCGATGTTCTTTCATCTCTTCAGTAAGGTGTTTGAAAACGAGAGGCAAGTCGAAAATCAACGCAATTGTAGATGGTGAGAAATTGGTGTGAGGTGGCTTCTGATAACTATGTATCCAGGTGTCGTCGTTAGTCCGAGAACTGTAGCAACTATCGAGAAAAACACCAAACTCGAAGAATGTAAGTAAAAGCTGCATGGTGCTTTTGCTAATTTCGACAAGACTGCGTACATGACTACTCCAGGACGGCACTGCGTAATTGACGAGCGGACGATACCCGATTTTACCATCAGGACCTTCGTTCCAGCAAAATACCAAGAAAGCGAGGCACATCCGGGCAACCTCGTCATTTGCAAGCTGCGGCTCAATTTTCAACCTTGCCACGGCGGAAGGATTCTGTGCGTCGACCAACATCTGGAGAAGGAACTCATGAACAGAAAAGTGCACAAATCGTACCGTAGAGTCGAGATAATACTCGTCATTAGCATCAACTGCGATCAGATTTGCGCAAACAGCGACCACGGTTTCTGTCTTGGGCACTATGGACTCCAGCTTTGTAGTACTTTTCGTGTCGTACTCCATTGCAACAGCGTAAATTAGTTCTCCCAGAAGAAGTGGCCTTTTCGCGTACAATATCCACATGAGAACCTTCCTCGCCAGGATGCGCTGGGGTTTTGGTTTCCCTTGAATGAGGCGAATAATGCGTTCATATGTCTGTTCCATATCTTCGGGTAGGCTCTCCAGAGCTCCCTCAATATCGTGATACGAAGTCAATGAGAGTATGTGCTTCAGTTGAAACTCAACCCACAAAAACCTAAAACAGTTAAAGTTCACGTTGATATAAGACGCGGAACCATTACTTACATCCCTCCTGCTTGATTTATAAGCGCAGTAACTGCCCTAGACTTCAATGAATCCGTTATCTCCAAAGTCCCATCTTGACGGTGTTGGTCCAGCTGAGCTGTCACGTATGATTCAATATCATCGTTAACCTTCTTCGCCTCGATTTCTACCACCGGAAAACACTTAAAAGCGCGTTGGATATCCTGTTCTTTTCTGCTTGTGACAAAAATTTTAAGATTACCGTGAGCCGTGTTATCATATGTGGCAGTGCCGCGTAGGACTTCGAAGAGCTCATTTCTTTGGTCCTCAGTGCATTCATCAAGGGCGTCCAGAACGAGAAATACCTTACCAAAGTACTCCGAAACCCGCATCAATGTATCTCGGAGTTCTGTGTATCCTGGGTTGCTGGCGTTACGATAATGATCGTCATAGAGCTTCTCCAGCTCGATCGGCAGTTCGTCCATCCTCCGGCATAATTGTTTGATAATAACTTTGACATAGGTTGAAGCCTCGAGGTTGTCCTTGAAATTGCAGTAGACAAACGAGATTCCCGTACTGTTTGATAATTCGTACTGTGCTGAGAGTTTTTCCACAACCAATGAACTATTTCATAATCACCTAGAAGTTAATTCCGACCTAACACGAGTAAGGCGGTCAGTCTTACGCTAATACTGTTTTCCCCGCGCCGGCTACAATAAATCTGTTAGTATGGTCCTTGTTGTTGAGCTTGAACGAGGGAGCCGGCTACTTACGCATACCGTGACACCATAAAAGACCTGGTCCAGATGCATCCTTCCAAGTTGTAAAACGATGATGCTCCAGAAGCCATTGACCAGTGCCCTTAAAGCGCTTCTTGAAATGTTTTTGATGTGTTTCTTCATAGTCGATTGTCGACAGCCACGCCAGCACTTTGTGGCGTTTCTCGGCTTTGCAAGAATTAGTTTCATTAATCATTTGTTTTCTTACTTAGATGGGACAAAGAAACGGCTAGTTCTCGACTACCCTTGTTTTCTAGGTATTCCCGTCGCTGCTTTTCGTGCTGCATGGCCAAACTCTGTGCTCCAGCAGACCTAACTACAACAAGAGTATGATCAAGGAACCTGTCCTGTATAGGTTTGAATTTCGACTCGAATGGATCCCAATAAACCTTCAAGAACAATTTGAACGATCTCAAATCTAATTTCTAAAGATTAGCTGTATATTTCTTTGAATAGCTCACATGGATACTCACAAGAATCTCTTCCTGAGCTCCCTCCAAAGACGCCTCTGACCGCCACGAAAAATTCAAGCAAGTCACAATATGCCTTAACCAAAGCCTACACACTTTATCAGTTGTCCGCACACTAAACTGAGAAGTAGCTGCTCGAGATGCATGGTTCGGTCAAGTTGGGGCTTCGCACATTTTGAACCTCTGGTGAGTTCTGAAAGATTAGCGAGCCGTATTGGGATAAATAGTCCAGATGTCCTGCTATTTGCTCCATCATTGTAGTAAGTTTTTCGAAGAACTCTATGTAGCCCAAGACAAGCTAAGCAAAGCACCTGTGAGCAGTTCTTTTTCGGGAACTTGATAGCTGTAATTTTGGTCTTGGGACTTACTGATAACACACAGTGAAATCCACCCACGACAAGTGAGGATATTTGTGGATTGTGTTGTATACATATTGCTACAGAACCGAGAAACTTGTTGATAAGTTGTAAGACTTTATTGATGCGGGTACCAAACGATCTCGAAGTGCTAGTTTGAGAATGTGCCTCGTCTATCATGCGTATCTCAGCTAAGATATCTGTCGCAGATTCAAAGGCATTCCTATCGTCCTCCCCTAGTTCTGCGACGTATTTCTCGATTGCAGTCTTAAGCGCGGGATCGGGAATAGGCCTGTTGACATAATAAGCACATATTAGGGCTCATATTCATTTTTGGTCATTGCTAAAACTAAACGGCTTGAGTACCCTTTGGTATATGGCGTCACGGGTGGAGAGACAGGTGTGGTAGTTTCATGTGTGCTTGTAGAGCCTTCAGATTTACTCTGCTGTGAAGCAGCCGGCTGCGAAGAACTCTGGCTCCTGACGTTTATAACTTTGGCGAACTTCCGACCACCTGCCGTCAAACGGTCTCCGAACCGGGATAGCGACATGGTTTGACTTGGTAGCGCAGGGTGTGGTTATAGTGCTAAGGTAGAGTATGGCGAAACGAGACGTCGACTAAGGCGGGGTACCTGAACAGTATAGTGCCAACAGTTTCTGCGGCTCGGCGCTACTCGCGCTCAGATGCCATCTACAAGCACACGTGCCTAGCATCAGCGGTTCATACCTCCATCTCCCACCAGAGTAGTCCAATGCCTCGCTGCTGGTCGACTCACAGATCTTGGTTGTGCGCTCGGAGCCCCACGTCCCAGAAAAATACAGCAGCGGGTAATATTAGCTAGTATTATACACAAATATCTTCCCCTTACTCCACTATCGCAAGCCATGTCCTGGGTGCGGAAGAGTAAGATGGATGTACTCCCTCAATACTAGTATTCCCGCATTGACCCGGTACTGCTCCTACGTCCAGTGTATCCACACATCGATAATCTGTCCGGAAGTTTCAAATAATGTTCCACTAGTCGGCAGTCCAGTGAGAAGTCTATCCAACTCTCACTACCCACCTCCTCGTACTCGGACCCGATTGGATGCTCATTTGCGCTGGCGTTTGCAGATAGTACAGTAAGAAGCTCACATTTAGAGCTATCGTCTGCGTTAGGATGAGCAGGTTGGTTGAATCTTGGTTGAAAGCTAGCTCTCAACCAAGCGGAAGAGTGTCGGCCCAAATTTCATTGATCAAACTATCGCCGAGATATTCAACTATTGCTGAGGGCGGATATCGATGGGCCTTACGCGTTCAACCTGGCAATTGTTAGCTAGCTGCCTAATACCAACGCGGGGAAACGAAATAACCCACCATGACCAGCGCGGAAATGGCCAAGAGTAAACGATGTCAGTCTATGAAAAGCTTTAGCGTTATCTTTGATAAGTGGTGGCATCTGATCGTTGTCGTTGTTACTGTTATTGTAATCATTTGGCATTAGTCGCTTGTGGCCGGAGAAGGAACGTCCCGAGGTACCGATCTCTACACATTTGACTGCTGGAGGGTCTTCGAAGTTTTCTGGAGGCCTCAAAATTTAGGGAATCCCGTTGCGTTGAAAGGCGTAAAATCCACCCGCTACATATGATGAAGAGATGCAAGACGGTATGTTGATATGGAAAATAGAGCAGTAGCGAGTGGTGAGGGCCGCTCCGTGGAGCTGATGGTATTTCGAAGGTAGCAGAAAGAAGATGAGAGAGTTGCGGGGATGCCAGAGTTTTATTCTCATTTGTGTGGCCTTTGTTAGCTTCGTGACGCTCTTCCACCATTCCTCGCTCACAGAACCAAATCCCAGCGTGTAGAACGGATATATACACGAGCAAACACCTTGAGGGATTACTTACTATCGATTCCGTGCTTTCAAACAAGAAAAACGTTAATTTTTGGGTTTGCCCTGATTTCATGGAACCTGTGAATGCTCATAACAGCCTCGAAGTTAGGCATCTCAGAGTAGTCTACCAAACGACTTGTTTCACACTGACACTCTACCGGCCCTACCGAATTGCCAGGCCGACTAACCTTAGAGTCAGAAACTTCGCGGACTATTCCAATAAGGTGCAAGCTAGCCTGTATAATTCCGTCCCATTAAAACTCGGGGCGCTATGAGTCATGACCGCGCCACTGACCGGGTCGTCCTGAGGATGAGATGGGGAGACCACTGCCGAGGAGACCCTCAACATATGCATGTGTCGCTCATTTCGGTCACTTTATCCCATCGTTGTGAAGAAATGTTGCATATTTGCATTGAATTACTTGTCGATGAGTCGGAAACATCTAGGAAGTTCCGTTCGACACCATTCCTTCTAAAATATAACTTCAGAAATGATGGTCTAATTCGAAAAACGCAATGCCATGCCCAGCATCCACCTGCACTCTATTGAAAGTGATGATTGATTGTTCTATCTAAAGAGGCTCCAAAGGCCTTATATATACGGTAGTCCATGTGTGCATGCGTATGCACTCATCTATGTATAGACACGACTGAATACGATCAACCCGTATGAATACCATAAGCTCCACAGCACAGTAAGCCTTATGAAGGCTAAGATTTATATATGCAACACACTCTAAGAAATATGTCCGAGTGATGTATGGTGCAGCAGGCCTGAGGTCCACCCACTCAGGCAGTCTAGTCTCGAATGGGTATGGTGCTACGTATGAGTATCACACTCCGAGACTTAACTTCCAATACTACTTTGCTCTTCCGCTCCTGTCCTTCATCGGACTCTCTATGTCCGGTTGATTGATATACTGTACCGGCAGATGAGCTTGGGACGGCATCGCCTGCTGACAGGAAATTTTCAATTGACACTGCTTGCTGACCACATTTCATTGACGGACAACAGCAAGAGTGATGTGTAATAACTGGTGATGTGTGATCTGTCTCAGTGGCACTCAGGCCTCTGTAGCCATACTGTTTATGGCTCTGCCCCCTATTCATCAGCCTGAACACTGTGACTGCCTTCATCCCCCTTCACAAGTACATGTTGAGACCATCATCACCACGGCTACAAACCCCCTCTCTAATGCCCAGTTGAGTGTGAGTCCCAAGCAGAAACAACCGAATGTTCTGCCATTTTTGGAATTACCACTGACAATTCTTGGATCTGGGACAGCAGAGTCTGACACTGACAGAACTACGTTTTGGTGGGACGGACACCGTATGCTGACCGCTGACGTCTCAAGCTCATTTGCAGGTATGTTATGAGTCATTTTGCAGGATTATATACTGTCGAAGGGGTTCCAAGCTCCCTTTTTGTGTAGTCTTTTCTTCCTGCTCTTCACTACTCCATCAACTCTATAGTCCATCAGCATTCAACTCTACACACCGCCTTCTAGCAATATACGAGTGACATGCACAACCACAACTGTTCCTGGCGCTAAGATAAGATATCGGCAACTTCCGCTCCGCAAAAACCACCTCAGCTCTCCCCCACGCATACTCCTTCCGTTAATGCTGCGTTGTTGTCGTTACTATAGTATGCTCCGTCCGAACCCGCCGCCGGTGGGTTCCCTCAAATCAACCCTTCTCCTGCCCAAGACCACGCTTCCAATCCGACCATCTGACTCCATCACCGAGCGAGCCGCACTACTCCAAAAAGTCACCAACGACCTCTACGCACTCCAATCTCAGCGCAAAGACAACCCCGCCTTCATCCTCCACGATGGACCCCCATACGCAAATGGCGCGCTGCACCTAGGCCACGCACTGAATAAAATCCTCAAAGACATTATCAACAGGGTGCAAGTTCTCGAGGGGAAGCGGGTAGTCTTCATCCCCGGCTGGGACTGCCACGGCCTCCCCATTGAGTTGAAGGCGCTGCAGCAAAAACAGGGGAAAGCATTCGAACGCTCAAAAGACGCTGCTGCGGATGCTGTCGAGATAGGGAAGAGAATGACGGCGCTTGAGATCCGGTGGATGGCACGGGAGCTGGCGCACGGAACTATTGGAGAGCAGATGAAGGAGTTTCAGCAGTGGGCGGTGATGGCGGATTGGGAAGGGAAGTATGTGACAATGGATAAAGACTATGAGCTGCTGCAGCTACAGGTGTTTAAGGAGATGGTGAAGCATGGGCTGGTGTATCGGCGGTTCCGCCCGGTTTACTGGTCGCCGTCGAGCGGGAGTGCGCTGGCTGAGGCAGAGCTGGAGTATAATCCCCAGCATGCATCGAAGGCAGCGTTTATCAAGTTTCCGGTGTGGGAGCAAGTGGCAGGGGAAGATGGAGTGAGCGCTGTGATATGGACTACTACGCCGTGGACGATCCCTGCCAACAAGGCGGTGGCGGTTGGAGCGGATATGGAGTATTGCATTGTGCAGTCTGTACCTCATGGGAAGCTGCTGGTTGCAAGGGAAAGACGTGAGCAGCTCGGCACTGTCGTTGAGGGGGAATTGTATACTATTAAGTCTGGAATCGTGGGACAAGACTTGGTGGGACTAAGCTATAGGCACCCTCTCCTCCCCGCAGACGCTCCCGCACACCCCATCATCTCCGCCGACTTTGTCTCCGCCGACTCCGGAACAGGACTTGTTCACCTCGCCCCCGGCCACGGCATGGACGACTACCTCGTCTGCCTCACGCATAAAATCGCCCCCTTCTCGCCCGTCGACAACAATGGCCGCTACACCACCGACACGCTCCCAGAGCTGCATGGGAAAGAGGTTCTCTACGCCGGCACCAAAACTGTGCTTGAGCTCCTCGAATCCTCAGGGGCGTTGCTACTACAAAATAAATTCCTACACAAATACCCTTACGACTGGCGTACCAAACGTCCCGTTATTGTACGGGCGACAGCACAATGGTTTGCAGACGCAGAAAGCATCAAGTCTGACGCTATGTCTGCGCTCGAAGACGTCCGGTTCATCCCAGAAGCCGGTAAGGCTCGACTCGCCGCCTTCGTGAAGGGAAGGAGTGAATGGTGTATCTCGCGACAGCGTGCATGGGGAGTCCCAATTCCTGCACTATACGACACCGAGACTGGAGAGCCGTTGTTGACAGAAGCAAGCGTGGACTACATTATCTCTGTCTTAAAGACGCATGGGACAGATTCTTGGTTCTCTCCCGACGTTGCAGACGAGCTCTTCGTTGCTCCGGAGTACACCGGCAAGGGAAAGACTTACACCCGCGGCAAGGAAACAATGGACGTATGGTTCGACTCCGGCACCTCATGGGCAACGTTGTCCTCTCGCGTCAACACCCCCGTAACCGCCGACCTCTACCTCGAAGGCACAGACCAACACCGTGGATGGTTCCAATCCTCACTCGTCACCAGCATCGCCGCACGCTCCTCAGCACCCTTCAAGCAAGTGCTGACGCATGGCTTTGTCCTCGACGGCAACGGTCGGAAAATGTCCAAATCCCTCGGTAACGTCGTGTCACCCACGGACGTTACATTACGTGCCCCGCAAGACGTCGGCCGCGCAACCCCCGGACGTCCCCTCGCCCCAATCCAAAAAGTCGACATCCTCCGCCTCTGGGTCGCGCACTGCGACTTCACCAAAGACGTCACCATCGGCACAACAGTGCTAGCACACATTCACGAGGTTCTCCGCAAAACGCGGGTTACCTCACGCTTCTGCGTAGGCATTCTGCACGACTGGGACGGCGTGTACGTCCCCTACTCCTCCCTCTCCCCGCTCGACAAGCTGGCGCTCGCACAGCTCTGGGGAATCAACGAGTCCGTGCGTGCCGCACTCGCCGCATACAACTTCAACAAAGCCGTCTCTCTGCTGGCCGCATACACCTCCACCGAGCTGTCTGCGTTCTACCTAGACGTAATTAAAGACCGCGTCTACTCCTCCCTCCCCACCTCCCCACAGCGGCGGGCCGCACAAACCGTAGCCGCCTACATCATCCGAAACTACCTCTCGCTTCTCTCCCCGATCGTCCCGCTTCTCGCCGCAGAAGTCTGGTCTCACGCGCCCGCCGCCCTAGTCTCCTCCACCCCACATGAGGAGCACGAAATGCTCCGCTTCTTCTCCCCGCCAGCAGAATGGGACAACCTCCCGCTTCTCACCGATTTCGCGCGACTGACGGCGGTACATAGCGCCGTGAAGCAGTGTATTGAGCGTGCTAAGGAGGCGGGACAGGTTCGTGTGAACCTTGAGGTTGAGGTGCAGGTTGTTGTTCCTGCACGGGGTATGACAAGGGAGTTGGTGACGCGGTATCGGGAGGATCTGGAGCAATTGTGGATTGTGTCTGGGGTTGAGGTGGTGGAGGAGATGGAAGAGATGGAGATGGGATGGAGGGAAACGGGGAGTTTTACGTTGGGGTCTGGGGAGTGGGGGGCTGTTAGGGTACGGAAGGCGAAGGGGAGGAAGTGTGTGCGCTGCTGGGTTTATAAGGCGCCGACGGAGGGGGGCGTGTGTCCGCGGTGTGTGAGTGTGTTGAAGGGGTTGGGAGTGGAGGGGGTGTAAAGATCTCCGTGTATTATTATAAGGAGTAGAAAAAAGTTGGGTTGGTCATTAGAAGTCATAGAATTGTAGAATGATGAAATGATAGGTATATGTACAGTTACAAGTTACAACAGATACTACATAAGTATGTATGAACCAAAGGAAACTCTGAAAGCAAAGTAAGAGGTAATCGGGAAGAGGAAACATAACTAATTCCCCTTCCTCCGTTTCCTCTGTGCTTTCGGCGAAGGTTTTACAGGTTCCTCTATTTCCTCTTCCTCTTCGTCATCCGCCACTAGCGTCGGTGCACCATCCGTACTCGCCGTATCACTATCCTCACCGTCCTCATCATTACTTTGGATCCCGCCCCACTCCTCACCATCATCCTTCACCTCTTCTTCCGCCTCCTCTTCATCCTCCGCCTTCCGTTTCCGCATCTCCCCAAGCTTCCCCACCCTGCCCGCAACAGCAAGGTCATCATCCTCCTCCTCCCCATCCGCCAATTTTGGCACAGGCGTAAACCACGGCAACTTCCCTCTAATAAAATCATTCAACACCATTTTCGCAACCCCATCCAAATCTGGTTCACCGCCCTTCAACAATCTCCCGGCCTTCTTTGCAAGAATATCCAAAAACTCGATATGGTTCTTGTACCCCCTAATCTCATACGTTCTCTCGATGTGCTGGGGTTTACACTTTGCAAGTACCGCGGGGATATACTGTTCCGGGTTCTCCACATTTTCGACACGTACCACACCGTGGAGTAGGATATCTTCGGCAGTGTCTGTGATGCTGGGAGGGACGATGCCGGGGCAGTCGATGAGGTAGATTCGGCGCATCAGGGTGATGTATTGCCAGACCTTTGTTTCACCCGGGATTGGGGCTACGGTGCACACTTTTTTGCTGCGGAGGGTGTTGATGATGGAGGATTTTCCGGCGTTGGGGTAGCCGATTAGGCCGACGGAAATTTGTTTTCGGTTGCTGTGGAGGGAGGAGAATTGACGGAGAAGCTGGATCAGGGAGCCTTTGCCGAAAGAGTTGGTGATGGAGGCGTGGAAGGCGAGGGTTGGGTAGGATTTGGAGAGACGGCGGACCCAGGCTGCCTGTTGTATATTAGTATATATGTCCCAACTACGCAACAGGATATATAATGTAAACACGAGAGGTGTGAATGTGTGAAACGTAACTAAGAGAACCTGCACAATATCTGCTCGTAAAGGTAGATGGTCGTGGTCCTCAACTCAATACGGAGCACTGCCGCCCCCTGGTGATTCCAACCCAAAACGGGAGTAATCGGCTGGACATCTCATCCAAGACGGAAGGGAGCCAGTAAGTCGGGAACGAAATTGATCTCCCACCATTGTAACAGACTTCGTCCACGGAGAATAGTAACTCAAGCAAGCTCGAGGGACGTAGCCTTGACTTAAACGGTGGGGTGCCGGTATAGCACAAATTAAAGAAGGAAATGTGTATGAAAAGAAGGTAGAGAACTGTAGGAGGACGCTTACTGCTACGCTGGTGGGTACCAAGTCACATTTGTTGAGCACAAAGATCAGATGCTTGTGTGGAGCTTCTTCTCGGATGTACTTTTCAACACTGTGACACCTAGTTCCCAGAGGGTCCCGGGCATCGAGGACATGTATTACGACGTCCGACGAATCAATGACCTATTCCCCGTATTAGCACCACATACCTCGCCAACACAAGCGCAACACAAACCTTATACAGCTCATTCCAAATGCGTTTACTCTGCCCCTTCGAAAAAATCGGCTCTCTCGCCTCCTTAATCATTCCCGCCTGTCTCTCTTCCTCCCCAAGCTTCCCACTTAGCAGCTTATCCGTCTCCAACTTCTCCTGATACTTCTTCTCGACATTCTCCAAATGCCCTGCCATCTCCTCCATACTTCCAACCTCAATTTTCGGTCTCTTCCTCTGCGCCTTGGGACCAAAGGTCATATTAAACGGCTGCGCCTCAACCTTAACCTTTGCTTGGTGTTCTTTCGTCCCGCCCACATCAAGTAAACTCATGGGGAGCTTATTACTCTTCAACAGCACCTGGTAGGGATCATTTTTCTTCTCCGCCATTGCTTCTCTAAAGCCCGTGAGCGCCTCTTGCGAGATGACGCGGGTATTTCCAAACCATTTACGGTTCGGCTCAATACGGGCGGTGGGGACGACACGGGACTGGAATGGCGCGGCGGAGATCATCTTGGAGCCGTCGACGTTGTATTTCCCTCTGCCGGTGTCTCGGAGGTCGTTGACGCGCTTCACCTTTTTGGCATCGCGGTAGAAGTTCTCGCCTTTGGTGCGCACGTTCGACATGCCGTCACCGGTGGTGGTGGAGCGTCCGCTAGGGGATGTATTAGCACTGCAGTGAAAGAGGGCTTGGGGATGTTTGCGTACCGACGACTCTTCTCTTTCTTGAAATTTCCCATTATTTCTCAAATTTCCCACAATACCACAATTGTCTGGCGTATAGACAGAGAGCCGCAACCCGCGGCCTAGGGAAAAGAAAAGAAGAAAAGCGTTGAGCCAGATGGAGAGCCGAGTTGAAATACTTGTCGGCAGTGGTGGTTAGTAGTGGGGAGGTTTTCGAAATTTTCCTTCGTTAGCGTTTAGCGCAGTGGCTGGGAGCGGATTTTAGCCGCATCTCGTGACCTTGAGTGAGGGTTTGTGATGCAGCGATATTTCAGCGTAGATGTTTGCAATACGCCTCATCTAATCGGCTATCGTTTCTTGGTCACATATATTCACTCAATTGCACGCAGTAGTCCATCACCACTAGCACTACCAGCACTGGAAACAAAAAGGCGTTCAAACGCAAAACACTCTGACATCACGTCGTATCGCATTCATCCTAAGTTTTATACCACCCATGCACTACCCAAGACAAAAGACATTTTGCATGAGACTTATCACCTACAAGAAAACCCCCTCATTTCCCGTGACACAACCAAACAAACAATAAGCATAAATCAATTATCTCCACTTAGAACCAGTATCCCTAGGCTCCCTCGGTTTCGGGGATGCATTGTCTCTCTCCCTACTCTGAGGCCTATCACCACGTTGCTGATTTCTCAATGCGGAAGGAACCCACTTGCCCTGACCCTGACCAGACGACGGGCGCTTCTCCTGCTCGCTGGCACTGGGAGGAGTATCGCTTCTCTCGGGGCCAGGAGTGCCTCGTCGGTACGCAGGGGGTTTGTACGCAGCTGGCTTCTTTTCCTCGGGTGAAGTGGCAGTAGCAGGGGGAGAAGAAGGAGCAGCAGCTGGCGTATGAACGGGCGAGGGTTCTTCACGGGGAAGGGAACGCGGTGCGAGGTTGAGGCGTCTTCGTTCGGTGGGCGGGCCGGCGGTGGCAGCAGCGACAGGAGCAGGAGATTCTCTTCCATTCTGTGCTGCGGGAGGCGCGGGGGAAGCGGTGGGGGAAGGACGGGACTCGCCACCTGCAGCCTTTGCAGCTTCGCGATCACGCCATGATGGACGACCAGCAGTTGTAGGAACGGAGGTAGGTTTCCAGCGAGGTTCTGCGGAAGCAGAAGCTGCGACGGGAGCGGCTGCGACGGGACGGCTGAGACGCTCAGCCTTTTGTCTAACGAGACGTTCCTCGACTTCAGCCTCTTTCTGGCGTTGCTTTGCTGCGACTTCATCGAGTTTCCTATAGCTAATATCAGTACAAGCAATTGTCATAAGAGTGGGAAAAACAAACTTTTGCGTCTCCGCTGCTTCTGCCTTCTCGCGGGCCATTCTCTCACGAAGCTCGGCTTCTCTCTGGGCCTTCTCCTCAGCCTCTTTCCTTGCTCTCTCCTCCTCCTCCGCAATCCTCTTCTCCTCGGCCTCCCGCGCAAGTTTTTTCCTCTCCTTCTCGGCTTCCTCGGCAGCCCTGGTTCTCTCCTTCTGGAGGCGGTGCTCCTTGCGGCGCTGCTCCATTGCCTTTAGTAGTTCCTTTTCGGCAGCCTTGCGTCTCTGCTCGAACTCCTGGGATCGCTGTTGCTTGATTTCATCCCTGAACTTCTCGTAGCTCCCCACAAGTCTGCTCAATCGGTTCTTTAATGCAACCGCCTCCTCGTGTTGAGCCTTGGAAGTATCGAGAGTGAACTTCTTGGTCGCTTCGTAGGCTGCGAGATCTTCCGCCTTCTGGCGCTCCCAGTCGCGGGGGAGGATCTTAACCTCCTCACGACGGTAAGCACGCTCAAGGTGGTCAATACGCTTTCCGGTGAGGCGCAATCTTTCGGACATCTCGCGCTTCTCCTTCTCGAGCTGCTGAAGCTTCAACTCGCGCAGCATGTTACTATCAAGCTTACCGATATCCCCAATCTCAATCTTGCTGTCAAGTGCAAGCTCATCGAATTGTTTCTTGAGTTCCTCCTGGCGAATCCTCTCTTGCTCAACCTTGAGACGCTCGAGTTCGCGCTTCTTTTGCTGTTCGGCGACACGGGCAGCCTCGGCGGCGCGGGCCTCCTCCTGGCGGGCGGCACGGATCTGTGCCTCTTCCTTCTCCTTCTTGAGAAGAGCGGACTCAGCAGCCTCCTTTTTCTTCTCGATTATGGAGCGGCGGGAAAGAGTTTCCGTATGTTCCTTCTCGGCACCGGCAAGCGCCCTCTGGTGAGCGGCAGCCTTAGCAACCTCGCGCTCCTGAATGAACAACGGGTCGACATGGGTACAGGTAAGGTACAGGGCCTTTGCAAGCCGGGAAAATTGAGTGCGGACAATCTCGGAGGGTGTGCTTTGGAGCTTCTGGACGGAGGTGTCCTTCTCAGCGGAACCGGCACCAGAACCAGGGTGGAGTGCCTTGGTGGAGGAGAAAATGTCTGATTCGAAGGTAAGAACACCAGCCGAGTGGTCGATACGGATGGACAAGTCGCCCTTCTTGCAACCGTTCATGATAAACTTCTCGATGACAGTAGGCGTAATCTCAAAAGGCGAGGGGAAGGATGCAAGCTCGAGGACAAAGCTGAGCTGAACCGAATCGTAAACCTGTGAGAGCTGCTGGAAGAGCCTGGTAAGAATGACCTGCTGAAGTGGCTGGACATAAGGCTTCATGTCAGGGTCATTAGCGATCTGGGTAAGAATGGGCGAGATCTTCTTGCAAATGCTGAGTGGGTGGAAGTCGACTTCGAGAATTGTGTACAGGTCACGAATCTCAGGTCTAGCACGCTTCAAAAGACCCTTGTTAAGGATGTCCTTGAACAAGCTAGCACGAGTAGGAGCCTTGACCATCCCGAGGAGGTTGGTCAAGCGGGTGTTTTTGTTCCTCTTCGCCTCATCGACATCGAGCAACGCACCCTTGGAACGAGCCTGGCTGATAACCGGGATGGAGAGAGCGGCCAGAAGGTAGAGCGAGGCGACACGAGTCCAGTCAGCCTCCGTACTGGAAGGAGAATCCTTTTTCAAAGCCTGGCCAGTAGCAATCTGAGCAGCGCTGCTACGGAGAAGGTTGTAGTATCTGCTCCAAGCAGCAGCGTGGAAAAGGTAGTTGTCAGAGACCAAAAAGATGCGGGTCAAGTTTTGGTAATAGTTGGCCATCATGATGTTCTTGGCTGGCCTCTTGCTGAGATTCAGCAGGGTATGAATATCCTCAACGGACCGGAAGGCTTCCTGCCAAAGCTCCAACTCAACAGCGACGTTGAGCTGCTGGAAGCGAGTATCGAGATGGCGCTGAAGAGTATCCGGATCGTTCAAGTTGATGGCATGCATCTGGCTTGCATACTTGGCGGCGTTCTGAACATGGTTTCTGAGGAGTTCACATAGCCTGCGGAACTCGGTCTTGCGGGTGTACTTCAAACAAAACTGGAACGCCTGCAGAGCGGTACTCTGGTACATGGTTTCCAAACGAGCATTGTTGCGGAGAATATCCAAGACGGTCCTGTAAGTCTCCCACAAGAACTTCAGCCAAGGTGTGACAACTGCACGGTCGGTTCGGTCCTTGGATTGTTCGCCTGAAACAGTCGATAGGAGAATAGACTCGGGTGTCTCGGAAGCTTCAAGATCCTCAATCTGGTCAAGGGTGATCTGTTCGGCCCGCTCCTGGGCTTCGGTGACCTTGCCCTCGGCCAGCTCAATAAAGCGCTTGAGAACCAACTGAATGTAGCTGCTCAGCGACAAATCCCAAACCTAGCCCCTCGAGAAGAACACAACACACCTCGATAGTCTGAACACTAGTGTTCTGTGCAATATTCTTGTACTGATAGAGACCATCCTTGGCAGTCTTTCCCTTTCGCAAGCTCACGCAAAGCTCGACAAAAAGGATCATGACTGGCTCCAAGGAGACGATGGGAGAGTTACGGGTCCGCTTGGAGGTAACATGGTCGTGGAGCAACTCGAGAGCACCGAGGTTCTTGTTTACTGCGACGAGTTCTTGGGCGCGCTGTATTGAAGGTATTTATCAGCACTTGAAGAAGGCCGGCGGGACTACTGCTTGTAGGAGCGGACGGACCTTGAGAACATTCTCAGGCTTCGCATGAGGTGGCGGCGGCATGATGACAGTATGTCAGATCGCAGCGCAGAGATGAAACTATCTCTGGAGGACCGTGGATTGTAGGGGCAGCCGTTCGGAGATTGATGGTTTGACGATGAAGTCCTTGAAGTTTTCGCTTGCCATGCCACAAACTGTGACCCAAAACGGTAAGGCGCCGATCAGAGCCCCACCCACATTTTTGTTGCTGTGACTGCCCCACACAAACAAAGAGAAGAGACACTGCCATCACCATTCAATTATGGCAATGATATTGGAGCTAGGGTCTCGAATCGTCTCGAATTATTGCATCGAATATCTAGGTATTTTGACTATATGTGACTGAGATCGTTGCTGTCTGAAGTTAGAGTGAACATCTCTAATTCAACACCAAAAGCAAACGCAGCCTCTCCATGCACTTGCTTTTCTATACATCTAAGATATCAATCATGGCAAAGTATTAAATATGAGAATAAGGAAAAACTAAGTCCCAGACGATATAGAGTACACCCACAACACCAATTCAACCCAATCCAATCTACAGAAAGGGAACAATATTTACAAAAACTATGTCCATTACCATCACCGCCCATCTTTACGCATATCCAAACACCTCAGCAACAGCAGCCAAGTTCCATCGTACACCTCCCACGCCTATCAAAACACACACCAACTCTACCACTAACAACGTAACTGTGCCTAACATGAACCTTGGGCTAAAAATCCGATACAACATCAGATGCCTCCTCAACCACCCAGCACACATCATGCTTGCTCCAGCAATTGTCGCCTGAAAGAGCACATATGTCGCACTGGCTTTTGCCACCTTGCTCAGCAGGCTCTCATTCTCACCGGGCACCTTCTTTGCGGGGGCTTTCCATAGTGCCACTAAAGGAACAGCAATGGCAGTGAGAATCTGGGGACCGAGAGTATTTGCGACTACCAGGAGTGGGGACCATGGATATCGGATACTGGTGAGAGGGATAAAGGCAGATTCCCACTGAATTGAGGAAAGCGTGGCTTGGTGACCAGTTGAAAAGAAGTGTGCATTGCCGAGTAGTGCTAGCATCACAGGACCAATCGAAGAGATGGACAAGTCGTTCGCATCAATGATTTCAAGGACTGTCAAGATTTGATACAGTAAAATGCCCATCGAAAGGCCTCCCATTGGCTTTTGGAGGAGGTTAAGGGCCAACGCCCAGGAAAGAACAAGGAGGAAATACCTGCTACCGTGGACGTTCGCATAGCCAAAAATAGTAACTGTTCGTCCACTGGTGGAGGTCATCTTTGTTCCTTCTTCAGATGTTGCGGGTTTCGCCTCTTGGATATCGACTTTAAGGCATAGGGAGGACCAGCCGAACCCAACGTGACCTGCAATCAGCGCCATAGCAAGCACTAGTTGAGCAATAACAAGCTTTGAACCTTTAATCAACCCTTCGTACTCTGGGAACCATGAGCCGTTGTCGGCTGAATCGAGTGTCCAAAAGGTTGCGACAAACATGAGACCAAAGCGGAACGCCCATCCAATGTAAAATGGAGCAGGGCCATAGTATGATTTTGTGCCAGTGTAGAAGTCCGCAACAAATGCTGGAAGGGCCAGCGCCATCACAAACAACAAAGCCAAAGTCCAAGGAGCAGATACGGAGGATGTAGCGGAGGCGTAGAAAGTGGATGTGCAGTATGGCATCTGCTCTTCCCTACAAAGCCGCGAAAACGAAGCCAGGCGAGTAAGAACGAGCAGCATGGCTGAATGGTAAGTGCCCAACGTGCGACTCGAAAAGTTTGTCTTTCGTAGCGAAGCAATGAAGCTACAGATAGCAAATGTGGCGATGAAGTATGAAAGCGTTTTGTCCTCCCAGATGGTGAATGAATTGGAGCCGAACATGACCGAATTGAGAATTGTAAACAGCAAGGAAAGAAACCCCCATCCGGAATCGGGTAGGATTGAGCCAAGTCGTTGGCGAGCAGTGAGACTGGCGGAGAGAAAGCCGAGGATCATACCCATTGCGGTGCCAAATAGGATTGCATGAAGTTTGGGAACTTCCAATTTTTCACTTAAAGTGAACGCTACGGGCAGCGAGCATATAGTTCCCATAGTTAGGCCGTTTCGTATCCGCTTAAGAAGTCCATCCGTGTGTTCCACCCTGTCCCCTATAAAGCCTCTAGCATAGATAGCCAAAACCAACAGACTTCCCAACAACACAGTCACTCCAGCACCCATGCTAACCAAGTCGAACCGTGCCCAGAGATATCTGCAGATCCGCAGGGTCTCTCGTTGAAATGCCGAGAAATCTTTGTACACCTGCATCCATTCATCTCCGGGGACCTTAGTCCACTTGCTCCGCAAGCTCCCCCATTTCTTCTGACCAGCATTCCAACTAGTCTTCACCACAGAGTCTTCCTCCAAGTCTTCATTATTCTTTCCTGAGTACTCCCGTTGGTATCTCTTGATCTGGGCCGCAGTCAATCTTGACACGAGCGCCAGATTCTGCATTCCCTCATCCCCGTGCTTTCCCAGAAAAGCCTCCGCAATGGGTGCGCCAAGGTTATTGAAGGGTATCGGCGCTCCTAAAAGAAGTGACAAGGTAGGAACAAGATCAATCTGCGCAACGGACCGAGTCTCATCCTTAGGCAAGAGCTCTTCCGGTAGGCGACCAAACACGGGGTTCTTGGAGTACATCCACAACGCTGCTTCTACCTCTCCCTGCGATTCTCCTCCATGATCGCCCTTAGGGTCCATGCCATGATCGCCCATGACTACCAGCAATGTCTCATTGTCAATGCTGTCAACCAAGCGCTGAACAACAGCATCCATTTGCTTCAGCTTCTCGGTCATGGCAAAATGATCAGGGCCATATCTGTGCCCAGCATGATCTACACCCAAGTAATGCGCAAAGAGTACATCCCATTTGGTCGAATTCTTTGGATCCAACAAAGGAAATATGTGCTCGTTGACGCCGTTGTCGACCGTGTGTAAATCCCACACATTCAAGCTCTCATAGGGATGATTCATATCTTCCTCGAAATAGCCGGGGAAAAGCGCCATCCAAGTATCATCACCCATGAAAGCCATCCGTTTGCCCAACGACTTTAGTTGTGCGATAACATTGTCCTCATCAATTGCGGTTCCAGCAAAGTTGCTGCCCGCATCGATAAATGTAGGCAGCGTTCCAGTAGTCAGTCCCTTCAAGCGTTGAAGTGTGGTGGTAGGCGGATCAGCGATGAATGGTAGAAGTACGGCATTCTCGGGGTGCTTGGACGCAATCTGGTAGGGTGCCGTAAAGGCATTGTGGTAGTGGTGCGGGAGGCTCGTATTATCCTCTGGAAGGTATGGAACCGTGAAATCATATCTCAAGGCATCTATGATCACCACAACAGCTTTGTTGAACGTCTTTGGATACCAACAGCCACCATCCACACTCGACACTGGCGCGTCTCCATATTCTTGAAGCGGCGAGACAGCGCAAGAAGACTTGTGTTCGAGCACCAATCGTGTCAGCAGGAACCCCTTAGTAAAGAGAAAGATTCCGACGCTGTGCAGGTAGAAGAAGCTCAGTAACAAGGCAACAAGAAGACCATGAGAGTATTTGAAGTCGCGCTGAGCAATTTTGCTCCGCAGTTTGATCTGCTCATCTTTGGAGCGCTTGGCTGCGAGTTCCTTTGCTTGAACGACGCCTGCAGCTACAAACTTGGTTGCAATCTCTTGGTACTCGGATCGGGGTTTCCGCGATTGAGTGGACATAGTGATTGCTGACTGTCCGCAGTTCTATCGAGAACAGAACGGAAGATGAAGGAAAAGATGAAAGCTAAGACTTGACGCGCTGGTAGTAAATCATCGAAAATCCAAAAGAAGGGAAAGAAAGTTTAAGGATCGGATGAAGGGGATGTCGTAGTTGGTCGACAGGGAAACGTAGCTTAGAGGCTGAACACGCGCGAACCGGGTAAGTAAGCAGTCACGTGATTTGCCGAGGCGAACATCCGCTTCTGGTCGGGCGTTGGGGCGAGTTCAATTCGGCACGCACTCGAATGCCTGGGTTACAAATCGCATTGCTCTAGAATGCAGCTGCAGCTTGTAACAGGAGGAGGCGCGAGCAAGGTGATTCATTTCTTGAAAACGTCAGAGGCTTGGCGTGCTAGACCCGACATCACTGGCTGCAGGTTTCATTTTGTGTCGCCGCCTCCACCTGTGCAGCAGCCCATCAACTCGAACAGGAATCAGACCACTCCAGCACATCCACCGTCTCTTTGCAGCATACACACACAACCACACCATCTGATCTGACAACGCCATCTTTCGGAAGGTTAAGCGTTCCTTCACCCAAACAACCCCTGCATCCCGTCCATAATGCCTTCCCCCGCCATTGTGGCACGGTGTGCCGCCGCAAGCTTGGCCTCCCGACCTGCTGTCACTTTCAGGGTATCGTCCCTGCGGACCGCTTGTTCTGCTTTCAGACCGCTGCAAGCTCGGAATTATGTATCGTCGTCCACTAAGCAGAACGCTGCTGTCAATGTTGAGAACCGGAAAATAGAGTCTGCGGATGTTCTAAGCCAGACAGGCTTACGACCATCTGAGATCGATATTGGAAATGGGATGACTGCTGATGCAATGATGTCTCCTCAGGCAGGTGCGTTGCGCAATCCAGTCATGAGTGGCGGATTCACTAACACTAGGTCTCAGGCATTCTCAAGCAAGCAACAATTATGGATCATGGGTCTCGGCCCATCTACATGGACATGCAAGCAACTACCCCGACGGATCCCCGGGTCCTTGACGCCATGCTGCCTTTCTACACCGGCCTCTATGGCAATCCTCATTCGCGGACACATGCATACGGCTGGGAGACGGAGAAGGCGGTAGACGAGGCCCGTGAAAACATTGCCAATTTGATCGGTGCTGAAGCGAAGGAAATCATCTTCACCTCTGGCGCCACCGAGTCAAACAACATGTCGATCAAAGGTGTGGCACGGTTCTACAAGGCAAAGAAACGGCACATCATCACTTCGCAGACGGAACACAAGTGTGTGTTGGACTCTTGCCGCCACTTGCAGGAGGAGGGCTTCGAAGTCGACTACCTACCAGTGCAGAGCAATGGTCTTATTGACTTGGAGCAATTGGAGGCTACCATCAAGCCCGATACCTCTCTTGTCTCGATCATGTCGGTTAATAACGAGATTGGTGTCATCCAGCCGATGGAGGAGATTGGAAAGCTTTGCAAGAGGAAGAAGGTCTTCTTCCACACGGACGCGGCTCAAGCCGTTGGAAAGATCCCGGTGGATGTCCAGAAGTGGAACGTTGATCTGATGAGCATCTCCGGCCACAAGATTTACGGACCAAAGGGTATTGGTGCTTGTTATGTCCGAAGACGCCCCAGAGTCAGACTCGAGCCAATCATTTCTGGCGGTGGACAGGAGCGTGGATTGAGAAGTGGTACCTTGGCACCACCGTTGGTCATTGGATTCGGTGAAGCCTGCCGGATTGCAAAACAGGAACTAGCGGTATGAATCCCATGCTATTGCTTCTCTCTGCCCGATGATGATGCTTTGCGCTCAATGTCCGAGCATCGCGGCATGAAGCAACGCTTCAATAGCGTTGTGTCGGCGGTGTTGTGACGATTGTGCAGGGGTACTGAGGATTCTACCTTCACGATTTCCTTCATTCATTCAGATTTTTGAGTGAAGTTGCTAACGCTCTCCTGAAGTATGATCACGCGCGTATCTCAGCACTTTCCAAACGTCTCCAGGACGGTCTTCTCGCCTTGGAGCACGCCACCCTCAACGGTTCCCCCGATCACCGCTACCCCGGCTGCGTCAATATCTCGTTCGCCTACGTCGAAGGCGAGTCCCTGCTGATGGCACTCAAAGACATCGCGCTCTCCTCAGGCTCAGCTTGTACCTCTGCTTCACTCGAGCCTTCATACGTTCTGCGAGCCCTCGGCAGCTCCGACGAGAGTGCCCACTCGAGCATCAGGTTTGGAATCGGCCGGTTCACGACGGAAGAGGAGATTGACTATGTTCTGAAGGCAGTGAAAGAGCGGGTCAACTTTTTGCGGGAGCTGAGTCCGCTGTGGGAGCTTGTGCAGGAAGGCGTCGATTTGAACACAATTGAGTGGAGTGGGCATTAGGGCGTGTTTGTACCGTGTTTTTTCCGTCTTCCGTTTTTGAATCTATCGATCGTGAGCATTGGGTGGGTTGGTGTTTTTTTCGTCTTTTTGGTTTCTAGTGCTTTCGTTGGGGGTATGGGTTGTGACTGCTGTGGAACGTCGTCGCTCTTTGCGCTGTATATTATCCTGTGGTGTTCCAAAATGGCGATATGATGGATGAGATTGATGGATGTGCTGAAAGTTGGGTGTATATAATGGGTTTTATCAATGCTATCTCGCAGTGGCGTGTTCTGCTTCACTCTGCACCTTACCTTTTCCCCCTCCATCATATCGTACAGTACCTCCTAGCCGCCGCTCAGCATATCGTACACCCTACCTCGCCTTCACTTCTTTCCACCTTCCCTCTCCCCAACCAGCCGATGATCTCCCTCGCCACTCGTCTCCCGCACATTCTGGCCCTTCAAAAACTCCTCCCGCAACGCAGCTTGCATATCGAAATCCTCCTTCCGCTCGCGCTTGATCCGCGTACGCTCTTCGTCACGGATCACGCCTGCGTGCATTGCCTGTCACAGCTATTAGCTTGCGGGTGGGCAGGCGGGTGGTGTGCTGGGGATGGGTGTGGGTGTGCGGGTCAGTGGAAGGTGGAAGGTGGGTAAGTGGGCGGAGGAAAGGAGGCTTACGGCGCGCTCAGATTGCTGCAGGTAGTGTACGCCGGCGACTGTAAGGCCGCATAGGGCGATTGTGGATATGAGGGTTGCTTTGGCGGCGCGCGACATGGTGTGGTGGGTGATGGTGGGGCGGGTAGGGCGGCTGTTAGCGAAACTCCAACCAACCAGCCCCTTTACATATCAATATCCCGCCCACGCAAAAAAACATTGATCAATCAGAACATTCTATAGCCGCAACGACCACTATTAGCCAACTAAATTTTGGAATGAAACTGCCAATGGGTACAAAAATAAATTGCACGCAAACAATAGCGACGGGAAATCGTCTAAAAAGAAAGATGGTCTCCCGGCAAACCCCAGATCTTTCTGTCTCGCGGTTGCTATGAGATACCGTAATCAATGCGCTACGGGAATCCCCGTGGAGTCTGAAAGCCCTCCAGATGGCAATCTAGATCGGTCTCAGTCTCAACGTCAAACTCCGATCTCCAGGTTCACCACAGGCCCCCAGCGCCTACCCTTAGTACTGTACCGACCACAATAGTTCGGAGATTTCATGTGACAAATTTTTTCAATACCAAATGCTTAAGAGGGGCGGAATTATTAATAAAATCTCTTTGGACAGGGCCTTTGTGGCGCGTGACGTCCGAAGCAATCACGCTCGATACATACAGCAGAGCGGAAGAAATCAAGCCACAGTTCATCACTCGCTAGTACCCAAAATTGGTATGTGTAGCCATGGTCTTACGGCCTTACCCCTATGTCCGAGTATCACAGGTATCACTGCAGCTGCCTTCTGGGATAGATCCTTGACTTTCACTCACGAACGGCCGTACCGGATGCTCAATATTATATGAGTAAATAACGGCAATGCCAGAATAGAGTAAGGCGTGGAGTTATGTCCCATGGGTATGATTCTCCTTGTCTGCACGAAATACTGAGAGCACCCATATTGATAGAGCGTGCTTGGCATACATACATTACAGTTTTAACTCATTATCTTCCCGATGGACGCTGATAGCCTCAATGAGCAACCGGGCATCTGGATCCACCCTCCACAGCCACCAGCTCTTCCACCTTTTCCCCTTCCTTTAATCCCTGATCATCATTCGTCTGAAGTCCCTCACTGATCAGCTGTCTAAACATCTGATCCGGCTCCCAAAAAGTCTCCAAGAATTTGATCCGGAATTTATCGTCGACCTCTGCTACTGTAACTCCAAACACCTCAATAACCTTGCCGCTAGCTTTCGCAGTGACAGTTCGTCCGGAAGAGAGCTTAGCTCTATAGTTCCCGGTCATAGCGCCTTCAAGTGTATCAGTTATCTGCGGTCAGGGGCAGAGAGCGAATTATACATACCCCAATGCCTCCACTTGATGCTAACCTTTGGCGGACCCCCGAGCACTTCCAGGACCTCCCAGTTAAACACCTTCATAGCACCCTTGAATAACTTGTGGCTCTTCGAGAAGTCCATAGCAGTAGTTTCGTAGACACCCTTGACGCCGTGCTCGCCAATCAGAGCATTGTAGGTTCCGAGTTTCAACATATCGTCAGCCGTCAAGGCGGGTCCGCCGTTGAGGCGGAACTCATACGAGTCCTGCGAGATGGTCCGCCACTCCTTCGGGTCGACTTTGAAAGAGGCTTCTTTTTCCCAGTTCTTGACAAGGTTCTGGAGAAGGAATTCGATCGAGTCTGGAGCCCAGTTTGTGGACTTGGTGGTTTCAAATGTGGCATTAGTAGCGCTGTAATCTGGAGCCCTTTTGTAGCGCCATTCGGCTTCTGAGGGCTAGTTAGCATGGAGTTAGGTAGGGGAGGAGGAGGGGGAGATCTACCATCTTTTAGGACGGTGTTAGGGTCGAGCAAGAAGTCAGGGAGCGCAACTGCTGCCATGTTTACTAATATGTGATAAGTAGTAGGGAAGAAGTGAAGGCGGGCTAGTGAGTCCAACCACAGACGACCTTCCAGCAGTTTATATAGCTTTCTTTCTCACGCAATACGTCTAGACGAGGTGAACCCTGCTATGACCACTGTCCGCCACGTTTCACTGATAGCCTACTGCAGGAGCGTCCCCATCAAATTGATACTCAAAGGGTCTCGCACGCGGGCAACACAGCCGATTACAATCAACAATAATACGCTGCCTAGCATTAGGTCTGATGGTAGCCGCCTAGTACCTACTTAAGTATGCAGGTGCTGGTTAGGGGAAGGTACCTTTGGTGGTTGTAAGGAAACCTTATATTAGAGACCACGGCCCCGCAGCATATCCAAAATTCACGTCGATAATTCTCACTGATTTAGCCAGTTAGTAGTGTGGTCGACAATAGACCTTCCAGCAGCTGTGCGGCCAAGCGCGAGAATCCCCACTTAGATTTGCTGGGGGCCCACAGTCTCTATTGCCGCGGGAATCTCAACATGCACTGAAGTCCGAGCGCTTTTACGGTTAAATGCTGGGCAAAGGCCTTAAGCAGGGGCAGGCACGTGTTTCGTTGAATTCTTCCCCCCTTGCTGACAGCTCCATGCAAGCCGTATTACGCAATTCTTATTCGCTCGCAGTGCTCGGACCAGACGAATTAAAGGTGTCGATCTGGCGTCTAGCAATGCAACGAAAAAGACTGGATAGCGTCAGATTATATGATATGAACACCGAAGGAAAATCTGCATGGCGTTGACGGTCAAAACCTTATATGAACTTCCGAGGTTTAATCGACCAACGGGAACGCCCCCGCTGTCCCGCCCGCTGATAGCTGTTAGATGCAGAAGCTTGTCCCAACCGGGCTGGCAGACCGTTCACACTTGCACTCTATCCACTTAATTATGTACTCAGTAGCTACTAATGGTTCATAAAATGCACCCTTGGAAGAGGGCTGGCCTAAGTCCTGCGAAACATATACGCAGTTGCCATATCTCACCGACTGCCTTCCAAAGTCCTTGCAAGGTTCGGAGCTCAGTGAACCAGGATCGCGCAAAGTCATCGGATAAATAAGAAGCGAGCTCTTAGCTGAGCAGACTTCAGATGACACCAAGGACCAGGTTTGAACCTGCAGTGTTATAAAAACAAGCCACAAGCCCAAAACCTGTTACCGCTTTTTGTTATCTTCCCCCACACCATCATCAAGCAACCATACATATTAATTGAGCCCAAGAGCTGATTCTCATGGACAGATTGTTGCGTACTATGTATCAATCCTCCGAAGTCCACCTTGTGCCCCCCAGCAATGACCTCAGCTTCTTAGGGCTCGAGTTCGACATCAACCCTAAATATCAATGAGAACCTCAAACCTAACCAAAGTCTATTTATTGCCAAAAAGGAAAGTTGGCGATTTCATGAGTTCATATAGTCTCGGAATGTGGTGCATACACGTGATGTCTATACCGATGATGATACATTCTCCGTTATTGTACTGGGAAAGATGCTGGCGATTTGCACCCAATGCAGCGAAGTCAACACTGTTCCATATAAGTAGATAACCTACTCTGGGAATGTTGTGGACATGCCCGAGCTCCGTCATACAGATATATATATAGATGAATCATTGCTGCGCACAAAGCTCTTACAGTAGACAACCAAACAAAGAACTATTTTCATCTAAAGTATCACACTGCTCACCATGAACTAGATGAGAATCCATGGTAATTGGCAACTTGAACTTCTTCAAGCGGATCGGTACACTCCATAAAGCACTTCCCGCACAAATCCCATCGTCCATCACAAGACAACCAAACCATGAATGCCAACATCGTCTTCAGCGTATACCGATGCCAGTGTGTTTACCCCGCAGACATCCAAGTCTCTTGCATTAATCCACCACTTGCTGTGTTCCTCCCCAGTCTTTGCGGTAGATGCCTCGATTCACTTGGATCGGCATCGCCCCAAAGGGAGGGTGTTAGAGCTCAGTCTCGTATGATCCACGAAACTTTCGAGGAGAGGATGCGGAGGAGAAATTGTCCGTTGTGGGAAAGCCCATTAAGGACTATTGTCAATGCGGATGAGATGGAACCCGATGCCTGTCCCACGAATACAGTTGGGGAAAATTCCGGCAGCAAATTGGCCGCTGATGTTTCGAGGATTGATCGCCGGGAAGACAGTGTCGGTGAGTCCGAATCGTCGAATAGGCTGGACAAGGTGGGTGGCCGTTGTGGGCCTGTGGAGAGAGTATTTTATTTGCGCTGAGGTGGATGTAACGGGCAGGGCAGGAACTAGAAGAGGATATTGTTTGTTGGTCGGTGATACTGTTAAGACGAGAAGCAAAAACAAGACAAGGCGATAGAGTACGGGCGGGAGGTGAGAGACAACTTAGCAGGGTAGGTAAATAGTACGAGCATCAATTGAATCCTCAAGCCACAAAGCAGACTCTAAAACACAACATGCAGAGAAAGATGCTATTCAACTAAGACATTAAAGTCTTTCAACAGAACCATACCATTGTGTGAACCTCTCAGTACACCTTGGGCTGGATCACCGTCTTCACAGAATGCCAATCATCAAGTTCCAAACCGGTGCGCCCAGGCACTATCAAATGAAATAACTCCCTTTACAACCATAGCAATTAGACACTGGTACATCAAACTCGCTTTCTTCCAACAGCTGAATGAATTTCTTAAAGGCCTATAAAACAAATCTGCAGTAGCAGAGCGATTGGCTAAGGCTATGAATAACTCGAGTGTGGCATTTAACACTGCCTAGACAAGTCAGTCCAACTGTTCCTAACAATTTCAATAACAAGTTACGTATTAAATGCACCGCCCATGGCTGTAGTCCGTACGGGGCCATATAAATTTTAGTATCTGTACGCCGTCTCAGTTTGACAACTCATAGATTTAGCATCCATACTAACGAGAAACCATGCGGTTGAGCCGGCTTGGTTACAATGTCTTGCGGACCTTTGCTTTCCCATTTGCCCTTCCTGGACTTCAGCTCACCCTTCTTATAGTCAGAATAATGCCGCTTCTCATCGATGAAGATTCCGAAACGACTGTAGTTGTGCCTAAGTTAGCGGCGTATAAGAGACTTTAGTTTTTAAATCCAGCCTGCGTTGTCGAACCACCGTACTGCATCCAAACCGCTTGAGGAGCCCGTCAGTCCACAGGTTCATTTTGCCGGTATCAATAGCTCAAAACTCGGGTTAGAAAATGACTGTAACGAATTGGCAAAACAGATTTCTATAGGCGAGGTGGAGTTCTGCTAATCCGATCTGGGATCAAAGTTGAACATGCGTAAGCTCCGATAAATATGACTACAGCCTTCATAAAGTATGATTCGATTCAGTAGTGTAGGGGTATCATGGGCGCTTGCCATCACTCGATGCATCCTGCGCCCGACCCGGGTTCAAATCCCGGCTGAATCAGTTTTTGGCCTCATGAGGGTTTTTATTTCCTGTGGATGCTTGTACATGAATTCGCGTATCTCACTACTAAGGGACTAGTCTATTGAGTACTGCGTTGGACTACCCGTTAATTCAAATTTCACGGGTGGTTGAGGCCATCTGCACCTTCTACTATCTTTGGGGTAGAACACTCGGGAGTCTTTTTTTTAGATGCCGAGTTACCTCCCGTTGTGAATGTACTCAACTGATGGATTAAGAGGGGAGCAAAGTGGTCTTCTATCAAAACAGTGCGAGTCATGCGGGGAGTGTTCAGATATGGTAGGAATGATGTGTATCAACGAGAGGCCTAGGGAGGAGAGCAGAAATGTTGAAATATGGAAGGGGAGAACCGTGTGAATAGACTTAGGTACAGAGACTGGAGAGCAGGAGAAAGACTCGAGATATATACAAGGTAGTTGGGTGCCTTATGCCCTACCGGCTGTGTGCCTTGACATCAGCTCAGCTGAAGCTCAGCTCGGTTAGGTTCATGCAACAAGAAAGTCACCACATATCCCGAGTGCTGGTCCGTGATCTTGATACCATTATCCCCCCGCCAAACTCCGTTTCACGACAACGTCAAGCGGCATACGTCCTGGTATAAAAACGTGTCCATGAACATGACCTCCATCTCATGGCCTTCTTCACCTCTCACCTAGCTCCCTCCTTTCTCTTCTCCACCGATCCCGCACTCCTCGACATCCCCGCGGTGCACGACTACATCTCGACGCGGTCGTACTGGGGGCAGGGGATGCCGTTCTCCGTCGTTGAGCGGGGGATCAAGAATTCGCTGTTTATTGGGGTATATGATATTTCCATTCCTGGGGAGACGAAGCAGGTGGGCGGTGGGCGGTGGATTACCGATTATGCAACGGTAGGTTGTTGGGTATAAAAAGGTATTAGGGGTTAACAAGGGGAAAGTTTGCATATATGAGCGATGTTTATATCGAGAATGAGTTCCAGGGACGGTGGGTATATGTATATCCGTGCGGTATGCTCAGATGCTGAGGGTGGGTAGGGGCCTCGGGAGGTGGCTAGTGAAGTGTCTCATGGAGTTGCCGCAGATCCAGGGACTGAGGAGACTGATGTTGATTACGGGGGGTGCGGAGAGGATGTATGAAAAGCATGCGGGCTTTAGGGTAGCGAAACAAGGTAAGAGTAGATGAAATTTTGGGTGTTGCAGGCTGATTGTGGTGTGGTGGTAGAGGAGGGCGGGTATGTGTATATGGAGAAGGTGGTTAGTAACGAAGAGCTTTACGGGAAGAAAAAGGCGGAGGGTTAGAAGTTGAAAACGAGGGTTTGGGATTGGTCATAAGAAATCACCCCGTGTATTCAGTCTTGCAAGTCGGCTCGACTCAACTCCATTAGTAAAGCGCCACATTCTTCATCTCACTTGCCTTTGTAAAGCTCTAGAAAGCTTCTATGATCTAGAACAAACACCCGCCCCTATACTCGCACGAGGATATTTCGGGGAATACAAAAATCTCCTTGAATCGTTGAATCTACATATAACCCACGAGCACGAGCAAACAACAACCAAGGCGGGTATATTAACCAACATAGAGTTAGTAAATCACAAATAACTGTACGCCACAATCTCTAATTGCTTCTTCCAGCTGCAACCACGTTGGATCGGACCGAGGAACGGGATCTTTTCCTCTTTTCTCCACCCCACCATCCACCACCACCATCACTGGCGCTGCCGATATGCATATGCATCTTATGCGCGCGCAAAGTGCAAGCTCCACCTCATAAATAATAAAGTGAGTTCTTAAGGTCTCTCGGTATGCCGACCCGGAGAAGCACAAAATTGTGGTGGTGTGCCGATCGGAGGCGCGCGCGCGCGGGTAGGAAACAAAGAAAGGAGATGCCCATAATCGACCAGCTGCAGATCCTTGGCTGCAGACATAGCCTCACTGTTGCGCTGAGACGCGTTGCGATGGTTCAATTCAGCTGATATCATGATAAATCGAGCCAGCAGGATTTCGATTAGAAGCTACGGGGTCGCATCGCTGAGTGAGCGAGTCTAAGTGCACTTTGTCGACCAAGTATAGAAGTATCTGTACCCATCTGGATCCATCGTGCTACGAGTCTTGTTACGATGACTGAAAAGTTGCTGAGAGAAATGGCTGATACGTTATCTTAAAGGTCATTATAATCAACCTCAGTTAACTCTAAGTGTAACTAACAAACTATTTGTTGATGTAGTCCATTTTATGACTTATTTTGGTGGTACTATTTACTTTGATAAAGCACAAAATGGTTATCATTACTTATCCTTCATCAACTCCACTACTTTACAAAAACCCTCGAAGTCCAAACTTTTAACCCCTTGAAGCGGATATTTCTTAAAAAAAAAAGGAATAATTTTTACGTGTAGGAAAATACGATAACTCTAAATACCAGATGTACTAGTACTATACCTCCCAAATTGGTAGAGAGAGGGTGGGTGGTCTCAGATTCGTGTTGAGTTGGTTTATGGACGACATCATAACCTATTTCTCTTTAGTAAGATGGCGCGATGGGATCTGTCGCCAGTGATACGCAATAGCAACTTGCATGATATGATATTGGAGCAACGGGCGGCACAGGTAATAACTATGGAGAGATATCCTTATCGCGCTTCAGCTCTTGGACTGCACGTTCCATTTCGTTTTGTTTGCAAACAACCGGGAAAGAATGAAAGGACATCTACGAGGATGAAGTCCGTTTCATGGCTTGGATTTGAAGCATATGTAGCCTGTGAGGGAATTAGTAGACTTTTCAGGTGCCTGCATCTCTTGTGACTTTGCAACTCTGCAGATGATTTCAGGAGACGAATAGTCGAATTTGTCTTTTCTAACATCCAACTGGTAGAAAAAGCTGGGGTCTACAGACGGGGGGTTTCTAAGCGCGTGATAGGCTTGCTCACCCCCGAGACTCCCCACGCCAATTCCAGCCCCGCCAACCATAACCTGAAAAAAGGGATGCGATGCCGAGTCCGGGTTCCTTGTACATTTATCCTGTTACTGAATCCTGAATCTTGAAGCGAACGAACCGGAGCTACGAATATGAAGTATGTTGGTGAGTTACAGGTACACCACGATTAGCCTGAGAAGCCTACGGTATGTGATCCAACGGCGAAGTAGATTAAGCGACGAAAATGTCTGTATCCGGGGAATGGAGGGGAGGGGACATCTTGGTTGTCAATGTGGGTCCATCTCTGGATGTGCGGCAGATTTCTGTGTGCTAACATCCAGAAAGAGCACTTTTTGCTAAGTTTTTGCACCTGGCGCCGTTGCATTCGTTTCCGCAACACTGCTAGGAAGTCAGTCCAAATTCTGGATTCTTTTGAACGATCTGTATGGTGCTGACCGACTGCATATGACCAATAAAAGCGTTTGGAATGTCGATATGCTCCGAGCGGGAATGTTCAAAAGTCGAAATGAGCAGCGCTGCAACGCAACGGCACTGTTCCGCAAAAGCAAACGTTGAATATGCCCATAATGTCGGAGCTTCTCCCCCATTCCATTATCATGCCTTCTGAAAAGCAGAAGCGGGGAAGCTACTTGCCTAGCGGCAGGTGTCAAGTCGCCGGTGTCTTGTGTGGTTGGTTTGGTACAACAGCCGATATCTATCACATTCCATCACTCATATAGCCAGGGCTGAGATCTTATTGGCCTGCCTGCGTACCTCGTTCATGCACATCTTTCGCCCGAATTGTAATGTTGCACACACCCGCGGAAAGAATAATTTCTCATCACGTTGGTTGGAGCTCGGGCTCCGGATCCCAGCACCCCGGTCTCAGTGGTCGTCACCGAGTTGCTCCAGGGACACCCTCGACAGTTTTGTAACAGAGAGTATCACCGAGCTCTCCGCCGAGGGAGCGCACGAGGAGTACATGGAATACATATCAGCACTATCAACTATCAGCATCATACCTGGAGCTCGAGAAGATGGAGTCTTCCTTGCTGCTGCTCACGCTCAGCACTTACCCAAGTTAGGGTACTGCGCCTCTAAGCGCCCATGCTAACGCAACGACAGCCTGCAGGGGACCACGGTCCGTGTTGACTCGCTAAACGGCTAAGCTTCCAGACGCACCATTCCTCGTTCGTGTTGGTGAAGAGGGGAGGAAGTTGACGGCCAAGAAAGTGGGAACACAACACCACAACAGAGGTGAAGAACGCAGGGTTTGGCAAGAGGCATGGGTGATGCTACCAAGGAAGCTAGCGCTCACGCGGTCACTGTTTGTTGGTTCTGTGAGCGTAGAGAAAAACAGGCTGCGGGCGCGCCACCCTCCTCGCACATCACCGTTCATGTAGCGGTAGCACCTGGACGGATATATCTATGCAGCGGACCCTCGTTCCTGTCCGCCACCTGTGAACGATAGCGAAACTACATATCTGCGCCTACCCGCCACTCCACTCGTTTCTCCGCGCCGCAGATAAAATCCAATGCTGGTTTGAGGTCACGTTGGAAGGGTGAACTAGAGAATAAATCAACACACATTCACCAAGATGTCGGATATTCCGGTTTACAAGCCAAACCCGAGCATCCTCAACCAAGACCTCTACAACACCACCGATATCGAGCTACAGTTCTACCAAAGCCGACTAAAATGGCCATGGCGACGAGGCGACGTCCATGCGTGGGGATGGGTCCTCTTCATCATGGGAATCCTGGTGATTTATGGTCTCCTCAACTACCACGATATCCGACTCGACCGGCGCCGCCTCTATGTTAGCATACAAAATCGCCGCAACAAAACTGGGGCGAGAATGAAGATGCCGGGGCGCAGCACGTATGATCGTATAACGACACATGCCCGCGCATTCGCATACCATCGATGGTCGCGAACCGCGCAAATATCGATCGGAATGAGCAGTCTGATAGTTGCAGGTTTCTCGTATCCGATGCTCTATGTGTTTGTGCAGCGCCCATATTATGCTCGGTCGCCGGAACTTGGACCGCCACCGCTTGCTGGACGAGCTGGGATGATTGCGGTAGCTATGATTCCATTTGTGGTTGCACTTGGGATGAAGGCGAATTTGGTGAGTTTGGTGACTGGAGTGGGACATGAGAAGTTGAATGTGCTGCATCGGTGGCTGGGATTGTTGATGGGCTTTTTGAGCATTATCCATGCCATCCCATTTCTCGTGGAGCCGGTGGTGAATGGCAGCTGGAGCGACTTGAAGGTTAAGTTTATGTCGAACATCGTGTACTGGAACGGCGTTGGGGCTTTTGCATGTTTGTTCTGGCTCTGCGTGGCGTCGCTGAAGCCGATCAGGTACATCTCTTTCCATCGCCATCAAATTCCATCTTAACCAGCTTGTAGGAGATTGTGTTATGAATTCTTCGTTCACATCCACATCACGGCTGCTGTAGGCTTTATCAGCCTGATGTTCTGGCACTGCAACAACATGCTTACCAGCTGGCACTACCTTTTTGCAGCCTTCGGCATCTGGGTTGGATGTCTTATATACCGGCTCTTCTTCCGCACCAATTTCATCCGGGCCTTCTCCGGTGAGCAAGCACACTTCACCCCGCTCTCCAATGACGGCGTACGAATCACTATCCCAACCACGATGCGATGGAGGGCTGGTCAACACGTCTTTATCCGCATTCCTTCCATCTCCCCACTCGACAACCATCCTTTTACCGTGGCCTCCGCTGTAGAAAAGCCGGAGGGTGAATACAACGACCTGGTGTTGGTATTCAAGCCGCAAAAAGGATTTACTCGACGAGTATTCGACATTTCACGAAAAGACCCGGACAACTCCTTCCGCGCCTACCTCGATGGGCCATACGGCGGTCTAGCACGGAAGCTCGAATCATTCGAAACCATTGTTTTGATTGCCGGTGGTTCCGGGATCACCCCAATCATTGGGCATCTCCACGAGCTGGCGACAAAGATCCGAGCAAAAGAGGCAGTCACACGGGACGTCCGTATCATCTGGACCGTCAAGCACTTTGGTAACTCTCCCCCCATCTGACATCTATATTTCTAACCACTATATCTAGACGCCTTCGAATGGTTTAAAGACGAGATCTCGAAGATCGCACGTACTATGCCCCGCAACAGCCTGCTAGTCCAATATTTCGTGACGCAAGAAACCCCCGTTCCACTTCCCGCGTTCCCCATCTCTGCCACCCGCTCATGGCCAAGCACACCGCGCACCCCCTCCACGCCAATGACACCCATGTTCATCAAGGCCGAACCGCTGCACGGTGTCCGTGAGATCCCCGACGAGCGCGAATATGAGATGAACGTGCTCGCGATGCGGAAAGAGCTTGGTCACGACGTGGATGATGATGATGACGAGGAAGAAGGATCTGAGCCCCACGCTTTGACAATGGATGAGTCCACCGTGACATCTCCCAGCAGTCCTGCGATGGCGAAGCTGCCGCCAATTGGTGATGAGGTCTTGCTAGAGTTTGGTCGGCCCCCGCTAAGGGCTGCGCTGAGACAGTGGTCAGATGGGTTCGGGAAGAGGACTTGTGTTTATGGTTTGTCTCCTACTACTACTCTGTGCATGATGGAGACTAATAATTTGTGTGTAGTCTGCGGACCGCCAAGTATGAAAGTTGATGTTTCGAATGCTGTCGCAGAGATGCAGAACGATATCTGGATCAGCGATGAACGCGAGGAAGTGTATCTGCATACGGAATCGTTTGGATGGTAGACCCAACCACGGAATTGTACTATATACATCACATCATCATCATTTCAATTTCATTTAATCATTTTTTTCTCTTCTTAGATAGGGCTGGGCTTGGGTTGTGTTAATAGCGTTGCATAGGTGCATGAGCTGGGTTGGGTATGGCGTAGGGATTATTATTTATTTCCTTTACTTTTCCTAATTCCGAAACCATTGTATTTATGCATTTGTTTTGTGTATGAGTTTTTGGTACGATATCTCCCGATGGGAATGTTTATATGGCTGGCTATGCAATCGAAATTTCAATTTCAAATCATTCGATCCGTGCGCACAATACGCAAGGCGTCACATCGCCGAGGTATGGTTCTTCCCTGGTGATGGAAGAGCGTGCATGGATCGAGAGAGTATCGTGCAGTGGCGTAGGGATTTCTTACTTTTCCCTAATTCGGGTTTTTATATTTAATTTATTTACTACTGTGTTGTCAGACTCGCAACCCACTTATACAAAACAGATCAGCAAGACCAACATCGACACCGATTTGTCAACCCCCCAGGAGCATCAATGATGGTGACTTACACACCATCTTCAGCTAACGACAAGGATTACTCCAAGCTTGATTTCTTCGAGGACGTCGGCCACCTGGCTCAAGTGTAGGTTCCTTCTGTAGACTTATTGTTCAAGTTGTATACTTACAGCTTCTAGAGATACGCACCTTCGCTCTGCCAGCAATCCATACATGAAAACAGTCCCGACAAGGACTCTACTATCTTTGACGCGGACGGATAGGTCCCTTCATCGACCTGTAAGCGATGGGTACGACGTCATTCTTATGGACGGCTAGCGCTCCGCTATCTACCGCTATACTGTATACGCGAAGACAAGGTCGAATTACCCGCTCTCTCTATACCCGGCATGGGACCAAGCAGATTTCCAAAAGACCATGATTAGAAATCTTTTTTCAGACGTTTGTTCATGTAGGAGCCACTTAACCAGAATTTGGACGGTCCTTGATTCCATCAGACTCCAGAAACTGGTAATGCCGAGGCAGGAGGTCAAAGTTGACCGACTGGGTGGATATGGAGTACTTTGTCGAGTTACACCACGAGATTCACACATTGAATTAATTAGGCTACGATCTCATGAGAACATATCAGGTCTTTAGGTTGAAGATTATGTGCGTCATAAGTGCAAGATCATCAACAAGGGCGACATCTGCGATTTTCCGAAATGCGACTTCATGTAACACTGGGTGCCTACTGTAGACATTGGATTAATCCGTCTTTGTTGTTGTATACTTCGTTTTGATTTATCAGGTTTCCAACTCTACTGAGTTGATATGTGGCTTCATTACTAAAGAGCGAATAAAACACCCACTGAAGTTTGAAATGCAAATTGCACAAGCTACCAAAAAGACGGAGTAATTCAAAGTCTATGGTACTTTCTTTCCTGCATTTATAATACATGTGTCTTCTACAATTACTATTCCTAGATTCCTTTCCGAGCTGATAAGGGCTTCTGCTTCTGCTGTGGAGGTTGTGTTCCTGCGGCGGAGGACTCTGGGCTGAGTTCTGTTGCTGCTTAAAATGGAGTTGGAGAGGGATGGGAGTGGCTATTTTTGTTTGTTTTCGAGCTGAGTTGCGTGCGATTGGCTGAAATAAAGTATTTATATGGGAGCTTTGACCAGTCAACAAGATCGTATTTTCCACCTTTTTGTCTCAGTCCTCCTCCCCAAGTTGCAGACGCGCGTGGTTTTCCGATTTTGCCCATACCTGGGTAGATCGCCGAGGTACATGTGGCAATTCCCTCTGAGGATTGCTTTGTATATCTGAGGCAGGGCTGAAAGTGCAATCGGGAATTCGAACTAGTACCCTGTATTACACTCCGAGACTACAGTGATCCACTTGGGCACAATCGACTGGCCGTCGACCGGATTTTTGACAATAAAGTTCCAAGCTGAACCTAATGCGTGGGCTGAGGTCTGGACAATATTAACGCATGCATGCATGCAATATCCCCAGGGCCTAGGGAGTGGTAGGACCCACAGTGCTGGATCCTAACGAACGAAGAGCCTTATATTAAAAAAAAAAAACTCCGCAACGTAATTACCCCGCTTTTGAAGCGAGTTTCCGAATTGCCAGTAGGTTTATCGGGTCGCAATCGGGCGATCGATAGGTGGACTCACACTTAGTCACTCATGTAGCTTATAGATGACGATAGTTATATCCACTAGAGAGAGTCACTTCTTATTTCCATGTATATATCCGTATATGATCACCAGCTGCAGACAAGACAAGACCGCGCGGTCCTGTCGTAATTCACTGCTGAGTGGTGGATTGGAGGGTAATATAGATAGAGGCAACATTCCTCCGATGTATTTGTCAACGGACATTTTCTCGGCCGATCGGAGAGCCGTAGTCGGATTTTTGTAGTTGCTTACTGAACATATCTGAGAGGATATGTAAGCAGCAGGATATAAAGTAGTTGTATATATATCTCCGCATTTATAGCTTCCTCCGTTTGCGCATGTACAACACGCCTCCCATGTGGTGGAATGTGGAGTATCGGCGGTTCCATGCTGTGTAATCCTAACGCTGGGACTGAATATATATGTTGCTCAACCCACCTAACTCCGACGGACGTACGCGGACAAACTATGTGACCAAACAGTAGCCGGGGTCAATCCAGTGACGATGCTCCCGGGTTCGATCATCAACGGCTACGCGTACTGCATCCAAGACCATAAAGGCGAATGGGTAATCAAAAATTTCGATGTCACTCAATAATCGTCGAGTCACGTACCGTACGGTACTTTTGTCCGCCGTCAGTATTTGCCTAGCCATCTCGCTCCAGAGTGTTAAGGCAAATAGAAGTTAACGTCAGGTATGCAAGCTGCATGTATTGCATTGGACCATATCATAAGGTAACCTACATAGTACTACACCGATTCACATACTCAGTGGGAATGTGCTTATACATACATTTCATACGTTCTCGCGTACCGGTAGCCCGCCGCTCTGGTCTTCCATATATCCAAGGGAAACATATATACGTACCGGAAGTCATAATACAAGGCGTACTAACCACTTCAAACTCGGACTCGCAATTCTAGTGCTTCGTACGTTTCCTTGGTATAATCCTGCAAGCACCCATCTGCTCCGCCTCGTCCCCGAAACACCAATGAAACATCCACCTCGTATGACAGACTTACTTGCTCCCAGCACGCGGGAAGTTTAACCGACAACGCGTAACCACGCTATATATCAATGTGGCACATGAGTATAAACCAGTCAAGATCATGGCGCATCACCCGTCGGGCAAAGCCCCCACATCTGGTGGTGGTAAGCGGTAAACATGGAAACTCTACTGGTGGGTTATATGATACGACCTTAAGTACAACACAACCTTATATCCCCACTCGCAATCCACCTTTTGCCCCGCGAAGACAGCCCAGGCGCGTCTAAAGAAACGCATCCGAGTAATCCGTATACAGCCTAGCTCCCTCTAATATTCCCAAGGTTTTTTAGTAGTGGCCAGGGAAGTTTATGAATCACTTTTATGCCGCGGGTCGTAACGCGTGATTGTGATGGTCCATATGCACTATCAATAGGCGCCGGGAGAGTATCAATAGAATTACCAAGGGCTGGACGCGGAGAAATTTTGTACCAGTCTTCTGCGGTACATAAAGCAGAGACGCCGTAGATTCGCACTCGAATATGCAGAGATAATCTGCATCAGAGTTTATCCACTATAAGCTCGGCTCAGCTGTTTGCGCGCCATAGTACCAGGAATATCATGGGCTTTGCAAGACGTCAGGTCAAGCAGGCGCACCAGGAGTCAATCGTTACCCTTAAACTAGATGCGCTAGAACAAGTAGCGTTTATTAAAATTTCATGAGTATTTAGGAAGCAGGTCTATTCTTCATTGCTGTACAACGGAGGCTCGTAGTGGCTAGGTAAATCTCTGCAGTTTTCTATCTACACAATGAATAACCCAACTTTGAAATCATCCGGTAGGTGTGTAAGGGAAATCCGTCTTGTTTGTTTGTTTGTTTGTTTTATTCATACTGTATTCACTCTAATTAGAGTATGACAGAGTCTAACCACACCTCCGCCTCCGGGCGAGCCGGCTAGATGGCGGAACTCCCACCTGCTACCCATCGCCCCCTAGGGAAATCCCTCTTCCGTAGAGATCTTTTTATCCCTAGAACCTAGCCATACGAGGTTCCTGTTGTATGTAGCGGCACATTCTCGTAAGACGTTGTGGCGTTGAGATGCTTACATTCTAGATCTGAGTCTGGGCATTGGAATGTACAACCCGAGACGTATCTGGAAATTTAGTTCCTAATCTTTGTGGGTATAAGCATTAGGCGGAGTATACTGGTGTGCAAATATCCCCCACTACAATAATGAACATCTAGGCCGTTCTACGATCTAGGTGATACTCACTTGGAATTGTTTCTGGCCCATGTGCTGTAGACGCCTGACTATCCCATACCTATAAGTGCCTTTACCTACCGCGGAATCTCTCTAATATCACCACTGCTGATAGAGCTCTCGTTTTAGTTAGCTCAAACTCCCCGTCCGTCTTAAGTCAGTTCGCACATGATTCTCTCCCCGAAAGCCTAGCTTATCATAATCCTAATTTGTAGAACTTTTATTTTATTTTAATTTTTCATGGCTTTGTCTGTCACACGTGCTTCCTCTCTCACTCTAATCAGGTCCAAGAGGAGTTCCGGAAGCATACTGAAAATGAGGCCTCGGCGACCAGGCAGGTAGATAAGATCTTACATTGATAGAATTGCTGACTCGAAAGGATGCAAGCGGTTATCGCCTTGAATTCCAAGGCCAATCCACTGTTGTGCTCTGGCGTCCTTAAGAACTATGGAATCTTAGATTGTCACAACGCCAAGAGCTTCACCATCCATCAAGATCGTATCCCTCGCCAGCCACAGTTCATAATCTAAAATGAAGAACCGTCGGAAGTCCAACACTCCCATCCCACAAAGGCCACCAGGCCGAGAATTGGAGCCAGTGCATATGCCAACCCCCCAGTGTTTTTTGGGATTGACCCCAGTGTGGTCGGTGGAAGACACCATGCTTTACTTCAGACTTCCCATACCCATATAACTGGGTGAACTATAGCCTCCACAGCTCCATAATCTCGGCTGGAACTAAAATGACATCTAGATATGATGTAATGACTTGTACGCACACACTGTATTATCAACGTATATCCAGGAGTTGGAATTCAAATCTGCACAGGGAAATTTGTTTTGACGCTGTGCCACGCCATAGTTTTAAAGTTTGACTGGCGTAGATTAAGGTTTGAAGATAAGATCACGACTGGTCACTCAGATGCACTAGCCTGACATACACTACGTGATGCTGAATACGGGATAACGTATTCCACTCCAGAATTTTGAGCCTAAGGCTAGCCAAATCATTGATGCCTGAGACAAGAAGATATCCGGGAGTTTTAAGCCTAGTCTCGAGAAATTTCGAGTGATATTCCGTGACCAGGGGAAGGTTGAATACTAAGCTGTCGGAAAACTAGTGACTGCTCCCGGGGTGTTGGGATAGTTCAACATATCGGACTCGCACCGGAGAGCCTGCTCTCGTGCCCAGACTTTCACTTTTTCGCTAGCGCTGTGCTTGCAAAGTTTGGTTTACGAGAGCACGGAGAGCCACTAGTACTTTGTTTCTGGAATGCATCAGAACTGTCTTCAATATGCTTATTTTATGTAAAAACGCTAGAGCTGCGCTGCTGCGTGATCTATTCACTAATGCGAAGGTCACATCTTGTTGGGTTGTAGAGAGGACGTAGTAGGTGGGGAGGTGCATGTTTGACCTTGCCCTCATTGTCAACGCTCACCTCATACGGGGGGTTGGGAATATCTCGCCACTTTACAGAGTTTATTCTATCTTATCTCATGACGCTCTTGAGGGGATGCTAGAATAGGAATAGATAATCCATTTTGCTTAGTTATGGCACGTTCACTCACTCGGCGGAGGAGGAGGAAAAGAGTGCAGTGCTGTACAGTATGTGCGTACATGTAAACCAAAATAACGGAACCTCGTTCACACCACTTACCAACTGCACTCGAAAACCACCCGTTAGCTGACTTCGCAAGCTCTTTTGAGGAGCGAGCTTGCGAGCGATGAAAAACTCTGGAAACGAGAACACCTACCAACATCAGTCTCACACTCCAGAATATCAGGATAATCTAACAGTTTCTACGCATCCCAGGCCCACCTTCCAGAGATGTAATATCAATATCCTCATCGCAAAACCAAACCATTTTGTATAAAAAAATCAATACCTATCAGAGAAAGAAGAAAAAAACGCTTATAAAAAGACCTACAAAAATGCATTACATATTCGAATAACTATGCTTCATCCTCCGTCTCCGTATCTGTATCACTAATCTCGGCCTCTCCCTCCGTATCACTCTCCTCGTCGCTATCACTGCTTTCATCTTCCTTCTTTACCTTTTTCGCCTTCTTCGGCCGTGCTGCACCGCGCATGGCGCTCATCTGCCCCGCCAACGAATCTATATTTCCGTCATTAGTATTGTATCGTGGGAGAAACTCGAGAAGAGCAGAAGAACAAACCTTCGTCGGGCTCAGAGATGTCGTCAACATCTTCCCACTTACTGCCCTCTTCACCAGCAACGACTTCAAGCGTCACCGATTTCTGTGTATCTACGCCCAGGTAACTGTCGCTAACACACATCATTACGAATGGATACTCTCCATCCGAGGGCGGCGCCTGGAACTGCATCTTCACCGTCACGACTCCAAAATTCTCGGGGTTCTTATCGAAGCTTGTGATCGGCTGGGGGGGTACGACAAGCTTTCCCTGTCGCATGTCTCCCAGGAAAACGTACCAACTAGGATGGTGGTCTCGAGGATAGAACGGTGCATGTGCGAGTGCTAGATCGGTACTGGATGCGTCGGGTTTGCTGCTGTCGGATGATGAGGACCACCGGGAACCCTTGCGTCCAAGGAGAGCTTCGACGTCAGTCTCGTCCGGGTCCTCATCGAGTAGGTCCTTGTGGTCGACAGGAGGAGGGGTAACCCCAGGGGGGACAATTCTTAGTTTAACGACGAAAGTGATGAGACTGGATGGGGTGATTTGCTTTTCGCCTAAAACCTTGAAGAATGCGGCTTCGACTCGGAGTGCAGGGAGGTTACGGGCGAAGGTCATGGCAGTCTGGTACTGGGGCTCGGAAAGAAGGCCTTTTCCAAGGCAGAGCTTTCTGCGCTTGTCTTCTGGGATGGACATGAGGCGTTGGACGGTCCAGTGGTTCTTGCCACCTTCCTTTTCAACGGCTCTGACAATCTTCTCGTCGAAATGAGGGAGCTGAAGAAGTGGCGAGTGACCTGGTGCGATAGCCTGGATGAAACGTTGTGATAGATGAAGCGATGCCAGGAGAGATTCAAGGTTTCCGAATGCCAAGCTTATGGATATAATTGCCCGATTGAGAGCAATAGCTGCAGGTACAACATCCAGTTTGACTAGAATAAATTCGTCAGGAATTGAACAGAATCGTGGTTGGACGGGTTTCGTACTATTTTCCAAAGTGTCACTTCCTACGTCAACCCGGTATAGATAGGCCCATAGCAATCCCAAAGCACGTCGTCTCCACCCGTCGTACTTAGCTAGAGCCTTAATTTCCCTTTCAGGCAGTCCAGCCTGAACAAGCCTTTTTTCAATAGTGGCATCCTCGCCATTTGCCCACGCCTTTTCATGGTCCCCGCCAGTAAGCTCCTTGATCTCCTCGCCCACGCTCAAGATTTCAACCAGTTTCTCCTCATTCATATCCTCGTCATACTCCTTGAAAAGTCTCCCTGCACTCTCGACCATAACGCCGTCCTTGGTGTGCTTCTTGGTTCCGTACCACCACTTTCCAACGGTGTAGGGCAATAGGATACCAAACAGCAGGCCGTAGACAGCAAGAACGTAGTACGTGTTTCCTTCAGCAACGATCCATGTCGGCAAGGCGATACCAATTGAGAACGACTGCTTGCCATCCGGATGGCCATACTGAATGTAGTTGTTTCGTATTTCTTCATCGGTCAGAGCTTTGTAAGCCTTAGTGATCTCCACGAACCGCTCATTGAGCATATCCATGGTCTCATTCGGGCCAGGGCGAATCTTGTCAGGGTGAAACTTCAGGGACATTTTCTTGTAGTGAGACTTGATAGCTTTCTCAGTGGCGGACTATGGGTTATTGTCAGCTACATCTCATAATGGTGAGAGCTTAGAGTGAGCATACCGTGCTGATTCCTAGGATCTGATACGGATCCCAAATCTTGCCCACGGTTATATCCGTTGTAGCAATCAAATAACACACATATCCAAATGCTACCCAACCAAGGACAAGTGCAGTGAACCGCTTCAGCCGCCGCTCCTTCTTTGCCTGTCGACGGCGCGATGCCTCCACCTTCTCATACTGCGGCGCACTATAGCCAGAGCTTTTTATTAAAGGTATTTTAGAAGCTCCGATCTCTACACTGCAATTAGCTTCGATGAGCAAGAAATACTGAGTCTGAGAACTACAAACGTTTACTGGGAGCAAAGGTAGAGTATGATAATGGAACTAGTACCAACAAAAGGATGGTTAGGACGAAGTAGGGGAAAAACTGGCCCTGCACGGTACGAGAAAGATCGGCTTAGCATAAAATTCGTGCCGCAGAGCACAAGGTAATGGCGGGTAGTGAGCACACACCTTGTCGTCGTAGTTGTAGTCAGTCGACATGATGCCGAGGAAGGCCTATTCGGAGGCAGGTCAAGCTTTTCAGTGGTAGGTTGTGTCTGGATAGCTAATAAGAGGTGGTGGGTAGGTAAATGGTAGGTAGTTGAGAGAGGTCGGTCCCAACAGACGATGATGCAGAATAGATTATTCAAGGAAAGTCAAAAGGACAGCGGGGAGTGGAGGAGTAAAAGACTGTAGACACGCAGCAGTCTAGTTGAAAGTACACTACTCTTGGGCGTATGCTCTGGTTCAGGAGCTGCGAGAGGAGATGTGTCGTCTCCCCTATCGTGGCCGTGGGGTTGTGAGGTCGTGATGGGAGACTCCTTTAGGAATTCTTTCTTTGGTGGAATCGTGGCCTCAACTTGCTACTAAATCCAGCCCCTGCATTTGCAGGGATGGGAAACGCTGTTACTAAGCGTTTCTAGCCCTCACTCAGATGCGATGACTTTGCGAAGATGAAGCCAATATAATAGAATGCTTTGCATTGTCGAGAATCGGAAAATCCCATTCTTGTTCGCTTCCAAGGTGTTTTGGCAGTTCCAAGTGCTGCATCCGACGTTGGTCCTGTTACTTTGCCACCCCTGTCCTGTCGTCTTAGAGTACTCTTTCTTGCTTGGCCTCTCTTCATCGCCTCCTTCTACCACTATCATCGCCAACCACGTCCAACAACTACCTAATTACACTGCTACCGAACAAAGACTCTTCATCCAGTATATCTTACATCTGCCATCATGTCTTACCGCGGCGGTGGAATCACCGGTACTAATAATATTCCTCTTGGCACGCGACGTCGCTTTGGCGGTGGCGGCGATAGCGCGAACGAGACTTCTACTCCTCCTCCTCCATCTGCCGCCGATTACTCTTCTAGAGACTCGCCGTCAGATGGAGGATACAAGCGAGGGAGGTCTCCGGCTCGATGTGAGTCCATAATCCCTTCCGCTAAGTTTCGAGTCGTGTTGTGTCGTTTGAAACCCTATACTGATGACTGAGCAGCCGACCTTGAGGGGCTAAAGAAGCGCAAGAAGAAGAACCGCTGGGGAGACCAGACCGACAACAAGGCTGCTGGCTTGATGGGTCTTCCGACTGCCATTTTCGCGACTATGACTAGCGAACAGCTCGAGGCGTACGCCCTACATCTGCGCATCGAAGAGATATCGCAGAAGCTTCGGATCAACGACTGCGTCCCGGCAGAAGGCGATAGGTATGTTGTTATGGCATCCTACATCATGTCGGGAACTGACAGTGCAACTCGTAGGTCGCCATCGCCGGCTCCACAGTATGATAACTTTGGTCGTCGTGTGAACACCCGGGAATATCGCTACCGGAAACGTCTGGAGGACGAGCGCCACAAGTTGATCGACAAAGCGATGAAGACTATCCCCAATTATCACCCACCCAGTGATTACAGGAGACCCACCAAGACTCAAGAGAAAATTTATGTGCCAGTCAATGACTATCCGGAGATTAACTTTAGTATACTAACTCCCCTCCTAACCATTTTGCTCTTACATCCAAATCCAAGCTCCAAGAAGTGGCAATCGGTGATATCTGATATCCCGAAGAAATCGCCGGCCGTTCTACTTACCCGCTGTTTCCAACTGTTTAGATGATTGCATTGCTAACCTATTGCCCTCTTGTTCGTTGGCACTAATAGTTGGTCTCCTGATTGGGCCCCGTGGAAACACCTTGAAGAAAATGGAAACAGAATCCGGTGCAAAAATTGCTATTCGTGGAAAGGGATCCGTAAAGGAAGGCAAAGGACGTTCCGACGCTGCTCACACTTCTAACCAGGAAGAGGATCTGCATTGCTTGATCATGGCAGATACTGAAGAGAAAGTTAACAAGGCAAAGAAGTTGATCAACAATATTATTGAGACGGTATGTTATTCACCCCACCACTTACTCACCCACTGTTCATACTAACGCTATCCAGGCTGCTTCCATCCCAGAAGGCCAGAACGAGCTCAAGCGTAACCAGCTCAGAGAGCTTGCAGCCCTCAACGGTACTCTCCGTGATGACGAAAACCAGGCCTGTCAAAACTGTAAGTTTACGCATCCCCCTTCCTATGCCAATTCAGTTTTCTCACATTTACAAACCAGGCGGACAAATCGGACATCGAAAGTACGACTGTCCTGAGCAACGGAACTTCACCGCAAACATCATCTGTCGCGTCTGCGGAAACGCCGGCCACATGGCACGCGATTGTCCTGACCGCCAGCGTGGCCAGAATTGGCGCAACGACCGTCCCGGCGGCGCACCCGGTAGACCTGGAGCTGCTGGTCTCGGGCATGGAGATGCCGTGGACCGCGAATACGAGGTACCTTACCCACCCCCTTCCCTCTCCCACCATCACTAACAACCCCCCACAGCAATTGATGCAAGAACTCGGCGGCTCCGCTCCGTCTATCGAAGGTTCTGGCCCGCAAGCCCGCATTGAAGCTGGTCCTTCCCGCGACGGCGGCTACACCGACTCCTACCGCGACAACTACGGCGGCGCCGAAGAACTAGGACCAGACGGACACCCGCTGAAGCCATGGCAGCGCGGACCCACCGGTGGGCCCGCACCATGGGCTGTAAATCGACCTCGCGACGCAGGCCCACCAAAAGCTCCCACCGGCCCCTCAGCAGCACCATGGCAACAGCCGCCGCCCTCGGGCCCCTCCGGCGCGGCACCATGGCAATCGCAGCAGCAGTCACCGCCACCACCTCCCGCTGCCGCAGGCGTCATGCCGTGGGGTGCGCCCCCGCCTCCTCCGCCAGGTGCAGCACCAGGAATGGGTTACAGCTCCGCATATGGTCCTCCTCCTGGCGCTTCCTACGCTGCTCCTCCACCCCCGCCGCCACCATCCGCATATGGTATACCCCCGCCGCCACCCCCATCTGGTTCCGCGCCGCCGCCTCCTCCACCTCCATCCAGCAGTGGGGACGCTCCGCCGCCACCCCCGCCGCCACCAAGTGGTAGTGGATACTACCGTTAGAGTACAATAGCTTTTTTTGGGTGGAAAACAAATTTATCTGTGTGGCTTTTTGGACTTTTGCTGCTGTATTTTGGTTTGCTGAAAATCTCTTGATAAACTGAAAAAAGATTTTACCGCCTTGCTTTTTTTTTGCTGTTGATGTGGCTTGTTAATTGCTATGAATTGTATGGATGATGGATGATATTGAACCGTCGATATGTAGTAGTCTTTGAATTGAATTTGCTTGCTGTGGTTCTTATTTCTTTCTCCTTAGGAACACAAATGATATGATGCCCCCGCCAAAGCGAAACCCAAACCCAATATCCATTTCGTTCATGAAAAAAAAGGCTCGCACATCCATCCATCTATCTAAACCATCCAATTCATGCCAGACAATAGAAAAGCAAGAAAGAAAAAATAAGCACACAGAAGTAATAGAAGACGCCTCCCAAAAGAATCGTGATGATGGAAAGAAAAAGACAAGAAAACAAAAAACCGATCAGATCCGCGGAGGGTTTCATTCATAATAATGCCTTCTTTACTCCTTCCCCACTCCCTCTCCTGCTGCTGCAGTACAACCCCTCAATAGTAAAATACCATCCACCAACACTCTAAAACCCGAACCCGGGCTGAAACCCACCAGGCGGACCTTGACTACGCCGGTTTCTCGCGCCGCCACCACCTCCCGCTCCACCTGGGAATCCGCCGCCAAAGTGGAATCCGCCGCTGTGGCCCCCTCCATTCATCATATTGAACAGAACACCTAATGCACAGTCAGTGGGCAGGTACATTGGTAGTAGTTGGGATGGAACATACTCGGGTCAATATGGCTAGGCATCCCGCCCATGCCACCCATGCCGCCAAACATATCCTCGGGATCCTGCAAGTCCACGCCGGAATCGTAGCGCTCCTTCTTCTGTGGGTCTGAAAGGGTTTCGTATGCTTCTCCTAAGTCTACTGAGGTCAATATCGTGTCACGTGATACGATTGGGGAGGGAGGAGACCTTTGAATTTCTCTGCTGCATCTGGGTTGTCTGGGTTCTTGTCTGGGTGAAATTTGATAGCCATCCGTCTGTATGCCTTCTTGATATCGGTCTCGGATGCATCCTTCTCCACACCTAGAATCTTATAGTAGTCTTTCCGCCTGCTCTTCTTGAGCTCCAATTCTGCGTTTCGGATCTCCTTCTTCAGCGTGGCATCTGTTGGGTCAGCGTCCGAGGCTGCCTTGAGCTCACGGACTGCTTCCTCCCAGTTCCCGCTCTCTCCGAGTGCTTTGGCACGGGTTTTGCGTGCCTTAGAGTACGAAGGGTCGAGCTTGAGGGCTTCATCACAGTCAGAGATGGCTTCTGTCCACTGCTTGAGCTGTTTGTTTGCAAAGATAAGTCAGTCACAAGCCCCGCCGGAAGAAAAGTAACAGCAGGGTTTTGATTACCTTTGAGTGGGCTGCAGCCCTGTTCTGATAGAGCTTAGCGTTGGTGCCCTTATTATCCGGGTCCACGCCCAACGCCTGCGAATACAGCCCCACCGCCTTCGCATAATTGCCCTTTTTGAACGCATCGTTTCCTTCTCCCTTCTTCCGCTCCAGCTCCCGAGCTCGCTTTAGGTATATCCTCGCCTGCTTCATGTCGGGATCGCACCGAAGGGCCTCCTGAAAATGTGCTGCGGCCTTCACATTGTCGCCCTGCGCATACAAGATCCGTCCCCGCAACACTAATGCATCCGAGTCCTGCTGGTTCTGCCGTAGCAAAGACATAGCCACATTCTGCGCCTCGGCCAGAGAGTGCTGCGTCCCCATCTTGAGATTGGCTTCTCCACGCAGCAGCTTCCATTCTTTTGGAGCATCTACCCCTGGGCCTAACCCGGACTCCGCCCGGTCTAGAGCATAGAGCGTCATGGAGCCCTGGGTTCCGGATGAAACACTCTGCCGGGCGGACTTGAGATGCTGCAACATCTGCACCGCTGGGGCTTTATCCTTTGCGGCTGGGGGCGGGACGATACGATTGTAAGTTTCTAGGGCATCCTCAGGCCTCCCCAACGCAACCTGGATCCTTGCCATCCGCAGGAGGGTTTTTGGGTTGTTCACACTGTAGCGGTCGGAAAGCACACAGTCTGCCAGAGCCTCGCGGAATTTCCCCGCGAGCATGTAAGCCGCGGCTCGGTTGGATAGGAAGGTGCCGTTCTCGGGCTCGCATTCTATCGCTTTAGAGTATTCCTCAACCGACTTAATGTATTCCTTCTGCTTGAAAAACTTATTACCGGCCTGCTTGTATGCTTCGCCGTCGAGCTCCTCCTTCGGAGGGTCCGGGGGGAGCGTGTGTGTGCCATTTACGCCGTTAGTGATGGGGGCGGTGCTGGGAGAAGAGGCGGCGGGAGTCTCAGGGTCCACGTCCATAGGGCTCGTTGAGGGAGTCATCCTACAAAGAAAGGGAACTAATCAAGCTGAAACCGAACGTGTATTGTTTGGTCGACGAGCGAGCGGCAGCCAGGTTCGTTCGTTGGTTGCAGAGAGTGAGCAATCACTACTGTCTACACTGGCCAGAGTGAGCGGAGAAAAAAAATAGGACTGGGCTGATTCGAGAGTAGTGACAGGCTGGGAAACAGCAGAATAAAGGCGGGGAGACGATAGAACAGGAGGAGAAGGCAGAAGGGAAGGTGGAGGTGGTGGAGGAGAAAAAGTAACAGGGAGGTAGAAGAAAGGGACAAACCCTTTTCTCGGTTGGCTGGTTGGAGGAGAAGCGGGTCCGAAAGTTAGTAGGGCGTTCGGCGCAGGGTTGGGTCGCAGGGTTAAGCAGAGCACTGGCAGAACATTCTAGCATCCAACCCGCAAACCACGCCAAGCCACGCTGACTCTTCTTCACCGTGTCTCACTCGCCGCGGTCACCACCAATTTCCCGGGTGCGGCGGTACCTGGTTGCTCTCATCCAAAGCCAGTACCAAGTCCGGAGACAAAACCGATGCGGAGAGCCTGTCGGTGGAGTACCGGGCGGGTACGCACAGCCACCACCACCAACACGATGAGATTCTGGACGCAGTGCAATCGTTAGGCACCACCCTCTCTTCTAGAGCAAGCAGCATCACATACGATGACCACGGCCACATAAACTCAGTTCACAATGTATTTGATTTTGCCCACCTAAAACAGAAGCGCCTCTATGCATAATACAGATATCATACCGAAGAAAAAATGAAAAAGAAAAAATGCGTAGAATAGAAACTAGTAAAACAAGAGGACAAGAAATAAAGGGCGGTAAGGAAAAGACGGCCATAAGCATCATCCAGAGCGTACGTCAAAGAAAATATCAATCAATCGATATCCTTCCCCGAAAGCAAACTCCCCGATGACAATAGACCCTGATATTATGACAAAAAAAGCTGTTTTAAACTTCGTTCTCAGCTCGACGCAGCTCCTAATATGCTCGAAAAGATAGTGAAAAAGTATAGCATCGCCAGAAAGTATCGGATCCCAAATATGATGATGATAGATAGACCAAGCATATGCAAAACTCCTAGATGAAAAGGTAAAAAAGTGCCGCTCATAGCATCATCCATTATTAAAAGAATTACTAGTAGGAGAGACATGAAGCTGTCGTGACAGGCGTTAAGCATTCGAAATGAGTCACTAGGCTTATGGAGAGCTGGCCTTGGCCTTTGCAATAGTCGCTGCATTTGTCGCCTTGCCATGGCTACTCTCCCTTCGGCGTTTCGGAGCATCGCGGACCTTGCTGTGGGTGTGGCATTTGTATGCGTGTCGAAACCAGGTTGTTCCCTTCTTCTTGTTGCTCACGAGAGGCACCCAATCGCTACATGTGTGACAGAGTCCTTCCCAAACATCCGGATTCCCGTCCATTCTCCGCATTTCCCTTGGTTTCTCGAATGGTCTACCGGTCGCTGCGCTGATTCCATGCGTAAATGACTTGTCGTACCAGAAGGCTGAATTCTTGAGAACTAGCCATCGTCCAGGCTTACAGATACCACACCAACCCTCGCGTTTGTTGCCGTGTCCGCGGACCCAGCGGGGTGTGTAAAGATCGCCCTCGAATCGAAGATCCTGCTCGTGGGGTACCATTTCTGGATCCTCAGGATTCATATCACTTTCTGGCGGCATGATCTGTTCTTCCGACAGGCAAGCGTATAGATTTGGACATTCCACCGCGTACGGATGGTCTGCGTGGTTGTGAGATGGTATGTACCAGGGACTGCACATCAGTTGTGCAGGTACATCATGATGCGATTCATAGGGTCCGGGAAGAAGAGAGCCCATATTTTGAGGATAGCCCTGATGGTTTGAGGGCAAATATGACGGCGCAGGTTGGGGATGGGCATGTGACGGAGCACATATTGGGGATGAATGGTGCGAGTGAGGTTGTCCTTGCAGCTGGGGATCCAAACTGCTGAGATTGCCGTAGCCCGTGGAGACCGGTGCGGACCACCGCTTCTCAATGTATGCGGTCGCGTATGGAGAGACTCTGTAGGGTCCTGACGGAGATGCAGAACCACGACCACGGCTGACGCTCCGTACAGATGGGGAAAGTGGCGTGGTAGCTGCACTGAGGGGAGTTCTGTTGTAAGATCCGTCCGTATCACCAAAGTAACTTGCAGTAGATGTAGTAACTGGCTCTGCGCTCGAAACATCATCTGACGGTCCGCGGTGGTCGAGATTCGTGTTCAGTCTTAGCGTCTCATGCGGCGTGGAGTATGGATAATTAGGCACGGGTAAAAACGCGTTTCCATTACTGTTGCTTCCATAGCTTGATCTTTTGCGGTCGTCTAGGTTACCGCTTAGCATCGAAAAATCTGCTTGAGGACGCCATTCTTGATCTTCAGAAACTACTGTCAATACTGGCCGAAATACTGCCGCAGGCAAGGTGGATGTCTCACTCTCAATCTGCTCTCCATATTGGTGCGGGCTTGGGATATCGATTCCATTCGGAGCCAGTTGTGGATTCGAATGCGTGTCATCTTCCCAAGACGATATCGTAGTACTGGTGCTCGATGTATTCTCAGGCATGGTATATGGATAGTTCTCATCAGGGACTGCCGGCGGGCCTTGATTGGTGGGAGGTGTCCAGACCGGCACTACTGGATATTGACTGTTTGAAATGGAATGATTCATAGCCAAAGCCTGCTGCTGGTACCGAGGGAAGCTGTCGTTGATATTCGAAGGTCTATATGAATTCGCGTTGGGAAGTGCGTATCTGCTACCCTTGGTATGTTCCCGCTCGCTACAATTGGATGCATCATCAGCACCCCAATTCGTGATTCCTTGTGACAAAGCATCTTTCCATTTCCGTGAGGCGAGTCTTACTATGGTAGCATGGAGTCCATCTGGCTCAACGTTTGCATCTGATTTTTTCTTGAAGATCCGAAAATAATGTAACACAAAAGGCAATAAACTATCCAATGCACACATCCGTTAGCCTCATCGTATTCCTGGGAATCGCGTTCGTTTGTCTGATGGTTATTATAGCTTCTTCCGGGCGGACGGGAGGGAAGACAGATCCACGCAAGGGGTATCATCTTGGTGTTTATCTGGTAATGGTGAAAGCAGAAAGCCATCCACCAGCAACTGGCTGATGGGGTTATGACAGAAGAAAGAATCTGGAAGAAGTTTTCTCCGTTGGTTGACGGGAACGATATGCAACTTACAATAAGTCTAGTCTCTAGTAACCCCGCAGAACTGAATAGTATATTCGATCTAATATGCGAGCCAGCCGAATTAAAGATACAAGGGTGTATGCGTATTCGATATATCGAGGTTATGGAGTTCTGGAATCTGGATCCGCACACAACACACCCACACACAAATACACTGTCCAATTAAGACTTATAAAAAACGTCGAGACTTTCTGCTCTCGATCCAATTGAAGCTGCTGGAGGTAGAGAGGATCTTAGGTCGTTCTGTTTAGTTAATAAAGCTGTGAAGGCCGGGACGATCGAAGAAGAGGACCAGCTCTTAGGGACCTGTTGAATAGAATTGAAATATGAACTAATAAGGTACAACAGACAAAGGTGTCAGAATGTAGAGCGTCTAAACGAATGACGGCTGGCAGCGAAGGTAAGGATGAAGATGAAAGGGAACTCGTGAACGGGAGACGTTGCGAAGCCACCGGGGTTTATACTTCTATGTTTCGGCATCGTTGTTGCGAGCTCTCGCGGTAGAGGGTGTGATGGAGGTGGTAGACGCAGACAAGGATATTGCAGCGGTGGCTCAAAGGGAGGGGTAGTATGTGTGTGTTACAGTGCAGGGGCTCGAAGCGCTGAGTTCCTGTCTGAAGCCTCCGACTTATCCCATTTCATCCTACCCTTTCCATTCCATCCGTCCAGGCAATCGAATCACACTTCCCCAGTGATTTCCACATCCTGCCCGCCCGCATTCGGCGACCTGCGCGTCTACAGCTCTGTGACTGCCGGTGCCGGGGCGTCTACAGTCTCTCGACTCATGTGGAAGTCAATCACCCTTCTCGAACTAGCCGCTGGTACGGAAGGACTAATCGAAGCAATCCATACCCATCTCGAATAGTTAGTTAGTTAGAACCGTAAGGACTAGGTAAAGACGTGCGTACAAATCTTCTTCCGATCTGCCGAACGACTGACAGATGACGATGTATGAACTTGACAGTTGATTGATGATGTGCTGTTCATCCTTGCTTTGATGGAAGTCTCCGAGCTCGTGGTTGGTGACACCTTACATAAAAATGGATGTGTAAGAAGCATTTGCATAACCACAAGTATTAGACACAGTAGAGGCTATGTCATTCGACGCAGAACAACACAGCGGCAGTAATCCTAGATCCTGATGTCAATAACCACTGAATCTCTATTCAAAGAAACAACACTTTACGGTGTACACGACGACAACACTGTCGAGCGAAACTAATAACAAACAAAACAAACAAACAAACACATACGTCCACGGCGTCTGCTGAAATCCCATCACTCGCCCGTCCCAAATTTTTTTCACGACATAGCAACACAACCAGTGAGCGTTCCTCGCCTGACGCGGGCTTCCACCAACACAAAAAAACCCGCTCGCCTCTCTCCCCCCAAAACTTGGTGACACTCAAAATAGCTGGATATGGATTTCGAAATGTCTGATTCTGGGACCGCTGTCGGATGATACCCTCCTGAAACACCATGGGGGCAACGGTGCAGGGGTGTTCTCCGTTTCTGTTTTGAACTTTTCATTCTCACATCCGGGCCTTCGCCTCACCCCCAATTGTGGCTGCGGTGCTTGTTGGAGCCTAGCGCGAAACAAATTCATGACCTGCCTTGGAACAGTGGTGTGCTGTTCTAGCGATCGAATGTCACAGCACCGACACGATCTGCATAGGTCCCAAACGGGTTACACAAACAGCCATGTTCAGTATGCACGGTTCCTACAGCAGCTCTACTTTTAACCTAGGTGGCTGTACTGTATCTTCTAATACTAGACGTATTATTCTGCAGGTACAGAGTGCTGCACCGTCCGGTGTCCGTGGACTTGGGCCGGCCGGCGAGCGGGGATATCATCCTGCAAGCAAGGTGGTGCAATCGCAAAAACTGCTATTTTGGAACCTTTTATCACCATGTACAGTACATGTACTCTGGCTTCTACTAACGACAACGGCCGACGAGAGAAGGTGAGAGGCGCCGCAGACTTACTTTTCTTTTTTTTCAAGAATATCGCGGCTCCGGGCGGGTGGCTGCCAGCCCATTTCCCATTGTGGTTGCTACACAGTCAGAAACGGGTGGTGCCAAAATAAGCATACCTATATAATCCTACCTGTATTCACTCATGTGACTCGGGAATTGGCGGAGAATTTTCTTCTTTTGACACAAAGAATCCTTCGCTAGGCAACACATTGCTGTCCTGGCTGGTTTCCATCCCCGACTGTTTGATATCAGAGCCGAGAAAGGATATCGATCTATCAATAAACGCCCGCCTTGTGTTTTATCCGCCTGTGAGTTTACTCAGGCGAAGCTTCTCTGGGCCCCCGGCGGGCCGTCTGTCTATGGCATGGCATAGCTGGGTTCATGTACGTGCATACTCTGGGTAAACTATGACTCGACACCGTCTGATTGTTTCGGGGATAATGTCGGTCGTCTTTTTCGGCTGTTATCGCAGTGAGTGGATGTCCAAATGCAGTAGAGGAACTCGTCCAAATCTGTCGACAAGAATGAAAGAAAGTTCGATAGAACACGCACGCTTGGTCTACCTCAAACACGGCCCTCACCGCAGTCCAGGCTCAAGCAGCATTGACAAAACGGCAATTTCCCCCTCGCCGCCTTTTCTCCCGCTCTCGGTTAAGCGGTCCGCACCCACGATTTCGCCTAACATCGTACCGTAGTTAGTTCAAACGTGGCCGTGGGCGGGGTGAGGCGCAATAACTAATATTTTAGAGATTTATTTTCTTTCCTAAGCCTCAATGACCATTCCCCGGCACGACATCTTCGCTCACCGGTTCTCTCTTCGCTCTCTTGGTTCCACAGCAGCCCGACTTGATAAAATATCTGCCGTTAACTTACGAAAAAAAGCCCCAAACCCACCACTGCACCAAGCGCTTTGCCGATTTGGTGGCTCGTGCATCTTCTAAATAAAGCTCACCACATAGCACAGATCCTTACCCCTGCAGTGATGGTACCAGATTAGATACATATACATAACCGAGACGTATTCTAGAGCCGCGAGAACAGAAATCAGAAATCAGCATCTGCAGTTTTTTCTTCTTCTCTGCATATTCGGGACCCGAGGATTATGATGCATACTTTTTCCAAGTAGTCCAAAATAAACTACACGCAAGGCATGTAGTCTACCTCACCTTTTCAATCATTATCCTTTGCTATCTCTTTAGTGTAAGATTGCAAGCCGCCTACGCGCCCCAGAGCACTTTCCCAGAGACAGGGCGGCTATTTTTGCTTTTGAGAGAGGGCGTCTGCGGAGCGGGCTTGTTTGAGCTTCCTACGGTTGTTCCCGTGTAGTTCTACTTTTAAAACACGAAAGTGAAAAAAAAACAACGGGAGGAGAGAACGGCACTGCGTACCTACCTCCTACCCTCTCGCTGATATGCTACCCGTATTCTTCGCTCCGAGGTTGCAAACCAAACAAACGGCACCGGTTCTATTAACAGACCAGAAACTTCATCAGCAGCGCTGGGTATCGGTACCGGAAATATTACCGTAATGTATAGTATGCAGGAAAAACCCACCCTGCCTGGCTGCCAGTTCCAGGTTGCGTACTGATTATTCTATCCTCCCATACATACCGCAAATAAGCCGTCATTTCTCCATATCTCTGCATCTTCGCATTCACTGAAGTTCCCTAACGGCGATAATCAAATCTCACCAGCCGCCTGCATCCGGGGGTTATAACGGAAACCAGTTCATCCCACAAAATATTATAGCCTTCCTTCCCTTTCCTCAGCGCTGTGCTGCGGCAAGGCTGTATCTGTATCTACAGGTCGCCGGTGAACGGTACCAGAACGTTGCTGCTTGCGCCCATTGATAAGCCACCCCAGTCTTGGAGAGAGCGGAGAGTAAGTTTAGTACCCGCCCACCCCGGTGTCACACCGCACCACTGGCCGCTTGCTTGCATAGACAGGAAGGCGAATAAATTCATGATATTCTCTGCAGAAGGGAATTGGAGGAAACAAGTGCTTGTGATATTCCTGCATACATGAATGGGTGTCACGCTGCCGAATCACAAGCGTCGAGCGATAGCATTAAGTTGGAGTTTGTGTAACCTCACTACGCACGCAGTCAACAACCTACGACCATGAGCCTTGCTTTGCTCTGCTAGCAACCACCACAACCACCAAGGTTCCCCACCATAACCACTACCACCACACAATCACCACCACCTCACCAAACAACAACAATGTCTTCTGCCGCCTCCGCCTCCGGCTCTTCCTCAACTGCCGCCCGCCGTCTCATCCACGAGCTAAAACAATACGAATCCTCAGTAAACACCAACGTCGCCTCCCTCGGCCCAATAACAGACACCGATCTCCTCCACTGGGAAGCCGTTCTCCTCGGCCCCCCCGATACCCCCTACGAAGGGTGTAAATGGAACATCGACATCAAGATCCCCGAGCGCTACCCTAGCGTCCCGCCAATCATGACTTTCAAAACTCCATGCTGCCATCCGAATGTGCACCTTAAGGTCTTTCCCCCCCTCCCCTTAGTAAGCATGAGAATTGATGGGTTAGATACAGACAGGAGAGATATGTCTAGACCTGCTCCGCGGCACGGTGTGGACGCCCGCGTATACCATTGCTACCACGCTCGAGGCGATCAGTCATTTGCTCGCACAGCCGGAGCCGGATTCGCCATTGAATGTGGATGTTGCGGCAGTACTCAGGAATGGGGATGATGTTGGGTATGAGAGTTTGGTTAGGGTTTGGGGGGTTATGTTTGCGGGGAAGCCGCCGACTTTGGGGCGGTGAGGGGGAGGAGAGGAGGAAGAAAAGACAGGGGTTTGGTATTTATTGGATATGAGGTTGGGTTGTGTTTATGCATTGTTTGTGCGAGCGTTTTGTTTGGAGCTAGCGTTTTGTTTGGAGCGAGCGTTTTTTTTGGAGCCGTTATGGTTGGTGTTAAGAGCGCAACCAGTTAAGATTTATTCGGGCATACGAATAGCCCATCCTATCCTATCCTATCCTATCCCATCGCCGTTGAAGGGGAGGTAAGGAAACAGGAATAGAATATCACAGATATGCGGTGATGGTGGGCGATATTTATGCTACTAAAAGAGTCCAGATATGAAGTAGTTATCTATCTATCCCCCTCAGGAGCCCGATAATTCTCCAGCGTCACACACCTACGCGGCAAGAAAACCGCTCACGATGGTCTACTATGCGCCGCAGGTTTGTGGGGCAGCATGAACTTGTAACCACCAAGCGGAATACGCACGACACTGGAACAAGCAGCTGTTCGCAAAAATAAAAAGTTACAGAAAGCTATATATACAACACGAAACCTCGAAAGTATCAACTGAAGTATGCAACCACACAATCCCGCAAAATGCAAAGCTGATTATCGCTGAAATCCCAGCCGCCTCTACCCGATCCGCCCCTCCGCTAGCGCACGCTCCCTTTCATCAGCGCACTTGCAGTCTCCTTGCAATCCCCACAATATTCTTCTAGTCCTCCTTCCAGCCCGCCAAGCGCCGCCGAAACCATATTGCACCTTGTCATTTCCTGTATGATCCATCTCTCCCACTCCGCACTGACCATCTCCTTCTCTATGCCATTGACAAACCGGAGGGCGACCACCAGGTTGTGTCTCGCAATTCCCAGTTGCTCTTGACCCGCCTGCACAGCAGGACTCTGCCAGAACTTACTACCGCATCTCCCGGTAGCGTTAAATCTCTGCAGCGGCGCTACCGCATTATCAAGATCCCTCAGTATAATTGACCGCGCCATAATGCCATCCGGTCGCACTTGGACGTCCTCCAGAAACCGGTTAGCGCGGCGCTCAGACCAGAATGCTCTTGTCGAGCGTGTCGACAGGCTCATATTTGCTGCGACCGAGAGTGCTAGTAACAACAGTAATACACGATGCGCGGAAATGATGTTGCAGCTTTTCTTGACGGCGGCAATGATAAACATGACGACACTACTAACGGCACTTTCCGCTAGGCTTAGGCCGTTTTCTAGGACCATCTGTAATAGCTGGTGCTGTTTGATCGGGCGGGAGGCACGGAGCTGCTTAGCTGTGGTAGGCAACGATATGGTTACCGCCGTGACCGTTGTCTTGGAGGTTTCGGCAGGTGGTTGTGGCGGTGGTGGCGGTTCCTGGTTCCCGCCGATGGCTCCAAACATTGCAACGGCGTCGGGATTCTTTGAGTTGGTAAGTTTGCGGACCGCATCTGCGACCACGTCGCCCAGGTCTAGCGCGTCATTGTCAAGATCGTCGAGCGCCTGGTTCTGCACCATACCTGTTGATACGTGTCAACAAACTGCTGCTGGGACGGCGGCAAGAGAAACAACAGGCGAGTGGGGTCCTTCATACCTTTTGAAAATTTGGGATCCTTAAACCAATCCACCCGCGTCCAAATAGACAACTTGCTCTTTGACTTTGCCACATGTGTGATAACAATCTTGCTAACCATGATGAAGTCTTGTCGGTGGGGTAAGTGCCACGGAGTTTTGATATCGGTGACCACGTAACATCTGTGAATGAAAAGATTAGTATTCTAACTCTTTAATAAAAGGATTGTAACGGTGGGACCGACAGATGGTCCTCATGTTTTTCGATGGTCTGGTGGTCGACCACATCCGCCCTTTTGGTTCGCCCTGTGGAGTAGACTGGTCAGCAAATTGCCCCACTCTGAAGGCTACTTGGCGACATACCAAACATGTCTATCGATGCGACCCGGTAAGCAAATTGTCTCCTGGCCTTTCCCTTATCCAGTTCTTTCCAGTGCCCCTGGTGAATTGCTACCTCATTATCAGCCTCCGCCACAGCACGGCCAGCAACGAGACAGCTTACGTTGGTCTCGTCTCTGGGCGTAGAGAGTTTGAAAAACTGTTGACTTCTCTCCGAACATGACATGAAACAAGGCCTTTGAAGAAACATCAAAAACACGTTCCAGTGATTTTCTACTCATTCCAGGGGGTATATATCCCACGGGACCTGATCGTTGGAGCTGCTCAGCGGCTCCTCTAGCTGTAGCATTGTAAGCAAAGGTAACACCGAATAGAAAAGGTATCATATACCCTTTTCACCGCTGGTGGCAATACCATCACTGTAACACAAGGTTATTGCTGTTCATTCTAGATCTAGATCCAGGGGTCTGGACTCTCCAGGAGATAATCAAGGGAACCTACGTGTTGATCCGAAGCTTGAATTCCTCAGCTCCACCCCGTCGTTTATGTGGATCGGTATGTCCATCGAGATACAGACTAACATCCTCCCAGCTTTCTTCATCCGCACCTCTCTGTTCTATCTCATTTTCCATTGCTATCAACTTTGGCAAAAGCTGCTTGCTGGACATCTTAGGGGTGTCAGAGTCTTTATCGCGATTGGCATTCTTCACCAGGCAACACAATCTCCTCTGTAGTAACCTAAGCGGTTCTAGGAATATTTTAATGGTAATGAGCGTGTCTGGCTTATCACTACTATTTTCTCCGCCTCCTTCCGACTTCAGGTGGAGAAACAGATAATCACAGTCTTTATCTGGCACAGCTTTCACTTCGGTGGCAGAGGAAAGGGGTGTTACATGTGTAAACACGAGGCCGAGATAATGCGAGTAAAAGTACAAGTTCCGATCTGTCACAAAGCAACGTCCTGGGAGTTCCTGAGTATCGTTGGGACTCCATATTGCACGGAATACTATGGTGTAGAATATGAATTAGGATCATTTCGATACAGGTATTGAAAGCTTTGGTGGTTTCACTGGAGCTAGAGCTCGCAGTAGATCCAACTTACCTAAAAGCACAACGTTATCCCTTATTCCTGGAAACAGCATCCTAAAATGCTCATCCTGCATCTTTAATTCCAACGGGTACCCGGGAAAATGACCCAGAGAATCGTTGCCATCACTGGCGGACGGGTCTCTCCCGTGATCCAAACTAACCGTTTTTCTGTGTCCCCTTTCCCTATTGGCGTCTGAGATTCCTGCAACACCGCATCCTGAAGTGACAGTTGCTGCCGTCAAAAGGTTTGCCGGAGAGGGGGTGCTGATTAGCGTATTTGGAGCGAGACTAGTTGGTTTACTAGGTTCCGAAAACAATGCCTTAGATGAGTCAGGCTGAAAGGGTAAAACGTTATGACTAGCTGCAATCAGTGCCGATATCCCAGCTGGTGCTCCTGTGCTACCTAGGCCGGTGGGAGAAATATTGCAATCTCCTACGGCAGATGACGTTTTCCGGTGCTGACCGGGCTGTGGCGATGAGGTATCAAGGACCCGGGAGATATCCATCGACGCTGCCCGCGAGAATACACTACCACCAATACTAGGGCCCATTGTAGACGCACGCTCAATACCCAGCCCATCCTCGTCCCGACCATCACGGCGCAGGTGGCGTGGGAAGTATAGAGGGTTTAGCGAGAGACCGTCACCTGCAACGGGAGTAAGCGAGCTAGTAATGTTTCCATCGTGACCTTTGGTGATGTAAGCCGGCTCCGAAGGTGGCGCAGGGGCAGAGGGAGGTAGAATCGAGAATGCTTGTGTAGACACAACGAGGTGCGAAGACTCCACCGCTGCTCTCTTGGCTTGTTCGAAAACGGCGAGCCACGAGGTAAGATCTGCCTGTGTCTCTGCCTGTAGTAAAATTGTGGTATCCTTTGTCTTAACCTCGAAACAAAACCTGCGCTCCTCTTGGAAGGCTGGTTTGATATTGCACAATAGTACGCCAACTTTCTCACTTTCCTCAGCCCCGCCGCCACGATAGCCTTGTACTAGCCATCCAAATATTCCAGCCTTGACGAAAAACCACCGGCGTATCCAGAGGCTTCTCGTTGGCTTTCCTGTGAGGGTCCGCATAAACAACCACCCCTGCTTCTCACTGGTCATTTCATCACCTTCCAACGCATGAATACCGGCCCGACTTGTCAAATATGGCACAGTGCTGGTCGAATACTCGTCTAATTCCCTGGCCGGCTGATATTCCCTCTTTGTTCTCCTCTCCAGCTCCGCCCTCGCCACGGTAAGCTGTTTCAAAAACACGCTCTCGTTCACTTCCATTGAATCATAGCACGAGCGTATCCTAACGATATCATACCCGCATCGTTCCAACAACCCCCCCGTATCTTTCTGTAGGCTCATCTGTTCCCTCCACTGGTTCGATATAGCCTTCGTAAGCAGCCTATCAAGGTTGCTTCGAAACAGGGGTGCCGCAGTGCAAAAGTCGAAACAGGTTTTAATGTACGCCTTCCGAGCTTCATACAGACCGAAAGCATCTTCGCGTAGTGCCGATGGCTCTTTCGATTTGTTCTGTGATAAGTACCGTGCAAGTAGTGCATCGTACTTTGTCTGGGCTGCGTCTAAGAGCCGCCTCGCATCCTGATTCTATACGTTAGCACCTGATCGATTACGCCTGGTCGTTGCAGCACAGTCATCTCAAACGAACCTTAAAGTTCTTAAGCTCCCCGCGTTGAAACGTCAGTAGCGGCTCTACGACCAGGTTCTCCACTTTCTTTGCTCCAACGATAATGTTTGTCCAGAACCCCTTGGATCCCTCGGCATATCTTTGCATTGCAAGCAGTGTATAATCATGGTCCACCACCGATTCGGATATATTGCTTGGGACCGCTCGCTGCAGGAAATTGGCTATGAGATCTTCGAGTCCTGTGGTAGCGCAAGGCGAGTCAGTAATGGCACAGCACAAGATTCATGCAACAGCGCACGGCACCTACCTAGCACCTCGTTTACCAGCTTTGTAGACGCCTTGATAAAGCCGTCAAGCCATTTATCAATCAGATCGACCTGCTCTGCGTAGTGTAGAATCGTGCCGCGAAAGGTGGGAGAGTCGAGGGATGCTTCTTTCAGAGTTGCAGGGCTGTAGATATCGCGGCTTGCACATGAGAAAGTGAAACAAAGCGAGCTTTCGAAGCCACACATGAGGTTTGAGTTAATTAGACTCACATTAGAGATATTGGACGTGCCATGATGGTGAAGCTTCTTGACACTGAAGAGAGGTGACAGGGAGGCTATGAAGAGAAACGGAGTCGAGGTAGGTCCTTTTTCTTTCTCCTTCGCTTTGCGGAGGTCTGTGTGCATGATATGCGTGGATGTCGACTTTGATTGAGAGCTCTATTTCAGCGTTTGTATAGCGCATACGTATGTAGTGTGGCTGCATAGGGTGATGCACTACTCACCAGCCACAGCTGTTGCCCAGGCCAGCCAATCAGCCCTACTCATCGCCTCATCTCTCAGCGACAAAACAGAGAGACGGAACCACAAGCACAATCGCCACGATGTCTTTCCAGCTCACCATCCCCAACACCTCCGAACAACTCTCCCCCGCCAAACCACACACTCTGTACCACATCCTCATCCGCCTTCCTATCCGCTCCTACAGCGTCAAAAAGCGGTACAACGACTTCTTGCAGCTCCACGAAGCTCTAACCACCCACACGGGTCGTGCTCCGCCCCTCTCCCCCCCGCCAAAATACTACTTCGGCTCCACAGTTGGCAACCCTACACACACCGAAGAGCGACGTGCCGCCCTCGAATCCTACCTTTATGCTATCCTCACCGCGCCCGATAGCCGGTGGCGCGACTCAGCCGCATGGCGCTCCTTCCTCTCTCTGCCCGCATCATGGAAGAGCCACACGTCCTCGTCTACCACCCCGGCACAGACATATTCCGGCGGTCTGCCTAGTGGACCCATCACGGATCCCACGCTATGGCTCGACTCGCACCGCGAGCTGAAAGGTCTCCTGCACGATGCGCGGATCTTCCTCTCGAAGCGGGACCAGGCGGTGGCGACTGCGGAACAGCACGAGGCGTCGGCAGCCGCAAAACGCTGTCTCGTCAGAGCCTCCGCCATCATCTCGGCGCTCGATTCTGGGTTGTCGCAATCCAGTAATACACGCGACAGTTGGGGAAAGGGGAGTGAAAAGCATTCGACAGAACAACTGCTCGAGGGTGAGGTCCGTCGGCGGCGTGACCTAATCGCTGCCGCCCGGCAAGAACGCGACGCCCTAGAGACGCTCGCAAACACGCTCTCTGTAAAGCGGCATACCAATAACAGTTCGCCTTCCTGTACCCCTGCCGACAGGAATGCGTTATTCGGGGCGACGGGAAGAAGCGGAGGTGGCAGGGTACTTGGAGCACCGTTACCGGAAACTAATAAGACCAGGGAATTGGATAACGACGGCGTCTTGCAACTGCAGAAGCAGATGCTGCAGCAACAGGACCAAGGCGTGGATAATTTGCTCAGGATTGTAAAGAGACAGAAGGAGATGGGCATGGCGATTGGGGAGGAGCTAGAGATCCAGACTAGGATGCTGGAGCAGCTGAATGAAGATGTAGACAGAGTGGACAAGAAGACGAGGGTAGCGAGGAAGAGGGCGGATAAGCTTTCGTAGGACACATACGAATGAGCTGCTTGGGGATGGGGGTTCAGTCATTGTACTACATCTGTTGTTTCTGTGTTTCTTAGTCTTATTTCTGCATGCGATGACGAAGTATTCGTGTTACGTTGTTTTGAGGAGTTTTATACATGGATTGTTTTTGGTTTGGTTTGGTTTGGTTTATCCACGCTCATTTCTCTCTTCTGTACAATTATCATAAGTACTCTTTGCTGGCGGGATAATGTATTGAATATAGTGAATGAACAGCTCTCACTCGGTTCACACTTTATAATTTCTCGACTCGGACATTTGGAGCAGTGGAAATTGAGTCGCAGAAGCCCCCAACTTCCAACCTAGATGGTAGATGGTTGGTGGATAACACCTAAATCATCTCTATTCTAGAGGGAATGGCTTCATTACCACCCATCTCGCACCTCAAGAGTATCACTCATTACGCTTCATCACCTTGCACTCGTCGCAAACATCTCAGTGTCCGAACCTGAAATACGACCACACTTTGCAGCTAACTCTCATTAGAGACAGTTTACGCAGTTGAGCTTTACAATTGTAGTTTGTTTGGTTTCAGAAGGCCAGCTCAGAATTCATGACATGTTGTATACCAATGGAAAAATAGGGTATAACATGATGACCAAGTGGAGGATGTAAATGAAATTGATTCTCAGTCACTTTGAACATGGCACAATGATTGATAGAAAGAACACCCAAATTCGTCTTGAACGTCGCGATCAGTTCCATCACACTAGATGTAATTATTTTTACCCAACCTGCCAACCCCGACAGCCACAAGAAAAGGCAACGGAATTCCATTTAGACTGTTCAACACCATAGACACCGACGAACCGGAAAAATAAAACTTTTATAGCAGGCAAGATATACACAACCTCATGATTGTTCACCTTAACCTCATATTTAGTATCCCTCGCTCGAGACGGCGGGGAACTCAAAGATGACACTCTTTCCAGTGAGTTTTTAATAGACATCGCCGTAGGTGTCGACCTCGTAGTCGACACCAGTACGCTTCTTGGCGTCAAGAAAGACCTTGATGACCTTGTGTCCGTCCTCCTTGGTGCGGTTGCGCTTTCCGACGATTTTGATGGAGTAGGTGAGGTCGCTCAAGATTAGTGTGAACTACGGGATGAAAACGGGACGGGAATCTCGTCCAAAAACCGTCCCGTGCAAGTGCAAAAATGGGATTATTGGCAGCCAGTCAAAAGCACGGTATCCAGATGGGTTTTTTTCCGAAAATTGCACAAAATCGAATATTACTCAACAACCACTCAATGGAGAAAAGATCGGAGACTGCAGTATGATAGATAACTCCAAGGGCTATCTGTCAATAAAATTTTTTAAGTCAATTGGTCAAGATTGGAGGAAGTTGAAAATGTGAGTGAGAGTCCATGAAGCTAGCGAATTATTAACATTATTGTGACCCCCCTGTTTCGTCACCAACTGTAAATCAATTTCACTAGTACTGGAATCAAAAGTATATTTAGTATGCTAGCTATTGATGGGTACCAGTCTTGGCATATTTGGGCTGGTAGTTGTTGCAATAGGTAAAATTTCAAATTTGCAAAACTGGTAGACCCTCTACAGTAATATAACTTAGGGAATTTTCACCCAAGTGACAATTTATAGTGTCAAGAACCTACCAAACTGGTCCTGAATAGTGTACTTGTATGCCTAAGAGACTGACAGTAAGGATACTACGTTTCAGCCAGAAGTGGTGGAGAAATTAAGTGGAGTAGATAGCTTTCCTTTGTATTCATCTATTCCCCTATCAACCATATTTAAAAGTATGCCAATTCTTGATCAAATTGGACTCCCTTTAGTACTAAGTAGGTCTACTATTATAAATAATGTCTACATTATTATTGGATAGGTACTGGGGTTTGCTGAAGCCCACCAGAGGGGGGGGGGGGAATTTGTTAGAAAAAGAGAAATAAAATACACCCCTTCCCATCAATCTGCAGCAGGTGCTAGCACTGTATCAATGATAATGTGAAATCCACCTACCTGTACTAGTGATACTGTATCCAAAAGGGTGTGGAATTTGAACAAGAATTGGTTGACCTAGGGAGATGGCAGATTGAAAGACTTTAAAGAGAAGGAGGAGGGTATTGTATCTGAAATCCATAGCTTCATCAGTAAATATGCAAATTTACTATATTTAACCCCTACCTTCGGCTCCCGATGTATAGTACGCCGATACAATGATAATAATACGATAATAATGCCCTGTACCCAAGAAAAACACAATGCAAACCCAAACCGCAGATTAAGTAGATAGTAGAGGAATATATTACACAAGCACAAACTCTGTATACTCGCCCCCATACTCAGATTTCCTCTTCAAAGAAAGTAGGTAAACACCATCCAACACCGAGAGCTAGGAGAGAAAAGTCCAAAGTAAACAAACGCCAGCATCACATCCGCGACCGATTAATCCGAATCCTCCGTCAAATCAATCGTGAGCGGCTTCTTCCTCTTTTTGATGATATTCGAAGGTCCCGAATCCGCACGTTCGCGCTTCACCTTATCCTTGTTTTCCTTCTTCACATCTAGGTTGTCGTCGGATTTGCTCTGGTTCTACAGGCGGATCAGTTCACCAGATATGAGTTGGATGGGGCGGGAGGGGAGGTTTACGCGCAGCTTGAGCACTTCTGCCTCCAGCTCTTTCCGTGACATCCCTCGCACCACGCTTGAGGAACGGTGGCTGTTTTCCTCGGGCTCGGGGGAGAGTGAGGGGAGAGGGGTACGCGGGATTAGTCCGAGGCCCTTGAGGGCACCTAGGTGGGTTGTTACTAGCAGTGGTGAGATTGGAATGGGTACACAACGTACGTTCTGATCTGTAGCGAAACTTGATGGTTAAGTATGGATTGGCATTAGTGTCGATGTACCTTCCAGCAGCAAAATTTGGTTTTGTGGCAGGTTGGGGTGTGGAAAGTCTAGTAATAGTGTTAGTACAGTAGCGGTAAAGGGGCTTGGGGTGTGCCAACCCGATCGAATGCGCAATATCCCGTCCCTTTAGCTGCTTCTCATGCAAAGTAGTGATGCCTGTGGGAACTTTTCTCTGTGCATAATGACTAACACTCGACTCGCCGGTTTTACAAAATCTCAAGACCGACACGCAGATCTCCCCCAAGGCAAGGGTGTCAGTGCCCCCACCATCTTTTGGCTTTGGACCATCCTCTGTGACGTTGAGTTTCGAGAAATGAAACTGCCGTTGCACGAATCCACCACTTTCAGTAGCAGACACAGATCTGGATCGCGGGACTAGGCGTTCGCCTGGGAATAGCAGCATTCTGTCAGGGATTATTTCGCCGTCGAATGATAGACTGTAGGAAATTGCGTTGGCTGTTGGTGCAATCCCGATGTCGTTAAGTAGACTGATACACACTGAAAACTGCTGGCCTTCTTCCGATTTGATGTAGACGATGGAACAAGGTGAGCCCCCCACGGTGCCTCCAGTATCATCAGGGTCTGTGTACTCTTCGAGGTGACCGTTAGCAGTGCTGATGTAGCACTCGACGTTCTTCAAGCAGACCATCGTTATTGGCGTGCGAGCTTGCGTCGAAATGTCAGTCTCAGGAGATCTGTATTGAATCGCAGGATGTCAGTGGGTCAAACGAAGGTGATAGTACGTAGAGGTTGAAAGCGGTAATGAACGAAAGTATGCCCTCTGCAGCCTCACTCCAAGCAACCAATCAAAATATGGTACCACTAACCTTTTATTGTGGCCGTTTGGAAGGAGGAGGAGGTGGTGGTGGTGGTTGTGGTGGTGGTTTGTAGAGGAAGGTTGTGGTTAAGCGAATGGAAGGGTATCGTGACAGACGACGCGTCTAAAGTACCAAGCGAGGTCTTATCTGGTATCGCACCCAACCCTAACCTATTCCAACGTGTGACCACACTTCCACCCAATCGAACCGACAGCGTACGGCCAACTTCAGAGCCCAGGCAGAATATAACATCCTTTTATATGTTCAGAAGGTGAGGAGCAGTCGAACGTTATATATGATTAATCATAAATAAACTGGCAGTGCCCGAAAGTGAAGGCGGTTTGTTTGTAATCATATTGTACCACAGGGTAATATAACTGTGGTGTAATCTATCCTCAGCGTGATGTGCGGTGTGGCGTAGTAAGTACGCTGTATTCAGCCGCTTGTGGCTATGACATATTATTCCTCCATCCATACCGCCCCTCTTAAAACCCAAAGGAATAAAAGCAAAGTCGCGATCCCCACCAAGCTCCAACAAAAGAAACCGCCAAAAGTGAAGGCAGTGGGGAAGGCACCGTTAATTAGACAAGGAAACACACCAATCTAACCAATAGTATCTGTCTGGGAAGGTGGCTCTAATACTGATGAGGTTCATCTGCCTAATCATTATATATGCATGAATGAAGACACCCCAGGCCTAGGCCGGAGTGGAGTTAGGGTTGCTCGAAAGAGAGGAGATGGAAATATGGATTAAATTTCATTCCTGCCGGTTCTGTATCTATTTATAAGTGCTGAAAGCAGAGCAGTCATTGTGAAGGCAAAAGTAGTCTGTAGACTGCTTTGGATACGGCGTGGCGTAGCGTATCCAAAGCCGTCTACAGACTAAGGCGAAAGCAACCTCGTTCTATCGTTTGGTGAAAATCTCACCAGTCCAACCCGATATCTTTATAGCAACGCCCAAACAACCATAACGCCTCGCCGTCTATTGCGACTCCCACCTAATACATTTCCCCTCCACCTTGTGATACTCCCCATCCACCATCCGCCACCATACCAACCCTACCATCCACCTCCCCGCCTGCCTCACTCCCACCGTCCACCACTTCCACCACCTCGTCCTCCCCGGCCCCCGCATTGCCTTTTCATAATCAGAACTCCACAAAAAGCTCTGCGTCATCCACTATTCCAGCACATATCCAATTCCGGCGCCTATACACAGCATGCCCATTACCGTGCCAACTTTCCAGTGTGTTTCAACCTTGTAGTTATCCTTGTAAAACTTGGTGCCTTCAAAATCTATATACCAGCCTCCATAGCCCCAGCGCGAGCTTTTGCAGGAACACGAATTGTATAAGCCGAAGGTTGGGCGCAGATGGTATAGGCTAGCCAGCCGGTATTGGTAGTTTCGGCGAAGATAAGGAATCTGTGCAGGGCGATAGTGAGCTTGGCGGGTAGGCGCGAGATGAATGGCCAGGCGGATAGCTCGAGAAGTGTGCTGAAGGTGGCGATGATACCGAAAATCATGTCCCCCCAGATCGGCAGCCAAGTCCGACAGTAGGAGTGTTGTACGAGATCCATAACGCGCCGAAGCAGGCGGCTGCGAGGAGCAGCCACGAGAATCCCGCCTGTCATAATTGGCGAATATCGAAATTCAGTAAACCGTGGGAGTAAGAGAGACGCATAAGCTCCCCGGATGTATAGAGGGAATGCCAATTGCGTCCGGCATCTTTGAGGAAGTCGTCCTCGAGTGCATTGAGAATTCAATGAGCAGCACCATAGTGCCAACGTCGCCGATCCTGACCGGCAAAGTCTCCAAACACGTTTTCGCGGGCAGAATCAGAAGTGTGAAGGAACGTGTCCGGGTTTGACTTCTGCACGGCTAGAAGGAAGGAATTGAGTTTCCGCCGAGTGTGCAGAGTGTCAGTAGGATTGCGATCTGTAATCGTTGATGCTAGGAGAATCGGGAACCATCCTAGCAGCAAGCCAAGCGCTAGATCATGCGCAAGTGCATTATCACCTAATTCCCCGAAGGCTTGGTGGATTGAAATGATGAAAACCACCACATACCAGAAGAGCGTGACCATAACCTGCACCACGCCGCGAGGTGTCGCCGCAGATCTGCGGTCTCCGGGGATGGATCGAATAGGGTGAAGCGGAGGAGCCGCTCAAGGTCCTGCTCTGACTTCCAATCACCAGGGTTGAAAGTGTATTGATTTAACACGCTGAAGAGATAAAACGAGTCTCTGATCTGTGCAAACGTCGAGTTTGGCGAATGAACGAGATGTGCGGGAGGTCGGTATTCGGTCGCCATGACAACGAGCAGAGCGCATCTCCCAGTCACCTATCACAGTGTCAGCAGACTTACAATCAAAAATGGGGGAGACTCACACTGATATTCCACAGCGTACAAGTCAACGATGCAACTGGACTCCCCAGCCACCGCACCGTTTGGTATACATTCCTCCAAACTGCTGTATTACTTTCGTAAGGAGCCTGTAGGAGCAGCCTCACTGTGGGGAAAATCCACGTTGTGATCGTTTCTGCCATTTTCTGCCATTCATTCAATTCAAACCCACCCCCGCACTCCTCCTCACAACCTTCATATTTGTAGTACAGACTACGGTTTTCATTGCGGTTATCTTTCAGTCCGCACACTGGCCCTTTCCACCGATAGTCTTCTCCAGTCTTCTTGAGCTTTTGCTGACACACGGTGAAGTTGAGGCTGAGGACAGCAGTCGCGAAGGTAAGAAACAGGGGGATGAGGAATTGAGTTCGTTTCGAGAGAAAGGTACTCATGGTGTGGTGCTGGAACCGGACCGGACCCGGTTTAAGAGCAGCAGTGGTATGTCGGAGGAGGTTGAATTGAGGGACGAGATAGTGTGTAGAGAGAAAGCGGGGGCTTGTGCAACTTATGTTAGGTGAAGTTGTTGCTTTTTACATCACCCGTCAGCACTCGACAAAGCTAATCTTTGGCTGTTCCAAGATAATGGGTGTAGAGATCTACTATAAATTGGATAAACACTCCCTTCTACTCTTCTCGGATTGAAGTAGATGACCGAGGAGGGTTGTTGGTCTTATCGTGCGATCGGCAATCTACATGCCTACCTGGTATGTGTAAGGTAGACTCAGGCTAGTGTAACAGAAGCAGTGGCAAATCCGCTAGTCTAGAGTTTATTCAAGTTTCACGTCGTGCATGCAAACTCCACGTTATTTGGATCAACGCACAAAAGGCCGTGCTTTAGTCACTGGAGCACTTAAGTACTCAGAAACATATATCCCCAGAAAACCGCTTTGAATGCTATGTCTCAGCAAGTGAGCGTAGATTTGATTCTCTAAGATCGACAAATGTAGGAGCACAACGGTTCGGCAAGTAGCCGGTACCACCGCTCGATTTATAAAGCAAGATGGATTCGTGCGCAGAATGTTCGACATCTGAGTCAGTCATCAAGGCAGTCTTCCTTTCCATTAACCAACAGCCATGGCAGAAAGGTATTGTACAGTTCCGTCGAGTCAAGAAAGCATACTATCCCCCAACACATTCTGATTTAGAAAATTGGTTACAATATTCGGGTAGCGAAGAGTGTCACTGATTGGCCAACTCGAACTTTACACGTCGATTTGCGGCAAACTAGAGGTTGTTTCTTTGGTCACGTCAACTGATCGACAAGGTTAATTGCTAGAATAGAGTATTGTAATCAATTTCCTAAAAAGAAACCAAGGCTTCCTGCCTATGGAGTTTCCATTCGAACTTGTACTCGTGGACAATCGTTAGCTGATTTTGAAAGCTCAGCCATCTCTGGGGACGAGAGAATCCCCAGCCTCTTATCTCTTCCACCACCCAGCCCTTGTGAAGCCATTCTCCTGGACCACCATATCAGAGGACATAAGGTGGCCATAGACTGGTTCTCCACCTGAAGCTGACCGTATTTACCTACTCTGAGTTAGTCCCTCGGAATATCAGAGGGTTCTTGAGCTCTTAATGAGGGTTAGAAGTGAGTCATTCGAGGGAGATTTTTCGTGTATGAATTCTGCATCCCTAGAAGCTTGCGTTTCAGGCGGTGTTTCCCCAGGGGAGCACGTAAAAGTAAGTACGAACTGGTACGAAATTGTATGAACTTGTACAGTCTCGTATAAAATGAGCGCATATGAACCTGTATGAATTTGTACGAATTTTACCGCTCGAACCAGAGCGTGCTGGCGATTGTAGGAGCCTGTAACTATGTGTGAGTTTATAGGAGTTTGTACAAATCTCTACAAATTTCTACGACCTTATACAAGCTCGTACGGAATTTCACTATTCGAACCAGGACAGGAACTAGGCCTTGTACCAGCACTGAATTATACAACATTTTGCATGCCTGTACAAGCCCGTACGTACACCACCAGAACACCCAGACCGACGGGTCATTCAAGCTGTGCTGTTCAATTGCGCACTAGCAACCCGACATTATGTGGGGATTCTCCTCTCTAGATACCTCTAGCTGCTTGCTCGTAAGTATTCTCCTTGAGTCTGGCAACAGCTTTGCCGAGAAACGCAAGCTGCAGATCCAGGACCTCGAAATGGTGGAAATGCATGTACATGTACTCGGTTAGCGGCGATCTCCTTATTTCCAACACAAAGGTTATGATTTGTGTCCTGACGCGGCTGGAGTATAACGGTAGGTCGTCATGGGTCGAGGTTAGGGTTCCCCACACATCACAGTAGCCAGAGGTTTCAACATTGCAATAAAACTACAAAAAAAAAAGCCAACAAAACACGCACAAGCGTATTAGCCCCCGCTAAATATTTTCAACGATCTGGAGGGTCGTTGCTGCAGCTGCAATTACAATTCGATTTTTTTCTGCTGTCTCGGACGGAACAAAAGACACATCACATCATACATCCTAGACCCTTCCTTCCCTCCTTAGCATATAGCAGGTATCTAAAACGCACTGACTTCATAGTTTTCCTATCGCGATATTAGTATATGAGTGCTAAGGAAGGAACAGAGAGGAGGAACCTCAGAAAAGTAAGTGCACACTACGGTTCGGTCTGCGAATTTCCGGCCGGCGAGACTGTTAAGCGCTGTCTGAGAGGACTCGAGCGTTTCAAAGCGGACAAAAATCTGGCTGGTGTTAGTTTGTGGCATGGGAGAAGTGGGGGATGGGAAGGAAACTTTTCCGACGCCAGCGGTCTGTCGAGACCCACCGCTTGGGCGTGGAACTTTTAGGTCGATGAGTTTGCCGAATTTCTGGCATTCTTCGCGGATGTCTTGGCAGATTTCTGTTTTGATGTTAGCGGGGAAGGCAATGATATGATTGGGGGAGGGGGCGGATGCGAGCCTTCATATTCCTCGAAATCCATCAACTCTTCGGGCGTAACCATGTTGAGTAGTTGTAGGACTCTGCTCGCCTCTAGGTCGGCGCTGGTTGTTCCAGCCATCATCGCCATAGCGTTTACACCCATTTCCACACCTGCAGCCTGCTTCATTCCAATCGAGGCGCGCTGGACTTTGAGGGTACTATCCCCAAGTTCCATATTGTTTAGTCCTTCTTCTGCGATATCGGTAGCTTGGGGATCCAAGTATTCGCAAAAAGCAATTCCCTAAACATGAAGAAAGGTGACGAAAGGCTTTGGTTAATAAACTGTAATATCCTATTAAAGAATACCTTTGACTTCTGTGATGATTTTGGTGTGGGTTTGCTCTTGTGTAACGGGGTGAGGGGTAAGTCAAAGGTATGGTTTATCGTTAGTATTGCGGGAATGGTACCTTTGAAGATTCATCTGTGTTATCCTTCACCAGCACAAATGCCTTTAGCACTCCAAACGTCTTGAGCAGTTCGATCACCTGTTCATCCTGAAGATATTCCGGTATCCTAGATACAAGAATCTTATTAGGCGTATCAGGGACCGTGCTGCTGATCTGGCCTGATTCCGTTTCTGCGTTGTCCTCAACGACTAAGGGAACAATGTAATCCTTTGGTCTCCTAACTTCCAATTGACTGCCGCCAAATTCAATGCCAGAGAATGCTAGACACACTGTTGCATCGCTGGTATTTTTGAACTCAATCATTCCAAGGGACTTGTCTGTGTTAAGCTGCACTAAGGTTACTGGTTCGGGACCACCTGTAGTGACGTTAAGAGATGACAGAAGCCTATTGAAAAACTGCATGAGGGTATCTTCATCAGTGCCTTGCGGAACCCCGCTTACAAGGAGACGCTTCGCCTGGCGGGAGTTTGTCGGCTTCAGGGCGGACGCTGTGGCAACGCTGCTGGGCTGCGTCATGAATGCGTGGAGCCTAGTCGGATCCATAGGAGCCTGTCTTGGAGCACCAGGGAGTGGGAACATGCCTTCATTATTTACGTTAGCAACCGACTATCCCCAGAATATGCGTGTGTGGGACTCTACCTGACAGCTTCGCTTGTTCGGATGTGACATTCTCATAGCCCTGCGGCTTGATATCCCACATAGTCATTCTCCTCTTCCTCTCCGTAATAGGCGCTACATCAGTCAAATCCGGGGTGGGTTCCTTTCTCTTTGGCGGCGGAGTCGCGGAACGTCTGCGGTTGGAAAATGGATCTTGTCCTCCTGCTCCTCCACTCCGCCCTCCTCGTGCATCGTCGTGTCGAGCGTTGCGCTCGGCGCGTCTGTCGCTTCCGCGTCTACGGTCGCCACGGTCGCCACGGTCGCCACGGTCGCTACCTCGTTCACGCTCATAATCCCTGTCACGTCCGCTACCATATCGGTCATCGCGCTCCCTGTACCTGTCACGATCGGCACCTCCCTCGTAGTAGTCGTCTCTCCTGGATCGGCGATGTCCGCCTGGAGACCGTGAACGCTCGCGGCGGCGTTCTCCACGATCACGGTCGCCGCGGTGGTCATGATGGTCGCCCCTGCTTTCCCTGTCTCTGCGACGATCAGAAGTCTATAACTAAGTTAGCGATGCTGTGCTATGTTTGGGAATAGGGGGACACGTACGTGGTAATCACGGGTGGATGAATGATGTCCGCCATATCTGTCTGTAGAACACGGCAGCAGTTAGGATTTGATATCCATTATGATAGAGCATATGAAACTTACCTCCACCTCTAGAGGAGTAGCTGTCGCCGCCGTTCATGGTTGCCCTGGTGGTGTTGGGGGTTGTGTATTGTCAAAATTCCTCCTTGTGGGTAGCTCCAGACGCTCTTCAACGACTCTGTACAAGTGAGGATAACTATTTGCAAAGTGAGGTAAGCGTGTTCGTAGGATACCCAGGAACGATGTTGAAGACGAAGTTGAATAGAGAAGCAACTTCAGTGGATGGGGCGGTGATGAGAGTAGTCGGGGCGCGTCTGGGCCTTCGCGTGGAAGAGACCGACCGGGTAACAATGAATAGCAGGCCAGCCTTCGCCGGGTTAGAATTCGAATCAACTTCAATTGTCCTCTTGACCCAAAAGTTGAAACCAGTTCCTCTCGCCATGGCTACTCGATCGCTCTACCGTACAGCTACTGCTAAGCGTATTATTGCAACTTTTCCTCGTACTGCCCGGTGCTATTCTGCATCCAAAGGACCCTCCGACCAAGCTTCCAGCACTAGCGCTTCCGAACCAGAAACCCACTTCGGATTCCAGACTGTGAAGGAGTCTCTAAAATCTAGCAAAGGTGATTAATTAACTATCCACCGGCCTGCTAGATTGCTATTTTCTTCTATTGAACAACCCTCTTACACCCTTTATTCAGTCCATGATGTCTTTTCCTCCGTCGCTGCGTCCTACGATACCATGAACGATGTCATGTCATTTGGAATCCACCGGCTGTGGAAGGACCACTTTGTTCGTTCTCTCGATCCCGGCCGTAAGCCCGGTGGTCAACCATTAAAGATCCTTGACGTAGCCGGCGGCACAGGAGACATTGCTTTCCGGATGCTCGACAACGCAGCCAAGGTTCACCACGATTTCGAAACCTCTGTGATTGTCGCCGATATCAATGGTGATATGTTGCGGGAGGGCGAGAAGCGTGCAATGACCTCGGGATACCTTCCCTCCAATCGGGTTTCTTTCAAGGTTGAGGACGCAGAGACATTGAACAGCATTCCCAGCAATTCCGTCGATTTGTACACCATCTCCTTCGGGATTCGGAATGTTACACGAATCCAGGAGGCATTGAACAGTGCCCACAGAGTCTTGAAGCCCGGTGGTGTGTTTGCATGTATGGAATTTTCCAAGGTGTCACCAGCTCCTTTGGATGCCATCTATCAGCAGTATTCGTTCACCGTGATCCCGATGATGGGGCAGCTCGTGGCGGGGGATAGAGACAGCTATCAATACCTTGTCGAGTCGATCAAGCGTTTCCCTTCGCAACAAAACTTTGCTCAGATGATTAGAGATGCTGGATTCCTGACGGCTGGTCGTGGGTATGACGAGTTGACGTTTGGCGTAGCAAGCATCTGGAAGGGGATCAAGCCAGTGGAAGCACGGAAATGATATGACTTGAGTTGAATGGATAACAGGGATATCGATTGTAATATAGAGCGTTGGATATCCTGGGGCGTATCTTGCTTTTGCTTTCGGTGTACATAGACAACTGGCATATTAGGCGATGGGAATGGTATTCATGTAGCTGCGGGAAATCATGAATCTTTCACGCATCCACATCTGCGACCTTCCGATGAAGGAGGAAATGTCTAATATACACGTTTGGTCCATCCAACCTATACATCGTATAGGTGTTTGGTAGCCATATAATTCCGACTTGCCGGCATCCTTCCACCCGTCAATGCACCACCAACATCCAGCGTAACAGCCCCGAAATCTTCCGGCGATCCCAACCCGCCCCTCTCATTCCGTGTCAACATCTCTCTAACCGTTGGTGGTATGTACCTTCCCATATCCGGGTCAAGGTCTGACTCCTTGAACCCTTCCTCAATAGCTCTATCCAGCTCAGCCTCGGTCAAGATGAAATTGCTCGCGTTCATGTACAGTTCATGTACAAGCTGCTGACGCTCCTCCGCCTTCTGCTTCAGTATCTTTTCCCTCCGTTCAGCCATTTCCTTTAGCCGTTCCTCGCGGCGGGGATCCGGCAGCCCCTTCGTCTCGATACGCATCGTGCTCAACACACTTGGCAACGTAAGCCGGACGTCTTCCGCCTCCGTCTGATTGAGCGCAATATCCCTCGCTTCATTTCTCTGCCTCAAAATATCCTTACGCTTTTTCTCAAGATCCTCTTTCCGTTGCTTCAGCTCCTTCAAACCCTCGCGGAGGTTCTGCCTCCGCTTCTCAGCCATGGCAAGGTGCCAGTTCTGGAACGCGGCGGTCTCGGCATCTGTAGGCTTGCTGGGGGGTTTGCGACACTCAAGGGTGGCGGCGGCAATGTATTTGGGTGTTCCCTTCTCGGGGCGACTGGGAGGGAATAAGTTCTTGGGCGTTGGGAGAATGCCTTTGGGTTGTTTTTTGGGGATGGGATTAGGGAGCCGTGCTGTCGGGATTTCGATGAAGCTAGGGGATTCGGGGCCGACGAGACGTTTTGTGATGGAGCTGAAGGTCCGTTGCAGGGACCGGGCGAGCGGTAGCATCGTGGGTATGACCAATCAATCGTCTATTGTTGGTGTTGAGGTCGTGAAGAGGTCGAAGAATTTGGCGGTGGTGAATGAGGGGCTTGGCGGAGGAAGCTTGGCAACCTTCAGAAAGTTTGAGCGAGTGACGCTGTGTGAATAACTGGTGTGCCTCACGACAGCCAGATTCCAATGCTGCTATTCCAATTGGCACGGTAAACGCTTTAATGCCTTAACATTCGATGTTAGATAACCAACATCGAGGGAGGCTGAAGCTATGACGGGTTCGAAGCATCTTTAGCGCTGAGTTACCCGGTTCCCTCCAATCAGATTTTTGGTTCCAGTTTCCGAGCTCTCCAACTTCCCCAGCCGTTCTCCTAACTTTCCCTTACGTCGTCTCTTATAACACTTGCCATGTCTTCCTTCTGGAACGCCCTCACTGGGAAACCCCGGAAATCCTCACAGTCGGACAACGTACCAGCAGATTCCGGTGACACAGCTCCAACAACCTCCTTCACCAGCGTACCAACATTCGACCCAGCCACTGCCGCCGATGTTTCCTCCTTTCTTACACCCGCCGGTAAAGATCCCACTACACTCCACCCGCTTGCTAGCCTCGGTGGCGACCTTACCTACCTCGATATCGACGATGCTATGCTTTCCAGCATCCCTGGAAGTCAGTCTGTTCTCCCATCACGAGGCTGGTCCGACGATTTATGCTACGGTACTGGGACGACCTATCTCATTGCACTCACAGTGGGAGGAGCATGGGGACTTGCGGAGGGCCTGAAGAAACTACCAGCCGACGCACCCCCACGTCTGAAGCTCAATGGAGTGCTGAACGCGGTGACCCGGCGTGGACCGTTCATGGGGAACAGTGCAGGTGTGCTTGCGATGGTGTACAATGGGATTAACAGCACGGTGGGTTACTACCGGGGGAAGCATGATACTGCGAACTCGGTCGTCAGCGGAATGATTGCCGGTGCGATATTCAAGAGCACGAGGGGCGTCAGGCCAATGGCAGTCAGTGCGGGTATTGTCGGTGCAACTGCGGGGGCGTGGAGTGTGGGCAGTAAGGCGCTGTTATAACATGGGGCGGAGGGATATGGAGCATGTGGTCTTTTCTTTCTTTCTCAACTCTGGGTTTCAAGGGTACATACGAAATGTGAATGATTGGCAGATGGGATGTATAAGGTGTGTGATGTGTATGGGTTAGGTTGGGGGAGGAAGGCGTTCACTGCTCCGCTACTTTTTTAGACATGGGCGCGGTGTTTTTTCCATTCGATATTTTTGTACAATACTGCGTGGATATTTCCCGCTTCACATCGAATAGTTTGTATACTAGTAAGTACCAAGTACTTTCTAAAGAAGTATCATCTAATCTATAGTGACGCCTAGCTAGTTGGTATCGTAACGTTCAATTCCAGATGTCCAAGATCACTTGAAAAAGAGACAGGGAGGTTGCACAGAAACGGGCAACGTCACATGATTTAACAACGCCTATGCCAGCCAAGTTCTGGATGAACCTTCCCACTCGCAACACTCCACCCCAATCTGAGCAACCGCACCACACCACAACCATCCGACTCTCCACCTTGCGTTAACCACAGAACCACATCCGGTAGCCTCCTACATCACTTGTCACTAATAAGCGCAGCCCTATACCCTCGGAGCACTCACTCCCTCAACTACACAATGTCATCAGAAGGCGGAGCTCCCAAGCCTAGCAGCAGCGTGAAGCTCGTGCTGCTCGGAGAGGCTGCAGTCGGAAAGGTTAGTCTGCACGTTATATCTATCCTCCGAACTCCTTCTAGCCAGTACCTGTAGCTACCTCCCGGCTATCGTATCGATCAGTCGCGTGGCATCGGTCGAAGCGATGCCTACCTCATTATATGTTGCTAGTATGAACACTTGCTGACTCTCGGAACTTCCAATAGTCTTCGCTGGTCCTCCGATTTGTTAACAACGACTTCCAAGAGAATAAGGAGCCCACTATCGGCGGTACGTCCACCATCCGTTTCAACTTCCGGATCTGTGGTCCGTGCACGATAACAACAGTATCGCTAACCTTCCACCCGCAGCGGCCTTCCTGACCCAAAAATGCGATCTCCTCACACGAACCATCAAGTTTGAGATCTGGTTTCACATCCCTCCTATGTCGGCTTAACTCACGCTAACGATCTCTCAGGGACACAGCAGGCCAAGAACGCTTCGCTTCTTTGGCACCCATGTACTACCGCAACGCGCAGTCCGCTTTGGTGGTGTACGATATCACGAAGCCGACGACGCTGACGAAGGCCAAGCATTGGGTGGCAGAGCTGCAACGCCAGGCATCGCCAGGAATCGTCATTGCACTTGTCGGCAACAAGTTGGATCTTGCGCGTCCCGAGGCTACAGAGGAGGAGGAGGAGGAAGAAGGAAGTGGTGAACGTGCTATATCTACTAGCGAGGCGAAGGCGTATGCCGAAGAGGAAGGGTTACTGTTTTATGAAACCTCTGCAAAATCCGGTGAGAATGTCCAGGACGTGTTTGAGGCTATTGCGAATGCGATCCCTGAGAGCACGCTCAAGCCGAAGGGTGTTGGACTCGGTGGCGGGAGGGGTGTAGCGGGAGGGGAGGCACCTGTGGCTGTGAACTTGGAGGATGTTAGGGGTGCGAAGGAGGGCTGTGCTTGTTAATCGTTTGTTGGTCGAGTGAGATCGTAATTTGAGTTCTTTCGCGGAGGGAGGTAATTGATCGCAGGGCTGCTTGCTTTTATCTGCCCATGGTTTTTTCATTTCTGCGTTTGTTTGTGCTTGCGGATGGATCGGTTCTTTCTTCATTTGCTCTTTTTATGGACGTGATTGCTTTTTTTTTAATCGAATATAAGCGTTTTAGTTCGGTCTTACCTTTGATGCCTAGGGGAATTCGGGTGATTGACATGATAGGTTTCTTAAGAGAAGAAATAGCAAATGCGAGGGTGGAGGACGGATCGAGTGAGGAATATTTGATATCACAGCAAATCTGGGTACAAAGTCGGGATATCCCCTTCCGGGGCACTTTGATGGTTGGTACGTCTGGCCTCGAACCCATCACAATAGCAAGTTGCTTTAATTCTAAAGCTTAAACTCCTTAGCCTTTTCAACAATTTCGGGCCCCTTGAACCAGCAACAATAATGGGATAGGATGCTATAGCTCACATACTCACGTCCTCATAAGGCCGGGAATGAAATCCTTCCTTCCGCAGCTTTCCAGCTCGCAAGAATCATCACCATCATCAGCATATACTTCAGTCCCAAACTCATGACGTCAACACCCTAAACACAAACCCAAAGCCAGTTGGGCGGGGTAAAAAGGACCGTTCTGTGATTCCTCTTCCCTCTCTTCTGTTTACTAAAGTAACGATGGTGTCAGATTCGAAAATAATCGTTACT
>Ga0307515_10000655_pt1 | contig 79837 bp, 74 predicted proteins | sample 17_EM_MG_FD_194513 | JGI IMG/M metagenome (GOLD analysis project Ga0307515, IMG submission 194513) | Populus trichocarpa ectomycorrhiza microbial communities from riparian zone in the Pacific Northwest, United States - 17_EM | ecosystem: Host-associated > Plants > Roots > Unclassified | place...
GTGTCCTGGGGATGCAGCGCAAGGCGCGAGCCGCAGCGCGGGCTATGCGCCCGCGCAAGGCTCGCAACGCCGCGCTGTGCCCCAGAACACCCCGGCCCTCCGGGTGGCCGCCCAAAACGGGCGCACTCGTTGTTGCGAAGCCTTGATGTGGGGCCCGCCACATCGGCGGCTTCGCGCCTAGATTGCGCCCGTTTTGGGCGGCCACGCGGTCACGATTCATATGTCAACAGACCCTGGCCTAGACGCGCGGCCGCAGGCGTTCGCGCACCTGGCCGGCACCCTGCATGGCGGCGCGCACGCCGCGGGCCAGCGCCGTGCCCAGCCGATGCAACTGCTGCGCCACCACCGGGCCGAACACGCGTTCGAGGTCGGCGGCGACGTCCCAGCGCAGGTTCTGCAGCAGCCAGTTCACGTCGCCGGCGAGCAGCGCGTCGCCTTCCACCGCCACCGGCGGCAATTCGCCGACCAGCGCCCGCGACAGCAGCAGCGCCGGGTTCGACGCGTCGACGCGCAGCGCCAGATCGGCCGCGGCCGTGCGCTCCAGGCCGCACCACTCCAGCAGCCCGGCCGGCGTGATGCGGAAGGCCATCGCCGGCAACGGCGGCAGCAACGCCGGCCAGCCGCTGGTCGCCAGCTCCACGCTGCGGCCGGCATGGGCCTTCAAGCGCTCGGTGGCGACGCTTTCGGCGCCGAGCACATGGTTGATGACGAGCGTCAGGCGCTCCATCACGGCCGGTGCCAGCAGGCTATTGAGAGTGTGAAGCATTACCCGATTGTAGGCAGGGGCGTCGGCCCCGCATTTCTGGGGAATGCCTCGGACCGGCCCGGCTTTTGGGCGAGAATCCGGCTCGGCCCGCTTGGGACCGAGCGGTGGCTTCTTTCTTTTTCGGAGCCTCAAGCCTTTCTGGCCGCAGCGCTGCGCGGCGGCACCCCCGTCATCCGATGTTCGAAGACCGAAGCTACAAGCGAACGTTCTACAGCGCACCGCAGTCGGTGACCTCGCTGGTTGCCGCCTTCCTCGAGCCGACGATCACGGTGCTGCTCTACGTGCTCGTCTCGCACTGGTTCGACGAGCCCATCGTGCGCTCGGACCTGACGCTGTGCCTGCTGATCTTCGCGCTGACCTTCCCCGGCCGCAACCGTTTCGCCGACCGGCCGCTGAATGCCGCGGTCGACATCAGCACCTCGTGGCTGAGCCTGCTCGTCATCCTGGCGCTGTGCGGCTACGCCACGCGCAGCCTGGGCTTCTTCGAATTCGACGTACTGATCTGGTGGGCGGTGGCGACACCGGTGCTGCAATGGCTGGCGGTCTTCTCCGGGCGCAAGTGGCTGCGCCACATGGCCGCGCTGCCGGGCAACCGGCGCACCGCGATCGTGGTCGGCGCCGGCGCCCTGGGCGTGAAGGTGTCGCGCGCGTTCCAGGCCCGCGGCGACGCCGGGCTGTCGTTCCTGGGCTACTTCGACGACCGCACCGACGACCGCGTCGACACCGACGCTGCCGGCCTGCGCCTGGGCAACCTGAAGGAAGCCGCGCCGTACATCCGCGAACACGGCGTGCACGAGGTCTACATCACGCTGCCGCTGGGCTCGCAGCCGCGCATCGTGGAGCTGCTGGAACTGGTGCAGGGCACGACGGCGTCGATCTTCTACGTGCCCGACGTGTTCGGCATCAGCATCATCCAGGGCCGCTTGAAGGACATGAACGGCGTGCCTGTGGTCGGCATCTGCGAAACCCCGTTCACCGGCACCAACGACCTCGTCAAGCGCAGCTCCGACATCGTGCTGGCGATGCTGATCCTGGTGCTGATCGCGCCGGTGCTGGCGGCCATCGCAATCGGCGTCAAGCTCAGCTCGCCCGGGCCGGTGATCTTCCGACAGCGCCGCAACGGCCTGGACGGTGAAGAGATCATCGTCTACAAGTTCCGCTCGATGCGCGCGCAGGACAACGGACCCGTCGTCAAGCAGGCGACCAAGGACGACCCGCGCATCACGCCGTTCGGCGCCTTCATCCGCCGCACCTCGCTGGACGAGCTGCCGCAATTCGTCAATGTGTTGCAAGGCCGCATGAGCATCGTCGGGCCGCGGCCACATGCTGTTGCACACAACGAGCTGTACCGGCAGATGATCAAGGCCTACATGGTGCGGCACAAGGTCAAACCCGGCATCACCGGCTGGGCTCAGGTCAACGGCCATCGCGGCGAGACCGACACGGTCGAGAAGATGCGTTCGCGCGTCGAATACGATCTGGAGTACTTGCGCAACTGGTCGCTGGGTCTGGACCTGCAGATCATCGCTCGCACCGTGAAGCTCGTGTTCTTCGACCGCAATGCCTACTGACCGACAGCCAGGAGACGCTCTTCATGACCCGACAACGCCTGCTGGCCGCGCTGATCGCCGCCGGACTCTGCTCGCTGACCCAGGCTGAGACCAGCCCGTACTACATCGGCGCTTCGCAAACCTTTTCGCACGACTCGAATCTGCTGCGGCTGTCCGACACGCAAGTCGCGCCGGATGGCTTCAGCAAGTCGGACACGATCTCGACGACCTCGCTGCTGGCCGGCATCGACCAGCCTTTCGGCCGCCAGCGCGCCTACGGCAACATCTCGCTGCGCGCGAACCGGCTGTCGAACAACGAGACCTTCAACAACGAAGGCTATTCGCTCACCGGTGGCCTGGACTGGGAAACCATCGAACACATATCGGGCAGCATCAAGGCCACCGCCAACCGCAACCTGGCCCGCTTCAACACCGAAGACATCGGTCTGGTCACGAAGAAGAACCTCGAGACGACGCAGCAGATCGACGCCACCGTGCGCGTCGGCGTGGTCACGGCCTTCACGGTCGAAGCCACGGCCGGCCATCGCAGCGTCGACTACACGGCCGCGGAGTACCAGGGCCGCGAGTTCAGGCAAGACAACATCTCGCTCGGCCTGCGCTACCGGCCCAGCAGCGCCACGACGCTGGGCGTGGAAGTGCGGGACACGAAGGGCAAGTACCCGAAGTTCCGCCAGTTCACCGACGGCACTTTCGAAGCCGACCGCTTCGAGCGCCGCGACCTCGGCTTCACGGCCTACGTGGCGCCATCGGACGTCAGCAGCTTCAGCGGCCGCGTCAGCTTCGGCAAGACCGACTACGAAGTCGCCACCGAGCGCAGCTTCTCCGGCGCCACCGGATACGTCAGCTGGAACTGGAAGCCCACCGGCAAGCTGCGCTTCGACACCCGGCTGACGCGCGACCCCGGCCAGGACTCTTACTTCTTCGACAGCGCGATCTCCAACGCCACCATCGAATACAGCCGCGTCACGACCGCGCTGCGCGTGCGCGCCGACTACGAACTGTCGGCAAAGGTCGGCCTGAACGCCAGCGTCGGCGCCTCGCACCGCTCGCTGGCCAGCACGCTGTTCAACAGCACGCAGACCGGCAGCGACCGCAGCACCAACCTCGCCCTCGGCGCACTGTGGACACCGACGCGCAGCCTGCAGTTCGGCTGCGACCTTTCGCACGATCGCCGCCGCGGCGAGCAGCCGCTGTCGTCGAACCTGAGCGACACCACCTACTCGTGCTACGGCCAGGCGACGCTGCAATAAGGCCCATGCCGACCATCCTGCTCACCGGCGCCACCGGCTACATCGCTTCGCACACCTGGCTGGCGCTGCAGGCCGCGGGCTTCGACGTCGTCGGCATCGACGACTTTTCCAACAGCTCGCCCGAGGTGCTGAACCGCCTGCGCGAACTGAGCGGCCGCGAACCGGTGTTCGAACGCGCCAGCGTCACCGACGCAACCGCGGTCGAGGCGCTGTTCCAGCGCCACCGCATCGACGCCGCGGTGCACTTCGCCGCCTTCAAGGCCGTGGGCGAATCGACGCAGCAGCCGCTGGCCTACTACGCCAACAACATCGGCGGCCTGCTCACGGTGTGCCGGGCGATGCAGCGGCATGGCGTGAAGCGCTTCGTCTTCAGCTCCAGCGCCACCGTCTACGGCGACCCCGAATCGCTGCCGATCGCCGAAGGCGCGCGACTGTCGGCCACCAACCCGTACGGCCAGACCAAGCTGATCGGCGAGACCATCCTGCGCGACCTGGGCGTGGCCGACGCCGCCTGGCAAACCGCCTGCCTGCGCTACTTCAACCCGGTGGGCGCACACGAAAGCGGCCGCATCGGCGAAGACCCGCGCGGCACGCCGAACAACCTGATGCCTTATGTGGCGCAGGTGGCCGTCGGCCGGCGACCGCAGCTGCTGGTCTACGGCAACGACTACCCCACGCCCGACGGCACCGGCGTGCGCGACTACATCCACGTCGACGACCTGGCCGAAGGCCACGTCGCGGCGCTGCGCCATCTGCTCGACCGGCCCGGCTCGATCACCGTCAACCTCGGCACCGGCCACGGCTACAGCGTGCTCGACGTCGTGCGCGCCTACGCCCAAGCCAGCGGCCGCGAAGTGCCGTACAGCGTCGTGGCCCGCCGCGCCGGCGACGTGGCCGCCTGCTACGCCGACGCGACGCTGGCGCGCGACGCGCTCGGCTGGCGCGCGCGCCACGACCTGGCCCGCATGTGCGCCGACAGCTGGCGCTGGCAATCGCTCAACCCCAACGGCTTTCAAGCATGAGTATTTCCGTTCAACCCGTCATCATGGCCGGCGGCTCCGGCACGCGGCTGTGGCCGCTGTCGCGCGCCGGCTTCCCGAAGCAGTTTCTCGTGCTGTCGGGCAACACCAGCCTGTTCCAGCAGGCGGCGTCGCGGCTGCAAGGCCTGGCCGGCGACGGCGTCACGGTAGCGGCACCGGTAATCGTCGGCAACGAAGAGCACCGCTTCCTGGTGCTGGACCAGTTGCGCGAGATCAAGGTCGAGCCCGCCGCCGTGGTGCTGGAGCCGATGGGCCGCAACACCGCGCCGGCGCTGACGCTGGCCGCGCTGCAGGCGCTGGAGAGCGGCGATTCGAGTTCGGACCCGGTGCTGGTGGTGATCTCGTCGGACCAGACGGTCACCGACGAAGCCGCCTTCAGCGCCGCGCTGCAGCGCGCCGTGCAGGTGGCCGCCGATGGCTCGGTGGCCATCCTCGGCATCAAGCCCGACCGGCCCGAGACCGGCTACGGCTACATCCGCACCGAGGCCGCTGCGGGCGGCGCGCTGCGCGTGGCGCAGTTCGTCGAGAAGCCCGACGAGGCCACGGCCGAGCGCTATGTCGCCGCCGGCGGCTACTTCTGGAACGCCGGCATGTTCGTGCTCAAGGCCAGCGTCTGGATGGCGGCACTGGAGCGCTTCCGCCCCGACATCGCCGCCAGTTGCCGCGCCGCCTGGACGCCGCGCGCCATCGACCAGCGCTTTGTGCGCCCGGGCAAGGCCGAATTCGCGCTGGTTCCGTCGGAATCGGTGGATTACGCGGTGATGGAACGCTGCCCGGGCAGCGGCATCGACATCCGCATGGTCGAGCTCGACGCCGGCTGGAACGACCTCGGCGCCTGGGAAGCCGTGTGGCAGGTGGCGCCGAAAGACGCCGCCGGCAACGCCAGCGTCGGCGACGCCATCGTCACCGACAGCCGCAACACGCTGGTGCACGCCACCAGCCGGCTGGTCAGCGCCGTCGGGCTGGACGACGTGATCATCGTCGAGACGCCCGACGCGGTGCTGGTGGCCGACCGCGAACGCAGCCAGGACGTGAAGAAGATCGTCGCCCAGCTGGGGCGCGAGCAGCGCGGCGAGCATGCGCTGCACCGCAAGGTGCACCGGCCCTGGGGCTGGTACGACAGCATCGACAATGGCCCGCGGCACCAGGTCAAGCGCATCATGGTCAAGCCCGGCGCGTCCTTGAGCCTGCAGATGCACCACCACCGCGCCGAGCACTGGATCGTCGTCAGCGGCACGGCCGAGGTGACGAACGGCGACAAGGTCATCATGCTCACCGAAAACCAGAGCACCTACATCCCGCTCGGCCAGACGCACCGCCTGGCGAACCCGGGCAAGATGCCGCTGGAGATCATCGAAGTGCAATCGGGCAGTTACCTCGGCGAAGACGACATCGTGCGCTTCGAAGACACCTACGGCCGGAAGTGAGAGCGACATGATCCTGGTCACCGGCGGCGCCGGCTTCATCGGCAGCAACTTCGTGCTCGACTGGCTCGCGGCGAGCGACGAGCCCGTGCTGAACCTCGACGCGCTCACCTACGCCGGCAACTTGCAGAACCTGGCTTCGCTGCAAGGCGATGCGCGCCACGTCTTCGCGCACGGCGACATCGGCGACCGCGCGCTGCTGGACCGGCTGCTGGCCGAGCACCGGCCGCGGGCGGTGCTGCACTTCGCCGCCGAAAGCCATGTGGACCGCAGCATCCTCGGCCCCGGCGCCTTCATCAAGACCAACGTCGAAGGCACGTTCACGCTGCTCGAAGCCGTGCGCACGCACTGGATGGCGCTCGAAGGCGACGCGAAGCAGGCCTTCCGCTTCCACCACGTGTCGACCGACGAGGTCTACGGCAGCCTTGCGCCCGACGCGCCGGCCTTCAGCGAGACCCATGCCTTCGAGCCGAACAGTCCCTACTCGGCGAGCAAGGCCGCCAGCGACCACCTGGTGCGCGCCTGGCACCACACCTACGGGCTGCCGGTCGTCACCACCAACTGCAGCAACAACTACGGGCCGTTCCATTTCCCGGAGAAGCTGATCCCGCTGATGATCGTCAACGCGCTGGCTGGCAAGCCGCTGCCGATCTATGGCGACGGCATGCAGGTGCGCGACTGGCTCTACGTCGGCGACCATTGCAGCGCCATCCGCGAGGTGCTGGCGCGTGGCCGCGTCGGCGAGACCTACAACATCGGCGGCTGGAACGAGAAACCCAACCGCGACATCGTGCAGACCGTCTGCGCCCTGCTCGACGAACTGCGGCCCAGCGCCGACGGCCCGTATACGCGGCTGATCACGCACGTCAAGGACCGCCCGGGCCACGACCGCCGCTACGCCATCGACGCACGCAAGATCGAGCGTGAACTCGGCTGGCGCCCGGCCGAAACCTTCGAGACCGGCATCCGCAAGACCGTGCAGTGGTACCTGGCCCATGCCGACTGGGTGGCCAACGTGCAGAGCGGCGGCTACCGCGACTGGGTCGCCGCGAACTACCTGGCACGCTGAGCATGAAGATCCTGCTGCTCGGCAAGAACGGCCAGGTCGGCTGGGAACTGCAGCGTTCGCTCGGCTGCCTGGGCGAGCTGGTCGCACTCGATTTCGATACGCCGGGCCGAATCGGGAACGTCGATTTGCGCGCCGACTTCACGCAGCCCGAGGCGCTGGCGCCGATGATCCGGGCGATCCGGCCCGACATCATCGTCAACTCGGCCGCTCACACCGCCGTCGACAAGGCCGAGAGCGAACCCGAGCTGGCGCGCAGCATCAACGCCACCGGACCCGGCGTGGTGGCGCGCGAAGCCGCGGCCCTGGGCGCCTGGCTCGTGCACTACAGCACCGACTACATCTTCGACGGCGGCGGCGACGCGCCGCGCAGCGAAGACGCGCCCACCGGGCCGTTGAGCGTCTACGGCCGCACCAAGCTCGAAGGCGAACAACTCATCCGCGCCAGCGGCTGCCGGCACCTGATCCTGCGCACGAGCTGGGTCTACGCGGCGCGCGGCGGCAACTTCGCCAAGACCATGCTGAAGCTGGCCGCCGAACGCGAGGCGCTGAATGTCATCGACGACCAGATCGGCGCGCCGACCGGCGCCGACCTGCTGGCCGACGTGACGGCGCATGCGCTGCGCCGCGCCTTGCTGCAGCCTGAGCTGTCGGGCACCTACCACTGCGTCGCCGGCGGCGAGACCAGCTGGTTCGGCTACGCGCGCTACGCCATCGAATGGGCACGTGCCGCGGGCCAGCCGGTGAAGGTGGCGCCCGACGCGATCCGCCCCATCGCCACCAGCGCCTACCCGACGCCGGCGCAGCGGCCGCTGAATTCGCGACTGTCGACGCTGAAGCTCCAGCAGGCCTTCGGCCTGCACCTGCCCGACTGGCAGGTCGGCGTCGAACGCCTGCTGACCGAGATCCTCGGCCGCTGAACCCGAAGACGAAACCCATGCAACGCAAAGGCATCATCCTCGCCGGCGGCTCCGGCACCCGGCTGCACCCCGCCACGCTGGCCATCAGCAAGCAACTGCTGCCGGTGTACGACAAGCCGATGGTCTACTACCCGCTGAGCACCTTGATGCTGGCCGGCATCCGCGACGTGCTCGTCATCAGCACGCCGCAGGACACGCCGCGCTTCGAGTCGCTGCTCGGTGACGGCAGCCGCTGGGGCATGAACCTGAGCTATTGCGTGCAGCCCAGCCCGGACGGCCTGGCCCAAGCCTTCATCCTGGGCAAGAGCTTCGTCGGCGGCCAGCCCAGCGCGCTGGTGCTGGGCGACAACATCTTCTACGGCCACGACTTCCACGCGCTGCTCGGCCGCGCCAACGCGCGCGATGCCGGCGCTTCGGTGTTCGCCTACCACGTGCACGACCCCGAACGCTACGGCGTGGTCGAGTTCGATGCCGACAAGCGCGCGCTCAGCATCGAAGAAAAACCGGCGCAGCCGAAGAGCCACTATGCCGTCACCGGCCTGTACTTCTACGACGAGCAGGTCTGCGACATCGCGGCCGCCATCAAGCCGTCGGCGCGCGGTGAACTCGAGATCACGGCCGTCAATGCACAGTACCTGCAGCAAGGCCAGCTCAACGTCGAGATCATGGGCCGCGGCTATGCCTGGCTCGACACCGGCACCCACGACAGCCTGCTCGAAGCCGGCCAGTTCATCGCGACGCTGGAGAAGCGCCAAGGCCTGAAGGTGGCGTGCCCGGAAGAGATCGCTTACCGCTCGGGCTGGATCGACGCCGCGGCCCTGGAACGCCAGGCGCAACCGATGCTGAAGAATGGTTACGGCCAGTACCTGATGCAGGTGCTGCGCGAGCGGGTGTTCTGATGAAGCTGGTTGCCACCCCCCTGCCCGGCGTCGTGATCGTCGAACCCGCCGTGTTCGGCGACGATCGCGGCTGGTTCATGGAAAGCTTCAATGAACCGCGCTGGCTGCAAGGCCTGGCGGCGCTGGATCTGCCGCCGTCGCGCCGCTTCGTGCAGGACAACCATTCGTGCTCGAAAGCCGGCGTGCTGCGCGGCCTGCACTACCAGCTGCCGCCGCATTCCCAAGGCAAGCTGGTGCGCGTGGTGCAAGGCTCGGCCTTCGACGTGGCGGTGGACATCCGCCGCGGCTCGCCGCATTTCGGGCGCTGGTTCGGCGCTGAGCTGAACGCCGACAACAAGCGCCAGCTGTGGATCCCCGAAGGCTTCGCGCACGGCTTCGTCGCACTGCAGGACGACACGCACTTCCTCTACAAGACGACGGACGTCTACGCCAAGGATTGCGAACGCTCGATCCGCTGGGACGACCCCACCATCGGCATCCAATGGCCGCTGCCGCCGGGCATCGGCGCGCCGCTGGTGGCGCCCAAGGACGCCGCGGCGCCGCTGCTGGCCGACGCCGAACACCCCGCCGGTTGAAAGCGCCAAAGGCGGTGCGGGCATAAAAAAACCGCAGCCTGGGCTGCGGTTTCTTGTGGCGCGGGGGCAGCCGAGAAGGCTGCCTGCCGGCGTCAGGTGGCGCTGCGGATGTTCGCGGCTTGCGGGCCCTTCTGGCCTTGCTTCACTTCGAACTGCACCTTCTGGTTTTCAGCCAGGCTGCGGAAGCCGGTGCCACCTTGGATTTCGCTGAAATGAGCGAAGAGATCCTTGCCGCCGCCATCGGGCGTGATGAAACCGAAGCCCTTGCCGTCGTCGAACCACTTGACGGTGCCAGTTTGCGTAGTCATGAAAAAAATCCAATACAAAATTACTGCGCAGCAAATGCTGGCGCAGGGCAAAACCACGCAAGAAAATCACCGGAGCAGGGATTTCGGGCCCACCGCCCGCTTGTGGGCTGAAGGCCCTGGGGCAGCGGCAGAAGACCGTCAGACAATGGTCTTGAGCAAGTTCGCTGCCCGCATTATGCCCCAAGCGCCGGCTGCGCCGCGATCTTTATTCCGCGCCGCGCCCGATGCCGCGGTATTCGATGCCCAGCGTGCGCATGAAAGCCGGGTCATAGAGGTTTCGGCCGTCGAAGATGACGGGCTGCTTCAGCGTCGCCTTGATGGCGTCGAAGTCGGGGTTGCGGAATTCCTTCCACTCGGTGATCAACACCAGCGCATCGGCGCCCTGCAGCGCTTCAGCCTGGCTGCTGACGAAGCTGAGCAGCGGCTGCTCGCCCATCACGCGGCGCGCCTCGTCCATGGCCACCGGGTCGTAGGCGCGCATCGTGGCGCCAAGCTTGGCCAACTCGGCCACGATGACGCGGCTGGGCGCGTCGCGCATGTCGTCGGTGTTGGGCTTGAAGGCCAGGCCCCACAGCGCGAAGGTGCGGCCGCGCAGGTCGGCGCCGAAGCGGGCCACGATCTTGTCGACGAGCACGCGCTTCTGGCGCTCGTTGGCGGCTTCCACGGCCTGCAGCACACCGAGTTCGATCTGGTTCTCGCGGCCGGTGTAGATCAGCGCCTTCACGTCCTTCGGAAAGCAGCTGCCGCCGTAGCCGGTGCCGGGGTAGAGGAAGTGCGTGCCGATGCGCGGGTCGCTGCCGATACCCTTGCGCACGCTTTCGATGTCGGCGCCCACCTTCTCGGCCAGCAGCGCCAGTTCGTTCATGAAGCTGATGCGCGTGGCCAGCATCGCGTTGGCGGCGTACTTGGTGAACTCGGCGCTGCGCACGTCCATCAGCGTCAGCCGGTCGTGGTTGCGCATGAAGGGCGTGTACAGCGCGCGCATCAGCAGGATCGCGCGTTCGTCGTCGGCGCCGATGATGATGCGGTCCGGCCGCATGCAGTCTTCGACCGCCGCGCCTTCCTTCAGGAACTCGGGGTTCGAGACGACGGCGAATTCCATGTCCAGGCCGCGTGCGGCCAACGCTGCGCGCACCGCATCGCGCACGCGGTCGGCGGTACCCACAGGCACCGTGCTCTTGTCGACGATGACCTTGTAGTCGGTCATGTGGCGGCCGATGTTGGTGGCCGCAGCCACCACGTACTGCAGGTCGGCCGAGCCGTCCTCGTCGGGCGGCGTGCCGACGCCGATGAACTGCAGCGTGCCGTGTGCCACCGCCGCGGCGATGTCGGTGGTGAACTGCAGCCGCCCGGCGGCCACGTTGCGCTGCACGATCTCTTTCAGCCCGGGCTCGTGGATCGGGATGCCGCCGTCGTTGAGGATGCGGATCTTGCGCTCGTCGACGTCCAGGCAGACCACGTGGTTGCCCATCTCCGACAGGCAGGCGCCCGTGACCAAGCCAACGTAACCGGTGCCAACGACCGTGACCTTCATGTGCTGTTTCCCCTGCGGCGGCGCGGGACGCCGCGCCGATCTTTCAAACCTTCGAGTCTACGATCGCCGCGTGACGTTTCACGCCGGCGCGGGACGCGGAATGCGGCACAACGCACGCGACAGCGCAACGCCCGCCGTCACCGCCGCTGGAGCTTGACCGAGATGTCCTTGGCCGTGTCGCGCACGATGCGCGCGTTGTCGTAGGCCGGGGCCCAACCCAGGGCCATGCCCTCGCGGGTGTCCAGCACATGCGGGTGGGTCAGCATCAGCAGCTGTTCGCGCGCCAGCAGCGTGTAGCCGCTGAGCCGCGCCAGCAGCGCCACCGGGGGCAGCGGCAGGTGGCGGATGCGCACGCCGCTGCGCCCCAGTTCGCCGGCGATCTCATCCACCCATTGCACGATCGACAGCGGCCGTGGCCCCGCCGCGTTGAAATAGCCGCTGGCCCCCGAGCGCAGCACCAGCTCCACCAGGCTCGCGACATCGTCGACATGCACCATGTGCGTCGGATGATCGCCCGGGCCCGGAACCAGCACCGAGCCCCGCTGCAGGATGGACCGCACGAAGCCGTTGAACAGGCCGCCCCGCCCCGGGCCGCCGATGATGCAGGGAATGACCGTGGCCCAGTGCGCGAAGCGGGCTTCGATGGCCCGCTGCGCCACGAGCTTGGACGCGCTGTAGGCGCCCTGCCCCACCATCGGGCTGCGCGTATCGATGGCGGCACTGCCGCCCTGCCGGTACATCATGCTCGTGCCGATGTTCAGGAAGCGCGTCGCGGTGCCGCCATAGCGCCGGCAGAGGTTCTCGGTGGCGTCGATGTTGTTGCGCTGGAAGTAGCTTCGACGGCCGAAGATCGGCAGGTCGTCGGAGACATACTGCACGGCTGCCGCATGCACCACCCAGTCCGCGTCGGGCAGTGCCTGGGTGAACGCGCTGTCCGCCAGATCGCCGCGAAGGCCGACATCACCACCCCGATCGGTGCTGACGACCTCGTAGCCCGACGCCGCCAGGCGCTGCCGGCACACCCGCCCGAGGAAGCCGGCTGCGCCGGTGAGAAGAACCTTCATCGTCAGCTGCGCGACAACACGACGACGCCGAGCAGGATGATGCCGATGCCGAGCAGGCGCATCGGCGTCAGCGCCTCGCCGAACAGCCACCAGGCCGCGAACGCGTTCACGACGTACCCGATGGAAAGCATCGGATATGCAATGCTGACCTCCACCCGCGACAAGGCAACGATCCAGATGCCGACACTCAGCACGTAGCAACTCAAGCCGGCCAGAATGTAAGGTTGGGTGCCGACGCCCAGGGCCGTCTGCAGCATGCCGGCGGCGCCGCCACCGGCGCCGATGACGCCCAGCGAGCGCGTGCCGGCCTTCAGCAGCAGCTGTGCGCCGGCGTTGAGCAGCACGCCGGTCAGGATCATTCCAAATGTCACCAGATTCATCCAGGCTCCTGCGTCGATTCTTGCTTGTGGCCTTGCTGGCCGCGACGCCGATGCTATCGTCTCGCCTCACACTTGGATTTCACTCATGACCAAAACCGCCCTCATCACCGGCGTCACCGGCCAGGACGGCGCCTATCTCGCCGAACTGCTGCTCGACAAAGGCTACATCGTGCACGGCATCAAGCGCCGCGCATCGTCGTTCAACACCGACCGCATCGACCACCTGTACCAGGACCCGCACGTCGACCACCAGCGCTTCACGCTGCACTATGGCGACCTGACCGACAGCACCAACCTGATCCGCATCATCCAGCAGGTGCAGCCCGACGAGATCTACAACCTGGCGGCGATGAGCCACGTGGCGGTGAGCTTCGAGACGCCCGAATACACCGCCAATGCCGACGGCATCGGCACGCTGCGGCTGCTGGAGGCGATCCGCATCCTGGGCCTGGAAAAGAAGACCCGCTTCTACCAGGCCAGCACGTCCGAGCTCTACGGCCTGGTGCAGGAAGTGCCGCAGAAGGAGACCACGCCCTTCTACCCGCGCAGCCCGTACGCAGTGGCCAAGCTCTATGGCTACTGGATCACGGTGAACTACCGCGAGGCCTACGGCCTGTACGCCTGCAACGGCATCCTGTTCAACCACGAGAGCCCGCTGCGCGGCGAGACCTTCGTCACGCGCAAGATCACGCGCGCCATCGCACGCATCGCGCTCGGCCTGCAGGACTGCCTGTACCTGGGTAACCTGAGCGCGCTGCGCGACTGGGGCCATGCGCGCGACTACGTGCAGATGCAGTGGCTGATGCTGCAGCAGGAACAGGCCGAAGACTTCGTCATCGCCACCGGCGTGCAGTACAGCGTGCGCCAGTTCGTCGAGTTCGCGGCCGCCGAGCTGGGTGTCCAGCTGGCCTTCAGCGGCGAAGGCGAGCGGGAAATCGGCACCGTGGTGCGCGTCGAAGGCAACCGCGCCAAGTGCAAGCCGGGCGACGTGATCGTGCGCGTAGACCCGCGCTACTTCCGCCCCACCGAAGTCGAAACCCTGCTCGGCGACCCGAGCAAGGCCAAGGCCAAGCTCGGCTGGACGCCCACGACCACGCTGCCCGAGCTGGTGAAGGAAATGGTCGAAGCCGACTACACCGCGGCCAAGCGCGACAGCATGGTCAAGCTGGCGGGGTTCCAGGCCTACGATTACCACGAGTGACGATCTCGACAAGAGGGGGCCGAATGCAATCGATCGTGGCTGAGCGCCACAACGAACTGTCAGCCCTGTGTCGCCGGGCCGGTGTGCGCCGGCTGGAGTTGTTCGGCTCTGGCGCACGCGACGACTTCGATCCGGCCCGAAGCGACCTCGACTTTGTGGTCGAGTTCGAGCCCAATGCGCCGGGCTCGGCGTTACAAAGCTTCTTTGCCTTCAGGGCAAGCCTGGAACAGCTGTTCGACCGCCCTGTCGACCTGGTGGAAAGCGGCGCGGTGCGAAATCCCTACATTCGGGAAACGATCGAACGCGACAAGCAACTGGTCTATGCAGCGTGACCCTCGCGCTTACTTGTCGGATATCCGCCACGCGGCGGCTCTGATCGCCGAGTTCCTCGACGGTTCAAGCGTGGAGCAGTTCACGGACCGCCCGATGCTCCATTCGGCCGTTGAGCGCCAACTCGAGATCGTCGGCGAAGCCGTCTCGCAGCTCGCCAAGTCAGCACCGGAGATCGCCCAACGGTTGCCGGCGTACAAGGATGTCATCGCATTTCGCAACCTGCTGATCCACGGCTACGCCGTCGTCAACTTGGAACGCGTGTGGAAAATCGCGCAGCAGGATCTGCCCTTGCTCTGCACCACTGCGGATGCCGTGCTCGCTGAGATGCCTCCGCCATCCCAGTCATGAACCGCCCCGACCAACACCATGAAACCTGAATCGCGCATCTACATCGCCGGCCACCGCGGCCTGGTCGGCAGCGCCATCGTGCGCCGGCTGCAGGCCGCCGGCCACACCCAGTTGCTGCTGCGCACGCATGCCGAACTGGACCTGACCGATGAACACTCCACGCGCGCCTTCTTCGAGCAGCAGCGTCCGGACTACGTGTTCCTGGCCGCGGCCAAGGTCGGCGGCATCCTGGCCAACAACCGCTATCCGGCCGAGTTCATCCGCGACAACCTGGCGATCCAGACCAATGTCATCCACGCCGCGCACCTGAGCGGCGCGAAGCGGCTGCTGTTCCTGGGCTCGAGCTGCATCTACCCGAAGCTGGCGCCGCAGCCGATGCGCGAGCGCGACCTGCTCACCGGCCCGCTGGAGCCGACCAACCGCCCCTACGCGCTGGCCAAGATCGCCGGCATCGAGATGTGCTGGAGCTACAACCGCCAGTACGGCACCAAGTACCTGGCGGCGATGCCGACCAACCTGTACGGCCCGGGCGACAACTACCACCCGACCAACAGCCACGTCATCCCGGCGCTGCTGCGCAAGTTCCACGAAGCCAAGCAGCGCGGCGACGCCGCCGTCACCGTGTGGGGCACCGGCACGCCACGGCGCGAGTTCCTGTTCAGCGACGACATGGCCGACGCCTGCGTGTTCCTGATGAACCTGCCCGACGAACGCTTCGAGTCGCTGCTGGGCAGCGACGAGAGCGAGACCGGCCGCTTCGAGCCCCCGCTGGTGAACATCGGCGTCGGCGACGACGTGACGATCGCCGAACTGGCGGCCCTGGTCGGGCGCGTGGTGGGGTTCGAAGGCAGCATCGAATACGACGCCAGCAAACCCGACGGCACGCCGCGCAAGCTGATGGACGTGGGCTTGCTGAATGGCGCCGGTTGGCGGGCGAGTACGGCGCTGGTGGACGGGCTGGCGCGCGCCTATTCGGAGTTCGCGGCGGCGCAGCAAGGCGGCTGACAGGCCCCGCAGCGCGCTGCGCTCAGTAACCGCGCAGCATGAAATCAAGCGCCGTTTCCACGCGCAGTTGGTCGTCTGGCGACAGGTGTCCCTGAGGATTGCGCAACAGGGCCGCCGGGACGGCCAGGATGTTCGGTGTGTCCAGCAGCCAGGACGTACCGTCGACCGCGAAGACCATCTGAGCTCCTGTCATCACACGCGTGTCGGCGAGGGCCTGCCTCAGGGGTAGGCACCACCGAGTGCTCGTCAGCACCAGATCGCTCTGCACGTCCAGGTACAGAGCGTGCGCGGCGCGAGGGTTGGGGTTTCGGTAGAGATCGAAACGTGGCATGGGTCAGCCCGGTACCGCGCCTTCCCGGTTCGCCAAGAACTGCTCCAACTGCTCAGCCGCCGTACCGTCCCGTTCAACGTGCTGGGCGTACTCTTCCAACGCTGCACGGTTGTCCAATGCCCACTGCGTGCAAGCGCCGTAGCCGCCGGGGGGCAACCAGCCATCGGCGGCCGCTACGGCCCGGGCCGGCAACGGGCGGCCCGTTGGAACCACTCGCATCGGCAGCAATTCAACGCGGCCATCGGGGTGGAAGACAACCTCGAACAGCTGTTTGGCAAACCGCTTGCCAAGCGAAATTTGCCCACTGCTTCCGACTTCCTTCAACATGGCGCACCCCTTTGCCCGACCGCTATCGTCATGCGGCATGATGGCACGAAATTGAGGGCATCATGCGGCGAGGGCCTTGAACCGGCCTGGCAACATGTCGAGCCGCCGGGCGAGCGCGCCGCTGGCAGCCTGGCTGGCGCGCGGCGCTCAGTGACCGCGTGGCAAGGAGTTCGGCACAGTCCCAGGCGCGCGCCCTTTCCTGGTGTACGACACGATGACGCCGAGGCCGGCAAAGAACAGCACCCACGTACCGGGTTCGGGTACTGCTGCAGCCTGTTGATTCAGGTAGACGGCGTGCCCGATCTTCAACTCCAGGCCCGACGCCAACTTGCCGTTGTACCCGACGTTGAAGATGGTGCCCTCCTCCGGGATCAGCGTGGCAAAGATCTCGTAGCCCGGCAACGAACCCAGCGTCTGCGCGCCGCCGCCGCCGAACAGCGGGTTGCGGTCGGCGCCGCGCTCCAGCAGCGCCTGCACGAAACTCGTATCGAGCCCGCTCGGGTCGACGCCCAACATGGGGTTCGCCAATGCAGCTGACGTCAAATTCACGAGCAACAGCATGTCGAAACCCGGGATGATGTCGCCATAACCCGCAGGGCCGTCGGGCAGCCTCAGCAGCACCGAGGCCGCGCCTCCCGGCACACCCGTCAGCAGAGGCAGGATCTCGCGGGAGCGGGCGTCCAGGCCACTGAGGCGGCCATACACCTCGGGCCCGCCGGTCAAACCCGGGATGAAGGGCGTTTGCCGTCCATCCTTGATGAACGGATTCGCATCCATGGCACCGGCGTATTGCTCCGTGGAGGCTCCGGTGACGAGACTCGAAGTCAGATCCACGGCTGCATTGCTGCCGACGATGAAGCGCCCGTTGCCACCGGTTTCCCCACCCCCTGACGTGTTGACCACGACCCCCGTCGTCTGCACGACCGAAGCGAAGAGCTTGATCGAGCCACCGGCACCGTCGCCACCCCGGGCGCCGGCGCCACCATCGCCGCCCGTGCCGCCCCGGCCGCCTGCGCCGCCATGGCCACCGCAATAGGCGGCGTTGCAGCCGCCACCAGCACCACCGTCGCCGGCGTTGCCAGCCAGGCCGCCGTTCGGGCCGCTGCTGGGTGCCGCGCCCTGAGCGCCGATGGCGCTGTAGGCTCCGCTGGCCGTGAGCCGCCCGTTCGCGCGAATCTCGATGGCGCCGCCACCCGCACCGCCTGCACCGCCCACGCCGCCGGCACCGCCCGCGCCACCCGAACCGCCGTTGCCGCCACCGCCGCCACTGCCGCCGTTGTCGAAGCCGAAGAAGGCGCCACCGCCGCCACCTTGTCCGCCGCCGCCGCCACTGCCGCTCGCCCCTGCACCGCCACCGCCGCCGCCGCCACCACCACCGCCGCCGGATATCAACGGGCCCACCCCGGTGTTGCGGCCACCCGCTCCCGCCGCGCCGGGATTGCCGTTCTGCCCCAGCGCGACACCGCCTCCCGCCGCGCCGGTCTGGCCATTGCAGCCCAGGCTGCAGCCGGCGCCACTGCCCGAACCCCCGCCGCCGCCGCCCGACGGCGATCCACCGGAACCTCCGCCACCGCCGGCCCCGCCGCTGCCGGACAGGACGCTGTTGACGCCGGCAATGCCGGCACTGCTGCCGCCTGACGCGCCGGTCGATCCCGAGCTGCCTTGCGTGCCGGCCTGGCCAGGCCTGGCGTCGATGTAGTGATTGGGGAAGTTGTCATCGGCCCCGGCACCGCCAGGCCCGCCCGGGCCACCACCACCGACGCTGGAATTGATCGCACCCGCAGAGCTGCCGCCGCCGCCGCCCCCACCCGCGCCGGCCGTCTGCCCGAAGGCACTGAACAGGAACGACGTGCCGGCGCCGATGCTCACGTCCCGGGCGCTGTACAGCACGACGCCGTAGGGGCCGATGGCCGTGACTGTGTCGCCGGGGCGGAAGACGAGCGAGTCCTTGAACAGGAACTCGACCACGGTGGGACTGCGCCTCAGCGCAACGAACGAAGCGCCGTTCAGCTCGGTCGCCCCGTTGATGAGGAGGGTGTTGGTGTCGATCGTGAAATCGGTTGCCGCTGCCGGGCGCGGCTGGAGGGTGAAAAGAAGCGCCACGCCGATACCGACCATCGACCGACGCGCCAAGATCAGACCCTCGAATTCGGACTTCGCCATGAGCCGCTCCTGTTGCGATTGATGAACCCATCGACCGGGCGAGAATTCGTCGCGGAAGAAGACGCGGGGGCTTTGGCAACGGGCACCTTGCAGGCGCGCCTGGAAAATATAGGTGCTGGTTCGCGGAGCACCAGCATTACTTGTTATGTTGGCGCAATCGGGTTTCCGGATTGACTGCCTGCGAATGCGGTGCGCCAGAGTCGCCCGTGTTCCCGCGGGCATTCGGCTCGGGCGGCACGGAATATGCTGACGTCTACAATCCACTCAGCGGACCCAGGCCCGCCGCAGCCCCAGGCGTCCCGGCACGCCCGAGGCGCGAATCCTTCCACAGCGACGACATGGCCGAAGCCTGCGCTTTTCGATGAACACACTCGCTGCTGAAGCGCCCTGACGCGTGTCCGGACCCTTGCTTGATCGACGTACGCTGCCTGTGCTGGGCGTACCGATCGATGTCCTCAGTGCCGACATCGCGGTGCGGCGCATCAGCGCCTGGGCGCAGGCGCACGAAAGTCGCTACGTCTGCATCTGCAACGCCCACTCGGTGGTGACGGCCACGCAAAGCGCACCCTTCCGCGCAGTTCTGGCCGGTGCCGACATGGCCACGCCAGACGGGGCGCCCGTAGCGTGGATGCTGAAGCGGCAGGGTGCGAGCGCGCAGCAGCGCGTCAGCGGCCCTGATCTGATGCTCGACTACTGCGCCCACGCAGCCCGAACCGGCGAGTCGATCTACCTGCTCGGCAGTACCGAAACCACGCTCGCGGCGCTGGTGGGCACCTTGCAGGCGCGCTGGCCCGACCTGCGCATCGCCGGGACCGAATCACCGCCGTTCCGCGAGCCGACGCCGGAAGAAGGTGCGCAGACCGTGGCTCGCATCAACGCGTCCGGCGCCGGCACGGTGTGGGTCAGCCTGGGCTGCCCGAAGCAGGAGTCCTGGATGGCGGCACACCGGGGTCGCGTTCAGGCGGTCATGGTCGGCGTCGGCGCGGCGTTCGATTTCCATGCCGGGACCGTGGCGCGTGCGCCGTTGTGGATGCGCGAATCGGGCCTTGAGTGGCTGCATCGTCTGATCAGTGAGCCACGCAGGCTTTGGCGGCGATACCTTGTCACAAACCTGGCATTCATGATCGGTGCGGCGCGGCAGTTGGTAACTCGATCATCTGGCTCTCCGGGCACCTGAGTTCAACGAAGAGCACGCTCGATGCCTTGCAAAAGGTAATTCGCGCCAATTCACGCCTGAGTTCCAAACAGAACGAAACGCTGCACCGGCAGCGTCTCAGTGAAGGCCTTCCGCAATCACTGCCATATTGCTTCCGTGAACTGAAGCCGCACATCCTCGTTGGCGCGAATGAGATGAACAATGATCTCATCCGATCCCGGTGGGGGAACCGAGACGTTCAGATGACTGGAATACATTAGGTTTCGAGAAACGTGCGCTGACAACCGTTGCCACACGATCAAGCGACGTCGTGCGAGAGTTCGGATCAGGGTTTGCACTCACCCCTGTGTGCGACAACCGTGACCGGGCACGACCTTGCAATGATGGTTGCCCGCAACAAGAGAGGCAATGCAATGCTTGCGAGGATCGTTGAGGACTTTCAATTGGGCGGCACTCGATGCGCAGCCGGCGCGATTGCCGCCGTGGACTCGCCCCGGTCGCCGGGCAGTCGCTCCTTCGAGGCGCCTGCGCAGCCGGCGCCACGGCGGTGAACGCCGTGGCATCTTCGAGTTCAAGCGTGGCGCTGGCCGCGACCGATACGACCACCTACGTCGGCGCCTGGTCCGGCCGCCCGGACGCCGCGGCGTCCGCCGGTTTGTCCATCGTCGCCACCGACATCGGCGGACGCAGCACGTTCTACAGCGACGGTACCGATTGGCGTCCGGTAGGCGGCCGCGCCGTGCTCGGAACGCTGGCCGGAAGCGTCAGCATGCCGGTTGCCTCGGGCAGCAGCGCCGGCGGCGCGGCATTTCTCCTCGGCTTGCCCGGAGGCGCGATTCGCGTGCCTGCTGGCCTGCTGGTACCGCGACAAAGTCTGCTGAGAATCAGCGCCTACTGGAGCAAGTCGGGCAATGCAGGCCCCATCAACTGCGTCACCTGCTTGGGAACCACCAATTCGTTCAGCGACAGCCAGATCAGCGGCACCTTCATCGGGCCTGCGGCCACTGCCGTGTGGAACATGCAAGTCGACGTATCGGTGGACACCACATCACGGCTGCAGAGCAACGCGTTGGCCGTGGTCAACGGCGCAGCCGCGGCGCCGGTAGCGGCGGGCGAGTTTGCCAGCCAGATCGACACCACCCAGGACATGTTCGTGAACTTCGGGGCGACCAGCGCGGCGGCCGGTGATGGCCTGATGCTCACGCGGGTGATGGTCGAGGTTTTTCTCTAGGGGTGGCCACGACCCCGATCAACGCCGTGGCCTTTCCGATCATCGTTCCGAGCGACATCTTTGGCATGCACTCGGTCACCGCCATCAGCCGCAAATGAACAAGACCTCTGGCAACGACGCGCAGCCTGCCGCAGCACGCTGCAGTGACGAATGTGGCGGCGGCGACACGATGGCGCCATTGCCACGCCGCGAGTTCCTGGCGTTGGCACTGCTGGGATCTGCCGTGATCCTTGCCGCCTGCGGCAGCGGCGACACCGGCAGCAGCAACGCTAGCGGTGATCCGGTTGCCCCCATACCCTACCGCTACGGCACCTGGCGCATGCACAACGCCGAAGTGTCCTGGCGCACGATCCAGCCCACTCAGGGTAACTACGTCGGCAGTGGCAGCGACCGCGCCGCAATGATGCTCGATTGGACACAGTTCGACGCTCGGCTGCAGGAGGCATACGACGCCGGAATCAGCGTCGCCTTCTCGGCCTGGCTCACACCCGCTTGGGCCAGCCGGCCGGCTGACCAGGTGGGTGGCAGCAACACCGTCTTCGGACCCTGGACCGTTGTTGGCGAATCAGCGGTGCCGCAGAAGTCGCAATATGTCTACGACTTCGTACTCTCTGTGCTCCAGCGTGCCAACTCAAGCGTGCGGCGGCTGAAGTATCTGGAGACCCTGAACGAGCCAGAATTCCTGAGCGCGCAGCAACTGGCTGACTACCTGGCCGAGGGAGGGCGCCCCTTCTGGACCGGGACCGCCGTGCAGGCAGTGGCCTATGCAGCCGCAGCTTGGAAAGCGGCTCAGGACTTCAACGATTCAGTGCCCGCCGATCGCCGCGTGACGGTGTTGTGCCCCGCACAGTACGACATCGACCGCCTCAGTGCGTTCCTGACAGCGCAAGACCCTGTCAGCGGACGATTCGGCCATCAGACATTCGACTGGATGAACATTCATCCCTACACGGCCGTCCCCAACAAGGCCCTGGGCGGCGAGGACCTCTATTACGCCGGCGGGTCGCGCATCGGCGTCGCAGCCTGTACCCGGGCGCTGGCTGCGCTGGGTCTGCCGCCGCGGCCCGTGGCAGTCACAGAGTGGGGGCTCAACACCGAACTCACCGACGCACAGGTGGTGGCTTTCGCCGAACTGCCGGTCGCCGAGCGACGCACCTACATCGCGCGAACGCTGGCGATGGCGGCTCTCGATGGCGTCGCCCTCTTCACCATTTTCAGCGGCACGCAACTGGCAGGCGACTACGACAACGACACCGCCGGTGTCATCGCCGCGGTCACCGACGTGCACACCAAGCTTGCCGGGCAGACCATCGTCGCTGGCGGCTACCGATCGGACGGCAGCGTGACGGTCACACTGGCCAGCGGGTCGACGCTGGTCTGGTAGCCGGCGGGGACTCGGCGCCAGCTCGCTCGTCGCCTACTTGGCCCAGCTTGAGTTCGTGCGCAGCAGCAGCGCGCTCGTCGAAGGCGCCAGGTACATCGGCATGGTGATCGTCGTGCCATTAACGTCTTTCACGGTGCACCCGCTTGGCCAGCCGAGATCGGCACATGCGATGCTGCCACCAGTGCCGACGTTGGCGTGCGCCGAGACGGCATAGTCGGACACCTTGGACAGGCTGTAGCCGAGCACGGCCTTCAGCGACACCCGGTCGAAGCCGACTGAAGCTCCGGCCGTCGCCACCTTCAGGTTGAGCCGCGCCGTGTCCGACGACGACGGCACAAGGAACCCCTCGTAATTGATGGTGGTGCCGGCAACACCGGTCAGCGATGTGGTCGACGAAAGCCCCGGTGCAGCGATGACACTGCCGCCGGTCAGACTGGTGCGGCCGAAGTACGGCGTGCCGATCGTCGCTGCGGCGCCCAGCGTGGCCGTGAAGGTGGTGATGTGCGGCACGCCGACAGCGAGGTTGAAACTGGGGCTCATCAACGAATCATTGATGCTGCCGGCCTTCATTACAGCGCAATTGCCGCTGCAACCAGTCATCGGGCTGGCCAGGACGTTGCCCAAGCTGCCCAGGGCGAACCAACTTGTCCACAAGCCCAGATCGGGGTCGAAGCTGCCATCGGCGATCAGCTCGGGCCCCAGGCTCAGTTGGAACAGCGAGAACAACGCGGGTGTCGCCACGTTGCCGTCGCTGGGGTTTGTACGCTTCCAGGCCGCTGCGTCCATCAGCGTTGCACCGCTGATGCCGCCGCCACTGACGGTGGCGTAGATGACCGTTGGGTCGTTCAGCGCGACGATGGTGTTGCCTGTGAACAGGTTGGAGCCGGAACTCAGTGAACCCGAACCGGAAACCAGGTTGCCGAACTGCACCGCCAGCGACTGACCCAGTGCCGGCATCGTCGGGTAGGTGCCACCGGCGGTCAAAGCCGGCACCAGCGTGTTTGAACTGAACGTGTTCGACGTCATCCAGTCGGTGGAACCGGTGATGTCCATGCTCAGCTTCAGCGAAGCCACGGTACTGAGCCAGACACTGTTGTGGTCGAAGACATTGTTCGATGAGTTGTGGACGATGATCCCGTACGGCACGTCCGAGACGATGTTGTTGCGCACCGTGACGCCGCGCGAGAAGTTGTCCAGATAGATGCCACTGACCAGGTCCAGCCCCCCACCGACGGCGCCTTCGACGTTTGGCGTCACTTTCAGCAGGCGGTTCTGCTCGACGATCGAGCTCATGCCGGTGGTGGCCAGCGGTGCCGTCGAGCCGTTCCAGGTGTAGATCGCCGCACAGTCAGTCAGCCGCAGGCAATACTGCGTTACCAGGTTGCCCGCGACACGGGTTCCGCCGTATCCCGAGAACGAGATCCCCAAGTACGCAGTGCGGCGAATGGTGTTCGACAGCACCTTGTTCGCGCTACCGGCCATGACTGCAGCGGACGAGTTGCCGGCGTAGCCCACCGTGCCGGTGTCGGTGACGACATTGCCGCTGATCGTCACCTGCGTGCCATACGTCGTATCGATGCCGAAGCGCCAGTTGTCGTTGACCGTGTTGTTGGAGATCGTGCCGGCGATGGCACCCACGGGTGGCGTGGCGTGGAGCACCACGCGCACACCGGTATCGCCATTACCCGAAAGGTCCGATCCGTTGACGACTGCGCCGAGCGAGTCCTCGATCAGCAGGCCGGTCTTGCGCGTGCGGCCGACGACGATGCCCTGGAGACTCACCCCGGGCACACCGTTGATCGACAGCGCCGTATCGCGCACGCTGCCTTCGACGACGAAGCTGTTCAGGTTCAGCTGGGCTGCAGCGGTCGACGGAAACACGTAGAGCTTGTTGGCCACCGTGTCGTGGAAGAACTCGCCCGACGTGTCGAGCATCCAGGCCTGGTCCTGCAGCACGTACCCGTCGCCGCCTTCCATCGTATAGGTCGTGTTACCCGACAACGTAATCACACCGGTGCTCGAGTTCCAGCCCGAAACCGTCTGCGTGTCGACGTACCACGGGTCGCTGCGCACCTGCAACGTGGCGCCGGCCGTGAGCCGGCCGGTCAGCGCCGCGCGGTTGGCCGAGGCCACCGTCAGCGCCGTGCGCGACGCCGGCGACGCCGGATCCGCCTTTGCATACTCGGCGCCGAAGCCACCGAAGTTGGGCCACTGCGCCGTACGCTGCCCATCACTGCCGATGAATAGGCGCGTGATCTTGGGCGTGCCGGCGGGCACCGCGCGCGACCAGATGTTGCCGCTGCGCGTCCAGCCGCCCGAGTAGTTGTCGGCGCCAACGATGCGCGGCCGGTTCGACGACGTGCAGGTGCTGCCATAGGACGTGATGGTCGCGCTGCTGCTCAGGTTCGACGCGGTCAGCGCGACGCTTTCGCGCCAGACGCCGGAGCAAGCCAGAAAGACATTCTGCCCAGCCGCAAGCTGCACGGACTTCAGCTTCGCCAGCGTTTTCCATGGTGCTGCCTGGGTGCCGGCATTGCTGTCGCTGCCGTTGGCCGAATCGATGAATACGCTGGTGCTCGAATCGACCGCTTGCAGCGTCACGGGTTTAGCCGCCAGCGCCTGCTCCGACGGCATCATCACATCGGTGGCGGTCGGAGCGGCTGGAGCCACGTCAACCGGCGCGGTGTCGGCCGGCATCGCGGTCACCACGGGAGCAGCCGCCGCATCCGTACTGGCGGTGCTGTCGGCTCCGCCGCCGCCACAGCCGCTCAGCAACAGCGCCACCGCAGCAGCTATCAGTCGCGCGTTACAAGAAGACACAGAAAACGTTCGCATCAAGAAAACTCCACACATGTCCAGCCACATCGCATTCCGCGGTGCGCTCTTGCATTCCTTCGGGGAAATCGAAACCGCACTTGCCCGGAACTTCGGCGCACACGGGTTTCACTTGAGACTCCGGACCCCAGCTCTTACCAGACGTCACCAAATCGTCTGGCACTCCTCGCTCGTTCCGATTAGCACGGATTCAGCCCGGACCTTACTGGCGTTCCTCCGAAATGCAGACGACGGACTTCACGCTCGGCGCGTGGTTTACGATTTGTTGTGCCCAGCCGCCTACCCCCCACTCATCCCGCCGCACCGTACCCCGTGCTTGTGGTTCACAACGCCTACCAGCAACGAGGAGGCGAAGACGCCGTAGTCGAGGCCGAGGTCGAGTTGCTGCGCAGCCATGGCCACGAGGTTGTGCTCTACCAACGTAGCAATGACGACATCGAACAAATGCCGCGCGCAGCAGTGGCGGTGCAAACCCTATGGTCGACGCGAACGACGCGGGAGATCACGCGCCTCATCGCGACCTTCGGGCCCGCGGTCGTGCATGTCCACAACACGTTGCCGTTGATCTCTCCGTCGGTGTATTGGGCCGCGTCCCGCGCCCGCGTCCCGGTCGTTCAGACGCTGCACAACTTCCGCCTGCTGTGCCCGCAGGCGCTGATGCTGCGCGACAACCGTGTCTGCGAAGACTGTGTTGGCCATGTGCCCTGGCGGGCTGTGCGGCACGCCTGCTATCGCGGCTCGGCGACTCAGAGCGCCGTGGTTGCGACGCTGCTGCAAGGTCACCGCGTTTTGGGCACCTGGCAGAACCGCATCACGCGCTACATCGCGCTCAACGACTTCTGCCGCGATAAGTTCATCGCCGGTGGCCTACCCATCGACCGATTGCGCGTCAAACCGAATTTCGTTGACGTAGCGCTGACACAGGACGCGACCACGGCCCGTCGCGGCTTTCTGTTCGTAGGTCGCTTGTCCGTCGAGAAGGGGATCGGGACATTGGCCGATGCAATGCGCCATTTGAGCGTGCACTGCAAGCTGCGTGTGATCGGCGGCGGCCCGGAGCAGGCGCTCCTGGCCGATGTCGAGAACATTGAACTTCAGGGACCGCGCAGCCCCGCAGAGGTGTTGGGCGGAATGCGGTCCGCCCAGGCCCTGGTCGTGCCGAGCATCTGGTACGAGAACTTTCCAAGAACCATCGTCGAAGGGTTCGCCTGTGGTCTGCCGATAATCGCCAGTCGGATCGGTGCTCTCGAATCGCTGGTGCGTGAAGGCGTTACGGGCTTGCTCTTCGAGCCCGGAAATGCCACCGATCTGGCTTCGAAGCTCTCTTGGGCTCAACAAAATCCGGACGAGATGGTGACCATGGGTAAGAACGCGCGCGCCTACTACGAAGAACATCTCACCGGTGCCGCCAACTACCCGCAGCTGCTTGCAATCTACGACGATGCAATCCACGCTGTCCGAACCGACGGCAAACTCGCAAGAAGCGAGTCGTGATGGCACACACTGTCACGATCGTTCAACGCCGATTGCCTCACTATCGCGTGCCCCTCTTCGAGCGTATGCACGCTTCACTTGCCGCCGCCGACATACGTCTGAGACTGCTGCATGGCGAGGGCACAAGGAGTGAAGCGAGCAAGAAGGATGGCGGCAGCCTGAGCTGGGCCGAGCCGCTGGCGACGCGCTACCTTGCAAACGGGCGCATTTGCTGGCAACCCTTCATGTCACGCGCAGCAGGCAGTGACCTTGTCATCGTGACGCAGGAGAACAAACTCGTGAACAACCTGTTCGCGCTGGCGAACCCATGGCGCCCGGAAGCGCTGGCCTTCTGGGGCCATGGGCGAAACATGCAGGCGCAACGTCCCACCGGTCTTCTCGAGCGCTTCAAGCGCTGGACCACCGGCCGAGTTGACTGGTGGTTCGCGTACACCGAGATGAGCAGCGCCTTCGTTCACGAAGACGGTTTCCCGACAGAGCGCATCACGGTGCTGAACAACAGCATCGATACGGGTGAACTGCGTCGCGCGATAGTCGAAGCCCGCCTGACGCCGCGTGAAGCATTGCGTGCCAAGCTTGGGCTGGATCAGGGACCGCTGGCCGTATTCTTGGGTTCGCTTTACCCGGACAAGCGCCTGAGCTTTCTCGTTGATGCGGCGCGCGCGATCCACGCACAGATGCCGGGCTTCGTACTCGCCATCGCCGGTGATGGCCCGGACCGCGCCTTGATCGAGCAGGCCGCGCAGACCTCGTCGTTCATCAGATACCTCGGTAGCGTGCGCGGTGCACGAAAGGCCGAGTTGCTGGCATGCGCAGACCTGATCCTCAACCCGGGCCTCGTCGGCCTCGGCATTCTCGACGCCTTCGTCGCTGGCGCTCCCTTGCTGACCACCGATTGCCGGCTGCATTCACCGGAAGTTGCCTACCTCGAAAATGGACGCAACGGCCTGATGACCGCCGATTCGCTGCCGGACTACGTGCAGGCCACGTTGGCGGTGCTGCGCGACCCCGCCGAACTGCAGCGCCTGCAGGCCGGGGCGCTGGCCGCCGGGCAACACTACTCGATCGAACGCATGAGCGAACGCTTTTGCGACGGTATCGTTGCGTGCCTGGCGGCCACCGCCAAGCGCCGCGGCAACCGGTGACGAGCCCGATGATCGATGCCCCCACGCTGGCCGCCCGCGCCCAGGGCCGCGACAACAACCTCAACCTGGTGCGCGTCGCCGCAGCGCTGGCAGTACTGCTGACACACAGCTTCGCACTGGCACTCGGCTCACCGGCCGCCGAGCCGCTGCGTGCGGCTTTGGGCATGTCGCTCGGTGACATCGCGGTCGATGTCTTCTTCGTGGCCAGCGGCTTTCTCGTGGCGAACAGCCTGCTGACAAACCAGGACGCGACGGGGTTCGTCTGCGCTCGGCTGCTTCGCATCTTTCCTGCGCTGCTGGTTATGTTGGCGCTGACCGTGTTCGGCCTCGGGCTGGCATTGACGACGATGAGCGCCGCCGAGTACCTGACCAGCCGCGAGACCTGGCGCTACCTGCTGCGCGGTGCAACGCTGATCGCCGGCGTGTCGTACACGCTGCCCGGCGTGTTCGAACACAACCCGTACCCCGCGGCCGTCAACGGCTCCTTGTGGACGTTGCCACACGAGGTACGCATGTACGCCTTGCTGCTCGGGGCGTGGCTACTGGTCCGCGTGATCGCCCGCAGCGCGCCGGAGCGCCCATTCAAACGCCTGCTCGTGGCCGCGACCTGCTGCGCAGGCGTCGCCTTGCTGGCGCTGGACATCGCGGGGAGGCCCGAGGGCCACTTCCTGCATCTGTTCTACATGTTCTTCGGCGGCGCCAGTGCGCGCATTCTCGCAAATCGGATCGTGCTGCGTACCCACTACGCGGCGCTGGCCGCGTCGGTGCTGTTGGTGTGCGCACTGCACCCGGTGCTGTTCCGTGCCACCTACTATCTGGTGCTGCCGTACCTGGTCCTGTACCTGGCCTATGTGCCGGCCGGCGCGGTGCGGTACTACAACCGTCTTGGCGACTACTCGTACGGCATCTATATCTTCGCTTTCCCGGTCCAACAGGCCTTGCTGGCGTTGGTCCCACGGCTGTCAGTGGCCGGTCTGGCGGCGGCTTCGGCGGTTTTGACACTGCTGCTGGCAGTGCCGAGCTGGGTACTTCTCGAGCGACCGGCGCTGAACTTGAAAGCACGGCTGGCACGCCGCAGCCGGCAGCTCTGGGCTCGCGCTATCGGGGCCGCTTGATCAGCAGTTGCACGACCGGACCGAGCGCGACGCTGACACCGAGCACAGTGCCGCGGTCGATGCCATCGAGCACGACGCGCTGCCCGGGCCAGGGTGCCGCGACTTCCAGCGCCTGCCGCGCCGAAGGATCGCTCCAGACCGCCAGCGCCGGAGTGCCATCCTTCAGCCGCAAGGAGCAACGCCAGCGGCCGTCGACGTCGCGTTCGCAGGCCGACAGATGGCTGTCAGTCAGCAACGAAATGAACTGCGCCAGCACCTTCGCATGGGGGCGCAGCGTGTCGGTTCTTGGTTCGAGAAAACCAAGGAAGTCGTTGTCCCAGGCGAACCAGAAGAAGCGCTCGAAGCCCATCGCGCGGCCGAGCAGCATGTCGCGCGGCAGATACGCGGCGGCCTCCTGCGGCGTGATGTTGTACTTGCCGTCGCTCTTGCCGACCAGCGCGGGTGGCGGAGCCATGTAATAGCCGGTCTCGGTGTTCCACATGGGCACGTCGCCGAAGCCCCGATTGACGAGCTGGCGGCGGATGTTCGGTGCCATGCCCAGCTTCAATTCCGGCGCATGGTCGCCGTGATAGAGGTGAAAGCTGGCAATGTCGGCAACGCCGCGGCCAGCGGCGGCCATGAACTCCGCGGGACGCGCCGTCTGCCGCTCGCCGAGGCTGACGGCAGACGGCCCCACGAGCTGGATGGACGGGTCCACGGCCTTAAGCTCTTCCTTGGCGACCCGGGCCAGGCTTGCCAGGTCGACCACACTGCCTGTAAAGAAGCCCTTATCCGTGACCTCATTCCACAGTTCGTAGTACCGGATGCGCCCCTTGTAGCGCTGCGCAACCGTGCGTACATAGGTGCGCCAGTCGTCGGGCGAGGCCGGCTCGGCCGCATACCCGGCCCCCGAACCGGCCGCGGAACCATACGCCGACGGCTCCTGCGGCCGCGCCGACGCCCAGGTCGGCGACAGCCCCAGCGGCAGCAAGATCTGAACGCCATGCGCCTGAGCCCAGTCGACATAGGTGTCCAGGCGGGCAAACTGCCATTCGCCGCGCTTGGCTTCGAGTTGCGGCCACGAGACTCGCGCATCCCACAATCTCAGCGAGCCGATCGGTATGCTGGGCCAACGCTCGGGCTGGCCCGGATTGTTGTGTACATGCATACCGAAGAACACGATCGGAAAGCCCGGGGCATCGTCAGGCAGCATCAGACTTACCGGCGGCAGCGCGCGAACGCAGGCCGGCGCTACCGCCAGCAGCGCCGACAAGACGAGCGGCGCCAAGGATCGTGCTCTGCGGATCATCATCGTGACTCCTCGGCGCGTACTCAGTGCGCCAGATAGGGGTTGCGCGGCAGAACCTCGACTGCAAAGCCCGCGGCTCGCAGCGCGGCGCGCACGGGCTCGGGAGCGCCAGCCTTGAAGATCACCACGCACGCCAGCCCATAGCCCAGCAGCCGCAAACCACACAGCGCGTCCTGAACGGCGATCCCAGCCTGGGTCGCCAATGTCGGCAGGCTGCCCGGCGCGTGGCGGTGGTTGATCAGGCGAGCATGGTAGAAGTCATTGATACCACGCCAGGCCAATAGTTCACCGCCGAATGCAAGCATCAGCTTGCGCATCTCGCGCACGCTGGGCCGGTAGATGAAGTTGCCGCTGGGTTCGAACTGCTGATCGACATTGCCGCGCAGGATGCGCTTGACCAGGCTCTTGAAGCCGTCAAGCAGGCGCGGGTTGTCGATCGGCTCGATCAGCACGGCGCCGATGCGGCAGACCCGCAGCATTTCGTAGAGCGCGATCGGCGGCCGTGGGAAGTGGTGATAGGCCTCCTTGCAGAGCACGAAGTCGAAGCTGCCGTCGGCGCTGGAGATGCGCTCGGCGTTCTCGGCCGCAAAGTCAGCGATGTGGCCCATCGCATGCGCCTGTTGCAATTTTTCGTCGGTCAGGCTGGTGGCGCGTACGCGCACGCCACGGGCTTGCAGATAGGCGGCGTCGCTGCCGTAGCGGCCGTCACCCACCGTCATCCAGGTGCTGTCGGGCAACGCACGGCACAGGGGATCGACCAACGCCAGCATGCGCCGGTGCCGCCAGGCGTCGATCGACTCAGGCGCGCGGTACGACGCCGGCAGCTTCATTTCCTGTTCCGACGCGGCCTGCATGGCATAGCTTTGTTCGACGGCTTCTTTCATGAGGTCACGCTCGTTGTGTCGATGGATCTGGGAAACCGGACGACGCCGCGAAACGTGGTACCGGGTTCTGCGATTCGCTGCAGGCATTGGTTGAGGCTGCGCGCTTCGATCGACAGCGCGGACTCGCTGGCCCATCGAGCGAAGGCGCGTATCCGGTGCGGGTCGGACGACGAAACCAACAGCCGGCCATGCGGCACGGCGCACAGGCCTGCCTTCAGCAGCAGTTCGGGTGCGGCACGGCGGTCGGCGAGCAGACGACGCAGTTCGGCGCGATGGTCGTGGTCCGATAGCGCTTCTTGCAACGCCGCTGAGCGAGCCAGCGTAAAGCCGCTGCGCAGGCAACGGTGCGTCACGATGCTGGTTCCGGCCGACTCAGCCGCGAAACCACTGAAAGCACCCCAATAGTGGTCGACTTGAACCGTCTCGAATACGCCGGAATGGGCGGTTACGATGCGGCCAGTCTCTTCGACGCTGGTGCCCAGACCGATCGTGCCGACGACGCCTTCACGCTGCAGGGTCCGCAGCCACGCCAGTAGGCGCTCGTCGACGTCCGCAGCTGCCGCCTCGTGCAGCAGGAGGTGATCGACTCGCCGCGTGCGCAGGCGCTGCAGGCTTTCGCGCAGGGTCGCTTCGACCGCCGCCGCGCCGAACTGCCCGCGCGGCGCCGCCGATTGCCGCACGCGGACGGCGGCGCGGCCCCACAGGCCCGGCGCCAGGGCCCTCAACGGTCGCAGTACGCGACGGGCCAGCGCCATTGGCCCCAATGGCCGCGGGTGGAGGATTCCGACCTTGGTCGCGATGCGGACCTGCTCTCGCACGCCCGCCAGCACCTCGCCGACGACTCGTTCTGCGCCGCCGTGGCCATACGACGGCGCAACGTCGAAGTAGCGGAAGCCGGCCTCGAATGCGGCCTCGACCAGCTTGCGCTGCGCGGCGAGCGATAGGTCGCCGCCAAGCACGGAGCCACCAAAGCCCAGTGCCATCGCCGCGGGCCGCCGCGCCAGCAATGACTCAGCCATGGGTAGCCACGGCCAGGCGGTCAGCCAGCCGCAGCGCGAGCGTGATTGCCGTTAACGTCGGATTCGCGAACCCGGAACTCGGGAACACCGTCGCGCCGGCAATTGACAAATTGTCGATACCGAAAACAGTCAAGTCGGCATCGACGAAACCGGTCGACGCATCACGACCCATGCGGGTACCGCCCATCTGGTGCACGGCATCGTGGACACCGGTCAGGAATTCGGGCGACTCGTCGAGCAGCCTAGGATCGATTTCCAGTTCGGCAAGACCATGCGAAGCAAGCGCCTGGCCGATGCGCTGCGCGAAGACCTTCATCGTGCGCAGTTCGCGGCCGTCGATAGCCCAGTGCACCCGCAGCCGGCGCAGACCGAGCGCATCGACCTCGTCGCCGAGTTCGATACGGCTTTTCGTGTTCGGAGCTTGCTCGCAGTACAGCGCGAGACTGACATCGGCGTCGGCCGGCTTGAACGAACGCCGGTCGCGAAAATAGCGAAACGCCAGCGGCAGAGCCGTGGCGATGACGGCCGACAAGTGCCGCGGCACCTGCAACACCGAAGCCGGCACGCCACCTTCGCGCACCGATCGCAGGAACATTTTCAGTACCTCGAGATGCTCGGTGAAGCGCGTGCGGTAGAGGAAATTGGCGCCGCAGTCGTACAAGCCCTGCTCGCGCTGCACCTCTGGCGGCAGCCGCATGCGCGGGAAGTATTTGAAGCCGTTCAGGTAGATGTTGTCGAAGAGCGCATGGAAGCGCGTCTGGTCGATCACGCGAACCTGGGCCGCGGTTGAATCGAGGTGGTCGACGAGCGGACGGCCGAGCCACGGCGAATCGGCCCAAGGCGCACGCGAACCATCGGCGAGCGGATGCAGCAGCAGCCGCGCAATCTCGAGCGTCCCGTTGCCCAGCACGACCTGCTGCGCACGCACTTCAACCCGCTTGCCGGCACGCGTCTTGACCACCAGATGCGAAACTTGCGTGCGGTCGGGTGCCAGCCCCATTGCGACCACGTTCGCATGCAGCAGCACACGCAACTTCGGCAGCGTCTTGATCTCGCGAGCGAACAAGCGGGCCAGATTGCGGACGGGCACCCAACGCGTCAACAGCAGTTCGACATCCGGCGCCAACGCCGGCGGCGGCAGGCGCATCCCACGCCACACGGCTGCATCGTCCGCTGCCGCGCCGCTCAGCCCAAGCAAAGCATAGGCGCCCGCCACATGGCGGAGCCATTCTTCGGCAGGTACCGGCCAGGCTTCGTGCCCCGCCCAAGGTCGCGCACCGACGACGAACCCATCGAACGGAATCACCTGCCCACCCCAGTAGGTGGTGCTGCCGCCGAGCACACGATAGCGGCCGACGCCGATGCTCTCGAACGGGTGACCGATCGATTCACCCTTGTGCATGTCCTGGTTGGCCGATTCCAGCTGCGCGCCACCGCCTTCGAGCACCAGCACGTCGATGCCGCGGCGTGCAAGGGTCACGGCCATGCACAGGCCGACTGCGCCACCACCAACGATGCAGACTCCCGCTTCGAGTACCGACGCTACGTCGTCGCGCTCCAGGTCAGCGATCATCTGTGGTCGCCGTCCTGCAGCGCATACACCGGCAGCAACGCGCGCGCAGTTTGTGGCCACTCGTAGCGGCGACCCGCTTCGCGCACACGCTGGCGGGTCAACCCCGCACGCCGGTCCGCCAAGCGCAGGAGCGCCGCGCGCAGGCCGGCTGCATCGCCGCTGTCGAATGTCTCGCCGATGTCGGCACTGACATAGCGTTCAAACGAACCAACACGCGAAGCCACCACCGGTACGCCGTAGCGCAGGGCCTGGAAGAGGATGCCGCTCTGGTCGATGTGCCGATACGGCAAGACGGCCGCGTCGGCGTTCAGGAACAGCGCCGGAATTTCGGGCTCGGGAATGTACTTGCCGCCCCACTCTATGCAGGCTGCCCGATCATGGGCAGCGATCTTGGCGCGGATCTCGCGCTCCAATGGCGGATCCCAGCACCCCCCGGCGATGCGCAACTGGAACGGCCGAGGAAACCCCTGCAGCGCGTCGAGCAGCAGGTCGACACCCTTGTAGCGCATGACCTTACCGAAGAACAACAGGCGCAGCGGCCCGTCGGCGACAGCATCCCCCGCCTCCGGCAACGCAGCCTCTAGCGGCTCGATGCCGTGCTCCATGATGACGATGCGTGCCGGGTCGACGCGATGCAGGCGCACCAGATCGTCGCGCATGCGGGAGGTGTGGACCACAACACGGTGCGCCAGCCGGTACGAGAGCCCGAAGGCGAAGCGATTCCAGCGCGTATGCCTGTCGTGCGGCAGCAGGTCGTGCGCCGTCACGATATAGCGTGGGCTCACGATGCGGAAGATCACGCCTTCGATCAGACCGCACAGCAGCACCGGATGCAGGAGCCCGAACAGATGAACAACCGGCCGTTGTCGGATCACGAGCGCAATGACACTCGCATGGTAGCGCAGCAGGTTCAGCAGCTTGGTCAACTTCGACCGGCCCTCGGCCTGGCTGCCACGAAGGTTCAGCGTCTTGATCGCCGGTCGCAACGAGGCGACATCGGTGCGGTCGGAACTGACGAGCGTGAAGTCGAGGCCGCTGTCGCTGACGCCATTGCAGAAGCCACGTTCGTAGATCGGCTCGTAGCCGTGGGACAACAGAACGACGGCAAGCTCTGGCGAGGCCGTGGCGGCGAGGGATTCTTCCATGTCTTCTGGGTATCGGCTTTGGCGACGGCGACGGCGCCGTCGTCGTCGCGTCGATGGCGCAGGGCAACTAGGCGCAACTTCGGTTCAGTGCAGAGAGCTTGGATTGCCGACCTTGATGAAGGTGTAGTTGGCCTTGCCGTCGACCGAAACCAACGCGTATCCGAATGCCAGCAGCTTGCGGATCGACGCGGCGACCCGCGCCCGGTAGGCACCATCGAGCGCGTGGTGAAGTTCATCGTACTCGACGCAGATCACGCCGATGTCGAGCCGGTCTTCGACCAGCGAGTCGATGACCTTGTACTCGGCGCCTTCGACATCGAGTTTGAGCAGGTCGATTCGCGGATGACCGTTGCGCTGCATGATGTGACTGAGCCGATCGACCGGCACTTCGATGAATGCCTCTGTCTTCTGCAGGTTCAGCAACGAATGAGACACGTGATCGGGATTGCTGGGTACGTAGAACCTGAGTACCTCGTCTTTGTCCCACAAGCCCAGCGCCGAAAAGCGGTAGTGGTCGTTGCCGCTGGCCACGCGGCTGACATAGGCGACCGCCTCAGGAGTCGGATCGAATGCAAACACGTCGCAGCCGAGCCTTTCGATCAGCCCGAGGTCGAAGCTGATGTCTTCACCACAACCGACGCAGTAGCAAACCGAGACCGAGGACAGCGAGTCGAGCGGCACAACCCAGCCGCCGTACGCTGTGCCGAGGCGCGCTAGGTCACTGCGCTTGGCGACCCGTTCCCAGCTCACATCGTCACGCCCGAACCAGCGCGCACCGACCCGTCTCGATTTGTCGATTGCCTTGCGCGGTACATCCTGCAGCTTCATGAGAACCTCCAGTCTTTGCGTCAACATGGTGCCGGTGCGGAGTCAGATCCCGCTCACCGGCGCGCCTTTCGCCCGCAGCCGCAAAGCGCCTGCCGACGAATCATTGCGCTGCCGTTCCGCCCGGTACAAGGCACCGGACTCTCGCAGCGCCTTCGCCGCGGCGCGGGCGTGCGGGAAGTTACCGCGTACCAGCAGACGAAGCAATTCCAGCGCCAGCAGGCCACGCACCCGGCCGAAGCTGGCGGCGTCGTGCCGAGCCACGAACTTGAGCCGGTTCCGATACAGCATCTCGAGCGAAAACCGCGACTGCACCTTCAGGCTCGTAGAGCCGCCCTTGTGGTAGACGATACTGCACGGTGCATAGCCAAGACCGAAGCTACCACGCGCGCGGTATGCCCAATCGATCTCTTCGTAGTACAGAAAGTAGTCGTCGGCCATCGGCCCGACAGCTTGCACGAACTCGTGCGTCACGAGCATCGAGGCGCCGACCACGTAGCTCAGCTCGCTCTCGACAAGCGCCGGATCAGCCGGCCGCTCGGCGACGGCGATCCCACCGCCGACGTGATAGGGTCGCATCGACTTGCGATCCAGGCCGCCGCCGAGCGCCTGGACCTTCTCCGGCTCGGCGTAGTAGACCAAAGTCGACCCGACAAGGCCCAGGCGCGGATCCGCCTGCGCCCGCTCGACCAGCATGGCGAGTGCGTCAGCCGGCACGACCGTGTCGGTATTGAGCAGCCAGTAGTGGCTGTGGCCCGCGGCGGCGGCCACAGCCACCCCGACATTGTTACCGCCGGCAAAGCCGAGGTTGCCACCCGACCGCACGATCGTCACCCTGCAATCGGCCACCGGCGCTGGCACGGCACCGCCATCGAAGGCAACACAGCGCACGCCGACAGGCCACGCTGGCTCCACGCCGGCGGTGATGCGCCTCAGGCCCTCGAACATCTGCCACTCGGGCATTCGCCGGGGCCGTGCGCACCAGTCGAGGATGTGCTCCACCGAGCGGTCCTTCGAGTCGTTGTCTACGAGGTAAACGTGGAAGGCAGGGTGTTCGACAGCCAGCAGCGTATCCAGGCACTCAACGCAGTCGCGCCAGCCATTCCAGTTGACGAGGACAACCCCGACGTTGATTGTCACGCTCACGCGACCGCACCTGTGGTTTCGTCGGCACTCCGCGCGAAGCGAGAAGCGCTCGCACGGGGCACCATGTTGGCCATCTGGAGCAGCAGCGCCATCAGCAGGCAATAGGCCGCAATGCCCTTCGGATTGGTCCACTCCGGTTGTGTGTAGGACGCCAGCACCGGCACGACGAAGGCACCGATCAGCGCCGCAAGTTGGCCGCGGTCAACACCGGCCCCTGCCACCCGCGAATAGCGGCGAACGGCGAATGCGAAGGCGGCAATGAACGCAAATGGAATCAGCGCCGCCCAGACCCCCATCTTCAGCGGGAAATAGAGGTAACCGTTGTGGATGTAAGTGGTCTCGTTGGCGAAGGATGCCGAGCTGCTGACGACACCCTTGTAGTCGCCGCCGATACCGGTGCCCAGCAGCGGACGCGACGCGATGACCCGCATCGCGGTCTGGTTCTCGATCCGGCGCCAGCCGAACGAGCCGCCGCGCTGAATCTCTTGTTGAATGCTGGTCACGCGATCGAGCATCGCCTCTGCGGTGCGCGGCTTGACCGCCAGCACAAGCACGAAGGCCAGTACCACCGCGACGCCCATGAACATCGCCGTCTTGACCAGACCGCCGAAACCTCGGAAGTAGGCCGACGACACGAGCAAGCCGACCGCTGACGCGACCCAGATGCCGCGACCGAACTGCACAGCGATGCCCAGTATCAGCAGCAGCATCAGCGGCAGCGCCAGCCACGCCGACAGGCGTCCTTCCCAGAGGCGATTCAACGCCAGGTAGAGCGCGAAGATGACGATGTAGATCGCACCGCCGGCAATGCTGCGCACGACGTCGGCATTCGAGCCGGTGTCGAGCATCTCGATGCGAGAACCGGTCATGATGCGCAAGCCGAGCCCGGTTTGCAGTAGCAGGTACACGCTGACGATCACTGCGATCCCGACCGCCGAGAAGACCAGAACGCGGTGCTTGTCCAGGTTCGGCACCGCGAACACCGATAGCGGCAACAACAGCCAAACGAAGTGCGCCCGGGCTTCAGCCAGCATCAGACTGTTCGGCGCTGCGATCCTGACGTAGGCGATCGAGAGCACCAGGGCTACCAACAGGTACAGCAGCGGCCAGCGGAACTCATGCAGCGGCTTCCAAAGCGTCCCGCCCTGCAACATGGCCCGGACCAGTGCGATGGCGGCGAGGTAGGCGATCGCCAGATCGAACAGCTTGAGTCGTGCGCCGCCAAACGGCAGGTCCGGCTGCAGGAACCCCGGTACCGCTTCGAAGATGAGCGCGAACACCGCGATCAGGCCGGCCAGTGGGTACATGATGGCAGCGACGGCCAATGTTGGCAGCCCAACCAATATCACAACGTACTGCCAGGGCAGCACCGCGGCGAGCAGGCCCATGAATGGCGCTAGCAGCAGCGCAGCCAGCAGCACCAAGCCCCGCTTCAGCGACCCGGGGCGCTGCCAGGGCCGGGGGCCGCGCTGCAGGGCGATGGCTTTGCTCATGACAATTGTCTCGCTAGGAAGAACGGTTCAACGAGCGACACGCCAGCGGGCGGCCACGCGCGTTTGTATCCAGCTTCTGTCCTCCGGCTGTAGCAAAGAGAACCAGGCGAATCCGAAGAATGACAGAAGACCAGCGGCCCAGGCGCCGATCACCGCCCAATGCCCGCTCACGGAAAGGCCGATGGCGGCCGTCGCGCTGCAGAAGCCGGTCGCCTTGAACCACCATGTTGGCGACAAACTCTGGCGCGGCAGATCGCGGCGGGCCAGGACAAATAGCAAGCTGGCGTCGATAACCATCCTGCCCGCCCAGGCCATCGCCGCGCCGCGGATGCCGAAACGGGCGACCAATTCCCACAGCACGAACAGGAAGACCGGCAGCTCGACCAGGTGCAGCAAGGCCATGCGTCTGGGCGAGCCGCTGGCATGAATCAGGTTCGCAGGTGCTTGTGCTAGCGTGTTGACGAACAGGCCCGCCGCGAGAAATGGCAGCACCGTGGCGCCAACCGCGGCAAACGAACGGCCGAGCCAAAGCTGAAGAATCTCCTCGGCGAGAACCATGGCGGTAAAGCATACGGGCCACATCAGCACCCACAGCAATCGGATGCTGGAAGCATAGATGCGAGCCAGCGCCTCGGGGTCGCCGGCCTTGGTGGCCAGCACGGGAAAGATGACGGCCATCACTGCGTAGGGCACGACGAGGGTGCGCGTGATCAGGTCATAGGGCGTCGCGTAGTACGCAACCTGCTCGATCGGCAGGCGCTGGGCAATGATGAAGCGGTCGAGATAGCTCAGCAGCGGGCTGACGAAGTTGGAGACGCTGATCCATCCGCCCAGGGCGAAGAGGGCGAGGAGTACTGACTTCTCGGGGCGATCCAGGCGCATCATGTCGGCGAAGGCGACCTTGCAGGCGCGCACATGCAACCAGGCGCCGACAACACGCATTGCGATGACGGCCGCGACCACGGCTTCCAGCCGCGGCCAGAACATAGCGGCCAATAGCGGACCGACGTAGGTGAGCAAGCCCATCCCCATGCGGATCAGATTCAAGCGCTGGAAGGCCTGGACGGCCTCGAGCACGCCCCGCAGCGCTGTCGTCAACAACACCACTGGCATCGACAAAGCCAGCAGGCGCAGCGCCTGCGAGGCTTCGGGCTGCAGTGCAGGCGGCATCTTCAGCACACGCTCGACCAGCGCCGGAGCACCGAACAGCAGCGCCGCCCCGACCACGGTACCCAGCGCGGCCATCAGCATCGTGCCGGTGCGTCCAGCACGCACGGCTTGCTCGCGATCGCCGCGTCCCATGTGGTGTGCGACCACACGGGTCATGGCCCTGCCGAGGCCGAAGTCGAACAATCCCGCATAGCCGATCAACGCCCAGGCCAAGCTCAGGAAGCCGAAGCGTTGGATTCCAAGCTGGTGGATCAGCAGAGGGACGGAGACCAACGCGACCAGGATCGGGGCGATCTGGCCAGCAACATTCCAAACAGCGTTCCGGGCCAGCGAGGCACTCATGCAATCAGGTCAGTCGGATCGGGGTTCCCCCGGAACGGGAGCCCCGGGGTTCGAGAGGAGGCGGTCCGGCAGTGTCGCCGTCAGGAGCCAGATGCGCCGGTCGAGCCGATCACCTGCGCCCGGTATTGCTTCGGGATGGCGAGCGACATTTCCGAGATGAAGGCTTCCTGGACGCGGTACGCCCTCGTCGCATCGAGGTCGATGCTCGAAACGCGCACGAGCATGCCATCAGGAATGACGCCGTGAGCGCTGTAGCCCAGTTGGGCCAGCTTCTGTTCGGTCCCACTGAGCGTGATGCGATCTCCAACGACGATCCAGTAGGAAATCGGTTCGTTCCGCGCGCCCGCTTTGGCCACCAGGCGGCGTACACGCATCGGGTGGGTCGGCGTCTGCAGAACCCCATCGGCGCTGGACACGATCTGAAAACCCTGCGCCGGGTAGCACACCTCGGGCCGGTGCGCGCGCGTTGCATCCGACTGGTCACCACCATACGCCACCGAAAGCATGATCCGCTCGCCACGGCGGTTGAAGTAGGTGCGGCTCAGAGTTTGGTTGTAGATGCGATCGAGCACTGCCTGGGTGTCGGGCGAAACCAGTTGCACCGGCATGTGATCGTCGAGCGTCCATTCACCAAATTTCTTCGGAAAGATCGATTCCAGATCGACCTTGGGGCGCGTGTCGGCGAGATGCGTCGTCGGACGCAGGGCTTGGCCGCCAACAAATGCCGCCACCATGAATAACAGCGCAATCAACGCGCGAAGCCGCGGCAGCGTCATTTCGCACGCTCCGTGATGCCGGGCAGGAACAAGCCCAGCACGCGGTCAAGCAGGAACATGAAGATCAGCGCGACGATGAACAGCACCATGCCAGCGAAGCCATGCACGAAGCCTTGCCCAGCTTCGTCGCCGAAGTGATAGGTGACCAGCACCAGAATCATCACGCGCACAATGTTAGCCGCGAACGCAGTCGGCACCAGCAGCAAGGCCAGCGCGACGTTGCGCGCCACCGATGTATAGCGCATGAGGTTCATGTAGAGCATGCCAAGCGCTTCCAGCGTGAACATCGAGTTCAGGCCCGCGCACGCGTCGGCAACGAGCAGTTGGTAAGGCCCAACCGTCATCACCACCCCCGATCTGCCCACCGGATAGCCCAACTGGTACAGCAGATTGCTGGCCACGCTCGAAACCGCCGACTTCAGAGGTGCCGTCACGGCCGCGACCAGGGCCTCCGGAAGAGGCACCATGAAGATCATGAAGAAGAGCGGAAACCAAGCCGCACGAAGCGCCTCACCGCCGCGGAAGATCAGCAGCAGCGAGGTCAGCACAACGATCTGCGAGCCGACCTGGAACATGATGATGTCCTGCGACCGCCCGACCGCGAACAGCAGCGCCGCGAACGCCAGCAGGGACCAGCCGATCCAGGGCGCAGGCCGGTAGACGGTGGCCGCGATGGCATGCCTGCGAACGAACAACAGCCACCCGCTTACGGCCAGGATGATCGGCCCGTGCCCTTGCTCATCCGTCGCCCAGATCGTGGACGCAAGGTCGATGTAGGTCGGGACATACAGCAGCGCGAAGCCGGCGGCCAGCAAGAAGAAGGCCGGCCAATCGAACCCAGCCGGCAGCAACGGCTCGTGCCGCTTCTGAGCCGGTTCGGGTACTCGCGGCAACGTGGCGGACAATTCAGAACTCGTTGACAACGATACCGGCGAGTTTGGTTGGGCTCTCGCTGAGGTTGGCCACCAGCTCTTCCAGATTCGCCATGCGGGACTGATCCTTGCGCGCGATCACCAGGGCCGCGCCGCAGCGCGCGGCGATTACCGCACCGTCACTCCCATAGATCGCCGCTGGCGTATCGACGACGACATGGTCGAATTTGGCCAGCAGTTCGCGAACAAGTAAGCCGAAAGCCGGGCGCTCGACCAACTCCAGCGGATTCGGCGGCGTGATGCCCAACGGCAGGAGGAACAGGCTAGGCACCCCGGGCACCTGCTGAATGACCTTGGCTTCGGCTCGCCCGGAAAGGATGCCTGAAAGGCCCGCCGTGTTCTCGATGTTGAACACCTCATGTTGGCGCGGCCCGCGCAGATCGGCGTCGACCAGCAGCGTACGGCCACCCAACTGGCCCAGTGTGACTGCGAGGTTGGCCGAGAAGAAGGTCTTGCCGTCTTTGCTGTCTGGACTGACGACCGCTATTGCACGGCGTTCCTGACCCTCGTTGAACAACCGCATCATGATCTGGCTGCGGATAGCTCGGAAGGCCTCGGCCTGTACCGAGAACGGTTGGTTCAGTGCCACCAACTCCGGGCTCGCCTTGCGACGTTCTTCTGGCGCATACGGATAGTGGAATTGCTGCGACAGCGCGAATAGCACGTCGTCCGCGTTCGCGAAGCCCAGTGCAATGGCCGCCTCGCCGAAGCGAATGCCCTTCTCCCGCTGGTACTGCAGCACGCGTTCGACCTGGTCGGCCGTGAGATTGCGCGTCTCGGCGATGATCGATCCGATCGAACGATCGGAGTACGTCGTACCAGCGTCGGGCGCTGCAGGCGTCTCGGCCGGGGCCGCTGCCGACAGGACGTCTTGCGGGGAGGAATCTCTGAACTTCGCCATCATGCGCCCTTGCTCGGTGCGGGCAGACCGATCACCCGCTGTTGCATCAGCGAGGCTCGCCGCCCTGAGAACCGCTTCGCGTTGGGTCGCGGCAGGGTCCCAATGACAGGCAGGCCCAGGTTCGCCACCAAGTCTTCCGGCGCGCGTACTCGCCGATCCATCAGTTCGAGCAGCATGATCACGCCAACCGCTAGTAGCGTCCCGACAAACACCGACAGAATCGCGTTCAAAAATATCTTGGGCGACGACGCCTCGACCGGCGCGGCCGCGGTGCTGAGCATGTTGACGTAGCTCTGTGTTGTTTGGCTTTCGAGACTGGTCTGGGTCAGGCGTGCCATCACCGCGTCATAGGCACGCTGCGCGTTCTCGACCTCGCGCACGAGCACTTGGCCTTCATCACGGGTCGCCTTCATGCGCAGAACCTTGTTGCGCTGCGACTCGAGTTCCTTGCGCAGCTGGGTCTCGCGCTGGCGATTGATGCTGTTGCTGACAGTCACCCCGCCCGTCACACGACGCGTCTCGGCTTCGAGTCTGGTGCGCATCTCGGCAATGTTCGCCTTCGCCTCGATCACCTGCGGGTGACTCACGCCGAACTTGGAGTTCAGTTCTTGCAGGCGCGCCTCGCTGCGGTTGAGATCCGCCTTCAGACTCGCGATCAGCGGATTGTTCAGCACTTCCTGAATCCGGTCGGACGATGTGCCTTGTGCTTGGGCCTGGCGGCTCGTCGACTCGGAAGCAATAGCTTCCAACTGGACCAATTGCGAAGACAGTTCGTTCAAGCGGGCATTCTCGACATCCAAGCGCTCGTCCGTGGCGATGATGCCCTTCTCGCCTTGAAACGCCGACACCTTGCTCTGGGCACGCTCCAGCGCCTCGCGCGCATCCTTCGAACGAATGTCGAAGAATGTCGCGTACTGCTTGGCCGGGTCGACCCGCAGTTCCAATGTCGTCGCGATGTAGGCCTGCGCAAACGCATTCGCCAGGGCGGCGGCAAAGCGCGGATCTGGCGCCTTGTAGTTGACGTTGATGACGTTGCTTTCGCGCGAAGGCTTCACGTCCAGCCGCCGCTGCAACAGATCAACAAGCCATTGATCCAGAGTGCCCTTGCCTTCGGTCTCGTCCTGCCATTGCGCCCGGATCTGAGGGTTGTCTGTCAACTTGAGTTCGCGGATGACGCGCAATGCCACGCGGTCGCTCTGGATGATGTCGACCTGCGTCGCCATGAACCCCGGAATGACGGCCGACGAGAACCCCATTGCCGAGACCGGGTCAGGCTTGACGTCAACGACGACCGACGAACTACCCGTGTATTGCTTGGGTAGCAACAGCGTCACGACGACCGTCACGACAACTGTCAGCGCAAAGACCAACGCTGCAACGAACCAGCGCGCCCGCAACACCGATAGAAACTGTGAAAACGTCATTCCTTGCCCCCTCAGAACAAGCTCTCACGCACGAAGACGACATCGCCGTCCTGCACCTTGTCATCCAGCGTCGGCTCGATGATCTGCACCTTGCCGCCTTCGCTGCCCTTGCGGTGCACGCGGATGCCCTTTTGCGTGCCGCGCTGCGTCAAGCCGCCGCCGGTGGCCAGTGCCTGCATCACCGTCATGCCACGCTCCAGTCGCATCGGGCCCGGGCGCTGCACTTCGCCGTAGATGTAGACCATCGGCTGGCGGTCGACCCAGATCGTGTCGCCGTTCAGGATCAGGATGTCCTTGTCGCGGCCGCCGGCCGAGAAGACCGTCGGCAGGTCGACTTCCAGCCGCATCGGCTGGCCGTTGCGCGTGCCGGTGACGATCACCATGTCGGCGCCGCCGATGGCGGTGCCGCCGGCCATCGCGAGCAGATCGGTCAGCCGCATGTCCGCGACTTCGATCGGGTAGCGTCCGGGCCGGTTCACCTGCCCCAGCACGCTGGCCTGGTTGCCGCGCACCTGCATCACGACGATGGTCACCTGCGGCTGCTTGACGAAGTTGCCGTTGCGCAGCCCGTCGGCAATCAGCTTCTCGGCCACGGTGACGCTGAGGCCACCCAGGCGGATGGCGCCGAGCAGCGGGTACGACACGATGCCGGCTTCGGTGATGCGGGTCTCGAGTTGCAGGTCGGGGTTCTGGTAGACGTTGATGCGAATCACGTCCCCGGAGCCCAGGCGGTATTCGGTGGCAGCCACGGCCCCCGGCTTGGCCGCCGGCTGGGCCAGCACCGGCGCGGCCGACAAGGCCACGCCCAGCGCCAGCAGCGCGGCGCGCAGAAGTTGTTTTGCGTTTTCCATCATCACTTCAGACCCATGCCTTTGCTGATGTCGTTGGCGTTGAGGCCGGCGCTGGCCGCCGGCGCGGGGGCCGGTGCAGCGGCCGGTGCAGGCGTCGGCGCTGCGGCCGGCGCCGACGCGGCACCTTGCGCGAACTTGCCGATGTATTCGATCTTCGCCGCGGCGCGCATGGCCTTGACGTCGTCTTCGATCAGCTTGCGCTTGCGCTCGTTGACGATGAACTGCTCGATCGCCGGGCGCGCCTGCTCTTCCGTCACCGGCTGCATGCGTGAACCGGCCAGTACGATGACCTGCGCGCCGTTCGCGGCCGGCACCATCATGGCCTGGCCGTCTTTCATCTTCGCGAAGGTGTCCAGGCTGGTCAGCGGCAGCTGTTCGGCGGCGCGCACGGCCTGGTTGCCGGCGAAGCGGTAGTCGTTGGCCTTCAGGAATTCGACGAACTCGCCGATGTTCTTGGCCGCGCCGAGCTTGTCGCGCAGCACCGCCACCTGCTCGGGCTTGGCCTCGATCGCGATCTCCTGGATGCTGTAGATGCGGCGCTCCTTGAACAGCGCCGGCTTCTCTTCGTAGTACTTCTTGATTTCTTCGGGCGTGGGCTTGGCCGCCGCTTCGCCGACCTTTTCGAGGTAGCCGCGGGCGATGATCTCGCGGCGTGCGGCGTCGAGCTGCTGCACGACACGCGGGTCGCGGTCGATCTTCAGCTCGTCGGCCTTCTGCAGCGCGAGTTGCTGGTCGACCAGGCGTTCGAGGATCTGCTTCGAAGCGGCGTCGGCCTGCTCGGGGCGCAGATTGCGCTGCTGCTGCAGCACGAAGTTGATCTGGTGGACGGTGATCTCGTCCTTGTTGACCTTGGCGGCGGTCTGACTGGCCTTGTCTTTCTTCTCGCCGCAGCCGGCCAGCAGCGCGGTGGTGGCCAGCGCTGCAACAGCCAGCCAACGGCCGGTCGGGGTTGAAGGCTGGAACATCGTCAAGTTCATCTGGTCTGTCCCCGGTTGTCGATAGAAATGCGCCGCGCAGGAACCGCGGCGGCCCCGCCATTCGGGGTGTGGCGGCGATTGCCGCGCAAGGCCGCCGAGTGTAACCGGTGCCTCCCTGCAAAACGGGCTGCGGACGGGCCTGCGTTCGTGGTGGCCGGATGGCAAAACTTCACGTCGGCCCATCGGCCTGAAACCCCTCTTTTTTCCGCACGCGTCGGCAAGCAAGGGGCGGGCCCGTGGCTTTGGCGTTCAGTGTGGCAGTCGCCAGCCTGTGGACTCTGTGCGATAGCGAACGTTCCCTTGACCCCACGAATTCGGGGGTCCGGGATCGAGCCGGGTCAGGCCAGGGCCTGCACGCGTGCCAGTTGCCAGCCGCGGCCGGCGGCCGTCTTCAGCTTCGCCAGCAGCCACAACTCGCGGAACGGCGCGGCGCCGTCGTCGAGGCGCTCGCGGATCAGCCCCGAGAATTCGACGCTGGCAACAAAGGCCTCCTGCAGCTCTTCGATGCCCAACAAGCGTGCGTCCAGCGACAGCACTTCGGTGCGGTTCGGGCCCGGGCCGCGCGCGGCGAGCTGGTCGCGCAGTTCGTCGAGCAGCTGTTCGGTGGTGAGCTTGCCCAGCGCGCACAGGTCGGCGTCGTCCCAGGCGGCCTGCAGCTTGACGAAGCTCAGGCGCGCGACCTGCAGAAAGTCTTCGACATCGGCAGTGGCCGCCGGCGCGCCGGCCGCACGGCGCGGCGCCATGCGGCGCACGAGCCGGTTCAGGCGCGCCAGCCGGTTCAGCATTTGATGCCCATGTGCAGCGCCACCACGCCGGCGGCGAGGTTGTGCACATCGACATGGCCGAAGCCGGCGTCTTTCATCATCGCCTTCAGCGTCGCCTGGTCGGGGTGCATGCGGATCGACTCGGCCAGGTAGCGATAGCTGTCGGCGTCGCGCGCCACCAGCTTGCCGAGCAGCGGCATGACCTTGAACGAGTACCAGTCGTAGGGCTTGGCCAGCGGCGCCGCGACCTTGGAAAAGTCCAGCACCAGCAGCCGGCCGCCGGGCCGCAGCACGCGGCACATCTCGGCCAGCGCGGCCTCCTTGTGCGTCATGTTGCGCAGGCCGAAGGCAACGCTGACGACGTCGAAGCGGCCGCTGGCGAAGGGCAGCCGTTCGGCGTCGCAGGTCACCGTCGGCAGGGCCAGGCCTTCGTCGAGCAGGCGGTCGCGGCCGGTGCGCAGCATGGCTTCGTTGATGTCGGTGTGCACGACCGTGCCGTGCTCTCCGGCCTGGGCTGCGAAGGCGCGCGCCAGGTCGCCGGTGCCACCGGCGATGTCGAGCACGCTCATGCCGGGGCGCACGTTGGCCACCGCCACGGCGTAGGCCTTCCAGGCCCGGTGCATGCCCAGCGACAGCACGTCGTTCATCAGGTCGTAGTTCGACGCCACAGAGTCGAACACGCCGCGCACGCGGCGGGCCTTTTCGGCGTCGTCGACCGTCTCGTAGCCGAAGTGGGTCTGGGCCATGGCAGGTGTGGTCAGTGGCTGCTGCAGGCCGAGCCGGCCTTGCCGGGCATCGGTGCGTCGCGGTCGACGCCGGCCTCGGCCAGGCGCTGTTCGTAGCGCTGCCAGAGCCGGGCTTCGTCGGCGCCCAGTTCGTACAGCAGATCCCAGGAGAAGATGCCGGAATCGTGGCCGTCGGAAAAGCGCGGCTGTACGGCGTAGTGGCCGACGGCAGCGAGGTCGGTCACGACGACCTCGCGCTTGCCGGTCTGCAGCACTTCCTGGCCCGGGCCGTGGCCCTGCACTTCGGCCGACGGCGAATACACGCGCATCAGCTCGAATGGAATGCGGAAGTGGGCACCGTCATTGAAGCTGACCTCGAGCACGCGCGAGGCCTGGTGCACGGTCAGAGCGGTGGGCAGCGGCGAGCTGGGCTTGAGTCCGGCCATGCGACGGGTGCGGCAACCAGTTGGAAGGCCGCGAGTGTAAGGCCGTGCACCCATGAAAAAGGGCGGTGCCATGCACCGCCCTTGACCCCTGTAGGGATGAATTCGCTGCGGATCAGCCGCCGCGCGACGAACGCCGGCGCGTGGCAACGAAGCCCATCACGCCCAGGCCGGCCAGCATCAGTGCATAGGTTTCGGGTTCCGGCACCGTGGTGACGGCGGTGACGACGCCACCGTAGGCCGACAGGGTGCTGCTGGTCGGGAAGCCCAGGAACGAAATGGCGTAGTTCCCGGCGGCCAGGCCGCTGAAGCTGAAGCCGTCCGACGGCGTGGTGTCGGTGCCGATCGACGCGAAGGTCGAGTCCTGCAGCACGGCGGTGAAGCCGCTGATGAACGCCGGGAAGGCGCCACCGGAAATGGTGCTCGTGCCGGTGATCGTGAACGTGTACGTGTCGAAGAAGAACGCCCCGGAGACGTTGTTTCCGACGACGACGGACGTGTTGTCGATCGTGCCCAGTGAGCCGGGGCCTACTGCGAACGCCGAAACGCTGCCCGCGGCCAACAACGCGGCGCTCAGTGCTTTCAGTTTCATCATCTCTCCTTGAAGGTGCAAAAAGGCGCCGAAGGATCCGACGGCCATGCCTAGGTTTATACGTACGGGATCGCCAGAACACCCCCCCCTATTCATGGGGTTTGCTGCGGCGCAACAACCCAAAGTGGTTACGGAGTGTCCATGCCTTCGCGATTCAGGTAACGAACCAGTCAGAAGTGATCAAATGACGCACAAAGCGTCAGACCAGAACCCGCTCAATGCCGCCGCTGTTGGCCCGGGCCACGTAGTCTTCGAGCCAGCTTTCGCCGAGGATCTTGCGCGCCATCTCGACGACGATGTAGTCGGCTTCGAGCAGGCCGTTCGTCAGGTCGCCTTCGTAGCGTTTCAGGCCCTGCAGGCAGCTCGGGCAGCTGGTGAGGATCTTCACGTCGACCTTGCCGGCGGCGGCGCCCGGGCCGCCGGGTCCGGCGGCCTTCGTCATGTGCTCGCGCAGGGCCACCTCGCCCTTCTTCAGCTCTTCTTCCTTTCGGAAGCGCACCTGCGTGCTGATGTCGGGCCGCGTCACGCCCAGCGTGCCGCTCTCGCCGCAGCAGCGTTCGTTCTTCAGCACGTTCGGCCCGACCAGCGCCTTCACGGTCTTCATCGGGTCCTGCAGCTTCATCGGGCTGTGGCAGGGGTCGTGGTACAGGTAGCCGGCGCCCTGGTCAGGCAGCACGATGCCCTTTTCGAGCAGGTACTCGTGGATGTCGATGATGCGGCAGCCGGGGAAGATGTCCTCGAACTTGTAGCCCTGCAGCTGGTCGTAGCAGGTGCCGCAGCTGACCACCACGGTCTTGATGTCCAGGTAGTTCAGCGTGTTGGCGACGCGGTGGAACAGCACCCGGTTGTCGGTGATGATCTTCTCCGCCTTGTCGAACTGGCCGCTGCCGCGCTGCGGGTAGCCGCAGCACAGGTAGCCCGGCGGCAGCACGGTCTGCACGCCGGCCTGCCAGAGCATGGCCTGCGTCGCCAGGCCGACCTGGCTGAACAGGCGTTCGCTGCCGCAGCCGGGGAAGTAGAAGACGGCCTCGGTCTCCGCGGTGGTGGCCTGCGGGTCGCGGATGATGGGCACGTAGTCGCGGTCTTCGATGTCGAGCAGCGCACGCGCCGTCTTCTTCGGCAAGCCGCCGGGCATCTTCTTGTTGATGAAGTGGATGACCTGCTCTTTCAGCGGCGCCGCGCCCAGCGTCGCCGGCGGCGCGGCGGTCTGCTTGCGCGCAGCCAGCTTCAGCACGTCGTTCATGAAACGCTGCGCCTTGAAGCCGATGCCGACCATCGCCGTGCGCATCAGCTTGATGGTCTGCGGGCTGGTGGCGTTGAGGAACAGCATCGCCGCCGCGTTGCCGGGGCGGAAGCTCTTCTGCCCCATCTTGCGCAGCAGGTTGCGCATGTTCATCGTGACGTCGCCGAAGTCGATCTTCACCGGGCACGGCGACAGGCACTTGTGGCACACGGTGCAGTGGTCGGCGACGTCTTCGAAGTCTTCCCAGTGCTTGATGCTGATGCCGCGGCGCGTCTGCTCTTCGTAGAGGAAGGCTTCGATCAGCAGCGAGGTGGCCAGGATCTTGTTGCGCGGGCTGTACAGCAGGTTGGCACGCGGCACGTGCGTGGCGCACACCGGCTTGCACTTGCCGCAGCGCAGGCAGTCCTTGATGCTGTCGCTGATGGCGCCGATGTCGCTCTGCTGCATGATCAGCGACTCGTGGCCCATCAGGCCGAAGCTCGGCGTGTAGGCCGCGCTCAGGTCGGCCGGCAGGCTTTCGAGGGCGCTGCCGCGCAACAGCTTGCCTTTGTTGAAGCGGCCTTCCGGGTCGACCCTGGCCTTGTAGTCGGTGAAGGGCTGCAGCTCGGCGTCGGTCAGGAATTCGAGCTTCGTGATGCCGATGCCGTGTTCGCCGCTGATCACGCCGTCCAGCCGCCGCGCCAGCACCATGATGCGCGCCACGGCTTCGTGCGCCGTCTGCAGCATCTCGTAGTTGTCGCTGTTGACGGGGATGTTGGTGTGCACGTTGCCGTCGCCGGCATGCATGTGCAGGGCCACCCAGACGCGGCCGCGCAGCACTTCCTGGTGGATGCCGCGGCACTGCTCGAGCACCGGCGCGAAGGCGCTGCCAGCGAAGATGGATTGCAGGGCCTTGAGCACCTGCGTCTTCCACGACGCACGCAGCGTGTAGTCCTGCAGCAGCGCAAAGACCGAACGGCCGCTGTCGGCCTGCACCGCATCCAGGTTGGCCAGCCAGAACTGCCACAGCGCGCGCACTTCGCGCAGCAGCGCCAGCGCCTGCTGCACGCGGTCTTCGAGCAGTTCGGCGCTGGGGATCTCGCCGGCGTCGTCGCCCCGGCCCAGCGGCAGCCGGCCTTGCGTGAAGAAGGCTTCGAGCCGCTCCAGCAGCTGCAGCTTGTTGCGCAGGCTCAGCTCGATGTTGATGCGCTCGATGCCTTCGGTGTACTCGCCCATGCGCGGCAGCGGGATCACCACGTCTTCGTTGATCTTGAAGGCGTTGGTGTGCTTGGCGATGGCCGCGGTGCGCTTGCGGTCGAGCCAGAACTTCTTGCGCGCGTCGGCGCTGACCGCGACGAAACCTTCGCCGCTGCGGCTGTTGGCGATGCGCACGACTTCGCTGGTGGCACGCGCCACGGCATCTTCGTCGTCGCCGACGATGTCGCCGATGAGCACCATCTTCGGCAAACCATTGCCACCGAGCGCGCGCTTGCTCTTCGTCGCGTAACCCACCGCCTTCAGGTAGCGGTCGTCGAGATGCTCCAGGCCGGCGAGGATTGCGCCGCCCGGCTTCTTCATCTCGCTGAACATAAAGTCCTTGATCTCGACGATGGACGGCACGCAGTCCTTCGGGTTGCCGAAGAATTCCATGCACACCGTGCGCACATGGCCGGGCATGCGGTGCACGACCCAGCGCGCGCTGGTGATGAGGCCGTCGCAGCCTTCCTTCTGGATGCCGGGCAGGCCGGCCAGGAACTTGTCGGTGACGTCCTTGCCCAGGCCTTCCTTGCGGAACGTGGCGCCGGGGATGTCCAGCCGCTCGGTGCGTTCCAGCACCTTGCCGGTGGCGTCGAAATACTTCAGCTCGAAGCTGGCCAGCGGCGCGTCGTGGATCTTGCCGAGGTTGTGGTTCAGCCGCGTGACTTCGAGCCACTTCGCCTCGGGCGTGACCATGCGCCACGAGGCCAGGTTGTCGAGCGCGGTGCCCCACAGCACGGCCTTCTTGCCGCCGGCGTTCATGGCGACGTTGCCGCCGACGCAGGAGGCCTCGGCCGAGGTCGGGTCGACGGCGAAGACGTGTCTCGCGCGTTCGGCGGCATCGGCCACGCGCTGGGTCACGACGCCGGCTTCGGTCCATACCGTCGGCACGGGTTTGTCGACGCCGGGCAGCGCGACGAACTCGACCTCGCTCATCGCCTCGAGCTTCTCGGTGTTGATGACCGCACTCTTCCAGCACAACGGCACGGCACCACCGGTGTAGCCGGTACCGCCGCCGCGCGGGATGATGGTCAGGCCGAGTTCGATGCAGCCTTTCACCAGCGCCGCCATCTCGGCTTCGCTGTCGGGCGTGAGCACGACGAAGGGGTACTCGACGCGCCAGTCGGTGGCGTCCGTCACGTGCGAGACGCGCGACAAGCCGTCGAACTTGATGTTGTCCTTGGCGGTCGTGCGGCCGAGCACGCGGCGCGTGCGCTGGCGCAGCGCGCGGACGTCGTCGAAGCGGGTTGCGAAGCGTTCGACCGCACTGCGCGCCAGCGCCAGCAGCTCGCCGACCTTGGCGTCGCGCTCAGCATCACTGTCCTGCCGTCGGCGTTCGATCTCGCCCAGCCGGTGGTGCAGCGCCTCGATCAGCAGGCCGCGCCGCTTCGGGCTGTCGAGCAGGTCGTCTTCCAGATACGGATTGCGCTGCACGACCCAGATGTCGCCCATCACCTCGTACAGCATGCGCGCCGAACGGCCGGTGCGGCGCTCTTGCCGCAGCAGGTTCAGCACCTCCCAGGCACGGGCGCCCAGCAGCCGCAGCACGATCTCGCGGTCGGAGAACGAGGTGTAGTTATAGGGGATTTCGCGCAGCCGCGAATGGCCAAGCCCGTCGCTGCTGTCGTCGGCATCAGCGGCCGGGCCTGCCGCGGCAGAAAGGGGGTGCGGTGCATTCATTGGGAGCCTTGGATGCTACCGCACAGCGGGGTTATCCCCCTTGCCCAGGGCCAGCCATCCATGACAGAAACCGGACTGTCATCAATCGAACGCACAGTCGTGGGCTGGCCCACCCTGCTTCACGGAAAATCTCATGAAATTCGAAGTCTTCACGCCGGCCCTGCTGACCGCTGCCGCCTTGTTCACGCTGCCGGCGCAGGCCCAGATCGAAGTGCAATGGTGGCACTCGATGGTGGCCGTCAACGGCGAATGGGTCAACGACCTGGCCAAGGAGTTCAACGCCAGCCAGAAAGACTACAAGGTCGTCCCGGTCTTCAAGGGCAACTACGACGAGTCGATGACAGCCGCGATCGCCGCCTTCCGCGCCGGCAATGCGCCGCACATCCTGCAGGTGTTCGAAGTCGGCACCGCCACGATGATGGCCAGCAAGGGCGCCGTCGTGCCCGTGGGCCAGGTCATGAAGGACGCCGGCTACAAGTTCGACCCCGGCGTCTACATCCCGGCCGTGGCCGGCTACTACACGGCGCCGAACGGGCAGATGCTGAGCTTCCCGTTCAACAGCTCGACGACGGTGTTCTACGTCAACAAGGACGCGTTCAAGTCCGCCGGGCTCGACACCACGCAGCTGCCGACGAGCTGGCCCGAAGTGGCGCTGGCCGCCGCCAAGCTGAAGGCCGCCGGCCACAAGTGCCCGTTCACCACCGCCTGGCAGGGCTGGACGCAGCTGGAAAGCTTCTCGGCCTGGCACAACGTCGAACTTGCCACCAAGCGCAACGGCCTGGCCGGGCTGGACGCGCGGCTGGTCAGCAACTCGCCGCTGCACGTGCGCCACATCGAGAACCTGTCGAACATGGCCAAGCAGGGCTTGTTCGTCTACAAGGGCCGCGGCAACGTGCCCGAGGCCAGTTTCGTCTCGGGCGAGTGCGCGATGATCACCACGTCGTCGGGCTTCTACGGCAACGTCAAGAAGAACGCCAAGTTCGCCTTCGGCCTGGCACCGCTGCCGCACTACCCTGACGTGCCCGGCGCGCCGCAGAACACCGTCATCGGCGGCGCCAGCCTGTGGGTGATGTCGGGCAAGAAGCCGGCCGAATACAAGGGCGTCGCGACCTTCTTCGACTTCCTGTCCCGGCCCGACGTGCAGTCGGCCAGCCACAAGCGCACCGGCTACCTGCCGATCACCACCGCGGCCTACCAGCTGACCGAGAAATCGGGCTTCTACAAGGAAAATCCGGGCGCCGACACGGCCGTGAACCAGATGATCCGCAAGACCACCGACAAGTCGCGCGGCATCCGCCTGGGCAATTACGTGCAGATCCGCACCATCGAGGACGAAGAACTCGAACTCGTCTGGGGCGGCAAGAAGACGCCCAAGGAAGCGCTGGACTCGATCGTGAAGCGCGGCAACGAGCTGCTGGAACGGTTCGAAAAAGCGAACAAGGGCTGACCCGCGCTTGGCTGCCGAAAAGCGCGTCACTCTCCGCTCGCGATGGCTGCCCTGGGTGCTGCTGGCACCGCAGGGCTTCGTCATCGTGGTCTTCTTCTTCTGGCCGGCGGGCCAGGCACTGGTGCAGTCGCTGCAGCAGTCCGACGCCTTCGGCACGTCGGTGAACTGGGTCGGGCTGGAGAACTTCCGCAACCTCTGGAACGACGAGACCTACCTGGCTTCGTTCAAGACGACGGCGGTGTTCTCGATCCTCGTCGCGGTGCTCGGGTTGTCGCTGGCGCTGATGCTGGCGGTGTTCGCCGACCGCGTGGCGCGTGGCTCGATGTTCTACCGCACCTTCCTGATCCTGCCGTATGCGGTGGCGCCGGCAGTGGCGGGCGTGCTGTGGCTGTTTCTGTTCTCGCCCAGCGTCGGCATCGTCTCGTATGCGCTGGGCCGCATGAGCGTGGCCTGGAACCCGCTGCTCGACGCCGGCGACGCGATGGCGCTGGTGGTGATGGCCGCGGTGTGGAAGCAGCTGTCGTACAACTTCCTGTTCTTCCTGGCCGGGCTGCAAAGCATTCCGAAGTCGCTGATCGAAGCCGCGGCGATCGACGGCGCACGGCCGTGGCGCCGCTTCTGGACGATCCAGTTCCCGCTGCTGTCGCCGACCAGCTTCTTCCTGCTCGTGATCAACGTCGTCTACGCCTTCTTCGACACCTTCGCCATCGTCGACGCCGCCACCAAGGGCGGCCCGGGCAAGGAGACGGCGATCCTGGTCTACAAGGTCTACTACGATGGCTTCAAGGCACTGGACCTGGGCGGCTCGGCGGCACAGTCGGTGGTGCTGATGGTGATCGTCATCACGCTCACCGTGGTGCAGTTCCGCTTTGTCGAGAAGAAGGTCAGCTACTGACATGGTCGAGCGCCGCCCCACCCTCGGCCTGCTGGCCCACGCCGTGCTCATCATCGGTGTGTTGATCGTCGCCTTCCCGGTCTACGTGGCATTCGTCGCTTCCACGCACACGGCCGACACCTTGATCCATTCGCCGATGCCGCTGCTGCCCGGCGCGCACTTCGTCGACAACTACATCGGCGCGCTGCAGGGCGGCACGATGGGCTCGGGCTCGAAGGCGGCGGTCGGCCAGATGATGCTGGTGAGCCTGATCACGGCACTGGTCATCGCCATCGGCAAGATCGCGATCTCGCTGCTGTCGGCGTTCGCGATCGTCTACTTCCGCTTCCCGTTCCGCATGCTGTTCTTCTGGTCCATCTTCGTCACGCTGATGCTGCCGGTGGAGGTGCGCATCGGCCCGACCTACAAGGTGGTGGCGGACCTGCACATGCTGAACACCTACGCCGGCCTGACGGTGCCCTTGATCGCCTCGGCCACCGCGACCTTTTTGTTCCGCCAGTTCTTCCTGACCGTGCCTGAAGAGCTGCTCGAAGCCGCGCGCATGGACGGCGCCGGGCCGATGCGCTTCTTCTTCGACGTGCTGCTGCCGCTGTCGGTCACGTCGATGGCGGCGCTGTTCGTGATCCAGTTCATCTACGGCTGGAACCAGTACCTGTGGCCACTGCTGGTGACCACCGACGAATCCATGTACCCGGTGGTGATCGGCATCAAGCGCATGATTGCCGGCGGCGAAACCCAGACCGACTGGAACCTGGTGATGTCCACTGCCATCCTGGCCATGATCCCGCCGACGCTGGTGGTGATGCTGATGCAGAAGTGGTTCGTCAAGGGCCTGGTCGACACCGAGAAATGAGCCCACCCCCGAAGCGGCTGCGCCGCTCCCCCTCAAGGGGGCGACGCCAGAGGCCCGGCAGAGCCGGTTCCTCGGCGTCTGCTTGATTACCACCGGATCGCGATATCTCATATGGCCGCCATCACCATCACCAACGTCGTCAAACGCTACGGGAACGGCCCCAAGGCGAATGCCGTCATCCACGGCGTCTCGGCCGAGATCGCCGACGGCGAGTTCATCGTCATCGTCGGGCCTTCGGGCTGCGGCAAGAGCACGCTGCTGCGCATGGTGGCCGGGCTCGAGGAGATCAGCGGCGGCGAGATCGCCATCGGCGAGCGTGTCGTCAACGACATCGAGCCGGCCGAGCGCGACATCGCGATGGTGTTCCAGAACTACGCGCTGTACCCGCACATGAGCGTGTACCAGAACATGGCCTACGGGCTGAAGATCGCCAAGGTGCCGAAGGCCGAGATCGAGGTGCGCGTACAGAAGGCGGCGAAGATCCTCGAACTCGGCCACCTGCTCGACCGCACGCCGCGCGCGCTGTCGGGCGGCCAGCGCCAGCGCGTGGCGATGGGCCGGGCCATCGTGCGCCAGCCGCAGGTCTTCCTGTTCGACGAACCGCTGTCGAACCTGGACGCCAAGCTGCGCGCGCAGACGCGGCTGGAGATCCAGAAGCTGCACGGCGAACTGGGCGTCACGTCGCTCTTCGTCACCCACGACCAGGTCGAGGCGATGACGCTGGGCGAGCGCCTGATCGTCATGAACGCCGGCCGCATCGAACAGATCGGCACGCCCGAAGACGTGTACGGCCGGCCGGCCACGACCTTCGTCGCCAGCTTCATCGGCAGCCCGCCGATGAACCTGCTGCCGGGCCAGGCCGACGGCTCGCGCTTCAGCGTCGGCGGGCTGACCTTCCCGCTGCCGCAGGCGGCGCCGCGTGCCGGCGCGCTGACCTTGGGCGCACGGCCGGAACACGCCGAGGTGCTGCCGGCCGGCGGCTGGCCGCTGAAGGTGGAGATGCTCGAGATGCTGGGCGCCGAGCGCCTGATCTACGGCCGCCTCGGCGACGCCGCGTTCACGCTGCGCATCGACGCCACGCTGGTGCCGCCACGGCCCGGCGACACCATCAACCTGCACCTGCCGCCGCAGCACCTGCACTGGTACGACAGCACGACGGGGCAGCGGGTGTCGTGATGGCCGACTGGCCGCTGCCGCTGTGGATTGCGCACCGCGGCGCCGGCAAGCTGGCGCCGGAGAACACGCTGGCCGCCTTCCGCGTCGGCGCGTCGCACGGCTACCGAGCCTTCGAGTGCGACGTCAAGCTCAGCGCCGATGGCGTGCTGTTCCTGCTGCACGACGACACGCTGGACCGCACGACGCCGGAAAGCGGCGTGGCCGGCGAGCGCGCCTGGCACGAGCTGTCGCGCATCGATGCCGGCGGCTGGCATTCGCGCGCCTTCGCCGGCGAACCGCTGCCGAGCCTGGACACGATCGCACGCTACGTGCAGCGCAACGGCTTCGCGCTGAACATCGAGATCAAGCCGACGCCGAAACTCGAGCACGCCACCGGCGTGGCCGTCGGCGAAGCCTGCCTGCGGCTGTGGCCGGGTGCGGCGACGCCACCGCTGCTCAGCTCGTTCCGCCCCGAGGCGCTGCTCGGCGCCAAGGAAAGCGCGCCGGCGCTGCCGCGTGCGCTGCTCGTCGACACGCTGTGGCCGGGCTGGTTCGAGATGGCGCTGTCGCTCGGCTGCGTGGCGGTCGTCAGCAACCACAAGCTGATGGACGCAGCGCTGATCGCGCAGCTGCACGGCGCCGGGCTGCGCGCGCTGTGCTACACGGTGAACGACGCGGCCGATGCGCGCCGGCTGCTGGACTTGGGGCTGGACGGCATCATCACCGACGCCGTTGACCGCTTTTCACCCGCTTCTCACCCGGCGCCAGCGGCCTCTCCGGCTGACTCGGGCTCCTCGACGCCGCGCACGCGCGAGTAGACGCGGGTGTCGCGCACCCGGCCATCGACAGCCATCGTGTCGCGACGCAGCACGCCTTCGAGCGTGAAGCCGGCGCGTTCGGCCACGCGCCAGCTGGCCGTGTTGCAGTCGTCCATGCGGATCTCCACGCGCTGCGCCTTCAGCACGTCGAAGGCCATGCGGCTGAGCGCACGCACGGCCTCGGTAACGAGGCCGCGCCCGGCGTGCCCGCTGCGCCGCCAGTAGCCGATCTCGAAGCGCGGCACGCTCCAGTCGATGCGGTGCAGGCCTGTGCCGCCGACGAGTTGCCGCTCGTTGCCGTCGCCATCATGTTCCCAGATCGAATACACGAGGTCGGCGCGCTGCAGGAACTTGGCCTGCGCGCCGCGCGCCAGCGCTTCGGATTCTTCCGGCGCCGGCGCCTGCTGCGCCCACGGCATCCACGGGCGCAGTTCGTCCAGCGACGCGGTGACGGCTTCGCACAGCGCGGCGCCGTCGCCTGGCCGCGGCGGCCGCAGCACCAGGCGTTCGGTCTGCAGCCGCTCGGGCACGTCGATCAACAACGGGTCCAGCATCTCAAGCTCCTTCGCTGGCCACCACGAGCGGCGGCCCGTTGTCGGGTCTGGGCAGCGTGCGCACGCCGCGGATCACCGGGTGGCGCCAGGCCAGCAGCACCAGCAGCGCCGACACGCCGCCGGCAAAGGCCAGCGCGGCACGCAGGCCGAAGTGCTCGCCGAGCCAGCCGCCCAGCAGCGCCCCGGGGCCGGCCGGCAGCAGGATCAGCCAGCGCATCGTGCTCGTCATGCGGCCGAGCAGCGGCTCGGGCGTCACCGCCTGGCGCAGCGCCAGGAAGTTGATGAAGATCAGCACGGCGCCGGTGCTGAACAGCATCAGCATCGCCGCGAACGCGACCACGCCCCAGGGCCCGACCGGCGCCGCTGCCAGCAGCAGCCAGCCGCTGCCGCAGACCGCGAAGCCCAGCACCAGGCACGGCCCGGGGCCGATGCGGCGGCTGATGCGGTTGCCCAGCACGCTGGCCAGCACCGTGCCGGCACCCATGCCGACGTAACACAGGCCCACCGCCTGCTCCGACAAGCCGAGCGTGCGAGTGGCAAACAGGATCTGCACCACCACGGCCGCGTTCTGGCACATCTGCCAGGCGCCCACGGCCAGCGCCAGCGCCACCAGCAGCCGGTGTTCGAGCACGAAGCGCAGGCCCACCATCAGGTCGCGGCCGAAGTGCGCGTCGGCGCGCGGCTTGCGCCGTTCGTCGACTCGGATGCCGCGCAGGATGAAGGCCGATACCAGCAGCAGCACGGCGTCGACCAGCAGCGCCAGCGGCGCGCCGAAGAGCTTGATCAGGAAGCCGGCAAAGCCGGGCCCGGCAACCTCGGCTCCCGAGGTCGCGAGCGCGTTCTTCGCATGCGCTTCCACCAGGCGCTCGCGCGGCACCACCTGCGTCAGCACGATCTGCGCCGCGCTGCCGGCGGTGGTGGCGACCGTGCCGATGAGGAAGGCCACCAGGTACATCCACGTCATCGACAGCCAGCCCAGCCACCAGGCCAGCGGCACCGACGCGACGGTGACCGAGATCAGCGTCTCGCCGGCGATGTAGACCGGCAGCTTGCGCACGCGGTCGAGCCAGACGCCGGTGGGCAGCGAGAACAGCACGAAGGGCGCGATCTCGATCGCGGTCAGCAGGCCCATCTGCGTCGGCGTGGCCTGCAGCAGCACGGCCGCCGTCAGTGGCAGCGCCAGCATCGTCACCTGGCCGCCGAAGGAGCTGGTCAGGATGGAGATCCACAGCCGCCGGTAGGTGGCGCTGCGCAGCAGGTCGCCATCCGGCAGGGTGAAGACGCTGCGCCAGCGTTGAAAGAGCGCTTGTCTCATGGAATTCTTCTTTCGGTCGTCGCTCGCGCGGCCCTTGTGGGGCTGCCGGGCGGAAGATGCCGGGACGACGAGTCAGCAGTTCCGCCGATTTCTCAGCGGAGGAGCCTGGGTGGGGCTGAAGCTGAGACGAAAAGCTATAGGGCTGCGAACGCTGCGTTCGCTGCCGGCGTGCAAATGGCGCTGGATGCCACTTGTACGGCCTCATGGCCGTCGCCTGCGATCAACAGGCCGACGGCGGTGGCCAGCCCGAGCACCACCGCAGCGCACGCCACACCCGAGCCCTTGGGGGCAGGATGTCGGCGTGGGTTGGGGGTGTTCATGGTCGGCTCGCGTCGGGCTGGATGGGATCGGATGCTAACAGCGCAAGCGCAGCCCCGGCAAGGGCTGCACCAGCCTTTTCACGACCGGTAATCCGCATTGATGCTGACGTAGTCGTGCGACAGGTCGCAGGTCCAGACCGTCGTTTCGGCGCCGCCGCGGTGCAGGTGCACGCGCACCGTGATCTCGCTTTGCTTCATCACGCGCTGGCCGTCTTCTTCGCGGTAGCCGGGGTGGCGGCCGCCTTCGTGAACGACGTGCACGTCGTCCAGGTAGAGGTCGATCAAGGCCTGGTCGAGGTCGGCGATGCCGGCATAGCCGACCGCCGCCAGGATTCGGCCGAGGTTCGGGTCGCTTGCGAAGAACGCCGTCTTGACCAGCGGCGAGTGAGCGATCGCATACGCCGCGAGCTTGCATTCATCGACATTGCGGCCACCCTGCACCTGCACGGTGATGAACTTGGTGGCGCCTTCGCCGTCACGCACGATGGCCTGCGCGAGCGCTTGCGCGACCGCCGCCACGGCCTCGCGCAGGGCGCGGCCTTCGGCGCTGTCCAGCGACGTGATCGGCGCGTGGCCGGCGCGCTGCGTGGCCACCAGCACGAAGCTGTCGTTGGTGGACGTGTCGCCGTCGATCGTGATGCGGTTGAAGCTGAGATCGGCCGCCTCGCGAAGCAGCGGCGCCAGCAAGGCCGGCGCGATGACGGCGTCGGTGGCCATGAAGCCGAGCATCGTGGCCATATTCGGCCGGATCATGCCGGCGCCCTTGGAGATGCCGGTGATGCTGACCGTGCGGCCGGCTATCGTCAGCTGGCGCGACGCCGCCTTGGGCAGCGTGTCGGTGGTCATGATGCCGGCCGCCGCATCGGCCCAGCCGCTGGCCGACAGCGCCGACAGCGCCGCCGGCAAGCCGGCTTCGATGCGCTCGACCGGCAGCGTCTCCATGATCACGCCGGTGGAAAACGGCAGCACCTGTTGCGGCTGCAGGCCCATCAGCGCGGCCAGCGCGCTGCAGCTGCGGCGCGCCCGCGCCAGGCCGTCGGCGCCGGTGCCGGCGTTGGCATTGCCGGTGTTGATGACGATGGCGCGCACCGCAGCGCCGACCGCCAGGTGTTCGCGGCACACCTGCACCGGCGCGGCGCAGAAGCGGTTCTGCGTGAAGACGCCGGCCACCGCCGCACCTTCGTCCAGCGCCAGCACGACCAGGTCGCGCCGGTTCGCCTTGCGCACGCCGGCCATCGCCGTGCCCAGGCGCACGCCGGCGATCGGGTGCAGTTGTGCGGGATCGGGGGCGGTCAGGTTGACGGGCATGGCATCGGGCCTCGCTGCAGGAGGCGGCGATTGTACGGAGCGCGTCGGGCGGGGCTACTCCGGCGCCGCGTCGCCCTTCAACCGCGCCAGCAGCACCTGGTCGCACAGCTCGCCTTGCGGGTCGCGCTCGACGCCGCGCATCAGGCCTTCGTAGTGCAGGCCCAGCGTCTGCGCGAAGTGGATCGACCGCGAGTTGCGCAGGTCGCACCAGGCCTCGACCCGCTCGACGCCGAGCTTGAAGGCCAGATCGACCATGGCCAGCGCGGCTTCGCGCATCAGCCCGCGGCCGGCCAGCCGGGTGTCGCCGACATAGCCGATCTGGCAGCGCGGCACGGCGAAGTCGAAGGTGTGCAGGTCGAGGTTGCCGACGAAGCGGCCGCTGGCGCGTTCGAAGGCGAAATAGATCAGGCATTCGCCGGCCGCGACGCGCTCGGCGTCGGCTTCGCAGAAGCGGCGTGCGTCTTGGTCTTCGAAGGCCTGCTGGCCCCAGCGCACGAAGCGCAGGCCGGCCAGCGACGCGTTGACGCTTTCGCGCACCGCGTCGGCATGCTGCGCCTGCGGGTGCACAAGATCCAGCCGCGGCGTGGACAAGCGCGCCGGCGCGGCCTGCAAGGTGCTGCGATCCATGCAAAAAAAAGGCGCGGACGCTACCGCACCTGTGTCATCACCAAGATTGGATCGTCGCCCAGCGGCGCCGACGCGGCAACCCCCGATCGGCGGGGGTCGTCGCAACGTCAACGCGCTTCAGGCCAGCCGGCCGTGGCAAGCCTTGTACTTCTTGCCGCTGCCGCAGGGACAAGGGTCGTTGCGCCCGACCTTGGGAACGTCCGACGCCAAGCTCGCCGGCCCGGCCTCTTGCGAGATGCTGCCGTCTTCGTTCGGGTGCGTGTAGGTCACGTTCGACAGCTGGCCGGCCTGCGCCTCGATCGCCTCGGCCGCCTGCGCGACCTGGTCCTGCGACTGGATGCGCACCGTCATCAGCACGCGCGTGACTTCCATCTTCACCACGTCGAGCAGCTGCGAGAACAGCTCGAAGGCTTCGCGCTTGTATTCCTGCTTCGGGTTCTTCTGCGCGTAGCCGCGCAGATGGATGCCCTGGCGCAGGTAGTCGAGCGCGGCCAGGTGCTCGCGCCAGTGCGAGTCGATCGACTGCAGCAGCACCATGCGCATGAAGGGCATGAACTGCTCGGCGCCGACGACTTCGAGCTTGCCCGCGAACAGCGCGTCGGCCGCGGCCACGACCTTCGCGACGATGTCGTCGTCGGTGATGCTGTCGCTGCCTTCGACCTCGCGCTTCAGCGACACGTCGAGCTGCCACTCTTCGCGCAGCGTGCGTTCCAGCCCGTCCAGGTCCCACTGCTCTTCCAGGCTCTCGGGCGCCACGAAGGTGCGCACGACCTCGGTCATCGCGCTCTTGCGCAGGTTCGCGATCTGCGCCTGCAGCGAGCCGGCTTCGAGGATCTCGTTGCGCTGCTGGTAGATGACCTTGCGCTGGTCGTTGCTGACGTCGTCGTATTCGAGCAGCTGCTTGCGGATGTCGAAGTTGCGCGCCTCGACCTTGCGCTGCGCGCCTTCGATGCTGCGGTTCACGATGCCGGCTTCGATAGCCTCGCCTTCGGGCATCTTCAGCCGGTCCATGATCGCGCGCACGCGGTCGCCCGCGAAGATGCGCATCAGCGAATCGTCCAGGCTCAGGTAGAAGCGGCTCGCGCCCGGGTCGCCCTGGCGGCCGGAGCGGCCGCGCAGCTGGTTGTCGATGCGCCGGCTCTCGTGGCGTTCGGTGGCCACGATGCGCAGGCCGCCGAGCGTCTTGACCTTGTCGTGCAGGCCTTGCCATTCGTCGTGCAGCTGCTTGGCGCGCGCCTTGCGCTCGTCGTCCGACAGCGCGGCGTCGTCTTCGAGGAACTGGACCTGCTTCTCGACGTTGCCGCCGAGCACGATGTCGGTGCCGCGGCCGGCCATGTTGGTGGCGATGGTGATGACGCCCGGCCGCCCGGCCTGGGCCACGATCTCGGCTTCCTTCGCGTGCTGCTTGGCGTTCAGCACCTGGTGCGGCAGCTTGGCCGTGGTCAGCAGCGCCGAGATCAGCTCGGAGTTCTCGATCGACGTGGTGCCCACCAGCACCGGCTGGCCGCGCTGATAGCAGTCGCGGATGTCGTTCGTGACGGCGTCGTACTTCTCCTTCGCCGTCTTGTAGATGAGGTCGTTCTCGTCCTTGCGGATGGTCGGCCGGTTCGGCGGGATGACCACCGTTTCCAGGCCATAGATCTCCTGGAACTCGTAGGCTTCGGTGTCGGCCGTGCCGGTCATGCCGGCGAGCTTGCCGTACATGCGGAAGTAGTTCTGGAACGTCACCGACGCCAGCGTCTGGTTCTCGCTCTGGATCTGCACGCCTTCCTTGGCTTCCACGGCCTGGTGCAGGCCGTCGCTCCAGCGCCGGCCCGTCATCAGGCGGCCGGTGAATTCGTCGACGATGATGACCTCGCCGCCCTGCACCACGTAATGCTGGTCGCGGTTGTACAGGTGATTGGCGCGCAAGGCCGCGTAGACGTGGTGCATCAGCGCGATGTTGGCCGGGTCGTACAGGCTGGCGCCCGGTGCCAGCAGGCCGGCCTCGGTGAGGATCTCTTCGGCCTTCTCGTGGCCGGATTCGGTCAGGTAGACCTGGTGCGTCTTTTCGTCGACGGTGAAGTCGCCGGCGTCGATGACGCCTTCGCCGGTGCGGATGTCGGCCTCGCCGATCTGCTTCTTGAGCTTCGGCACGACGGCGTTGATGCGCACGTAGAGCTCGGTGTGATCCTCGGCCTGGCCGCTGATGATCAGCGGCGTGCGCGCTTCGTCGATCAGGATCGAATCGACCTCGTCGACGATGGCGTAGTTCAGGCCGCGCGCGACGCGGTCGGCGATCTCGTAGACCATGTTGTCGCGCAGGTAGTCGAAGCCGAACTCGTTGTTCGTGCCGTAGGTCACGTCGGCGGCGAACGCGGCCTGCTTCTCTTCGCGCTGCATGCCCGGCACGTTGACGCCGACGCTCAGGCCCAGAAAGCCGTACAGACGGCCCATCCAGTCGGCGTCGCGCCGCGCCAGGTAGTCGTTGACGGTGACGACGTGCACGCCCTTGCCTTGCAGCGCGTTCAGGTACACCGGCAAGGTGGCCATCAGCGTCTTGCCTTCGCCGGTGCCGAGTTCGGCGATCTTGCCCTGATGCAGCGCGATGCCACCGACCAGCTGCACGTCGAAGTGCCGCATCTTCAGCGTGCGCTTGCCGCCTTCGCGGACCACGGCAAAGGCCTCGGGCAGCAGCGCGTCGAGCGTCTCGCCCTGCGCCAGGCGTTGCCGGAATTCGTCGGTCTTGGCGCGCAGCGCGGCGTCGTCCAGGCTTTCGAACTTCGGTTCCAGCGCGTTGATGCTCTCCACCGTGCGCCGGTAGCCTTTCAGCAGGCGGTCGTTGCGACTGCCGAAAATCTGGGTCAGGATCTTGGGGAACATGCAGGCGTGTCGCTAACCGGATTGTGATTTCGGGTGCCGACGGCATCTGGGGCCAGGCTGCAGGTTTGCAAGCCACCCGCAGGCCCCGGCTCAGGGGGCTTCAGCGCTCGGGCACGAAGCCTTTGAGTTTAACTTACGGCGACGTTGAACAAGTCCCCGCGAGGGCGCGCGCCTCGCTTTGGGATGGGCCGCAAGGCGCAAACCACAGCCATAGCCCAGCTATGGCGAGGATTTGCAACGCAGCGGACCGCCCAAAGCGAGGATGCGCGACCCGCGAGGGACTTGTTCAACGTTGCCCTACCGGCGTTTGCCGGCCAGGGCGGTCGCGGGCAAGGCCTGGCCGCCGGCGAGGAAGCGGGCCGGATCCTGTGGCACGCCGTCGACCAGCACCTCGAAGTGCAGGTGCGGGCCGGTCGAACGCCCCGATGTGCCGACCAGCGCCACCGGCTGGCCGCGCCGGACCAGTTCACCGCCGGCCACCAGCAGCTTCGAGCAGTGCGCGTAGCGCGTCGACAAGCCGTTGCCGTGGTCGATTTCGAGCACGTTGCCGTATTCGGGGTGCCAGCCGCGCTCCAGCACCAGGCCGCCGGCGGCCGCCTGGACCGGCGTGCCGACATCGGCCGGGAAGTCGAGCCCGGTGTGCAGCGCGGCGCGGCCGGTCAGCGGGTCCGGGCGCACGCCGAAGCCCGAGCCGACCGGGCCGTCGACCGGCGGCGAGTTCGGGATCATCAGCGCCTGCAGCCGCTTTTCGAGCAGCCGCGACTCCACCAGCGTGAAGATGTCAGTGTTCTGGTCGGTGGCCGCGTCGAGCCCGGCGACGATCTGCTGCAGCTGCGTCAGCGACGGTTGCGCCAGCGCCAGCGACACCGGCAGGTACGGCCCGCCGCGGCCGCCTTCGCTGCTGCCGCGCAGCAGCGGCTTCAGGTCTTCGGCCTTCACGCCGGCCATGCCGGAAACCCGTTCGCCGATGGCTTCGAGCTTGATGACCTTGGCCTGCATCTCGCCGACCTTCTGCGCGATGGCGTCGAGGTTGTCGCGCATGAAGCGGTCGCGCTGCGCGATCTCGTCGCGCACCAGCAGGCGCACGATGGCGCTCATCACCGGCCAACCTTCGCGCGCCGCCTTCAGGAAGATGAAGTGGTAGATGGCACCCGAAGCCAGCATCAGCACGAACACCAGCAGCAGCATCGCAGCGGCCAGCTGCCAGCGGCTGAACTGCAGCACGCGCGTGCGCGCCGCGCTGCCGTGGGTGATGAGCACCTGCATCGTTAGACTCCGTCCATGACCGCCCGCCCTCCCCGCGCTGCGCACCACCCCGGCACGCTGGCCCTCGGCGACGCGCTCGGCCAGAGCGCGCCGCTGGCCCTGCTGCTGCGGCGGGCCCGCGAATCGCGCGAACGCTTCGACGCCATCAGCCCCCTGCTGCCGCCGGGCTTGCGCGAGGCGGTGCGTGCAGGGCCGCTGGACGACGAAGGCTGGTCGCTGCTCGCCGCGCACGGTGCCGCGGCGGCCAAACTGCGCCAGCTGCTGCCCCGGCTCGAAGACGCGCTCAGCGCGAAGGGGTGGCAGGGTACACCGATCAAGGTCCGGGTTCAACCGCGCAGTTGAGCCGCCGTGGCACGCGGCTTGCTGCGAGTCCGGCGACTCAATGCCAAGGCCTGCAGCCGCCACCATGACCCAGCCGTACCCCGTTCTCGGACTCCTGACCCTGGCCGCCGCGATGCTGGCCACACCGGCGCTTGCGCAGGAAAAAGTCCTGCGCATCGCGATGACCGCGGCCGACATCCCGCGCACGCTGGGCCAGCCCGACCAGGGCTTCGAAGGCAACCGCTTCACCGGCATCCCGATGTACGACGCGCTGACGCACTGGGACCTGTCCAAGGCCGATGCGCCCAGCGTGCTGATCCCGGGCCTGGCTTTGAGCTGGGCGGTGGACGCGAAGGACAAGACGAAGTGGGTCTTCAAGCTGCGCCCGGACGTGAAGTTCCATGACGGCTCGGCCTTCAGCGCCGACGCCGTGGTCTGGAACGTGCGCAAGGTGCTGGACAAGGACGCGCCGCAGTTCGACGCCAGCCAGGTGGGCGTCACCGCGTCGCGCATGCCCACGCTGCGCAGCGCGCGCAAGATCGACGATCTCACCGTCGAACTCGTCACCAGCGAGCCCGATGCCTTCCTGCCGCTGAACCTGACCAACCTGTTCATGGCTTCGCCGGCGCACTGGCAGAAGAAGTTCGACGCCACCGCCGCCAGCCTGCCCGCCGCCGACCGCGCCCGGGCGGCCTGGACGGCCTTTGCCGCCGACGCCTCCGGCAGCGGCCCGTTCCGCATGACGCGCTTCGTCGCGCGCGAGCGGCTCGAGCTGGCGCCGAACAAGGCCTACTGGGATCCGAAGCGCACGCCGAAGATCGACAAGCTCGTGCTGCTGCCGATGCCCGAAGCCAACGCCCGCACTGCGGCGCTGCTGTCGGGCCAGGTCGACTGGATCGAAGCCCCGGCGCCCGACGCGGCGGGCGCGATCCAGGCGCGCGGCTTCAAGGTCTACTTCAACCAGCAGCCGCATGTCTGGCCCTGGCAGCTGTCGTTCGCCGAAGGCTCGCCGTGGCTCGACAAGCGCGTGCGCCAAGCCGCCAACCTGTGCGTCGACCGCACGGGGCTGCTGAAGCTGCTGGGCGGCATGATGGCCGTGCCCAAGGGCACCGTGCCGCCGGGCCACCCGTGGTGGGGCAACCCGAAGTTCGACATCCGCTACGACCCCGAAGCGGCGAAGAAGCTGATGGCCGAAGCCGGCTTCAGCGCCGCCAAGCCGGTGAAGGTGAAGGTGCAGATCTCGGCCTCGGGCTCGGGCCAGATGCAGCCGCTGCCGATGAACGAGTTCGTCCAGCAGTCGCTGAAGGGCTGCTTCTTCGACGTGCAGTTCGACGTCATCGAATGGAACACGCTGTTCACCAACTGGCGCAAGGGCGCGAAGGATCCGTCGGCCAACGGGGCCAACGCAATCAACGTCAGCTTCGCCGCGATGGACCCGTTCTTCGCGATGGTGCGCTTCGTCAGCACCAAGACCTTCCCGCCGGTGTCGAACAACTGGGGCTACTTCGGCAACGCCGAGATCGACAAGCTCGTCGCCGATGCGCGCAATGCCTTCGACGACAAGGCGCGCGACGCGGCGCTGGCCAAGCTGCATGCACGCATCGTCGAAGAAGCGCCTTTCGTCTGGATCGCGCACGACGTCGGCCCGCGCGCCATTGCCGCCAAGGTCAAGGGCGTGGTGCAGCCGCGCAGCTGGTTCATCGACCTGGCACCTTTGACCATCGAATAGCGATTCGACTGACGGACCGAGCCCGCCACGATGCTGGCCTATCTGCTGCGCCGCATCGGCTACGCGCTGCCCATCATGGTCGGCGTGGCGCTGGTGTGCTTTTCGCTGGTGCACCTGGCGCCGGGCGATCCGCTGGTCTCGATCCTGCCGCCGGACGCATCGGCCGAACTGGCGGCGCAGCTGAAGACGCTGTATGGCTTCGACCGCAGCTACCCCGAGCAGTTCGTCGCCTGGTCGTGGCGTGCGCTGCACGGCGACCTGGGGCAAAGCATCGCCAGCGGCCGGCCGGTGGCGCCCGAGGTCCTCACCGCCGTCGGCAACACGCTGCGGCTGGCGCTGCTGGCCACGCTGATCGGCTTTGCCGCCGGCGGCCTGTTCGGCTTCGTCGCCGGCTACTTCCAGCGCAGCTGGCCGGACCGGCTGGCTTCGCTGCTCGGCGTGCTCGGCGTCAGCGTGCCGCACTACTGGCTGGGCATGGTGATGGTCATCGTGTTCTCGGCCCTGCTCGGCTGGCTGCCGGCCACCGGCGCCGGGCCTGACGGCGCGGGCAACTGGGCCTGGGACTGGGCGCACTTCCAGTACCTGGTGCTGCCGGCGCTGACGATGAGCGTGATCCCGATGGGCATCATCGCGCGCACGCTGCGCGCGCTGGTGGCCGAGATCCTGGCGCAGGAGTTCATCGTCGGCCTGAAGGCCAAGGGGCTGACCGACCTCGGCATCTTCTGCCACGTCGTGAAGAACGCCGCGCCCACGGCGCTGGCGGTGATGGGCTTGCAGCTGGGCTACCTGCTCGGCGGCTCGATCCTGATCGAAACCGTGTTCTCGTGGCCGGGCACCGGCTTCCTGCTCAACAGCGCGATCTTCCAGCGCGACCTGCCGCTGCTGCAAGGCACGATCCTGGTGCTGGCGCTGTTCTTCGTGGTGCTGAACCTGCTGGTCGACGTGTTGCAGACGCTGCTCGACCCGCGCATCGCGCGCCGCTAGCCGAGATGGACACACCCACGGTTCCCGCCGTCATCGCCGCTCCCGAAGTCTCGGCCGCCGCGACGCAGCGCTCGCCCGGCTACTGGCGCCACGTGCTGGCGCGGCTGCTGGCCGACCGCGTGGCGGTCGGCGCCGGCGTCGTCGTGCTGGCGCTCGTCGCGATGGCATTGCTCGGCCCCTGGCTGGCGCCGGCCGACCCATACCAGAGCTCGATGTTCAAGCGCCTGCAGCCGATCGGCAGCGCCGGCTACCCGCTGGGCAGCGACGAACTCGGCCGCGACATGCTGTCGCGGCTGATCGTCGGCGCACGGCTGAGCCTGTTCATGGGCCTGACGCCGGTGCTCTGCGCCTTCGCCTTCGGCTCGGTGATCGGCATCGTCGCCGGTTATGCCGGCGGCGCGCTGAACACCGCGATCATGCGCACCGTCGACGTCTTCTACGCCTTCCCGTCGGTGCTGCTGGCCATCGCCTTGTCGGGCACCTTGGGCGCCGGCGTGTTCAATTCGCTGCTGTCGCTGACCATCGTCTTCGTGCCGCAGATCGCACGGGTCGCCGAAGCCGTGACGGCCCAGGCCAGGAGCCGCGACTACGTCGAGGCGGCGCGCGCCTCGGGCGCCGGCGCCTTCACCATCGTGCGCGTGCACGTGCTGGGCAACGTGCTGGGGCCGATCTTCGTCTACGCCACGAGCCTGATCGCGGTGTCGCTGATCCTCGCCTCGGGCCTGTCGTTCCTGGGCCTGGGCGTGAAGCCGCCCGAGCCCGAGTGGGGCCTGATGCTGAACACGCTGCGCACGGCCATCTACGTGCAGCCCGGCGTGGCGGCGCTGCCCGGGGCGATGATCTTCATCACGTCGATGGCCTTCAACCTGCTGTCCGACGGGCTGCGCTCGGCGATGGACAACAAGCGATGAACACGCTGCCCGACATCGGCGGCCCGGCGCAGCCGCTGCTCGGCGTGCGCGGCCTGCGCCGGCACTTCGCGTTGAAGAAGGGTTTGTTTGGCACCGGCGGCGGCACCGTGCGCGCCGTCGACGGTGTCGACTTCGACGTGCTGAAGGGCGAGACGCTGGGCGTGGTCGGCGAATCGGGCTGCGGCAAGAGCACGACGGCGCGGCTGCTGATGCGGCTGATCGAACCCGATGCCGGTGAGGTGGTGTTCGACGGCCGCAGCGTCGGCAGCCGCGACCTGCCGCTGAAAGACTTCCGGCGCCAGGTGCAGATGGTGTTCCAGGACAGCTACGCGTCGCTGAACCCGCGCCTGACGATCGAAGACTCGATCGCCTTCGGCCCGCTGGTGCACGGCACGCCGCGGCGCGAGGCGCTGGCGCGCGCGCACGACCTGCTGCAGCGCGTGGGCCTGGCGCCGGCGCGTTTTGCCGGCCGCTACCCGCACGAGCTGTCGGGCGGCCAGCGCCAGCGGGTGAACATCGCGCGCGCACTGGCGCTGCAGCCGAGGCTGGTGATCCTGGACGAAGCCGTGTCGGCGCTGGACAAGAGCGTCGAGGCGCAGGTGCTGAACCTGCTGATGGATCTGAAGCAGGCTTTCGGCCTGACCTATGTCTTCATCAGCCACGACCTGCAGGTGGTGCGCCACGTCAGCGACCGCGTGATGGTGATGTACCTCGGCCAGGTGGCCGAACTCGGGCCGGCGCAGGCCTTGTTCGACGCGCCGCGGCACCCGTACACGCACGCGCTGCTGTCGTCGATGCCGGCGCTGGACCCGGAACACCGCACCGAGGTGCCACCGCTGGCCGGCGACCCGCCGAACCCGATCGACCCGCCGTCCGGCTGCCGCTTCCACCCGCGCTGCGCGCTGGCCGCACCGGTGTGCGCGCAGCGTGCTCCGTGGCCGGCGGCCAGCGGTGCCGGGCATGGCGTGGCCTGCCTGGTGCACGAAGCCGGCAGCGGGCATCCGCTGGCCACGGCACGGGCGGCCTGATGGGCGAGTCTGCAATCGGCACCGCGCCGCTGGTCGACATCCGCGACTTGCAGGTCACGTTCAGCGGCGGTGCACGGCCGGTGCAGGCGGTCAGCGGCGTCAGCCTGGCGGTGCAGCGCGGCGAGGTCGTGGCGCTGATCGGCGAATCGGGCTCGGGCAAGAGCGTGACGCTGCGCACGCTGCTGCGCCTGCACCCCGAGGCGCACACGCGTGTCACCGGGTCGGTGCGCGTCGCCGGCCACGACGTGCTGGCTTTGCGCGGCCGCGCGCTGGCCGACTTCCGCGGCCGTGTCGCGGCGATGATCTTCCAGGAGCCGCTGCTGGCGCTGGACCCGGTGTACAGCGTCGGCGCGCAGATCACTGAGGCCATCCGCCGCCACGAGCCGGTGGGCGCGGCCGAGGCGCAGCGCCGTGCCTTGCGGCTGTTCGAACAGGTGCGCATTCCCAGCCCCGAACGGCGCCTGGCCGCCTACCCGCACGAGCTGAGCGGCGGCATGCGCCAGCGCGCGATGATCGCGCTGGCCCTGGCCTGCCGGCCGCAGCTGCTGCTGGCCGACGAGCCGACCACGGCGCTCGACGCGACGGTGCAGATCCAGGTGCTGCTGCTGCTGCGCGAGCTGCAGCGTGCGCTCGGGCTGGCGGTGATCTTCGTCACGCACGACATCGGCGCCGCGGTGGAGGTAGCCGACCGCATCGCGGTGATGTATGCCGGCCGCATCGTCGAAGAAGGCACGGCGGCGCAGATCGTCCGCACGCCGCGCCACCCCTACACCCGCGCGCTGCTGCAGGGCCGCACCCACGCCAGCCCGGCGCCGGGCGCGCGGCTGCCGACGATCGCCGGCAGCCCGCCGGACCTGGCCGCACTGCCGCCGGGTTGTGCCTTTGCCGAACGCTGCACGCTGGTCATGCCGGGCTGCCGGCAAACGGTGCCGGCCCCGGTGGCGCTGGCACCAGGCCACCAGGCGCGCTGCCTGCGAACCGACGCTACGGCCTGATCAAGGCGCCAACAGCTGGACCGGCGACGCCAGTCTGGCGATGTCGCAGTCCGGTGCGTCGGCGCGCCGCTCCACGACCAGGAAATCGCCGCCGTCCAGCGCCAGCAGCGCGTGGTGCCAGGTGCCGGGTGCCAGCCAGATGCCCTGGCTGCCGTCGGTCACGAAGGCCGCCAGATCGGCCGCGGCAGGCGCCGGACCGGGCGGCGCCACGACGACGGCAAAGCGCCGCGCCGCGCCGATCGGCACGAAGCTCTGGCTGCCCAGCACATGGCGTTCCATCTCGTGCAGCGTCAGCGGCAGTTCGCGCGGCAGCGCGCGGCTGATGGCCAGCACCGGCCGCCCTGCGGCGGCAGTCAGCTGCGCGTCGGCGAGCAGTTCGAAGCGCTGCGCCGTGCCGGCGTTGATGGTCTCGGTGGGCGCGCCCGATGGCGGCACCTGCAGCACGCGGCCGTAGCGGGCGAAGGCCGCCGCCGACAACGGCTGTGGCCGCAGCTTCAACAACAAGGATCAGGCAGCCTTGTGCGACTTGCGCTGCGCGGCCAGTTCCTTCTTGCACTCGGACGACAGCTTGTCCTTGTGCTCCTTGAAGCAGGCCTTGACGTGGCCGTCACCGGGTTGGACCCCCGGGCACAGCTTCTCGAAATCGGACTTGCAGGCGCCCATCTTGCCGTCGCCGGCGGCGTCGGCCGCCATCGCGCCGAAAGCGCAGAACACCAGCGACAGGGAAACAATGAAGGACTTCATCTTCGGGCTCCGTGGTTTGATGGTGCCGGCTGTCCGAATCGAACGGACGACCTTCCGCTTACAAGGCGGGTGCTCTACCAACTGAGCTAAGCCGGCGCTCGGGCCGATTGTAGAAGCGCGGCCCTACTTGATGCGCTTCAGCGACGGGCGCCCGCCCGGGCTGGCCGGATCCGGCGGTTCGTCGCCGGGCGGCACGTCGTCGGTGTTCTCCGGCTCCGAACTCGCCAGCCGCAAACCGCGCAGCGGCGTCGGCGCGCGCGCCTCGGGGCCGGGTGCCGGCGTGTCGGTCTTGGCGCCGCCACTGTCGGTAGGCACCGGGAAGGCCATGCCCTGGCCGTTTTCGCGCGCGTAGATGGCCACCACGTGGTCGATCGGCACGACGATGTCGCGCGAGCTGCCGCCGAAGCGCGCCTTGAACTCGACGAACTCGTTGCCGAGCTTCAGGCCCGACGTCGCCTCGAAGCCGACGTTCAGCACGATCTCGTTGTTCTTCACGTACTCCATCGGCACCTGCACGGTGGCGTCGACGAACACCGCGATGTACGGCGTGAAGCCGTTGTCGGTGCACCAGTCGTGCAGCGCCCGCAGCAGGTAAGGCCGCGTCGAGGTGCCCTGGTTGTCGCTCGTGATGCCGGACGTGGCCATGGACGTGCCCTACTTGCGCATCACTTTCTCGGACGGCGTCAGCGCCTCGATGTAGGCCGGGCGCGAGAAGATGCGCTCGGCGTACTTCAGCAGCGGCACGGCGTTCTTCGACAGGTCGATGCCGTAGTAGTCCAGCCGCCACAGCAGCGGCGCGATGGCCACGTCGAGCATGCTGAAGTCGTCGCCCAGCATGTACTTGTTCTTCAGGAAGATCGGCGCCAGCTGCGTCAGCCGGTCGCGGATCTGGCTGCGCGCCTTCTCGAGCTGCTTGTCGGTGGCCTTGACGCCGCGGCCTTCGAGCAGGTTCACGTGCGCGAACAGCTCCTTCTCGAAGTTGAACAGGAACAGGCGCACGCGCGCCCGCGCCACCGGGTCGCCCGGCATCAGCTGCGGGTGCGGGAAACGCTCGTCGATGTACTCGTTGATGATGTGCGACTCGTACAGGATCAGGTCGCGTTCGACGAGGATCGGCACCTCGTTGTACGGGTTCATCAGCGCGATGTCTTCGGGCTTGGCGAACAGGTCGACGTCGCGGATCTCGAAGTCCATGCCCTTCTCGAACAGCACGAAGCGGCAGCGGTGCGAATAGGGGTCGGTGGTTCCGGAGTAAAGCACCATCATGGCGAGGGGCCCTCAATCAACAGTGGGACGCGCACGTCCCGAAAAAGAAACAAACGCAGTGGGGGCACGGCCGCCGCCACTGCGCTGGACGCCCGGCCTTGGCGCCGGGCCGTCGATCGGCTTACTTGATGTCCTTCCAGAACGCGGCATTCAGACGCCACGCGATCACGGTGAAGATGCCCAGGAAGATCAGCACCCAGACGCCCAGGCGCACGCGCTCGGTCTGCACCGGCTCGCTCATCCACTGCATGAAAGCCACCAGGTCGGCCACCGCGATGTTGTAGTCGGCCTGGTTCAGCGTGCCTTGCGTGATCGGCTCGAAGCCCTTGAAGACATGCTCGGTCTTGCTCTCGTCGTGCGGGTTCTTCTCTTCGGCGAAGACCGCCCGCTGCTGGCCCTGCAGCTGCCACAGAACGTTCGGCATGGCGACGTTCGGGAACGCCATGTTGTTCCAGCCCGAAGCCTTGCTGTCGTCGCGGTAGTAGCTGCGCAGGTAGGTGTAGACGTAGTCGGCGCCGCTGCCCTTGGCGCCGTCGGCGCGCGAGCGGGCAACCAGCGTCAGGTCGGGCGGCACGCCGCCGAACCAGTCTTTCGCGTCCTTCGGGTCGAGCGAGTTCTTCATCAGCTCGCCGACCTTGGCGCCGGTGAAGACCAGGTTGTCCTTGATCTGCTGCTCGGTCAGGCCCAGGTCGCGCAGCCGGTTGTAGCGCATGTAGGCCGCGGCATGGCAGTTCAGGCAGTAGTTGACGAACAGCTTGGCGCCGTTCTGCAGCGCCGCCATGTCGGTGACGCGCTCCTTCGGGAAGCTGTCCCAGGCGATGCCTTCGCTGGAGGCGAACACCGGGCCCAGCAACGACAGGCTCGCGAGCAGGGAGAGGATCAGTTTCTTCATGATTCTTGGGGCTCCGCTCGGCTCAATGCGCGCTGAAGTTGACGCGGTCGGGCACGCGCTTGAACTCGCCGATGCGGCTCCACCACGGCATGAGCAGGAAGAAGCCGAAGTAGAACAAGGTGCCGGCCTGCGAGACCAGCGTGCCCATCACCGACGGCGGCTTGATGCCGAGGTAGCCGAGCACGGCGAAGTTGACGACGAAGATGCCGTACAGCCACTTGTTCCAGCCCGGCCGGTAGCGGATCGACTTCACCGGGCTGCGGTCCAGCCACGGCAGCGGGAACAGCACCAGCACCGCCACGCCCATCACGACGACGCCCCAGAACTTGGCGTCGAAGGCCTTCAGCAGGAAGCCGAGCACGATGGCGACGACCAGCGGCGCCCACTTCCACAAGCCCTTGAAGCCGCCCTTCAGGAAGGCCAGCACGCCGGCGATCGCGACGATGCCGACGAAGACGCTGACCATGTCGTCGGTGACGGCGCGCAGCATCGAGTAGTACGGCGTGAAGTACCAGACCGGTGCGATGTGCGACGGCGTCTTCAGCGGGTCGGCCGGGATGAAGTTGTTGTACTCGAGCAGGTAGCCGCCGCCTTCGGGCGCCAGGAACAGCACGGCGCTGAAGATCACCAGGAACACGGCCACGCCCATCAGGTCGTGCACGGTGTAGTACGGGTGGAACGGAATGCCGTCGAGCGGCACGCCCTTGGCGTCTTTCTTGGCCTTGATCTCGACGCCGTCGGGGTTGTTCGATCCGACGTCGTGCAGCGCCAGCAGGTGCGCCACGACCAGGCCCAGCAGCACCAGCGGCACGGCGATGACGTGGAAGCTGAAGAAGCGGTTCAGCGTGGCGTCGCCGACGACGTAGTCGCCGCGGATCAGCAGCGACAGGTCCGGGCCGACGAAGGGGATCGCCGCGAACAGGTTGATGATGACCTGCGCGCCCCAGTACGACATCTGGCCCCACGGCAGCAGATAGCCCATGAAGGCTTCGGCCATCAGGCACAGGAAGATCGCGCAGCCGAAGATCCAGACCAGTTCGCGCGGCTTCTTGTAGCTGCCGTAGATCATGCCGCGGAACATGTGCAGGTACACGACGATGAAGAAGGCGCTGGCGCCGGTGCTGTGCATGTAGCGCACCAGCCAGCCCCAGGGCACGTCGCGCATGATGTACTCGACCGACGCGAAGGCCAGCGCGGCGTCGGGCTTGTAGTGCATCACCAGGAAGATGCCGGTGACGATCTGGATCACCAGCACCAGCATCGCCAGCGAGCCGAAGAAATACCAGAAGTTGAAGTTCTTCGGAGCGTAGTACTCCGACATGTGCACCTTGTAGGCCTCGAACGCGGTCGGGAACCGGTTCTCCAGCCACACCGTCGCCTGCTGCGTGACGGACGCGCCGGCCGGCGCTTGCTTGAATTCAGCCATGTCTTCTTGACCTCGGTCGGTGTTGCGCGGGCTCAGGCCTTCTTGTCTTCACCGATCACGAGGACGGTGTCGGACAAGTACATGTGCGGCGGCACTTCGAGGTTGTCGGGCGCAGGCTTGTTCTTGAACACGCGGCCGGCCATGTCGAAGGTGGAACCGTGGCAGGGGCAGAGGAAACCGCCGTCCCAGTTGTCGGGCAGCGAAGGCTGCGCGCCGGTGCTGAACTTGTCGGTGGGCGAGCAGCCCAGGTGCGAGCAGATGCCGACACCGACGAAGTACTCGGGCTTGATCGAGCGCCACTCGTTCTTTGCGTAGTCGGGGATCGGGTAGGCCTTGCGCTCGGACTTGGGGTCGGCCAGGTCGGCGTCGTGCTTGGGCAGGGCAGCCAGCTGCTCCTTGGTGCGGCGCACGATCCAGACCGGCTTGCCGCGCCATTCGACGGTGAGCTTCTCGCCCGGCTTGATGGCGCTGATGTCGACCTGCACCGGCGCGCCGGCAGCCTTGGCGCGCTCGGACGGCGCGAAGCTGCTGACGAACGGAACGGCGGTCGCCACGCCACCGACGGCGCCGGCGCCGCAGGTGATGGCGATCCAGGTGCGTCGGCCTTGGTCGACAGCGGACTCGGCCGCGGCCTCAGTCATCTCCGGCATGGATGTCCTCGACAGGTTCTGGGGATTCGGGTCAACCCGAGATTCTAGCCGAGGTGTCCGACCCCGCTCCCCGGGCGCGCGCCCGACTTGACGCGCGCAGCGCCCCGGCCTACCGTCGTGCCGCCGGGAGGGACCCGGTCCAGGCACACAACATCATCTGCGGAGCGGCCAGCATGAGCGTCGGATCGGAATTCAAGGAGTTCGCCACCAAGGGCAATGTCGTCGACCTGGCGGTGGGCGTCATCATCGGCGGCGCCTTCGGCAAGATCGTCGATTCGCTGGTCGGCGACCTGATCATGCCGGTCGTCGGCAAGATCTTCGGCGGCCTGGACTTCAGCAACTACTTCGTGCCGTTGTCGGGGCAGACCGCCGCCACGCTGGCCGAAGCCAAGAAGGCCGGCGCCGTGTTCGCCTACGGTAACTTCATCACCGTCTCGGTGAATTTCGTGATCCTGGCTTTCATCATCTTCATGATGGTCAAGCAGATCAACCGGCTCAAGAAGCAGGCCCCGCCACCGCCCCCGGCACCGCCGGCGCCGACCCCGGAGGACGTTCTGCTGCTGCGCGAGATCCGCGACTCACTGGCGAAAAAGTAGCGCCGGCTGGCAACGCGGGCGCTTGCCGCATACTTGGCGGCTGAGCCTGCACGAATGAGCCCGAATCCCGTCCACCGCCTGCCTGCCCCGCTGGAAAGCGCTGTCCAGCGGATCAAGCTCGCCGCGCGCGCGGCCACCGAGCGCACGATCGAAAGCCTGGGCCTGGCGGCGCTGGCATCCAACAACGTGTATCAGCGCGACAGCCTGCTCGGTGCGCAATTCGAGCTGAACCGCAAATCGGCGATCTTCGCGCTCAGCTTCAACGAAGACTTCGACACCCGCCTGCTGCGCGAAGTGACGCCGAAGACCGGCGACGCGCCGGAAACGAGCTGGGACGCGTTGAGCCTGGTCGAAGACCGCGAACTCGAACTCGAGGTCTCGGCCGAACGCTTCGGGCTCGAGATCGCGCATGCCTGCGAATGGGAGCTGCGCGAGCTGGGCGCCTACATGGTCTCGCTGCTCGGCGCGAACCGCGCCGACCAGGACCGCAATCCGCTGCGGCCGGAGCTCGTCGGCCACGCCATGATCCGCGCCATCGAGGCCGTGTCCGAGCGCCCCGAGGTGCGCAAGGTGCTGACCACCGAACTCGGCCGTTCGCTCGGCGGGCTGCTGCGCACGGCCTACACCGAGATCGTCGCCGACCTGCGCCAGGCCGGCGTGCAGCCGGTCGGGCTGACGGTACGCGGCGTCGAGCCGCGCGGTGCCGGCGGCAGCGGCGGCGGTGCACCCGGCGCTGCCGGCCCCGACAGCAGCCGCACGGGCGTCGCACCCGAGCGCCACGGCGGCGGCGGCCACACCGGCGGCCGGCAGCACACCGGCAGCAGCCACTTCGACAGCCGCTACGGCAGCCGGCGCTCGGGGGCCAGCGGCTTCGCGCCGTCGACGCGACCCGGCGGCATGCTGCGCGGCACGCCGCTGGGCCAGGTCGACCCGGCGCTGATGTCGGTGATCCGGCGCCTGGCCTTCACCGATGTCGGCGCCGGCGAGAGCGGTAGCAGCGACTGGGGCGACGCCGGCTACGGCAGCGGCGGCGTGCCGCTGCCGAACCTGATCCGCGCCCACCGCGACGAACTGCGTCAGGCCTCGAACGGCTCGCTCGACCACATGGTCATCGACGTCATCGGCAGCCTGTTCGACCAGATCCTGTCCGACCCCAAGGTGCCGCCGCAGATGGCGCGCCAGATCGCGCGGCTGCAGCTGCCGGTGCTGCGCGCTGCGCTGGGCGACCCGAGCTTCTTCTCGTCGCGCCGGCACCCGGTGCGGCGCTTCGTCAACCGCATCGCGTCGCTCGGCGCGGCCTTCGACAACTTCGACGAAGAAGGCGCGCAACGCGTGCTGGCCAAGATTCGCGAGCTGGTGCAGGACGTGGTCGAAGGCGACTTCGACCAGATCGAGGTCTACGAACAGCAGCTGGCGGCGCTGGAAGGCTTCATCGCCGAGCAGGGTCAGAAGGAAATGCAGGCCCAGGGCGGTGCGGCCGACTTGCTGTCGGCCAAGGAAGACGAGGTCCGGCTGCGCCAGCTCTACGCGCAGCAGCTGCAAGGCGAGCTGAAGAGCCTGGCGGCGCCGGAGTTCGTGCGCGATTTCATCAGCCAGGTCTGGAGCCAGGTGCTGCTGCGTGCCGCCGAGCGCGGCGGTGCCGACGGCGAACAGGTGCGCCGGCTGCGCCACACCGGCCGCGAGCTGTTCATGAGCGTTCAGCCCAAGACCTCGCCGGCGCAGCGCAAGACCTTCCTCGCCGACCTGCCCAAGCTGATGAAGGAACTCGGCGAAGGCATGGAGCTGATCGCCTGGCCCGAAGCGCAGCGCCGCGCCTTCTTCGGCCAGCTGCTGCCGGCGCATGCCGAGTCGCTGAAGGCCCAGGCGCTGCGGGCGCTGGACTTCAACATGCTGGCCAAGCAGGTGGACGGCGCGCTGGACAAGCCGCTGCCGTCGCGTGCCGACCTGAAGCTCGTGCCGGCGGCGCGGCTGCCGGTGCTGAACGACGAGATCATCGCGCCGCAGTTCAGCGCCGAGGAGGCCAAGCGCATCGGCCTCGTCGACGAAGCCACCTTCGACTGGAACGGCAAGATCGACATCGACCTCGGCGCCGAGCCCGAAGTCAGCGCAGCCGACGTTCAGATCGCCGGCCTGCCCGCTTCCGGCGCCGCACCCGAGCCGATGGAACCCATGGAACCGACACAGGGCAAGTCGCTCGCCGACCACGTGCAGATCGGCTTCGCCTACCAGATGAACATCGACGAAAGCTGGCAGAAGGTGCGGCTGGCGCATGTCAGCCCCGGCCGCAATTTCTTCGTCTTCAACCACGGCGCGCGCCACAAGCAGACGATCTCGCTGACCCACCGCATGCTGGTGCGGCTGTGCGAAACCGGGCGCCTGCGCGCCTTCGAGAGCGCCTATCTGCTGGAGCGCGCCACCGCCCGGGCACGCCGGCAGCTGGCCGCCGTCAACCCCGGCTAGGAGCGTGGGCGGCAGAAGTTTGCCGAGCCCACGAAGTTGATCGAATCGCGGCGCGGTGCGCCAATTCGCGCGGTTGCACCCGTCGATGCGGTGATCTTGAGCGTCAGAGGCGCCGTAGTGC
>Ga0307515_10000656_pt1 | contig 79816 bp, 63 predicted proteins | sample 17_EM_MG_FD_194513 | JGI IMG/M metagenome (GOLD analysis project Ga0307515, IMG submission 194513) | Populus trichocarpa ectomycorrhiza microbial communities from riparian zone in the Pacific Northwest, United States - 17_EM | ecosystem: Host-associated > Plants > Roots > Unclassified | place...
TCGGCCGCCGACGACGCTGTGATGGACCTCGACGTCCGTTCGAGCTTCTTTGAAGAAAAACTGCGGTCTTCGGTCGAAGTCGTCGCTTCGGCTTTCGACGGACGGCTCAACGAATTCGCCGCCGCTTTCGACCAGCGCTCGGGCTCGCTCGACGCGAAGCTTTCGGAAAGCCTCGCAAGGATCAACGATACGGTAGGCGGCGCTCGTGATACGCTCGACGGCATCCTGACCTCCTCGGTCGATCGCATGACATCGTCCTTCACCGGACAGTCGATCGCGCTGGAAACAGCCCTGGGCACCGGCCAGGATCTCATCGAGACGGCACTCGAGAGCCGATTTGCGGCTATCAGCGATGTCCTCGGCAAGGCGCATGACCAGATCGAGGTCGGCTTCGGCGGCAAGGCCGACGACATGGTGGCCAAGATCACCGGCAGCGCCGAAGCGATCACTGCTGCGGTCAATTCCGGTCATGACAAGATCGCCAGCGTGCTCGACGACAAGTCGGCGCGAATCGAAGCGGCTTTCAGCGACAACCAGCAACGTCTGGAAACGGCGGTCGCCCGTGGAACCGAACTCATCACCGGCAATGTAGAGGATGCGCGCACGCGGCTCGCCCGCACGCTGGGCGAAAATGCCATTACGATCGCCGCCACCTTCACCGAACACCAGGAAAAGCTCAACGAGAGCCTGCAGGCTCGGGCTGCTGCCGTATCCGACCTCATCAACAAGGGCGCGACCAATATCGAGCAGGTCACGGAAGAGTCGACGCGCAGGATCGCCGATGTCCTTGCCACGACCGACGGCAACATAACCGGCGCGGTCACCGCTGCTGCAGACCGGATCACGTCGACCGTCCAGGCCGCTGCCGGCGAAATCGGCAACCGCGCGGCCGGCGCCAGCAACGACATCAATGAAGCGCTGCTGACGGCCACATCGGGGCTTTCCGCGTCGGTCGAACTTGCCGCCGACGAAATCGGCAACCGGGCCGCCTCGGCCAGCGACCGCATCAGCGAATCCGTGATGTCGGCGACGTCGGGTGTGTCGATCTCGGTGGACATGGCCGGCACCGAGATCCTCGAAAAGGCATCGGAAGCCAGCAACCGGATCAATGAATCCGTTGCTATGGCGACGTCGGGATTTTCCGCCTCCGTGGATCAGGTCGCCAGCGAAATCACCGCAAGGGCAGCGGCGGCCGGCGACAAGATCACCGATTCCGTATTGTCCGCGACATCAGGTGTCTCCGCCTCGCTTGATCTCGTGGCGAGTGAGATCGGCGAAAAGGCCGCCGAGGCTGGCAAGAGGATCGACCAATCCGTGCTCTCGGCGACGTCGGGCCTCTCCGCATCGGTCGACCAGGTCGCCAACGAAATCACCACGAGAGCAGTCGAGGCCAGCAGCAGGATCGACCAATCCGTGCTCTCGGCAACGTCGGGCCTCTCCGCGTCGGTCGACCAAGTCGCCAACGAAATCACCGCGCGCGCCACGGAGGCCAGCGGCCGGATCAACGAATCCCTATTGTCGGCGACATCCGGTCTCTCCGCATCGGTCGATCAGGTGGCCAACGAGATCACCGCGAGGGCCGTCGAGGCCGGTAGCAGGATCGATCAATCCGTGCTCTCGGCGACATCCGGACTCTCCGCATCCGTCGATCAGGTCGCCAACGAGATCACCGCGCGCGCCGCGGAGGCCAGCGACCGGATCAGCGAATCCGTATTGTCGGCCACATCGGGTATCTCCATCTCCCTGGACCATGTCGCGAGTGAGATCACGGAGAAAGCAGCCACGGCGAGCGGCGTGATCGATAATTCCGTGCTCTCTGCGACGACCGGCCTTGCCGCCTCCATCGGACTTGCCGCGGAGGAGATTGCCGGACGGGCGTCGTCCGCGACCGATCAGATCGCTGCCACTGTCGCAACAGTGACCGGCCAGATTTCCACCGCACTTGCCGCCACCAGTGGCGAAATTGCCCATGCGCTATCGACGACGACGCAGGAAATCGGCAGCGTCTTCGAAAACGGCAGTTCCGACCTCTCCTTCCAGCTTGCCAATACGCACGAACTGATCCGCGCGACGCTGGAGGACCGCACCAACGCGATCACCATCGCGCTCGACGAGGGCCGCAAGCAGATCGACGAGACGCTGGCCGACCAGGCGACGAATATCGGCACGTCGATCGCAATGGGCGCCAATATGCTCGAAATGTCCTTCGAGGAAGGCGAGCAGAAGCTGCGCGAGCATGTCGAGCGCAGCGCGAAGTCGATCAACGACTCGGTCCAGAACGCCGCCGTCGGCATGACCGGAGTCATTGTGGAGCATAGCAACGCGCTTTCCGAGGCGATGGCGAAGAGCGCCGAAGGCCTGGGCGAAAGTGCGATGAGTTTCGCCGAGAAGATCGAAGCCCGCGAGAAAAGCCTGCGCCAAGTGCTGGACGCCACAGCCGACACCGTCGACGGCCGCATGCAGGCAAGCGCGCTCGCACTCGCCAGCAATACCAGGAAGCTCGAGACCACGCTGACCGAGCGCGAAATGGCGCTCAGCGAAGCGATCGAAAAGGCAGCCATCCTGCTCGACGAGAAGCTGATGGCGACATCCGGCGCCGTCCAGTCGCGGCTGGAGAACGATCACGAAGCGCTGCGGATTGCGCTCGACCACTCGGCCCTGACGCTCTCGGAGCAGACGGGCGCCCTGATCTCACAGCTCGACGCCAGCCGCGAGGCGCTTCGCGAGGTGATCGAAACCGGTGGCGGCAATGCGCGGGCGGGCATCGAACAAAGCACGATCGAGCTGAACCAGCAGGCGGAAAAGCTCATCGCCCAGATCGTCTCCAATCGCGATGCAATCCGCCAGACGATCGAGGCGACTGCTGAATCGCTCGATGAACGCCTGCAATCGGGCGCCGGCAACATGCTCAGCAACATCATGACGCTCGATATGAAGCTCGAGGAGCGCGAAGTCGCGTTGAAGGAAGCCGTCGCCGAGAGTGCGGCCAATCTCGACCAGATCATGCAGACGACGACCGCCGCCATCGCCGGACGATTCGGCGATAGTGTCGGCGAAATCGCGCGCGCCGCCGACTCCTTCGGCACCCGTCTCGACAGCACGCTGGCCCAGATGGCCGAGCGTTTCGACGCCACCGGCGGCAGGATCGAGTCGAGCATCACTCTTCTCGATACAGGTCTCCGAGACGACGCCGGCCGCTTCGCCGACAAGATAGACCAGGCGGGTCGCGAACTGTCCGGTCTCATCGACCAGCGCATCCAGGGCTTCGACAGCGCCAGCGAAACCGCGGCCAGCCTCATCGCCGAAACGTTCGACACGCGCACGGCGAAGATCGACGAGCGGCTTTCGACCATGGACAAGGCGCTCGGCATCGGCCTCGACAATGTGTCGAAGATGATCGACGGCAAGGCCTCGGGTCTCGCGACCACCCTGCGCAGCGCGGTGCTCGACGCGACCACCAATATGGACGAAACGGCCCAGCGCGCGATCGAGAACGTCGCCGCCAAGGGCCTCGAATATACCGACGAGATGGCGGCCCGCAGCGCCGGCTTCTCCAACAGTCTCGCCAATCATTCCGAGGAATTCGCCCGTACGCTGGGCGAGCGGGCGGAGGATTTCGCGGGCAAGCTCCACAGCCATTCGGAAGGTTTCGTAAGCACCGCCACCAACCGCTCGGAAGAATTTGCCCGGGCGATGGTCGAGCGCGCCGAGATGCTTGCGGGGCGCCTCACAGGCGATGCCGACGCATTCGCCTCGATGCTGGTCGAGACGAGCGCCAAGGTCACCGCCGAAGCCGCCGCCGTCCAGCAGAGCCTGGACACAACCGAAAAGGCGCTCGGCGCCCGCCATGAGACGATTCGCGCCACGCTCGACGATCGCACCCGCGAACTCAACTCGATGCTGGCGGCACGCTCCACGGAGTTGGCTCGCTTGATCGACGAAAAGGCGCAGCCGGCGCTCAACAGCTTCGCCGATCTCGGCCGTGAGGCCGCTGAAAAGATCGGCGCCGCCGCGCTTCAGGGTGCGGCCCAGCTCCGGTCCGAAAACTCCAACCTGGTCGCAGCCATCACCTCGCGCACCGAGGAGACGGCGCGTGCGCTCAATTCGACCGAACAATCGCTCAGAGACACCGTCAGCGGCCTCATCGGCGCGCTCGACCAGAGCAACAGCGGCATACAGAAACTGGTAGCGGACGCCGCGTCGAACCTCGGCGCCGTCGACCAGAGCCTGAGCGCGGTGGCGGACCGCTTTGCGGAATCGACTGTCAAGGTGTCTGACTCGATCCATGCCTCGACCCGCCTCCTTGAAGGCAAGGCCGACCGGCTGTCGTCCGTGTCCGGCGATACGCTGCAGCAGATCGCCAACATTGTCGGCCGGTTCGACGACCATTCGAAGGTTCTGGGCCAGGCATCCGACCTGCTCTCGGCGGCGCAATCCAACCTCGTCACGACGCTCGAGGAGCGCGAGGATGCGCTGCAGTCACTGGCCGTCGGCCTAGTGCATCGTTCCGAGGAAATCGAGAACACGATGCGGTCGCTCGCCGGATTGGTGGAAGCCGCATTCGACCGGGCGGAAAGCCGTTCGGGCCAGGTGTCCACCAACCTCAAGGGTTCGGTGCAGGCCTCATTCGTCGATATCGGCAAAATCCTTGCCGACACCGAGAAGCGCGCATCAGACATTGCCGAGAACATGAAGGCAGCCGTGACGGGTGCGGCGGAGGAAGCCTCCGCTGCCGTCGAAAGCACGTTGGGTCGGGCGAACGAGCGCGCCGAGGACGTCGCCTCGCGGCTCAGGGCCAGCGTTTCGAACTCGCTGACCGATGTCGACCGCCTGCTCGGCGAAACCGGCAAGCGTTCGATCTCCACCGCGAGCCAGATGCGCGACGCGCTGAAGGAAGCCGTGGAGGACGCGGTCAGCCGCTTCACCGGCGCGACCGAAGAAATCCGCCGCACCGCCGGCGAAATCCGCAAGGAACTGAACGACACGAGAACCGAACTCAAGCGGGGTGCCTTCGATCTTCCCGAGGAAGCCAAGGAAAGTGCGGCCCAGATGCGGCGCGCCGTCGCCGAACAGGTCAAGGCGCTGCAGGAACTCTCGGGCATTATCGGCGTGTCCTCGGCGCATCTCGAAACGCCACGCGGACGTGCGGAACAGCTTCGCGACGACAATTTCGGACCGACGGCGCGGCGTGAGCCGGAGCCCGCGGTTCGCCGCCAGGCCGCCGTGGTCCAGCAGCCGGCGCAAACACCAATCGCGCGCCAACCCGAACCGGTCGAAACCTATCGAGCGCCAGTCGAACAGCCGGCCCTGCGGACCGAGCAGGTCGCCCGGCCCGAGCCTGAACAGCCTGTCCGCCGGGCAGAACCCGAACAACCGACTCGCCGCCAGCCCGAAGCGGAGCAGAGCCGCAGCGAGCCGACCGGTTTGCGCGGCAGCCTCGGCATTGAACGGCAGCCGGTCGTCACGCCTCCGACCACGCAGCCGGTGCGTACGGCAGGTACCGAACGTGCCCAGCCGGTCGAGCGCGCGACGCGCCCGGAAACGCCGCGCCTATCGGAAGGCCAGGGCTGGATCACCGACCTGCTCCGCAATGCCTCGATGGACGATGACGACGTGGCGGAGGAGGCGCAGCCGCGTCGCGCCGCGACGAGCCAGGCGACCGGCCAGCAGCCGGAAGCCCGCAATCCGCGTCACGTCGTGGAATCATTGAACTCGCTGTCCGTCGATATCGCACGCGCGATCGATCACGATGCCTCGGTCGACCTATGGCGCCGCTACCAGCGCGGCGAGCGCGACGTGTTTACGCGCCGGCTCTACACGCTCAAGGGCCAGCAGACCTTCGACGACATCAAGCGCAAGTATGACAACGAGGCGGAGTTCCGTGTCGCCGTGGATCGCTACATCAGCGATTTCGAAAAATTGCTCGCCGATGTCGCCCGCAATGACCGCGACCGCGTGCTGACCCAGTCTTACCTCACCTCGGATACGGGCAAGGTCTATACGATGCTGGCGCACGCCGCCGGGCGGTTTTCGTAAGCGGTCGCATTTCGGCTGTGAGTTTCAGATGAACACGGTCGCCGACGGGCGGCCGTGTTGATTTGATCGCAAGGCGATCCTCGGTCAGATGCTTGCGGGCATTTCCAGCGATTGCGGATCGCGCCAGCGATGCGGCTGAGTCTTGCTCCAGTGTAGTCGATGCCTGGCAAGATTGGCTGCGGAGACTACAGAGACCTGCCTGCCGCAAATCGAGTCGCCGGGGTTGCAGCACAATGGCACTTCCCAGTGAAAAGCCAAATCGCCCCAATAATATGTCACCGGTTGCGTATCGGCATCTTGAACGAGGGTGATCTCGCAGAGCACGTCGCGAAACACGAATGCCCTTTTGTGCAGGAACCGCTTTTCGGGTATTTCGCGAACTGTGCTTGCCAGGCCAGTGATCGCAGCATCGATGGCCGCAAAAGTCGGCGCCCTGTGAATGAGATCGATGTCACTGTGGATTCGAGGCCGAGAGACTTGAAGCAACTCCTCGGCCCAGCCGCCAAAAATGTCGCATGGCGCATCGTGGGCTGCCAGCATGTCGAACACAGCCGCCAATGTCTCGAGCGTGTTTGCCATCAGGCAAGCCTCTTCTTGCCAATTTCTGCGACGGCCGACCCCAGGCGCATGGTCAACCGGTGGCGGTGTATCGGATATGTTTCGTGCAATCCAGCACGGACCGCCAACTCAAATCTGCTTCAAGGTCCAGGCGACAATCTCGCTGGTGACCTGGGCAAAGGCCGTGTCGAGCGCCGCGACATAGGAGCGATTATCCGATCCGCTGACCGGGACGCTTGCCGAGAACACCTTTTGTGACTTCACCGTGCCGTTGCGGTCGTTGAGCAGTTTGGCCGAGATTTCGATGCTGGCATGGGTGGCGCCATTGGTCTCGACCTGGAAGGCGCGGATATCGGTGACGACCTGAAAATCGATCGCCAGCCCCTCACCCGGCTTGCCGACGCCGCCCAGACGGCCGGTATTCTCGAAGGCCTCGACAAGCTTGGCCTGCACCATCTTCGGCAGGCGGTCGCTCCAGCGGGCCTTGGACAGATACTGTATCTCGACGCCCGACAGGCGGATGACGACCTGCTCGGAATCGAGCGCCTTGAGCGCCGTAGGCTCGGGAATCAGAATCTGGCGGTTCTTCGCAGATGGCCCGGTAACTTCGGGTATCGCGGAGAGCGAGAATGTGTCCTTGTCGGCGCTGCCGCCGATACAGCCGGCCAGAGACACGGCGGACGCGGCCAGCACCAGGGCCGTCGCCAGGCGTTGCATGCCCCTCATCGAATTACCCAAGGCAAGCCCCCTCAACGCCGCACCCGACCGTTATATTCCTTGACTTCCTCGCCGCCGAAAATCAAGCGCTGCGGGTCCTGATCGAGCCGCGACACAGCGTTGTTCAGGGTTTGCATCGTGCGGCGCGTGTCGTCCACGAGCGCCTCGACATTCTTGAGGCCGGAGCCGGTGAACTTCTGCAGGTTGTCGGCAATTGGGCCGATCCTGGAATTCAGCGTATCGGCGACCTGCTTGAAGGACTTTAGCGTTTCGCGCGCATCGGCGAAGAGCGATTTGGAATCGCCCGAGCCCAGGAAGCTATCGACCTTGGCCAATACGCCATCGACACGGCTGGAAGCCTTGTTGATCTTCTCGGCGGTCTGACTGATGTTGGTGATGGTCTTGTCGATATCCGGCCGGCGCTTTTCGATGTCGGCGGATATGCCCTTGAAGCTGGCGATCGCCGTGCGTGCATCAGCCACTGCGACACGGATGTCGTCGAGCGAGGCGCCGACCTCCTTCGGGTCGATCTCCGCCATCAGCTTGTCGACATTGTCGAGCGTCTTGGAGACTTTCTCGCCGACAACCCGGTAGGCGTCGGCCGTTTCCTTGAAGCTCTTGACGGTGGACGCCATGTCGCCGGATGCGAGAGCCAAGTCACCGCTGACCTTTTCGGCGTTCTTGAGGATATTGTCGATCTTCTTCGGATCGATCGCCTTGACCAGACCATCCACCGAAGCCAGCGTCGAATCGAGCCTGCCCGAGAGATTCTTGATCGTGCCGGAGAGTTCGCTGACGCTTTCGAGGAATTTGTCGATGCCAGGCGCATTGTCGCGCAAAGCACCCGAAAAAGTCTCGACATTGGCGATCGTCTTGGTGAGCGGCGCGCGATTATCCTTCACGAAACCGGTGATCTCATCAAGTGTGCCCTCGGTCTTCGTCATTATTTCGCTTGCCGAAGACAGGAGATTGGTGAGACCCGATTGCGCCGCGAATATCCGCGCCTCCTCACCACCATTGGCCTGAGTGACGAGCAATTTCTCCTTGGACGTATCGCCCCCGGAGAGCTCGATATAGGCCGCGCCCGTCAGGCCCTGCAGTTCGACAACCGCGCGCGTGCCGGGGTAGATCGGCGCGGTCGGCAGCACCTCGGTAATAGCCACCGAATAGCGGGGATCCTTGTCATCGAAGGTCAACTGGCGGATTGAGCCGATCGGGATGCCATTGAAGCGGACGGGCGAGCCAACGCTCAGGCCGTTTGCCGAACCTTCGATGATGATCTTCAGCGGTTCCATCCTGCCTTCGCGGCCATAGGCCTGCATCCAGTAAACAAAACCGAATGCAGCCAGCACCACAAGCACTGTAAAGAAGCCGACGATCGCATAATTGGCCCTGGTTTCCATTCTTTAATTCGTCTCTCGTCCGGCCTATACTCTGGTTGGCTTCGAAGTGTGGTGTCTGGGTATTGAACGGGCACGTTTTCCTTGAAAATAGGACTGTACCCATTCATCCCGGCAATCAAGCATGTCGTCTATTGTTCCGGCGACCAATACACGTTTTTGTCCGAGAACGGCAATCCGGTCACACACCGAAAACAGGCTGTCGAGATCGTGGGTCACCATGTAGACGGTTAGACCCATCGTATCGCGCAGCTTGGCGATAAGCTCGTCGAATTCGGCGGCGCCGATCGGGTCGAGGCCGGATGTCGGCTCGTCCAGAAAGACCAGGGCCGGGTCGAGTGCGAGGGCACGGGCAAGCGCCGCGCGCTTGATCATGCCGCCAGACAGTTCCGACGGATACTTGTCGATCGCTTCCGGTGCGAGACCCACGAGGTCGATCTTCAGCTTTGCAAGCTCATCCATCAGCGACTGGGGCATGTCGAGATATTCCCGCATGGGGAATTGGATGTTTTCCCTCACTGTCAGCGCCGAAAACAGCGCGCCGTGCTGGAAAAGCACGCCCATCTTCATATCCAGTTCGAAGCGCTCGTTGTCGGCCAGGCTGCCGTAATCGGCGCCGAGAACGCGAATCTCGCCCGACCGCCTGGGTATCAGCCGCAGGATGGAACGCATCAGCACCGACTTGCCGACGCCGGAGGCACCGACGAAGCCGAGAATCTCGCCGCGATAGATATCGAGGTCGAGATTGTCGAGCACGACATGGTTGCCGAAGGCGACCGTGATCCCACGCGCCGACAGCACCACTTCGCGGTCTTTCATCTCAGCTCTCTGTGTTTCCAGGATCACGCGGGTCCTCCTCAGAAATCGATCGCCGCGTAGAACATGGCAAACAGCCCGTCCACGAGGATGACGACGAAGATGGCCTTGACCACCGAAGCGGTGACATGCTGGCCGAGCGACTCGGCGCTACCGCCGACCTTCAATCCTTCCACGGAGGCCACGACGCCGATGATCACTGCCATGAACGGCGCCTTCAAGATGCCTGAAATCACGGTCGACAGGTCGATGGCGCCCTGCAGGCGAGACAGGAAGACCTGATAGGTCACCCCCGAATAAAAATTCGCGACGACTGCGGCGCCGCCAAGTGCCGCGAAATTGGCGATGACCGTCAGGAGCGGCAGTGCGATTGCGAGCGCGAGCAGACGCGGGAAGATCAGCACGCCGACGGGATTGAGGCCCATGACCTGCAACGCATCGATCTCCTCGCGCATTTTCATCGAGCCGATTTCGGCGGTGATCGCGCTGCCCGTGCGGCCGGCGACCATGATCGCCGTCAGCAGCACACCGATTTCGCGAAGCTGGAGAATGCCGACGAGATCGACGACGAAGACTTCCGCGCCGAAATAGCGAAGCTGGAAGGCGCCCTGCTGGGCGATGATTGCACCGATCAGGAACGACATCAGCGCGATGATCGGCACGGCGTTGACCGCCATCTGTTCGAGCTGGGTGAAGACCGCCGCCGGCGACAGGCCGCTGCCCCGACCGAGCTTGAGCTGCGCGCCGCGAACCGCCGAGCCGATAATGCCGAAAGCCTGGACCGCGTCATCGGCGAGATTCATGACCTGCTCACCGACCGGAGAGAAAATCCGGTCAAACGGCGTCCGCTTGCCGTCCTCGTCCGCCGCTACCGGCAGTTCCTCGGGCAGCGCCGAAATCAAGTCCATCATCTCCTGATGGCCGCCCGCGATTTCTACATTCCTGGAATTGCGCCCGAGTGCGGTCGAGAGCCGCCGGATCAACCAGGCGCCGCCGGTATCGAGCTTTTCGATTCCCGTGAGATCGAGCCGAACGGGACCGGAAAATCCACGCTTCTCGATATCCTTGAGCTGCTTGTCCACAGCAGAAATGGTCGCATTCAGCCACGCGCCCGACAGCCGAAGGTTTGCACCCTCCGCCGGATAATCGACCTCGAGTCCGGCCCTGAGCGCCGTCTCCGCCATTAGCATCCTCTACGCGTTCCACGTCAGCGCCCGCGATCAAACTGTTTTACTGTGCTAAAACAAGACGATTCGACTGGTCGGACGGCATCTGGCATCATTCCGGGCGACGGTTCAAGATAAAGCAGTGGAAGAAGCATCGATCCGGGAGCTATTGGCCGTGACGCGTCACCTCGAAACAACAATCCTGACCTATCCGATATCAGGCGTCTTCACCATTTCGCGGGGTTCGCGGACCGAGGCGCAGGTGATCGTCTGTATGATTTCCGACCGGGGCGTCACCGGCCGTGGCGAATGCGTGCCGTATCGACGCTACGGGGAGACGCTGGCAAGCGTCGAGGAGGAGATTCTGGCGCAGCGCGATTTCATCGCGGATGGCGGCAGCCGGCATGAACTGGTCAAGCGCATGAAGCCGGGGGCCGCCCGCAATGCCATCGACTGTGCCTTCTGGGATCTCGAGTCCAAGCTCGCAGGGGTGCCGGTGGCGCGTGCACTCGGGCTGGAGGCGCCGAAGCCGCTGACGACCGCTTATACGATTTCGCTCGGCGAGGCGAACGTGATGGCCGAGAATGCGGCAAGACACGCGGGCCGGGCGCTGCTCAAGATCAAGCTGGGAACGGGTGACGATGAGAGCCGGATCAAGGCGGTCCGCGCGGCCGCACCCAATTGCCGGCTCATTCTCGATGCCAATGAAGGCTGGACATCAGATAATATCGAGCACTATTTAAAGATATCCGCCGATTGTGGCGTCGATCTCATCGAACAGCCCCTGCCCGCCGGCAGTGACGCGATCCTCGGACGTATCCGGCATCACGTTCCACTCTGCGCCGACGAGAGCGTCCACGATACCGCCGATCTCGAACATCTGCGCGGCAGGTATGATGCGGTCAACATCAAGCTCGACAAATCAGGCGGCCTGACCGAGGCGGTCGTCATGAAGCGCGAGGCCGAACGGCTCGGCTTTTCGATCATGGTCGGCTGCATGGTCGGCTCGTCGCTCGCCATGGCGCCCGCGGTGCTGCTGGCGCAGGATGCCGCCTTCGTCGATCTAGATGGCCCATTGCTGCTGGCGAGGGATTGCGAACCGCCGCTGCGCTATGAAGCCTCGCTCGTCTATCCGCCCGAGCGGGCGCTCTGGGGTTGAAGCATCATTGCTGCCACGACGAAACCGACGCCGGCGACGGCAACGATCGTCATGGCGTAAAACCCCTCGACGCCATAAGACTGGAACAGAAACCCCGACGACCAAGCCGCCAGCACGTTGAAGAGACAGACGAAGAACTGGTAAAAACCCTGGGCCGACGCGCCGCGCTCATCCCCAACCCTTGCCATCATGAATCGCTGGATGCCGACATGAATGATGGCGAAGGTGAAGGCATGCATGCTCTGCAGCGCCAGATGCGGCCAGAAGCCGTCGATCATCGGAAACAGGCTCCAGCGGCCGACCGCGACGATCGAACCGAACAGGATCAGCGACCAGATGGTGAAGCGCGCGAGATAGCGCCCCGAGATGAAGAACAGCATGATTTCCGCCACCACGCCGGCGGTCCACAGGAAGCTGATCTGCAGCCCCGATATGCCCTGCGTGGTCCAGTAGTTCGTGGCGAAGCCGAACAGCATGCCGTGGCTGCCCTGCACCAGACCAGCGCCGATGATGACAAGCAGGAAGTCGGGACGCCAGAACGGGCTCTTGTCGCCAAGCGTACTTGCCGTCCGGCCTGCTTCGACCGGTATCGACTTTCCCAAGCGCGGCGCGGATACCGCGACAAGGATCGTGAGGACGAAGAAGAATGCCATCGCCGGCAGGACCATCGAGCCGCCATAGAGATCCAGCAGCCAGCCGCCGGCCAGCGTCGAAAAGACGAAGGCGATAGAGCCCCACATTCTGAGATAGCCATAGTCGAACGCCCAGCGCCGGACGCCGGTGACCAGGATCGCCTCGGCGATCGGCACATAGGGCGCATAGAACAGGCTCTGGATGCCATAGAAGAACACGACCGGCCAGAACGAATGGGTGAAGAACATCATCACCGTGGTGATGAAGGACACGACCGCCGACCAGATGAGGATCACCGCCCGGTCGCTGACGCGATCGGCCAGAAAGGCTCCCACCGGCATGCCGATCATCCGCACGAGAAAGGGAATCGAAACGATGATGCCGATCTCGATATCCGACATCTTGAGGTCTTCGAGATAGACCGGGAAATACAAAAGCCCGATGCCGTTGACCATCATCGGCGCGCAGAACAACAGCGCGGCCCGCCAGGCAAACAAGCGCGGCGCGTCGGCACGCGAGAGGGCATTCGTCGATTGCAGCATTTCAGCGCCTGGAACTTCCGGGCCGCCCGCCTGCACGCCGCATGCGGATGAGAGACTCGGCGAATGGCTTCATCCGCCCGGTGAATCACCGCTACCACTTTGAGGCATGTGCGCCAAGGACAACGCCATGCGGGTCTGCGGATAGTGTCCGGGCCATGCAATCGTGCAACATGCCGCGACGGCAGGGACCGGGGAAATGCGCCGACACCGCCATGGGCGCGGCGAACTTACTCTCGCCTGGATTGTATAGACAGATGCAACATCTTCATCTGCTGATCTTTAGAAAAATGCAGGAATTTGGCGATTTCCGCCGTATAAAGTCATATTGTTTGAATTTTATCGATTAGATTCTTACGACAACATGCATTTCGTATTGATTTTCGCCGAAATCTGGCACTTTGTTCACCGTGGATCGATCACGATCCAGAGCCATATTCTTTCGGCTTCATCCATGTAGATACAACCTGTGGATAGGCCAAAATCCATCGCCTCGGGAGGCACATGTGAATAGCATCTATACCGGTCCGGTCTTCGAAATGGCCCGGAACCAGTTCAACAGCGTCGCCGATTATCTGCAGATTCCGGAGGGCCAACGCGACCGGCTGCTCTATCCCAAACGGGCCATCACGATTTCCGTGCCGATCAATATGGACAATGGCGAGATGGCCGTGTTCCAGGGCTATCGTGTGCAGCATCACCTGACGCTCGGACCGACCAAGGGCGGCACGCGTTTCGCGCCGAATGTCGATATCGGCGAAGTCTCGGCCCTGGCGATCTGGATGAGCTGGAAATGCGCTCTGGCCGGCCTGCCCTACGGCGGCGCCAAGGGTGGCATCACGGTCGATGTCAACAGCCTGTCGCGTCGCGAACTGGAATCGCTCTCGCGCCGCTACATGCAGGAAATGATCCCCTTCGTCGGCCCGCATGTCGATGTGATGGCGCCTGACATGGGCACAAACGAGCAGGTCATGGCGTGGTTCATGGATACCTATTCCATGTATCAGGGCCGCACGGTAAACGAGATCGTCACCGGCAAGCCGGTGTCGTCGGGCGGTACGGAAGGCCGGCGCGAAGCAACGGGCCTCGGCGTTGCCCACCTCATCTTCCGGGCGATCGAGCGGCTGCAGCTCAAGGCATCGGACTCGACCGCCATCATTCAGGGCTTCGGCAATGTCGGCTCATTCGCAGCCATCGAGCTGGCACGCCAAGGCGTCAAGGTCATCGGCGTCTCGGACCATACGTCATGCTATTTCGACACGCGCGGTTTTGACGTGAACGCATTGGTGGAATATGCAGGAAAGAACGGCTCGCTGAGGGGGTTTTCTACCGAACTCGTCTTCGACCCGTCGCAATTGCTCGTTCAGCCCTGCGATATCCTCGTGCCCGCTGCCATCGAACGGGTCATCGATGCGGATGTGGCAGCCAGGTTGCAATGCCGCATTCTTGCCGAAGCCGCGAACGGCCCGACCACGCCGGATGCGGATGCGGTGCTCGACCAGCGGCGCCAGGAGATTTTCGTCATCCCCGACATCCTGTGCAATTCGGGCGGTGTGATCGTGTCCTATTTCGAATGGGTGCAGGATTTGCAACAGTTGTTCTGGGGCAAGTCCGAAGTGCTCACCCGCCTGCGGGGCCTGCTCGACGACGCGTTCATCCGCGTCATGGATCGCGTCGAGAAAGACGACATCTCGCACCGGACCGCAGCGATGGCGATCGGCGTCGACAAGGTGGCCAGGGCGAAGGCGACGCGCGGCCTGTTTCCCTGAGCATAACAAGGGCGGCCCGGAGATATTTCAGGCCGCCTGGATTTCCGTTTCGCGCGGTTGCAGCAGCATGACCGGAACCATCGGTCCGGCAAGCGTCTTGGGTGCTTCGCTGCTCTGCCAACGGATAAGCTCCATCCGGCCATCGAAATGCTCGACGACGGCCGTGCAGCTTTCCACCCAATCACCGGTATTGATATAGGTGATGCCGTCGATATCCTCGATCACCGCGTGATGGATGTGGCCACAGATGACGCCATCGACATTGCTGCGGCGCGCTTCCTCGGCGACGACGCGCTGGAATTCGCCAATGAAATTGACCGCACGCTTGACCTGCAGCTTGGCCCAGGCCGAGAACGACCAGTAAGGCAGGCCGAGCAACCTGCGGGCCCGCGCGATCCAGACATTGAGCGCGATTGCCGTGTCGTAGGCCCAGTCGCCGAGATGGGCGATGAAGCGGGCATTGCGGACGACCACGTCGAACTCGTCGCCATGCAGCACGAGGTAACGCTTGCCGTCGGCAGCCTCGTGGATCATGTTGCGGACGACTTCGATGCCGCCGAAATGGATGCCGGGAAACTCGCGCATGAAGTCATCGTGATTGCCGGGCACATAGACGATCCGTGCGCCCTTGCGGCCCTTGCGCAGGAGTTTCTGGACCACGTCATTGCAGTTCTGCGGCCAGTACCAGGAGCGCTTCAGCCGCCAGCCGTCGACGATGTCGCCGACCAGGAAGATCGTCTCGGCTTCATGGACCCTGAGAAAGTCCAGCAGGAAATCCGCCTTCGAGGCCTTCGAGCCCAGATGGATGTCGGAGATGAACAAGGTCCGGACCTTTACGGCGTCGCGATTGTCAAGTTCGTCAAGCATGGCGATCCTCGCTGTGTCATCAACGGGAAAGCAGAGTCACGTATCACCTTTATGACAAAGGGTGCGTGGGGGCCGATTAACTCTGAAAGTTAAAGGCGTTTTCAGCTTTTCGCATCATAGGTTAGAGTGGTATCGTTCCGATCAATCCCGATTGCCCCATGCTCAAGACACTGACCGCCGCATTGCCGATTGCGTTCGCTCTGGCTTTTGCCGGGGGTGCGGCCGCATCGCCGGTCTGCGATCGGCTGAACAGCGAACTGACAGCATTGTCCGAAATCTACAGCGCCCCTGCGCAGGTTCGGAAATACGCGCGCGCAATCGCCGAGCAGAAGCTGAGTATCCGCGAATTGCGTTCGCAACTACGCGATACCGGCTGCAGTTCGGGCAGCCTGTTCGTCATGGGCGGCGACAATGCCGAGGAGTGCCAGCAACTCGAAGGCAAGATGGCGCGAATGGAAACCAATCTCGCCATTCTCGCGGAAAAGCGCATCAGCCTGATGACCGGCGAGACCGAGGACGCCCGGCGGCAGGACGTGCTAGCGGCGATCGATGAAAATCGTTGCAGCGAGGAGACCATCCTCGCAAATGCTTCACCGGAGGATTCTCTGGTAAGCGACACACCTGATGGCATCGAAACCATCCGCGTCCCCTCCTCCGAAAGCAACTATGAGGACCGGCAGTTCATCGATCTCGGCGGCAGCGCGGTCAATGGTTCCTACCGCACAATGTGCGTGCGCACCTGCGACGGCGCCTATTTCCCGATCTCATCGCAGGCCTCGCCGATGGGCTTCCAGCGCGACGCGCAGGTCTGCTCGATGATGTGCCCCGGCACCGAGACCGAACTCTATTATCATTCGATCCGGGAAGAGAGCGACGCGATGCGCTCGACCTTCACCGACCGGCCCTATGACGAACTCGACAATGCCTATCGCTTCCGGACGCAGACGCCCACCAAGGACAAGGCGTGCGGCTGCAATTTCTCGCTCTACTACAAGGAGATGATGAAGCGCGAAGCCTTCATCAACAATCCGGAAAGGGCGCCCGAGAAGAAGCAAAGCTCGATCGTCTGGATCAAGCCCGAACTGCGCGGCCAACTTAAAACCGACGTCGCCGTGGCAGCGCAGGTCAAGGAAGCCAAGCTGCGCGACTACAAGCCCGATCGGCATATTCGACAGATCGGCCCGAAGTTCCTGCCGGACGATGAGACGCTCGACTTCCGCAAGCCAGAGCTTACGCTTCAGAACTGATACCCTGCCCTCGCATTCCCTCATGCGACTCTCTAATGTCGGCCAACGAGAATCGTGATCTGAGGGAACAATGCGCCAACCGGTCGTCCTCCATTGGGGAATTTCAAGTTTTTTCGGCTGGGGCGTCTACGGACTGAACCTCGCGCTCAACTGGGCGGGCGATGCCGATATCGAGGCACGCACATCGTTTCCCGTGCCACCCGACCAGATCGTGGTCGATCCGCTGCGCCGGCTTTCACTAAGAGCCTTCGAGGTCCAAAGCCGGCAGTTCATCGAACAGCTCAAGGCACGCGCCGATCAGAAAGTCAGCGTCGAGGCGCCTATCCTGGTCGCGCTCGGCAATGATTTCGGGACCTCGAAGGGTCCGGCCAATACCGAACTGTTGGGAAAGCCCTCGATCGGCGTCGTCTTCTTCGAAGTGCCGCATCTCTCGGCCGAAGTGCTTGATCGCGCGCGGGCCTTTCCGCTCGTCGTATGCGGTTCGACATGGAACGAACAGATCCTTCGCGCCCATGGTCTGACCAATGTGACGACCGTGATCCAGGGCGTCGATCCGGCGCTGTTCCATCCCGCGCAACGGCAGGGCGTGCTGTCGGGCAGGTTCATGGTATTCTCCGGCGGCAAGCTGGAGTTGCGCAAGGGCCAAGACCTGGTAATGGCAGGGTTTGCGCGCTTCGCCAAGCGCCATCCCGAAGCGCTGCTCGTTACGGCATGGCACAGTCCCTGGCCGAAGCTTGCGGCAACGCTGGACCATTCGAGCCGTGCCGCCAAGCTGACCTTCAACGACAAGGGCAAGCCGGACCTCGCCCAGTGGGCGCGCGACAACGGCCTCATCGATAACCAGTTCCTCGATCTCGGCTCGGTGCCGAACGCGCTGATGCCGCCGATCCTGCGCGAGATGGATGTGGCGCTCTTTCCCAACCGCTCCGAAGGCGGCACCAATCTCGTGGCGATGGAGGCGATGGCCTGTGGCGTACCGACGATCATTTCGGCCAATACCGGCCACACGGACCTGATCGACGGCAACAATTGCTACGCGCTGGAACAACAGGCGACGGTCGCTGGTGAAGGCGGCGCGGTGGGCGCGGTCGCCGGCTGGGGTGATTCCAGCGTCGACGAGATCGACGAGAAGCTGGAGCAGGCCTATCGTGACCGCACCGATGCGCGGCGCCGGGGCGAGCGTGGCGCGGCCAAGCTCGCGGGCTTCAGCTGGTCGCGGACAGCGGATCAGATGAAGCGCGTGGTCAAGCAGATGACCGCGTGAGTATTTCGCGGGCCTTCTCGACGGCCCGCGCGATCACCGGCACGTAGTCCTCACCCTGCTTTTGCCGGCAGAGCGTCATTGTGGGATACCAGGGCGTGTCCTCCCCCTTCATCATCCAGCGCCAGTCCGGCGCTGACCTGAGAAGCGCGATTGCCGGACGGCCAAGGGCGCCGGCGAGATGCAGCGGCGCGGTGCAGACCGTGACGACGAGATCGAGAGCGCTCATGATCGCTGAAGTATCGAGGAAGGCGTCCGGGCCACCATCCATATCAGGTCCGGGATGTTCCATGGTGAAGGACAGGCCCTTGACGCGCCAGCCGGACGGCGTCTCGGCCTGCTCAAGGTCATCGGAGTCCAACTTTTGAAGCGCGAGCAGCCTTGTGCCGGGAAGTGCGGCAAAGGGCGCCAGGTTCTCCGCCGACTTCAGGCTCCGTCCTCGTTCGGCGGGCGAATTCGGATTGCCCTGCCAGACGAAGCCGATTGTCTTCACCTGGCCATCGAGATGCAGTCGTTGGCGCCAATGCGCAACGTTTTCGGCATTTGCAGCCAGATGCGACCACATGACCGGGATGGAGCCCGGCGTGAGCTTCAACCGGTGCATCAGGCTCATCAACGGAATCTGGAGATCACCGCCGGAGGCGCTGTGCTGGCCGGTCACTTCGATATCGAAAGGCAGGGTTCTGAGCAGGGCCTCGAGTTTTTCCGGCACGTGGAAGACGATGTCTCCACCCAGGGACTTGGCAAGCCCGAGCAGCTTGGCGAACTGGATCGTATCGCCGAGCCCCTGCTCCGAATGGACGATAAGTTTTCGGCCCGAGAACGGCTCACCAGTCCAGACCGGAATACCTTTGTAATCCGGTTTCTTGAAGAAGCCCGGCGTATCCCAGCGCCACTCATATTCCGAGAAGCCATTGGCATAATCGCCGAGCTTGAGCAGGACGTGGCCGAGATTGTAATGCCCCTCGGCAAGTTCCGGCCATTTTGACACGATCAGGCGCAGGAGCGCTGCCGCCTCTTCGAGTTCTCCCCGATCCGACAGCAGGTTGGCGAGATTGTGCGCCGCGAGCTTCTGGCCGGGATCGAGTTCGAGTGCACGCCGGTAGAGGACGATCGCTTCATCCTCACGGCCTAGCTTGGCCAGAGCAATCGCCTGGTTCGAGATGACGGTGGCGTTGTCAGGCTCCATCTCCAGCGCACGCGTGTAACAGTCCGACGCATCGGCATGGCGGCCTATGTCATTGAGCGCATTGCCGCGATTGAACCAGAAGTCCGCGCGATCGGCAGCCAGCGGTTCGAGCCGCTCGTAGACCTCGACCGCTTCCGGCTGACGACCGGCCGAGCGCAAGGCAGAGGCCAGATAGGTCAGCGTCTCCGCACTCTCCGCGACGGCGTCCAGCAATTGCCGGTAGAGTATAATGGCGGCATCAAAATCCTGCGCCTTGTGACGTTCGGTCGCCGCGCGAAAAAGCGCCTGGCCGGCCTCCGGTGTCATGCACCGACCATCTGCTCGGCCAGGTTAGCGCGGATTGCGTTCACCACGGTGTCCCATTCATGGACCTTCTGCTGGCGAAACAGTTTGAGCGACGGATACCAGGGGCTTCTGTCTGTCTCGTTCAGCCAGCGCCAGTCGGCGTGGTATTTCAGCATGCCGAACACGGGCACGCCCAGCGTGGCCGCCAGATGCAACGTCGCTGTGCAGGACGACACGACATAATCGAGCGCCGAAATGGCGTGTGCGGTTTCATGGAAATCGCCGAGCGCCTCACCGGGCGAGATGAGCTTGCCGGCAAAATCCGCGTTCGCGAGTTGGTCTAGGCCATCGGATTTCTGCAGGCTGACGAAATGGCTGCCGGGCAAGGAGAACAGCGGCGCCAGAGCGACCAGGGGCGGCGAGCGGCCGGCATCGGCACGCGCCTTGGGATTGCCCTGCCAGATCAGGCCGATCTTGAGGCCGTCGGATGGAAGCTGCGATTTCCAGTGCCGGGTCCGCTCCGGGTCGAGATCGAAGCGCGCCGGCGGCGGCACGGTGTCGATTGTGGTGCCGAAGGCCATCGGCAGGCTCAGCATCGGGATCTGGAAATCGAACTTGGCCATTGGCGCGCCCTGTTCGACGATGTTGATCGGCCGCTCCGTCTGCAGGTGCTTCATGAGTTCGACCAGCGGACCCCGGACTTCCAGCACCACCCGACCGACACGGCGCGTCGCCTCGCTGACGAAGCGGGCAAACTGGATATTGTCGCCGAAGCCTTGCTCGCCATGGATCAGCAGCACCTTGCCCGGCGCAATCTCGCCGTTCCAACGCGGCTCCGAGAAAATGCGCGGTCGCATTTCCTTGCTCTGCCAACGCGCCTCATAATCCTTGAAGCCGCCGATGAAATCGCCGTCGAAGAGCTTGGCATGTGCGTGGTCGAGGACGAGGTCGGGGTCCTTGGGATCGAGCGCCCTCGCCTTTTCGAACGCGGCAAGCGATTCCCTAGGGCGATGCATATCACGCATCAGGTTGCCGATGCCGCGATGGGCCTTGGAGAAATCCGGCCGCAGGGCCAGTGCGGCCTGGTAATTGGCGAGCGATTGCTCGAAATTGCATTCGTCGCGATGGATATTGGCGAGCGACAGATGGGATTCCGCCGTCGGCGTCGTCGATATGACCGATTCCAGCTTTTCGATCGCCTTGCCGATTTCGCCGACCCGCCTGAGGCCGATCGCGTAATTGGTCATCAGGTCGGCCGATTTCAGGCCAGCGCGTTCGGCGCCGTCGAAAAAGATCACAGCGCGGTGGTTGCGATCTTTCTGCAGCGCCATGGCGCCCAGCATGTTGAGCGCACCTGGCAGAAGCTTGCGGATGCCGAGCACGTCGCCATAGAGATGCGCCGCCGTCTCGTAATCGTCCTTACGCTGGGCCATGAGCGCATTGTTGAAGGCAGCCGCAGGATCGAACGGCCTAACTTCTACGCCTTCCGGCAACGTCTTCACGTGCCGTTGCCCGAGATCGCCCGAAACGAGCTTGGCGAGTGCATCGGCCAACCGCGAGACGACGCCGGCGAAGGGCGCATCCTCCACCTCGTTGCGAACACGCCGGAAGACGCGTGCCTGCGGATACCAGGGGCTATCGGAGCGGCCCGTCAGCCAGCGCCATTCGGGATGCGATTTCAGGATCACCCAGCAAGGCTTGCCGAGCGCGCCCGCGAGATGGGCGACCGCCGTGTCCGACGTGACGATCAGGTCCAGATTCATCATCATGGCCGCCGTGTCGGCAAAGGCATGCGGGCCGGAATCGAACGCCCCGCCGGGTTGCTCGACTTCGAAGCGGCCGTTGAGCGCGGCGATCTGCTCCTCGCCGGCTCCCTTCTGGAGCGCGATGAGCCTGACGCCAGGAATTTTCGCCAGGGGCTCCAACCGCTCCAACGGATAGGAACGGCCCTTGTCGACCTTGGGATCGGGATTTCCCTGCCAGACCACGCCGACGCGATAGCCGGGCTTCTGCGCCAGCCACTCCGCCCAGTGGGTCACCCGCGCAGGATCGGCTGTCAGATAGGCATCATAGGCGGGAATTGTATCGATCTGCATGCCGGTCAGGAACGGCAAGCTCATCATATAGGCCATGGCATCGACGGGCGGCACCTTGTCGCCATCGCCGATCACGCCATCGACGCCGGGGATGGTGGCGAGAAGATGCGCGATCTTGCTGCGGCAGCCGATGAGAACCTTGGACGCGCCGCGATCCTTCAACCATCTCGCATAGCGCGAGAACTGGAAGGCATCGCCAAAACCTTGCTCGGCCATCAGCAGGATCGACAGACCCTTGGGATCGCCGCCGCGCCAGTAAGGCACGTTCGGCCGGCCCACCGCGATCCCGAGCTTTTCGGATCGCAGGCGGCCTTCGTAATGCTTGAAGCCATTGGTGAAGTCGCCGCCGTTGAGCAGCGCCATGCCGAGCGCGAGATGCGCATCGGCATAGTCCGGCCGCACGGTGATCGCCCTGCGGAAGGCGGCGATCGCGAAATCGTCGCGGCCGGCCTCCAGTTCGGATATACCGAGATTGTTCCAGGCCTCGGCATGGTTCGGGTCACATTCCACCGCGCGGCGCGAGAACCAGCAGGAAATTTCCACTTCGCCGTGATTTCGTTCATGCACGCCAAGATTGCTGAAGGCATCGGCATTTCCTGGATCGCAGACAAGCGCCCTCTCCCAACTGTCCGCCGAATTCCTGTGTCGCTTCGCGGCCGATTGAATGGCGCCCAGTTGCACCAGGAGTCGCGCATTGCGGGGATCGAGATCGATCGCCCGGCGCATCGCGGCCTCGGCATCCTTCAGCCGCTCCATGTCCGTGAGCACGGCGGCACGCGCCGAATGCGCGGATGCCGAATTGGGCTCTCGCGCGACGACCTTGTCGAGCATTTCAAGGGCCGTATCGGAATTGCCGCTCGCGGATTCCTTTTTCGCCAGCGAAATCAGTGAAGGCATGTGGTCCGGTTGGACATCGAGCGCGAAACGGACGGCGCGCTTGCTGTCGTTCGGGCTGGCGAGGGCGTCGAGCAAGACGGCGTAATTGCTCCAGAGATCGCCATTCCCTGGCTTCAGCGCCACGGAATGCGCGACCAGCGGCAGTGCAAGCCGGGCGTGGCCGCGGCTGCGGCGTCCTTCTTCCAGCACCGCCATGGCATAGAAATTCAGGAATGGCGCGTCGCCCTTGCGTCCGCTGGCAGCGGACTCGTAGAGCTCCCTCGCCTCGCGGAATTTTCCCCGCGTGTGGAGTTCCACGGCTTGGGCGCTGTTCCTGGATGCCATCTCCGGTTGAACAGACATGTCCCCGATCAGCCGGTCGAGATCCTTCGCGGCGTCGACGATGAGCCCCATCCAGTCGCCGAACGCCCGCTGGCGCATCAGGCGCATGGTGGGATACCACGGGCTCAGAACACCTTCCACGCCCCAGCGCCAATCCGGAACCGCCTTGAGAAGCAACCAGACCGGCTTGCCCAACAGCCCGGCGAGATGTGCGATCGCCGTATCGGAGGTGATGACGAGATCGAGCGACATCATCAGCGCCGCACTGTCGACGAAAGCATCGCGGCTGGAATCGAACGCCAGAGGCGGCACCACCATATCCAGACCCGCGGGCATCGGCTGGTCGTAGCCGAAATGCTGCTGGAGCGAAATGAAATCCGCCTTGCCAGACAGTTCGGCCAGCGGCGCAAAGGCAGAGAGCGGCACCGAGCGATCCTTATCGATCGATGCGTTGGGATTGCCCTGCCAGGAAAGTCCAATCCGCCACTTCTTCTTGTTCGAGGCGCCCAGCGCCGCCCATTGCCGGACGCGCCGCTCCTCGAGTGCGATCTTGACCGTGGGCCTCGGCACGAGATCCGGTGTTGCGCCGAATATTCGGGCAAGCGACATCAGCGGAACATGGACGTCATGTTCGGGCAACGGCGCGTCGTCGGAGACAAGCGTGATGCTACCGCCCCTGAACATATCAAGCCGCGACAGGATGGAATGCAGCCGGTTCTGGCAGACGAAGATTACCTGCCGCGCGCCGTCGGCCGCGCCCGGCAGAAAGCGGATGAACTGGAAGGTATCGCCGAAGCCCTGCTCATGGACCACGAGCAGGACCTTGTCCTCCATCGCCTCACCGTTCCAGACCGGGCTTTCGACCTTCGGCGACTTGTCGCGCGAACCTGCGACATCGGCGCGAAGTTCGAAATCGCTCCATGCCTGCGTCCAGTTGCCGGCAAGCATGTCGGTGATCGCCAGATTGTATTTGAGCACCGCCCAATCGGGCCAATGGGTCAATCCCTTGCGGAAATGCCGGATCGACTCGCCGATGCGGCCGAGATTGCGCAGCACCACGCCCTTGTTGACGTATGCGCCTTCATGAGAAGGCTGGGTTCGAAGCACCTTGTCGTAGGCCGCCAGCGCATCGGCGTCGCGTGACTGCGCCTGGTAGAGAACGCCCGCGTTGTAGTTGGTCTCGACGTTATCGGGCGCCTGGGCCAGCGCACGGGCTATATAGCTTTCCGCCAGCGGATAGTTCCGCGCCTCGAGTGCCAGGTGACCGGCCTGGCTGAGCAGGCCCGGATGATCGGGCGACAGTTCAAAGCCTCGCGATAAGGTTTCCCAGGCATCGGCATGGAGCTTCAGCCGGCTCTGGGCGAGCGCCAGATTGACGTAAGCACCGACATTGTCGCCGCGGATGGCAATCGCCTGCTTGGCCGAACCGATCGCGCGCTCCACGTCGCCAGTCGACAGCAGTGCGATGGCTTGGTTCTGGTAGACGCTTGCCGGGGTCGGATCGAGTTCAATCGATCTTTCGAAATGCGGCAGAGCTTCGCCGGAGCGTCCGAGAAGATGCAGCGTGACACCGAGATAGTGATAGAGCGGCGCGTTCTCCAGACCGGAGGCCCGTAGCATTTCGAGCGCATCGAGACTTTCGCCGAGCCGCCCCTCGCTGAGCAGTTTCCGGCAGTCGTCCACCGTCATTTGCACCGCTTCCGCCTGCATTTGCGCTCTCAACAAGCCGTCTCCCAGATCATATGCCTGACAAAGTATCGCCGGACGCTATTGACCGTCCCTTGTCCGGCGCTTGCCGGAGCGTGGGTTCACATCGTTTCACTGGATCTTGTATGCCTGATAGGACTTCTCCTCGACAAGCCCCGAGCCGAGAGCCAGGTTGACCTCTCGTTTCAAATCGGCGCGCTTGTCGTTGGTGATGTAGACGGAGCGCGCGAGAGACACGAATTTCTCCCCGAAGTCGCCGGCATTCTCGCAATCGCGGATATCGTCCTCGATATCCCAGAGTGCCGCGTTGACGTCATAAAGCGCTTTCGTCAGACGCGACACCTCGGCGTCGCCGGCATTGGCGCCGAGCCGGTCCGTCAACAACGCAAGCTCCTTGCGTACATTCTGCAGCTTGGCCTCGTCCTTCATCCGGTCGGACTTGATCTGCAATATGGTGATCTTGTCGACCAGTTCGCCCCATGAAACCGGCACTTCTATCATCGTGTTTCTTTCCCAAAGTCGTAAGAATCAAGCTCTGCGGGACTTTAGCCGAAAGTGCGCGGGATTGGAAAACGCAAAAAGGGCGCAGCTTGCGCCGCGCCCTTTTCATTGGATGTCGGAGACTTCTTAGAAGGAGAAGTCGTTCTCCGAGAGGTCGTCCCACTGGACCAGGTTCATCTTGACTTCCATGTCGCCGGTGCCGTCACCATCCAAGTCCACCTGCAGCGTGTTCGATGCGTTGATGAACCGTGCTTCGGTATTGCCGGTACCGCCGACCGTAAAGGCCAAAGCGCCGACATAGTCGAAGGTGCCCGTGAGGAGACCATCGAAGACCAGCTTGTCGGTACCGGTGGTGAAGTCGTAGATGATATCCGTTGCCGCATTGGTCGACTGGGAAGCATTGGTCCAGATGAACTGGTCCGCACCCGTGCCGCCGCTGACGTCCTGGATACCGTCGCTCAGGGTCACCTTGTCATCGCCCGTACCGAGGTCGATGCTGGCGGCCGCTGAGCCGCTCAGGATCACCACGTTCGTGCCGGCACCGCCGATAATGACTTCAACGTTGGAGATCATCGCCGTGCCCGCCGCTGCGAAGTGCACGTAGTCGAAGTCGGCAGCACCGTCGATAGTCACACTCTGGTAGTTTGCCGTCAGAGTGATGGTATCTGCTTCAGCCGAGCCAACCACCGTTTCGATCGCGGTGAAGGTTGCGGTCAGGCCGTCGGTGAAGGTCATGCTGTCGTTACCGGCGCCGAGGCTGAAGCTGCCGCCGGTCGTTTCGGTGTCGATTGTCAGAATGTCGTTCGCCGTACCGCCGCTGATCGACTCTACGTTACTGATGGTCAGCGTGTTCATGTAGTTGTCGAGGCTGACCCTGTCGTTACCGACCGCGAGGTCGATGTCGATACCCTGTGCCGCACCAACGAAGGTCACCCGATCGCCGCCGCCGCCGCCGACGATCGTTTCGATCGCACCAACGGTAACGGTGTTGCCGGCTGCCCCAAGCGTGAGGCTGTCGAGGCCGGCACCGAGCAGTATGGTCCCGGTGTAGCTGGCGCTGTCCACAACGATCACGTCGCTACCGGTATTGCCGACGATCGACTCGATGTTGGAGACAGTCAGCGTATTGTCGGCAGCGAACAGTGTCAGAGTGTCATCACCCGCACCGAGATCGATGTAGGCTCCGGTGATCTGAGCACCGTAGGTGATCACATCGGTGGAAGAGCCGCCGACCACCGATTCGACGTCGATCAGCGTGGCCGTCACGGCCTCGGTGCTCCAGCGCAGGATGTCGTTGCCGGCATCCAAGTCTATGAGCTTGACGATGCTGTTGCCGAGAAGCGTGATGTCATCGACGCTGGTCGAGCCAGTCATGGTCTCGACATTCGACACGGTCAGCGTTGCACCGCCCGTGAAAGTCAGCGTGTCGGCATTGCCGCCGCCGAGGTCGATCGTGCCGCCGGCCCAAGCGCCGGAGAGCACGACCTCGTCAGCCAGAGTGCCGCCAGTGACCGTTTCGACATCGATCAGCGTCGCTGTGTTGTTGAAGTTGCCGAAGGTGATCTTGTCGCCGCCAGCCTTCAGATCCATCTCGCCGGCGAAAGATTCGCCGAAGGTGATGGCTTCGTCACCGACACCGCCGATGATGCTTTCCGTACCGAAGACCGTAACTGTGGCGCCGCTTGCACCTGTGTTGAGCACGTCGGTAGCACCACCAAGCTTTATCACGCCACCGGCATAACCCAATGGATCGTTGAGGACCACGAGGTCGGCGCCTGCACCGCCATTGACGGTTTCGACGCCGATGACCGACACCGTGTTGCCGCTGGCGTGGAGGTTCAGGACGTCGGCGATGCCGCCGCCAAGGTCGATCTCGGAGATTTCCGAAGCGCCCATGGTGATAACGTCGTTGCCTAAGCCGCCGGTGATGCTTTCAGCACCGCTGACGGTGATCGTGCCACCGGTCGCGGCCAGGATGAGTTCGTCGGTCCCCGTATCAAGCGTGACAGTCGCACCAACAGTGGAAAGTCCGAAGGTGACCGTATCGTCGCCGGCGCCGCCAGTGACGACTTCGACGTTTGAGACGGTGACTGTGGTACTGACGGCATCGAAGATGACCGTATCGTTACCCTTGCCGAGGTCGATCTCGCCGCCCATGACCACGCCGCTGAGGTTGACCGTATCGGCGGAGTTGCCACCGATCACCGTTTCAACACCCACCACAGTGACTGCGTTGACGAAATGACCGAGCTGCAGCTTGTCGGTGCCGGCACCAAGGTCGACCTGCGTCGCAGCAACTGCGGCGGTGAAGATCACGGTATCGTTGCCGACATCGCCGGTGACGGTTTCAACGTTCTTGACCGAAACTATGCCGCCACCAGGCGCCAAAGTCAGGTCGTCGTTGCCGCCGCCGAGATCGATCGAGATGCCGAGCAATGAAGCGTCACCCACGGCACCGTCGCCGAGCGTGATCTCGTCGGTGTTGGTCGAACCGGTGATGGTTTCGACACCCGTCACTGTGATCGTGTTGAGGCCGGCAGCGAGGGTCAGCACGTCCTTGCCGAGGCCGAGGTCGATTTCGCCCTCGAACACGCCGCCGAGGATGACGTTCTGGACGCTTGCGCCGCCGGTTATCGTCTCGGTGTTGTTCACGGTAACGGTGACGTTACCGCTCAGGGTCAGCGTATCGTCGCCAGCCGCGAGATCGACTTCCATCTTGGTTTGATCGGCGGTGACGGTGATAACGTCATCGAAGCCCGAACCCGTGACAGTTTCAACGCCGGCGATATTGGCAGTGACGCCAGTATCGGCGGGTGCCAAATCGAGATGGTCGAAACCGGCGCCGAGATTGATCGTGCCGCTGTTCAGGTCGCCGTCGATATGAACGATATCGACAACCTTGCCGCCGACGATTTCTTCCACGCCCTTGAGCGTGACATCGTTGGCGAAGCCGCCCAGCGTAACCTTGTCAGTGCCGTCGCCGAGATCGATCACGCCGTTGGCGATGAGCGTGCCGACCGTGATGACGTCGATGTTGTTGCCGGAGCCGGATGTGACGGTTTCAACGTTGAAGATCGTGACCGTGCCGCCGGCATCCTCGATGTCGAGGGTGTCGTTGCCGGCCCCAAGATCGATCTGAAGCGCGATGGGCGCATCAATAATTACGATCGTGTCGTCGCTAGCCTTGCCGAGGATCGATTCCGCGTCGGACACGGTGATGGTGTTGGTCTGGTTGGCGAGAACAAGCGTATCCTTGCCTGCCTCGAGATCGATGACATAGGCGCCGCCTGGAGTCGTCGCGGTGCCGAGGATCACATAGTCGGCAGACCCGCCGCCTGTGATGGTTTCGACATCGGTGACCGTCAGAGAGTTGACGGCGGTGAAAAGCGTCAGCGTGTCCTGACCGTCGCCGCCATCGATGCTGGTACGCGTGAGCGCGCCGGCAGCAGTGATCACGTCGCTATCGGTACCGCCGATAACCGTTTCGACGCTGACGATGGTCACGTTGTTGGCAACGTTATCAAGCGTCAGGCTGTCATCGCCGAGGCCGAGATCAACGCGACCATTGTAAGCAGCCGATGCCGTGATCAGGTCAATGCCGGCGCCACCGACGACGGTTTCGACACCGAGAACGGTGACAACGTTGGAGAACTTGCCAAGAACGAGCTTGTCGCCACCGGCCTTGAGGTCGATGGAGAGGTTGGCCGCACTGAAGAAGGTGACTTGGTCGTCACCGATATCACCGATGACCGTTTCGACATTGGCAACCGAAATGGTGGTGCCGGTGTCATCGAGCGTGAGTTCATCGGTGCCGCCGGCAAAGTCGTAGGAGGCGCCCGCGAGCGTCCCATCGATAAACACGCGATCGGTGCTGCTGCCGCCGAGCAGGCTTTCGACATTTTCGACCGTCAGCGTGTTGAGGAAGGCGCCGAGCCTGAGAACGTCCTTGCCGCCCTCGAGATCGATCTCCACGCCGACCGCCGCATCGGTAAAGGTGACCTGGTCGACGAGCGTACCGCCGGTGATCGATTCGACCTTGGCAACCGCCACGCTGTTGGCGAAATCGCCGAGATGCAATTCGTCGTCGTCGTCGCCCAGGTTGATGACACCCTTGGCGAACGCCGTGGACACAGTGACGACGTCGATACCGTCGGCGCCCATGACTGTTTCGATATTGGCGACCGTAACGCTTGCACCGGCATCGGCGAGCGTGAGCGAGTCATTGCCCGCTCCGAGGTCGATCTTGGAGCCGGTGAATTCGCTGCCGAGCGTGATAAGGTCGGCAAGAATGCCGCCGGTCAGGATTTCGACATTGGAAATGGTGAACTCGTTGTTGAATTTGCCGAGCAGAACCTTGTCTTCGCCGATACCAAGGTCGATCTCCACATCCTTGGCTGCCTGGCCAAAGATCAAATATTCGGTCGCGTCGCCGCCGACGATCGTTTCGATGTTCGAGACAGTTACCGTGCCGCCATCATCCGAGAAGGTAAGCCGGTCGTTGTCGCCACCGAGGTTGATCGAACCATTGGTAATGGCGCCGTCGAGAATGATCAGATCGGAGCCCGTCGAGCCCTTCACCGATTCGACGCTGGTAATCGTGATGGTGTTGCCATCACCCTGGAGTTCGAGCTTGTCATAGCCTCCGCCAAGATCGATCTCGTCGTCATCTGACTTTTTCAATATAATAAAATCGGTCTTGGTAGCGCTGATGCCGGTAACTGCCGACAGGTCACTGACCGTTTTGGTGGTACTCGCAGTAGCTGCACGTGATCTAGACATAAATTGGCCCCTTATTTTCCAACTTCGGGCCAACTTTAAGCGGCAAACCTTACTTAAACCTTACTGATGGTTACCGCAAAAGTTACTCTTTTAAATGTTTCTCTTAATGAGACAGGCTAATTCGCCCTCGTGTAAAGTGGAAGTATGGCAATGGAGGAATCGGTACCATCTATCCTCTGTGAAAGAGTGGCCAGTAATTCTTTAGGTGTCACACCGCGTTGAAGTATTCCACCGATTGCCTCCAGTGATTCGTTAGACGAAACGACGACGAGGTGATCCGAACCGAACGGCTCGACAACTTTAACCTCTTTCAGCGGCGTCTTAAACTGCGGCTCTCCATTCAAAACCATATCCAGGAACTGGATTTCGCCCGTATTGGCGAGATTGAAGACCAGCATATTCTTGTAGTCGCCGCGGATCGCATCGAATTTGATATGCTCCTCGGCCAGATAGATCTGCTTCTCCGGCGACACAATGATCCTGCCGGGATTCTGCGAGGCGATCGCCTTGAGAAAATCGAGGAGAATGAACTTCGAAACGATGTCGTTGACGGTGAAAGCGCTGACTTTCTCGGCAACGACGTCACCATTCGGCGAACGGAAAAGGCCGGTGACGGCATCCCATTCGTAGGGGTATACGCCCTTCTCAATGTCGTCGGGCCTGACGTCCGTGCCCTTGACCGTGAGCGGCAGCAGCGGGGCAAAGCCCAGTTCACGCGCCCTGACCATCGGCCGGCGATTCGTCTTCTCCGCAGGCCGGACCGACGAGGACGCCAACTCCGGCATCTGCACGACGCCGAAGAGAGCCTCGTTCGCGTCCCGCGCGGCGACAGGGGTGAAAACCGGCGTTTGCAGTGATTCGGAGCGCATCCTGACCGTCGCCAGGACATAATCCTCAAGTTCGATTCGGCTAACCGTGCCATCGCCATCGCGATCGGCCTTGCCTTCCACCGCACGGGCAAAGGCCCAGGACAGCGCGCCCCGCGAGCGGCCCTCGATCACCACTTCCGGCACGGGAAGCGCCTCCGATGTTGCGGCCAGCATGGTGACGTTCGCCGGCGTGCGCGACTCTGGCTCGATGACGGCGGCGGTGCCCGCACTGCCGCTGATCATTGCCAGCAATTCTCCCAGCACGCGGCTATTGCCGAACTCGACATAGCGGAGCTTGCCCCTTACCGCCCGGTTCATGCCGCCCGCATGGCATGAATCGGAAACGAAGACGACCTTGATGCCGCGCTTGCCCGCCTCGGTGAACCATTGGTTCAATTCGTTGTCGAAAACCGATTCCTTCCACGTCGCCTTGAGATTTTTCGGGTCGAAGCCGGGGAGAACCCAGAATTCATCGAGCCCGTCGTTCTCGTCGCCCTGGATGATCTGCTTGATCTGCGCTCCATGGCCGGCATAGGTGACGAAGATCGTGTCACCCTCGCGCGCATCGCCGACGAGCGTCGTCCAGGCATCCACGATGCGCTGCTTGGTCGCCTCGCCATCCATCAGTGTAATGACGCGGACAGTGCCATTACGGCTGAATGCGGACGCGATGTCCTGTGCGTCATTGCGGGCGCCGTCGAGGCTTGGCACCGCCTGATACTTGTTGATACCAATCACCAACGCGAAGGAATTTGCGGCCCAGGCGAGGCCGGGAGTCGCGAGAATCAGGCCAAGCATTAGAAAACGCAGGCAAATCGGCATGAATATCCCCCGGAGATTGGTGCAGTACTCGAGCAAGCCGTAAAAACGTGCCTTATTTCTATCAGAAACGGTTCGCGGATCATCGATATTCTGGAGCGGCTTAAAAAGATTCGCGCCAGCATGGCTTGCTAAACTTGCATGACAGGAACAGAAATCCAATGCGGCAGGGGCTTCGCGCGCTGCCGGTTGCTGCCTGGACCCAGGATTTGGGGTTGACGAATATTCATACCAGGGGAAATCTCATGACCGGACTGGCCAGCCAAAGCGCTGAAGATCACTCCCACTCGACGGCCCGCACCGCGGCCGGACAGGTTTCAAAATCCGGCAACAAGCTCACGGACGGCGTGCTGTCGGGATTCGAATGGAAAACCGGCAATCTTACCTATGCATTTCCGGATGCCGCCAACGATTACAGTTACGGGCCGGAAAAGAACAGCAATTTTCATGCTGTCTCACCTGAAATCGCGACCGCCGTCCGGCGCATTCTCGACGCGGGCAGCGACGGCATCGCCGCCAATGACGGTTTTTCTGTCGAGGGCCTGACCAACCTCAAAATCTCGGAAGGTGCGAACGACAGGACGGCTGTGTTGCGCTACGCCGAGTCAAGCAAGTCCTTTCCAACCGCCTATGGCAATTATCCCGGTACCAATTCCGAGGCCGGAGATGTCTGGCTTGGCCGTCAGGGCGACAGCAGCGTTTATCCCAACGCGGATATCGGCAGCTACGAATTTGCCGTCATGATGCATGAGACGGGCCATGCTCTGGGGCTCAAGCATCCCCATCGGGCCGCCAGCTACGACACGATCAAGACGGAACTCCACGGCCGTTACGACTCGCACGAATATTCGGTGATGACCTATCACAGCTATGCAGGTTCCAATAACTTGGCCTGGAACAATGAAACATCCGGCTATCCGCAGACTTTCATGATGCTGGATATCGCCGCCCTTCAATATATGTACGGCGCCGATTTCACGACCAACAAGGGTGCCACCGTCTACAAGTGGGCGCCGGACAGCGGCAATACGCTGGTGAACGGCGCCGTGGGTATCGAACCCACGAGTGGCGGTGGTGCCGCGAACCGCATCTTTGCCACGATCTGGGATGGCGGCGGAAAGGACACCTACGATCTGAGCGACTATAGCGACGGCGTGGTGGTGGACCTCAGACCCGGTAAATCGTCGCTGTTTAGCGGTTCGCAACTTGCCGACCTCGCAGCCAATGGCGGGCAAGGTGTGCACTTGGCGAGCGGCAATATCTACAATGCCTTGCAATACAAGGGCAATGCGAAATCGCTGATCGAGAATGCGATCGGCGGCGGTGGCGGCGACCGGCTCACCGGCAATACGGCCAACAATGAACTGACAGGAAATAGCGGCGATGACACATTCGTGTTCCGCAGGAATTCGAACCACGACGCGATCACGGACTTCGGGATCGGCGCGGATCTGATCGACCTCGCAAACTTCGGAATCAAGAATTTCGACAAGCTTCTCGCCATGATGTCCGACGAATTGGAAGGCGTCGAAATCGATTTCGGCAAGGGCGACCTGCTTCTGATCAAGGGTCAAACGATTTCAAACCTTGATGCCGAAGATTTCGTTCTGTTACAATAGCTTGTTGGGTATTCCTAAAGCGTCGTACAAAAAGAAAAATGGCCGCCATTTGGGCGGCCATTTTTGATATGGGTGCATTTGGCGCAATGCGCCGAACGATCACTCGGCCTTGTCGGCAGCCTTCTTCTTAGGCGCGGCCTTCTTCTTGGGTGCGGCGTCGTCGGCAGCGTCTTCCGAAGCGTCGTCAGCCTTCGCCTCGGTCTTGGCGGCGGCCTTCTTCTTCGGCGCTGATTTGGCTTCCTTGGCAGGCTTTGCATCGCCTTCCTCGTCGGCCAGCAGCTCTTCCTTGGTCACCGTCTTGTCGGTGACCTGGATCTCGGTCAGGAGCTGATCGACGACCTTCTCTTCGAAGATCGGCGCGCGGAGACCCGCGATGGCGCCCGGCGTGTTGCGGAAATATTCGATGATTTCCTTTTCCTGGCCCGGGAACTGCGAGATCTGCGCGTAGAGCGCCTTGTTCATCTCATCCTCGGAGACCTCGACGCCGGCCTTTTCGCCGATTTCGGAGAGAACCAGGCCGAGCTTGACGCGGCGTTCGGCGAGCTTGCGATATTCGTCGCGCGCCTTTTCCTCGGTCGTGTCTTCATCCTCGAAGGTCTTGCCGGACTGTGCGAGATCGGTATTGATCTGGCGCCAGATCTGTTCGAACTCGGCATCGACGAGCTTCTGCGGCGTCTCGAAGGCGTAGAGCTGGTCCATCTGGTCGAGCAGCTGGCGCTTCAGCTTCTGGCGGGTCATCGTGCCGAACTGGTTCTCGATCTGGCCACGGACGATTTCGCGGAGCTTTGCTTCGGATTCGAGGCCGAGCTTCGAAGCGAGTTCATCGTTGATTTCGAGCTTGCCGGGGGCGGCAACCGCCTTGACCGAGACGTCGAAGGTGGCGTCCTTGCCGGCGAGGTTCGCGGCAGGATAATCAGCCGGGAAGGTCACGGTGATGGTCTTTTCATCACCCGCCTTGAGGCCGACGAGTTGTTCTTCGAAGCCGGGGATGAAACGGCCGGAGCCGATCACGAGTTCGGCGTTGGAATCCTTGCCGCCTTCGAAGGGCACGCCGTCGACCTTGCCTTCGTAGTCCATGGTGACACGATCGCCATCGGCGGCCTTGCCCTTCTTCTCTTCGTAGGTGCGGGTGCTTTCAGCGATCTTGGCGATCTGCTCATCGACTTCCGATTCCGGGATTTCGACGACTTCGCGCGTCACCATGATGCCGCTGGCATCCTTGAGCTCGATCGCCGGGATCACTTCATAGGAGAGCGTGAACTCGAAATCGGCCTGGGCGTTGAGGATCTTGTCAGCTTGCTTCTCGTCCTCGGTCATCGCGATTTCGGGCTGGGTCGCGGACTTTTCGCCGCGGCCGGACAGGATTTCGGTCGGCTGCTTCTGGATGATCTCGTTGACGAGTTCGGCCATGACGGATTTGCCGTACATCTTCTTGAGATGCGCAGGCGGCACCTTGCCCGGACGGAAGCCATTGATACGGACGCGGTCCTTGACCTCCTGGAGGCGCTCGTTCATCCGAGCTTCCATGTCACTCGCCGGGATGACGACCTTCAGTTCGCGCTTCAGCCCTTCAGCGAGCGTTTCGATAACCTGCATGTTCCTACCTTTATCTTTCGCGGGCGGCGATGGCCGGCCAGCCCGTCGTTTAAATGAGCCGCAACCGCCCATTCGTGGGGACGGCTTTATGCAAATTCACAAAAGTTTTGCAAGCGAAATGGGACTCTGGCCGATCATTCGGGCTTATTTTTGCCCAATTAGGCCCTTTGCCGACAAGACATGGTGCGGGTGAAGGGACTCGAACCCCCACGCCTCTCGGCGCCAGAACCTAAATCTGGTGCGTCTACCAGTTCCGCCACACCCGCTTGACCTTAGGAAGCCGCGTCATAGACTTGCTTCGTCGCCGCGTCAATCGATGCGGGGTAATAGAGCATCATCTAACCGATGAAATCGCTTCGATGACGAACAGGGCTTGATGGCCTTTGCGCGTTAGCCGCCGGATGTTAATTTATCATTAACTTATTTGCGTCAAAGTGAATATATGAGTTGATCTCAGGCGCCTTTTCCGAGCCATGCGACAAATGCATGGACACCATGTCCATATTGCACTGCACAAATCGAATTAGTCGTACTATATTTCAATCATCGAAAGGCGAAAGCTGATCAAGAGACAAAGCGGCACTGGCAAGCCGCTGCCGGGGATACCCGATGAACGGCCCGCTCGAAAGAGCGTAAGATATTCGGAGCAAGCGCACTCCTCCTCCCAGCGCTGCTTCGATTTGACTGGCAACACTCCTCCTCCCAGTTGTCGGTCATACTCAACGACGCCCACCGGATCTCCTCCCCCGGTGGGCGTTTTGAGTCTGAGTCGAAGTTGAAAACTTCCGCCACGACCCCAGAAGTCACCCTGCGAATATTCAATGGCGACCCAATGCTCAATCCTTGAGCATTTGCCGTATCTTTGCCGCAATACTGCCGCGAAAGTGGCCGGACTGTGAATTTTTTGTTAAATATTATAGAGACTTAGGCCGGTGATTTGCAAGAAATGCATAGGTGCACTGCTATCAATGCGCTGGTAAATGCTGCAGCGCAATACTATCTTCCAATCATCGAATTCAAGGGGTGAAGGTCAATCCGGACCGGAAACCAGATCGAAAGGAAAATGGAAATGAACATTTCTCGCGCTTACAACAACTGGGTCAAGTATCGCCAGACCGTTACCGAACTCGGCCGCATGACCAACCGCGAACTTGCCGACCTCGGCATCGCTCGCCAGGATATCCGCAACGTTGCCCGCCAGGCCGTTCGCTAATCACTGACCGAATGATCCCTTCGAGGGGTCCAACCGGGAATTAATTCCCGAATCAACTAGAGTCCTCCCAAGACAGAAAAGCCGCCGGCGCAATCCGGCGGTTTTTTGTTGTCCGCATTTCTCCTGAGCTATGCTGCGCCTGCGAACAAGATCTCTGTGACTCAATGGCCGTCGCCTGCATCTTTCCAAGCTGCGCCCAACTTTAACAATTCCCCCGTTTTTCCATGATTTCAAACGTTAACCCATGGCGCGATTTTCATCCCAGCCTGTTTTCTGTGCGACGCATGCTTAAACGCATAGCAGGTGCATGTTATTTGCACTGCACAATCTAATTATATGCGCGTATAACGACGTCAAGTTTGAAGCACGGCAAAAAGCCGGAGCAAATAAAGTCTAAAGAGGAAACGTCCATGAACCCGCTTCGTATCGCCCTTAACTGGGTCCAGTATCGCCGCACTCTCTCTGAGCTCTCCAATCTGTCGAACGACACGCTCAGCGACATCGGCGTCAACCGCTACCAGATCCGCAACATTGCGGCCCGCTCTTTCCGTTAAGGGCTTCTGAGGTGAGAACGTTCTAAACGCCGCCCCTCCCAGGCGGCGTTTTCGATTTCGGGCGCTTCTCAAGCGGGATTGGTCTTGCCGCATTTTGGTGCTAATAGGCCCGCCCATGACGACAACACCCTCCCCCATTCATATCATCGGCGGCGGCCTCGCCGGCTCTGAAGCCGCCTGGCAGATCGCTGGCCGCGGCATTCCTGCCATCATTCACGAAATGCGTGGGCTTCGCATGACGGATGCCCACAAGACCGACCATCTCGCGGAACTCGTCTGCTCCAATTCCTTCCGCTCCGACGACGCGACGGCCAACGCCGTGGGCGTGCTGCATGCCGAGCTTCGCCTCGCGGGATCGCTGATCATGTCTGCGGCTGACGCCAACCAGGTGCCGGCGGGCGGCGCGCTTGCCGTCGATCGCGAAGGCTTTGCCGAGGCGGTGACCGCCAGGGTCATGGCCCATCGCCTGATCACTGTCGTGCGCGAGGAAATCACCGGCCTGCCGCCCTCGGAATGGGATAATGTCATTATCGCCACAGGTCCCCTCACTGCGCCCGCGCTGGGCGAAGCGATCGCCCGCGAGAATGGCGCCGATTCGCTCTCCTTCTTCGACGCGATCGCGCCGATCGTCCATCGTGATTCGATCAACATGGATATTGCCTGGTACCAGTCGCGCTACGACAAGGTCGGACCGGGCGGTACGGGCAAGGATTACATCAACTGCCCGATGGACCGCGAACAGTACGAAGCCTTCGTCAACGCGCTGATCGCTGGCGACAAGACCGTGTTCAAGGATTGGGAGCATGTGCCCTATTTCGATGGCTGCCTGCCAATCGAAGTCATGGCGGAGCGCGGGCCTGAGACGTTGCGACACGGGCCGATGAAGCCGATGGGCCTGACCAATGCGCACAATCCATCCGTCAAGGCCTACGCCGTCGTGCAGCTTCGCCAGGACAACGCTCTCGGCACGCTCTACAACATGGTCGGTTTCCAGACCAAGCTTAAATACGGCGCACAGACCGAGATCTTCAGGATGATTCCCGGCCTGGAGCATGCCGAATTCGCGCGGCTCGGCGGCCTGCATCGCAACACCTACATCAACTCGCCCGTCCTCCTGGACGGAAGCCTGCAGCTCAAGTCGCGGCTGGGGCTACGCTTCGCCGGCCAAATCACCGGCTGCGAGGGTTATGTCGAGAGTTCCAGCATTGGCCTGCTGGCGGGGCGCTTCGCCGCCGCCGAGCGGCTGGGCGAGTCACCGGCACTGCCACCAGTCACCAGCGCGTTCGGCGCCTTGCTCAATCACATTACCGGCGGACATCTGGTTTCTCATGACGAGCCGGGCAAGCGCTCGTTCCAGCCGATGAACATCAATTTCGGGCTTTTTCCCGAACTGCCGCCCGGCGCGATCACGCGTCCCGACAACGGCAAACGGTTTCGCGGCAAGGAAAAGACCGCCGCCAAGAAGCAGTTGGTGGCCGAACGGGCACTCGAGCATTGCCGTATATGGCTTGGCCTGCCGCCGGCGCCCGTCAGGCGTGACTTGGAAGCTGAAATTCCGGCGGAATAGCGACGCTGACGCTGCCGAGAATCCACAGCGACACTTCGGCAGCCTCCTTCTGCGAGCGGAACTCGAATGTGCCGCTCATGGCCTTCATGCCGGGAAACTCGATCGTCAGCGCCTTACCTTCCTCAGATGCGGATAGCCGCACCTCGGCCGGATCGATCAGATGGCACAGGTCATGCCGCCCGTTGCGCCGCATGACACCGGTGCGGCCGGTCCACAGGCGCAGGAACACCATTTCTCCATCGGCCGACATCACGACCTGGCGGATCGCCTCGTCGGGATAGGCGCGGCCGAATTCGAGTATGGCCAGGCCGGCGTCGAATTTCTCGCCTTCGGCCTCCGTCTTGAGCAGGTTGGTCGCCCAGAAAAAGAAGCCGAGAAATATCGACAACACGATGAGCCAGAACAGCAGGGTCATGAGTCCCTCTCCAGGATTTCCGTTTCTGCTTAGGCCGCGAAGCTTGCGCGAAATTTAAACGCGTCAGCGTGGCAAAATGTTGTGGACGCAGGACGCCATGCGCGAACGTGGTTACCAGCACCTCAACATAAGCCAGCCATAAGTCGAAAGCGTGCCAAATCGGCGCAACAGGCCGGAAAACGTCGGCCCCGCATGTTGAAAACAAAACGCCGGGATACATGATCCCGGCGCCTTCGCTAGCAAATCGTTTATATCGATTAGTTCTCCGACACCTCCGCCGGACGCACCAGCGGGGTGATGCGGCGGATGGTGACGCGGCGGTTCTCGCGCTCGTCCTCATCGGTATCGATCTTCAGGTAACGCTCGCCATAGCCCTGCGTCACCAGGTTCTCGGCCGGGATCTGGAAGAGATCCGACAGCACGCTCGCGATCGATTCGGCGCGCTCGTCGGAGAGCACCAGATTGGACTCGTCGGAGCCGACCGCGTCGGTATGACCTTCGATGAGGAAGGTCTCGCCCGGATTGCGCTCGAGGATGTCGCCGATCGCCTTGGCCACTTTCCTCAGCGACGATGCCTGGTCGCGAGAAATCTCGGCACTACCGGTATCGAAGGTGATCGTATCGAGATCGATGCGGCGCACCTTGTCGCGGATACGTGCGGAGTTCTTCACCTCATCGACCGAATAGACGCGCTCGACCTGTTCCACCGGCGGCTCGGAGAGGAATTCGTCGTAGTCGCGGTCCGGATCGCTGGACACGTCGACGATGTAATCCTCGACCGGAATGCCAAGACGCATCGGCGGCAGTTCGTCGCCGGGGTCGCGCAGGTAGAGGCGGTCGCGGCCGCTTTCGAGTTCGGGCGAATAGAAGATCACGATCTCGACGTCGCGATTGTCGATGCGCGAGCGGCGGATGATTTCGCCCCAGCGATTGCGGATCGTGACGATCCGGTCACCATTCGGACGCACGACGACTTCCTTGATGCGGTCGTCGCGAAGACGCTCAAACCTCATGTCTCCATCGCGGCCCAAGCGCCTGCGGTCGTCGCTGCGGATGACGATCTTGCCGTCGAGGTCGAAGACAACGCGCACGTCATCGCCCTTGCCGATGACCTTGCCATCATCGCGGCGGTAGCCTCGGAAGTCATCAATGCGCTCGCCCTTGACGTCGATGTCATTCTTGATGACGATCTTGACGTCGGTCTTCTGCGCATCTTTGTCGGATTTCGGCACGCGGACTTCCTGCGTCTCCTCACGCTGGCGCTTGCGGCGCTCGCGGTTGGTACCGCTGTTATCGGCGTCCTTGTCGCTGTCGAGCACGGCCGCGCCATTTTCGACCGGCAACACGACCGTATCGGTGGTCTTCGACGGATCCTTGGCGACTTCCTCGCGCTTTTCGATCGCTTCGGGCGTGTCGTTCCGGGCTTGGTCGCGCTTCTTCTTGCGGTCCCTGGTCTTGTTGATGATATCCTCGTCGGTCACTTCATCGGCAGGCTTGACGTCCTGTTGGCCGTCTTCGGCCTGCTGGGCGTCATCGGCCTGCTGCTGCTTTTTGCGGTTCTTGCGCACCGGCTCCTCGGTGTCCGCAGCGTTTTGTTCCTCGGCCTGGCCATCCTGCTGAGGCTGCTTCCTGCGCTTGCCCTGGTTGACGATATCCTCGTCGGACACGCCCTGGTCGGCCTGTTGCTGCTTCTTGCGGTTCTTGCGAACAGGCTCTTCTTCGGCCTGGGCATTGTCAGCGGGCTGCGCCTCGTCCGTCTGCTGCTCTTCGGCCTGCTTCTGCTTCTTGCGATTCTTGCGAACAGGCTCTTCTACAGCCTGGGCATTATCGGCGGGCTGAGTCTCCTGCATCTGCTGTTCTTCGGCCTGCTGGCGCTGCTTGCGATTCTTGCGAACAGGCTCTTCTTCGGCCTCGGCATTGTCGGCAGGCTGCGTCTCCTGCATCTGCTGCTCTTCGGCCTGCTTGCGCTGTTTGCGATTCTTCCGGACTGGTTCCTCCACGGCCTCGGCATTGTCCGCCGGCTGCATCTGCTGATCTTCCGCCTGCTGGCGCTGCTTGCGGTTCTTGCGCACCGGCTCCTCGGCCTGGGCGTTGGCCGGATCAGTCATTTCCTGCTGAGCGCCGTCCTGTTGCTCTTGCTGCTTGCGCCGCTTGTTCTTCGGAACGACTTCTTCCTCGCTCTGGACGGCAACAATCGGGCTTTGCGCCTGTATCTCGGCGGCTGGCTTGATCATCGCGGCCGATGCCGGCAGGCTGTAGCCCGCAAGCGCCATGAAGGGTATAGCGGCCGTGGCAAGAAGCCTTGTCTTGAAAGCCATGGGGTTGTCCTCTCGTTGTGTTTCGAATCCCGCGGCCAGAACCTGCCTAATTTGACGGCTATTTTGTGGTTCGGGCCGCATGGAACGGTGTCGTTTCTATTTAGTTCCGTCTTTACCGCGCCTGAATCGGCGGTTCACGCGCGGTTCATGTTCCTAACCCCTCATTCAACCTCCTTCCTCCGAGGTTTTTGTAACAAATGCTTCTTTCCTGTTGATTTTCTGGCGCAAAGCGTAGGAATATCGTGCCAGCCGGAAGCCACGCTGCCTGCTAAAAAACAGCCGCGCCCAAGAGTCAGAGGCAATGACGGGCCGGCGCAACATCCAGGGGAAGAAAAATGCGACTGACAAAACGTCTCGCCCTCGCTGCTACCGTCACCTTCATGAGCGCGCTCGCTGGTGCGGCGCTTGCAGCCGACAAGATCGTCATCGGCACCGAAGGCGCCTACCCGCCCTTCAACAACCTGCAGGCCGACGGCACGCTGACCGGCTTCGATGTCGACATCGCGAAGGCGCTCTGCGATGAAATGAAGGTCGAATGCACCTTCGTGACGCAGGATTGGGATGGCATCATCCCGGCACTCCAGGCCAAGAAATTCGACGCAATCATTGCTTCCATGTCGATTACGGCGGAACGCAAGGAAAAGGTCGACTTCACGAACAAATATTACAACACGCCGCCGGCGATTGCCGTGCCAAAGGATTCGACCATCACCGAGGCGACCGAAGCAGGTCTCGACGGCAAAATCCTCGGCGCTCAGGCCTCGACCACGCATTCGAACTATGGCGAAGCGCATATGAAGAAGGCCGAGCTCAAACTCTATCCGACCGCCGAGGAATATAAGCTCGACCTCGTCAACGGCCGCGTCGATGCGGTGATCGACGATGTTGTGGTGCTCTCGGAATGGCTGAAGAGCGAGGACGGAGCCTGCTGCAAGATCCTCGGCACGCTTCCCATAGATCCCGTGATCAATGGCGAAGGTGCCGGCATCGCCGTCCGCAAGGGCGACGACGCGCTGCGCGAAAAGTTCAATGCCGCGATCAAGGCGATCCGCGACAACGGCAAATACAAGGAAATCAACGCCAAGTATTTCAACTTCGACGTCTATGGCGGATAATCCGCGTATATCGTGATAAATGCTCGGCGGAAGGGTTGCCCTTCCGCCGTTTTTGTTTGAGATAAAAGATACAAGTCCGGGAACAGGACGGGGGAAAGCATGGAGAGTGAAGTCGCCGTTGCGGCGGAGACTGATGCATCGTTTCTGGCGCCGCTATGGGGCGCGCTTGATTCGATTGTCGGCGCGATTTGGGCCGTGCTTCATCCCATCCTGACCACGATCGACCCTCTTTGCGGTCCCGTTGGCATTTTCAAGCTTTTCTTTTCGAATGGTGTCCTCGCCTGCGGCGACACGGGCTGGGGCGACGACGTGGCGAGCGGCTTCTATGTCACAGCCATCCTTGCCATTTGCACGCTTCCTCTGGGATTGGTGATCGGCTTCTTCGTTGCGCTCGCCAAGCAGAGCGACGAACCCTTCCTTCGCGCCGCTGGCGATATCTACACAACGATTTTCCGCGGCCTGCCAGAACTTCTGACGCTCTTCATCTTCTATTTCAGTCTGCCGCTGATCCTGGAGCAGGCGCTCAGGCCGTTCGGGCGCACCGAGCCCGTGTCAATCAATCCCTTCGTCGCAGGAATGATCGCGATTGGCGTGGTCTTCTCGGCCTATTGCTCGGAAGTGCTGCAATCCGCGTTCAAGGCGATCCCTCATGGCCAGTACGAAGGCGGAGACGCACTTGGGCTGCACCGCGGGCAGACAATGCGGCTGGTGATCATTCCGCAACTCATCCGCATTGCGCTGCCGGGGCTCGGCAATCTCTGGATGACGCTACTGAAGGACACGGCACTGGTCTCGGCGATTGGCCTGCCCGACATCCTCCGCCAGAGCAGCATCGCAGCCAAAGTCACCAAGCAGGCTTTTTTCTTCTATAGCCTCTCCTGCATTCTTTTCCTGGTGCTGGCGATGCTGTCGTCCTTCGTTTTCTCATGGATCGAGACCAAGGCCCGACGCGCGGAGGTACGGCATTGAGCATCGCCGAGACAATCATTCCGCCACAGGCGCCGCCGCCACTTGGCCTCAAGGCGTTCACCGCGAAACGCCTCACCGGAATCATCTTCGTAGGAATCTGGCTTGCCCTGTTCGTCGGCCTCGCGGTCTGGATGGTCGCGGATTTCAGCGGCGAAAAATTCGCTAAATACGGTCTGCGTATGCTTTTGGGCCTCGGCTTGACGCTGAAGCTTGTCGGGACATCGCTTATCCTGGGCGCCATCCTGTCCCTGCCGATCGCGTTTGCACGGATGAGCAAATCGTCGGCTGTGTCCTCGATTGCTTATGCTTACGTCTACCTGTTTCGCGGCACGCCGCTGATCATGCAGGTCTTTCTGATCTATTACGGGCTCGGCAGCTTCAAGCACGCTTTCGAAACCGTCGGTTTGTGGTGGTTCTTCAAGGATGCCTATTCCTGCGCATTGCTCGCCTTTGTGCTCAACACCGCCGCCTATCAGGCCGAAATACTGAGGGGCGCTATCCTGAGCGTTCCACGCGGTCAGACCGAGGCCGCCAAGGCGCTCGGCATCCACGCTGTCCCGACCTTCCTCAAGGTCATCCTGCCGCAGGCGATCATGGTGGCGCTTCGCCCCTACGGCAACGAGATCATCCTGATGGTAAAGGGTTCGGCAATCGTCTCGATCGTCACCGTCTTCGACCTGATGGGCGAGACCAAATATGCCTATTCCCGCACCTTCGATTTCCAGATCTATCTCTGGGCCGCTATCCTATACCTCGCGGTGGTCGAACTACTCCGCAATGTGTGGAACGCGCTGGAACGTCGGCTAACGCGCCATCTCAAGCGATAGAATATCGCGAGCGTGCCACTTATAGCCTTCCTGGTTAATGCCCGGTTAAGGTTGTTGTCGTTTCATTGTCATGTTGACGCAAACAACCAAGACGAGGTTGCCATGACAAACGATATGGAAATGCGACTCAAGGGCTATGGACTGACCACAGCCGAAATCCTCTACCGCATGCCGGACCATCAGTCGCTGCTGCAGAAATTCATCTGGCAGCACTACGATCTGGCACCGGAATTTCCCGAGATGAAATCCTTCCTGCAGTTCTGGAAGGAAAAGATCGAGGGACCCTTGCACTCCGTACGCTACGTGCATTGCAAGCTCATCTCGCCGACCGAGTGGCGGACGCTGAAGGGCGACTTCATCCTTCACTGAAACGTTGCATTTGCTCCACGCCGCCTCTATGACCCGCGCATACGGGCGAGAGAGCGTGCAAGATGGCGAAGAAAAAGAAGAAGATCGACGAGACGGCGCTCGCCGCCGCCTATAACGAAGCGCTCGCGCTTGAAAAAGCCGGCGATTTCGACAAGGCCGCCCAAGCCTATCAGAAGGTGTTGGCACTCGATCCCGAAGACCATGGCGGTGCTGCCGTGCGCATTGCATCGATGGGTCTCGGCGACGTGCCGCCCAAGGCGCCGGACGCCTATGTCGAGACGCTGTTCGACCAGCATGCGGAAGCGTTCGAAGACATCCTCGTCGATCAGTTGGAATATTGCGTGCCGCTGATGGTGCGCGAACGCATCGACACGCTGAAGCTCGGTCCCTTCAAGAAACTGCTCGATCTCGGCTGCGGCACGGGCCTCACAGGCGGCGCACTGCGCGATATCTGCGGCGAGATGGTTGGCCTCGACCTGTCGGAGAACATGGTCGAGATCGCCCACGAGAAGGACCTCTACGAGACGCTCTACGTCTCCGAAGCGGCAGACTTCCTCGAGGACAATGAGGACGGCCCCTTCGACATCGTCACCGCCACAGACGTGCTGCCCTATGTTGGCTTCCTCGAGGAGTTGTTCTTCGGCGTCGCCGACAATCTCGAAAAAGGCGGGCTGTTCTTCTTTTCCTCCGAGACGCTTCCCGACGCTGTCCTCAATGGCCGCGACTTCATGGTCGGCCCGCACCAGCGATTCGCGCATGCGGAACCCTATATACGGAAGGTGCTCGAGGCGGCAGGCTTTGAGGTGGTCGAACTCCGAGATATCACCGTGCGGCTTGAGAATGGCGAGCCGATACCGGGGCATCTGGTGGCGGCAAGGAAAGTCGCAAACTGACCGCTGGCAGGCTTTCGCCCGATATGAGTTTCCGCTAAGCCTGCGATCACAGGTTTAGAGGAGCATATCGCATGGCAAAAGTTGCCTTTATCGGTCTGGGCGTAATGGGTTATCCGATGGCGGGTCATCTCAGTGTCAAGGGCGGTCACGACGTCACCGTTTATAATCGTACCGCTTTGAAGGCCGCCAATTGGGCCGCCCAGTATGGCGGCACGGTTGCGGCGACGCCCGCGGGTGCCGCCGAAGATGCCGACTTCGTCTTTACCTGCGTCGGCAACGACAATGATCTGCGCTCGGTGACAACAGGCGACGAGGGCTGCATATCGGGCATGAAGCGGGGCGCCACGCTGATCGACAATACGACCGCGAGCGCGGATGTAGCGCGCGAACTCGAAACCGCCTGCGAGGCCAGGGGCTGCCATTTCGTCGATGCCCCCGTTTCCGGCGGCCAGGCGGGTGCCGAAAATGGCGTGCTGACGGTGATGTGTGGCGCCAAGCCAGACGTATTCGAGCGCGCAAAGCCCGTGATCGACTCCTACGCCCGGATGATCGGACTGATGGGTCCGGCAGGTTCCGGCCAGCTCGCCAAAATGGTCAACCAGATCTGCATCGCAGGTCTCGTACAGGGGCTCGCCGAAGGCGTGCATTTTGCCAAGCGAGCCGGTCTCGATGTCGAGGAACTGATGGCGGTGCTCGGCAAGGGTGCGGCCGGCTCCTGGCAGATGGAAAACCGCCACAAGACGATGAACGCTGGCAAGTTCGACTTCGGTTTCGCCGTGGACTGGATGCGCAAGGACCTTGCCATCTGCCTCGGCGAAGCGCGCCGCAACGGCGCCAAGCTGCCGGTCACGGCGCTGGTCGACCAGTTCTATGGCGATGTACAGCAGATGGGCGGAACGCGCTGGGACACGTCCTCGCTGCTGGCACGTCTCGAGAAGAAATGACGCTCGGTCCATCCTCGACATCGGCAGAGATCATTGCGCACCTGAAAGGCCTGCGCGACGAGACCAATATCGAAGGCATGGCCCGGTTCGGCATCAAGACGGAAACGGCACTCGGAATTTCCAACACGGCGTTGCGAGCGATTGCCCGGCGGATCAAGCGCGATCACCAGCGCGCGCTCGAACTCTGGGTGAGCGGCATTCGCGAGGCAAGGCTTCTGGCCGCCTTCGCCGCCGAGCCAAAGAAGATGACCGCCGACATTGCCCGCGCCTGGGCGTCGGAGTTCAATTCCTGGGAAGTCGTCGATGGCGTCGCGGACCTGTTCTGCGAAGCCGGGTTACAGGGCCAGTTGATCCCGGAATTTGCCGCCGACGAGCGTGAATTCGTCCGGCGTACCGCATTCGCGATGATGGCCTGGAGCGCCGTGCACATGAAGCAGGAGCCGGACGCCACGTTTCTCGCCTGGCTGCCGTTGATCGAGACATATGCGGCCGACCCGCGCAATTTCGTTAAGAAGGCGGTCAACTGGGCCTTGCGGCAGATAGGCAAGCGCAATGCCGCGTGCCACGCCCCTGCCCTTGCTTTGGCCCAAAAGCTCGCCGCAAGCGGCGATGGAACCGTGCGCTGGATCGGCAAGGATGCGGTGAAGGAATTGTCGGGTGAGAAGGTGCTGGCGAAGGTTGGACGCTGATCTGCCGCAGCACGCAGGCCGCAAGTCAGGGCGCCAACAGCGCCCTTCCCTTACCTCAGTCTTCCATGCTCTTGGCCTGCTCGAGCATCATGTAGTCGAGTGGCAGTTCGGTCGTATATTTGATCTGCTCCATGGCAAAGACGGAGGAGACGTCGCGGATTTCGATCTTGGCGATCATGCGCTTGTAGAAGGCGTCATAGGCCGCGATATCGGGAACGACGACGCGCAGGAGATAATCGACGTCGCCCGACATGCGGTAGAACTCGACCACTTCGGGGAACTCGGAAATCACCTCGGAAAACCGCTTCAGCCATTCGATGGAATGCGAATTGGTGCGGATCGAGACGAAGACGGTGACCTTGGTATTGACCTTGATCGGATCGAGGAGTGCTACGCGACGCTTGATCACGCCGTCCTCTTCCATCTTCTGGATGCGCCGCCAGCATGGCGTGGTGGAAAGCCCCACCTTCTTGGCGAGGTCGGCCACGGCAAGCGTCGAGTCCTCCTGTAGAAGTCTGAGGATTTTTCTGTCGAGCCGGTCCATTCATGCCTCCGGTAAAATAATATTCTCTCTCATATATGAATCTTTGGAAAAAAGGGAAAGCCATTTCAGGAAATCCACCGCAAAACTTGCGCGCGGAGCTCCGGCAACAATTCCGTCTCGAACCATGGATTCCTTTTCAACCAGCCGGTATTGCGCCAACTGGGATGCGGCAGCGGCAGCATGCCTGCGTCGAGATGCCGGCGCCAGTTCCTCACCGTATCGGTCATCGATTTGGCCGCGTCGCCGCCAAGATGCCAATTCTGTGCATAGCCGCCGACCACAAGAGTGAGATTGACCAGTGGCATCAGCGCGAGCGCCCTGGCCCGCCATTGCGGAGCGCATTCCTTGCGCGGCGGAAGATCGGAGCCATGTGCGTCGTAGCCGGGAAAGCAGAAACCCATCGGCAGCATTGCAAACTTCGCGGGATCATAAAACTGCTCGCGGTCCACCGCCAGCCACTGGCGGAGCCGGTCGCCCGAGGCGTCGTTGAACGGAATACCGGTTTCCTGCACCCGCAATCCCGGCGCCTGGCCGGCGATCAATATACGGGCGGAGGCGGACAGGACGGCGACCGGGCGCGGCTCGTGCGCGAGCGGCTTCGCGGCCACGTCGCGACAGATGCGACACGCGGCGATTTCCGCCGAAAGTCTGTCGATTTCTGCTGGCCCGTACGGGTCGAGTGGTAAACGTATTCTGCCCTCGGACTGCATTTCATTCTCGCACGGATGAAAACCATCTTAGTAAAAAACTTGCCGCATACCATTGATTTCAAGGGTTATTTCCTTCCGCGATCAAGCGAGGCATTTCGCTGTCATGGAAAACAAAACCTTATCACGGAAGCATCTTCTTAATCATTGGCCGGTATTCTTCGGCGCAAGCGTGTTGTGCGGATTTTAGTATCGTATCATGAGTAAGAGCGCCAGTTCCTCGCCTGACAAGATCATCGTCTATCGCTCGCGCGCCTCAAAGAACCGCGATACGGCGAAGGCTGTCAAGGATACGCGCGAGCGCCTGCAGACATCGGGCCAAGCGATCAGCACCTATGAACGCGAAATGATGGATCTCCATCTCGCAGCCGTGCAGCAGAGTGCGGCGGTCATGCCGCTGCTCATCATGATCGTCGGCCTCACCGCCAATTATTTCGAGGGCGATCTCAACCTCTTTCCCTGGATGCTGGCCTCACTTGTCGTGCACTCGGCCAATCTGCTGCTGGCGAGACGGGCGCGGAGGAACAACAGTTCCGCCGAGGATGCCGCGAAATGGCGGCGGCGGTTGATCGCGGGCCAATTGGTCGCCGGCGTCTGCTGGGCGTGGTTTGCCTATAAGGGATGCACCCAGTGCGGCGCGAGCTACTTCTTCTTCTTCAAGGGCGCCACATTGCTGGTGGCATTATCAGCGACGTCGTTCGCGATGTTCATGCTGCGCGGCGCCGCATTGTTCACCTTTGCGCCCGTGGTGCTGGCGCTGGCGGTGGCATCCCTCATCGACCGCGACCCGCTCGATGTCGCGCTGACGGCGGTATTCACGGCAACACTCGCCTTCTTCGCCTTCATTACGGACCGGCTCTATAATTCCAATATCAAGCTACTCTCCTTCCAGTCCGAGAAGGACGACCTGATCGCCGAGCTTGAAGTGGCCAACTCCATGTCCGATGAAGCGCGCCGCCGTGCGGAAGAGGCCAACCTCGCCAAATCCCGATTCCTTGCCTCGATGTCGCATGAACTCCGCACGCCGCTCAACGCCATCCTCGGCTTCTCCGAGGTGATGGCGACCGAGGTCATGGGACCGCTCAACAACCCGACCTACAAGGAATATGTCAAAGACATCCATGCCTCGGGTCAGCATCTGCTCGACCTGATCAACGAGATCCTCGACCTCTCCAGGATCGAGGCGGGACGCTACCAGCTCAACGAGGAATCGATCCAGCTCATCGATATCACCGAGGACTGCATCGGCATGGTGCAGCTTCGCGCCCGCGCCAAGAATATCCAGATCGCAGATCAGTTCGAACCCGACATGCCTGCGCTCTGGGCTGATGAGAAGGCGATCCGGCAGGTCATTCTCAACCTGTTGTCGAACGCGGTGAAATTCACGCCACAAGGCGGCGAAGTGGTCGTCAAGGTCGGCTGGACGGCATCGGGTGGCCAGTATGTCTCGATCAAGGACAATGGGCCGGGCATTCCCGAAGAGGAAATCCCCGTCGTGCTTTCGGCCTTCGGCCAAGGCTCGATCGCCATCAAGAGTGCCGAACAGGGAACCGGTCTCGGCCTGCCGATCGTGCAGGCGCTGCTGCACAAGCACGATGGCTCGTTCCTCTTGAAGTCACGCCTGCGTGAAGGCACCGAAGCCATTGCCATCCTGCCGGCCAAACGGGTGCTGCAATCGGTACCGGCGGTCGAGGACATGCAGGCGATCGATCGAAAAAAGAAGAGTTTCGCTTAAAGGATCACGACATAGGCAATATAGATCACGGCTGCCATGATCGTGCAGAACACCGCGAAGGATCCGAGATCCTTGGCATGTTTGCCGGTGCGGGAGACTTCGGGGGAGACCCGATCGACCAGTTCCTCGATCGCCGTGTTCAAGGCCTCGACTCCCAGCATCAGCAGGAAGATGATCGCCAGGCCGACATATTCGCCCAATGTCGCGCCGATCACGGCGAAGAGTATGATCGCGCCCGCGAAGAATATGATCTCATGCCGGAAGGCGGATTCGCCAAGCGCACGCTTGAAGCCGGCCATGGAATAGCCGCCGGCGGCAACGAGATGGGCCAGGCCGTGTTTTTTCTCTTCCGGTTCTTCCATGCGTCACTCGTTCCTTGATCGCGGATTTCCTACCGGCGCAAGCTGTTTCAGGGCTGGCGCGTTCAGTCCTTGTTGGAGACGCCCGCCGATTCAAATGTCGCCATGCCGGAATGGCAGGCAGCGGCGGCTTTCACGATGCCAGCGGCGAGTGCCGCGCCCGTCCCCTCGCCCAGCCGCATGCCGAGCGCCAGGAGCGGCGTCTTACCGAGCTTGTCGATCGCCCGCATATGTCCCGGCTCGCCTGAGACGTGGCCGATGAGGCAATGATCGAGTGCCGAGGGATTGGCGGCCTTGAGCACGGCGGCGGCAGCGGTTGCAACATAGCCGTCGATGATGACGGGGATGCGTTCCATGCGCGCGGCGAGGATAGCGCCCGCCATGGCGGCGATCTCGCGGCCGCCGAGGCGACGGAGCAGTTCGAGCGGGTCGGACAGATGATCGCCGTGCAGTTCAACGGCTTTTTCCACGGCTCGGATCTTGCGCTGAAGCACTTCGCCTTCGGAACCCGTGCCCGGCCCGACCCATTCCTGCGCGGTGCCGCCATAGAGCGCATAGTTGATCGCAGCCGCGATGGTGGTGTTGCCGATCCCCATCTCGCCGATGCAGAGCAAGTCCGTGCCGCCGGCGATCGCCTCCATGCCGAAGGCCATGGTGGCGGCGCAATCGCGCTCGGAAAGCGCTGCTTCCTCGGTAATATCGCCCGTGGGATAATCGAGCGCCAAGTCGAAGACTTTCAGACCGAGGTCGTAGGTAGCGCATATCTGGTTGATCGCCGCCCCGCCATTCGAGAAGTTGGCGACCATCTGCTTGGTCACTTCGGACGGATAGGGCGTGATCTTCTGGCGGGTGACACCATGGTTGCCGGCGAAGATGGCGACCAGCGGGCGGGTGACCGACGGCTTGCGGCCGCTCCAGGCGGCGAGCCAGAAAGCGATCTCCTCCAGACGCCCGAGAGCACCGGGCGGCTTGGTCAACTGGCTGTCGCGCTGGCGGGCGTCGACGAGCGCCTCGGTCACCGGACCCGGCAGCTTGGCGATGAGTTCGCGAAAGTCGTCGAATGGAAGTCCGCTGGTGCTCATCGCTATGCTCCGAATTCTATTCCAAAGATGTGTCGCCGCATCTATTATCGGCAGAGTCGGGGCGCGGCAACCGCAGTTACGCCGCAAAACGGCGCGGAGAAGTGCGGGGGCACATGAAGATCACTGATTTCGTAGACGACGTAGCCAGAAGCATCGGCTTCCTGAGCCGCATTCCCGTGCCTTCGCGGCACTTCATCGGCCATGACGGGACTTTGAGCCGCGCCGTGGGCGCGTTTCCCGCCGCGGGCCTGCTGATCGCACTGCCATCGGCGGCGGTGTTCGCGATCCTGCTGGCACTCAAAGCAGATCCGTTGCTTGCTGCCTTTCTGGCGCTCGGGCTCCAGACGATCCTGACGGGAGCCCTGCACGAGGATGGGCTTTCCGACACGGCGGACGGCATTGGCGGCGGCCGTGACAGGGAAAGCGCGCTTGCCATCATGAGGGACAGCCGCATCGGCTCCTATGGCGCCATCGCGCTCATCCTGTCATTTGCGATCAGGGGCTCGGCGCTGGCGGTGCTCGGCGCGGTATTGGCTCCTACGCAGGCGGGCATAGCGCTGATCGGCATTGCCGCGCTCAGTCGGGCAGCGATGGTGTGGCACTGGTCGCTGCTGCCGTCCGCGCGAAGCGACGGCGTCGCCGCCTCCGCCGGCATGCCCGAGGAGAACGCGACATCGCTGGCACTCTTCACCGGCGCTCTTATCTGCCTCGTGCTGACGGGCGGCGCCACGTCGTTCATCGAAGGCGTGGTGGTGATCGCCGCGGCCGGCCTCGCCTGCTGGGCGGCGACGCAGTATATAGATGCGAAAATCGGCGGCCATACGGGCGACACAATCGGTGCGTCGCAACAATTGGCCGAGATCGTGTCGCTTTCGATACTTGCCGTTTTGCTCTAGGCACCCGATATTCGCTTGAAAGCACGTTTGACTGGTGACCTATGGAATCGCCCTGCATTCTCGTCTGTTCGATTGACGACAAGACCGGCTACTGTTTCGGTTGTGGCCGTACCCGCGAAGAAATCGGTGCGTGGACGACCTATACCAGCACCGAACGGCGCGAGATCATGGCCGCGCTGCCCAAACGCCTGGAAGGCGTCGAGCGCCGGCCGAGGCGCGAAACCCGCCGGTCGCGCATGGCACGGGAGAACCAGATATGATGTCACGTTTCCTCATCGCGGCCATTGTCGTCCTTGTCGGCCTGTTTTTGATCACAGTGGGATTTTCCGGCAGCAGCAGGCTCGACGGCGACGATGCAATGCGCATGCTTTATTATGCCATGTTGGCCGCGCTTGTGGGCGGCGGCATATTGGCAAGCCAGCGCAATTGGGGTGAAGCGGCGCGCAATCTCGGCATCTGGCTGCTCATCGGCGTGGTGCTTTCGGCCGTCTATGTCTTCCGGACAGACGCCCAGAATTTCGCCTCCCGCCTCACGGCAGGGCTCATCCCCGGCCGGGCGGCCATGATCACTGATCAGAATGGCTTCAAGACCGCAGTGCTCTATATGGGGCAGAACGGGCATTACCAGGCCGAGGCCACGGTCAATGGCGTAACGATACCGATGATGGTCGACACGGGTGCCACGACAATCGCGCTGAGCTTCGAGGACGCCGACCGGCTGGGACTAAACCCTGGTGGCATGGAGTTCACCTCGATGGTGCTGACGGCCAACGGCCCTGCCCGCACGACCTATGTCACGCTGCCCGAGATCGAGGTCGCCGGCATCAAGCGCACCAATGTGCGCGCCGGCATCGCCGAGCGTGGCAAGCTCGGTGAAAGCCTGCTCGGCATGAACTTCCTGTCCTCGCTGAGTTCGTTCACGATATCAGGCGAAGAAATGAAGCTACAGGATTGAGCGTCAGAACAGGCTGACGAAGAACCTCACGGCGATCACCAACAGGAATATGGCGAAGCAGACTTCGAGCTGACGGCGGCTCAGCCTATGTGCCAGCCGCGCACCATATGGCGCGAGGAACAGGCTGAGCGGTATGACCAGGACGACGGTGATCCAGTTGATGAAGCCTGTGGAGAATGGCGGCAGATCGATATGGCCCCATCCTGCCCAGATATAGCCAAGCAGGCCAGGTATCGAGATCAGCACGCCCACGCCAGAGGACGTTGCCACGGCCTGGTGCACGGTGCGATTCCAGAGTGTCATCCAGAGGTTCGTCAGCGTGCCGCCGCCGACACCCATCAGTCCGGACAGAAGACCGATGGTTCCGCCGGCCAGGCCGTTCAGCACGCCGCCGGGCATTTCGGTGCCGAGCCGCCAATGCTCCTGGTTGAAAAACATCTTGAGCGCGATGAGCAGCATCAGCATCATGAAAACCACGCGCAGGAACTCTCCCGAGACGTAGGCAGCGACCACCGAAGCGAGGATCGTGCCGACCGGTATCCAGATGATCCAATCCCTGAGCACCTGCATATCGACCGCACCGCGCAACCGATGCGCCTGGAACGAACGGATCGAGGTCGGCACGATGATCGCGAGCGAGGTTCCGACGGCGATGTGGGTTCGGACCGTGTCGGGCACGCCAAGCAGGCCATAGACCTGGTAGAAAACCGGAACGAGAATCGCGCCGCCGCCGACACCGAAAAGGCCGGCCAGCAGCCCGGAAACCGCACCCGCGGCGATCAAAGCTGCGGAAAACATCAGAATTTCGGACAGGGGTGGCATGGCTTCATTCTCGCTGATGGAAGCCGCGTTCCTAGGCTTGCCCGGCCGCTCCGGCAAGTTCACCAGAGCCCAATGCGGTACGGCTCTGTTCTCGCCAACAGTGTCCCTTGCGCCGAACCGCCTTGAAAATGGCACGCGCAGCACGTAAATGATGCAGGCGGACCGGGCCCCTCTGGCCTTCACCTTACGTGTGATGGCGATGTCGGACCGCTTGACAGGGCCCGTTTTTCGATTGAATTCGCGGCCTTAAACCCTTGTAGACATTTGGAGATTTCGCATGAATTCCCCTCACGCCGGTCTGGTATGCCCCTCTTGCCGTGTTGCTCTTGTCATGAGCGAACGCGCGGGCATCGAGATCGACTACTGCCCGCAATGCCGTGGAATCTGGCTCGACCGTGGCGAACTCGACAAGATCATCGAAAAAAGCGCACGCGAGGCAGTGGTGACCGCTCCTGCACCAGTGCCGCCTCCGCAGCAGCAAGCCGGCTACCAGCAGCCTGCCTACCAGCAGCCACAGCAACAGGGTTACGACCCGCGCTATGAGCAATCTTACGGACATGGCTATCCGAAGCGGAAGAAATCATTCCTGGAAGAGCTGTTCGACTGATCGGCGGCAATCATTGCCAGCTCAATAACGGCGGGCGGCCCGATGGTCGCCCGCCGTTTCATTTTGTCGGACTCACAGGCTGCAGTGGCGATAATTGCGCTTGCGGGCCCTGAGGTCGAAATGGAAATGGTCGCCGTGATAGGCGTCACCCGGCCCCAGGACGGTGGTGAAATACTTGCAGGAATCCTCCCGCACCGTTTTCAGCAGGCCCTTCTCGCGGAAGGCAAAGAAGCTCTTCTTGCGGACGTCGATATGCTTGCCGTTCTTCAACGTGAAACCGCCGATATCCATCGCATTGCCCTTGGCATGTTCCGACCACGGATTGCGCGAACTGGAATTCATCTTGCGGCAGGAATAGGACGACATCTGATGGATGGTCTTGATGCCGGAGAAATAGCGGTAGCGCGATGACGGGACCAGTTCGTTCTTCACCCATTTGGCAAAGACCTTGGTCATCGAGCAATTGAGCGTCGCCGCCGGCTTCAGCTGGATGCCGCCCTGGAACCCGGTCACCTTGACCGGATGGGCAATGCCGCATGAACGACCCTTGGAGATCGGTGGCAATTCCTGGAACTTCACCCCCATGCGCTCGAGTTCGGCGCGGCAGGCGCGGTCGGCCTTGGTCATCTCGGTGAACTCGTCAGCCTCCTCCGTCGGATCGCTGGTACGCGGCAGGAAGGCGACCTGGGTCTCCTCGTCCACGTTGCGACGCTTGGAAGGCATGGTGATCTGATCGGCCGAACTGGCGTCGTTGAAATCCACGCTCTCGTCCCCGGTGACGCGTGCAGGCGCGCGCTCCGTCAGATTGTCCGTGCCGATACCATCGACGACCGGCTGCGTGGCATTGCCTTCGGCGATATCGACGGACTGTTCCTCTGCGAGGCCGACGGGTTGCTGGACGCCGAGAGCGCTATCCATGTTGACGCCATCGTTCGGGATCGAGGACTGCTGGAGCGGCTCCTCGTCGATCTTGGGAAGCGGTTCTTCGTCAATCCCAGGCAGTGGCTGGCTTTCCCTGTTGGCGAGGTTCGGCGTGTCGAGATAGTCCGTGGAGTCAGTTGTCTGCTCGACGGCATTGTCCGGCGCGGCATAGGTGCTGGGGGCGCTGTCGGTGGTATCGACCCGGTCGATTGACGACACCGTCGTCTCGTCATCGATGCTGCCGGGCGGTGTCATCGGGCCTGAACAGGCGGCCAACGCGACGCTGAGGAAAAGTGGCAGACACGTCCGCCGTGAATGTCTTAAAAACGCAATACTCATTGGCACATTCCACCGGGTTGTCCGGGACTTGGTGCCACTCTAGGCATGCGTTGGTTAGCAAAACGTGAACTAATAAATGTGTATTAAAGCATGCGCGAGCCGGACGCCCGCCAGAGCCTCCATTGCCGGGAAAGCTGGGACGGTTGAATGGATTTTTCCAACAAAGTGAGTCCGGCTTTTTCAGCGCGGTTCAGCACCGGCTCGGCCAACGCCGCAGTAAGGAAAGCTAGTCTGGTGCCCCCAATGATGGACGATTTTAGCGCCCTCGCACTAGCAAGATGATCGCGGCCATATCCTGTGAAGGCTGACAGTGCCGCCTGAACGCGTGGCTTGTCCTCGCCCTTCAGAAAACCGGCTGCATCGAGACCGACCGCTGACAGGATGTCGCCCGGTACATACACCTGCCCTCGCCTGATGTGGATCGGCAGCAGAAGCAGGCAGCCGGCCACCAGTTGCGCGATCCCGGCATGACCGGCGGGCTCGGAGACGCGTTGCGCGTTCTCCGGGTCGAGGATGAGCGCGCTAAGCTGGATGAGCGCAGCCGATGTTTCTCCGGCATACCCCTCGAAAGCGTTGCGGTCGGGCATCGGGTCGTCATAGAGGTCGAATATCCGCGCCTCGGTCATCGCGGCGAGTGCGGCGCGTGGCAGCCGGTGATCGCTGATTGCGTAGTTTATGCCGGCGGCGATCGGATTTGACTGGCTGTCGCCATGAGGCTGGCCTTCGATCAGGTCGCGCCAGTATTGCAGGCGGACCTCGCCGGGAAGCGGCTCGCGGATCAGGTCGCGGATACGGGCGAGTTCGGCGCTGAAGGCGTAGAGCGCGGCAAGCGCACCGCGCTTCTCCTCGGGTACCAGCAGGCAAGCGAGATAGCGGTCGAGATCGGTGGATCTGAGCGTGGCGAGGCAGGCCGCATAGGCTTCCTCCCGGGTTGACGCCATGTCAGCCGTCCACCGCGATCAGTGCCGCCGCCACCGCACGCTCCTCGGCAAGCAGGATGTTGAAGGTGCGCACTGCGGCACCCGTCGACATCGGGTCGGCGGAGATGCCGGCAGCCTTGAGCCGCTCCCGCAATTCCCTCGGCAATGGCCGCAAGGTGGTTCCCGTCCCCACCAGCAGGACCTCGATATCAGCAGCTTCCGATATGGCGCGCTCGAACAGGTCCGCCGTCAGCGGGTCGGCCTCGGTCGCGGCCCAGCCATGGATGCCGGAGGGCAGGCAGAGGATCGATCCGCGATGGCTCATGTCGGCGAACCGGAAACCGCCATTGCCATAGGCATCCAACGGCGCCCGGCCAGGGAAATGCTGTTCGCGGATGACGATGCCGCCTGCCATCAGACCGCCGGCTTGGCCGACTTCGCGCCGCGCTGGTTGACTTCCTCTTTGTCCTTGAACATGGAGTCGGACCGGAGCTTGAAGTAGATGAGCATCGGCGCCGCGACATAGATCGACGAATAGGTGCCGACGAACACGCCGAACAGCATGGAAATCGTGAACGACCGGATCACGTCGCCGCCGAACAGGACGAGGCCGAGGATCGCGATGAACGTCGTTCCAGCCGTGAGGATGGTACGCGACAGCGTCGAGTTCAGCGACAGATCGATCAGTTCCTCGAGCGGCATGGACTTATATCGCCGCAGGTTCTCGCGCATTCGGTCGTAGATGACGACCGTGTCGTTGAGCGAGAAGCCGATGATCGTGAGTAGCGCCGCGATCGCCGTGATGTCGAACTCCATTCGCGTGTAGACATAGAGCCCGATCGTCATGATCGCATCGTGCAGCGTGGCGGTGACGGCGCCGATGGCGAACTGCCATTCGAACCGGAACCAGATATAGACCATGATGGCGAGAAGCGAGAGACCGAGGCCGATCGCGCCCGTCACGGCAAGCTCACCCGATACCGAAGGGCCGACCACCTCGACGCGGCGGAATTCGTAATCCTTTTCGAGCGCGCCGCGAATCTTGGCCACGACGCTTTGCTCGGCCGTTTCCTCGGCCTGGCTCTGGACGCGGACCATGACGTTGCTGGGGTCACCGAATCCCTGGACCTGCGCGCTCGATATGCCGAGTTCTTCAAGCCGGTTGCGGATATCTCCGGGGTCTGCGGCGCCCTGCCTGGCCTTCATCTCAATCATCGAGCCGCCGGTGAAGTCGATGCCGAGGTTCAAACCTATTGTTGCAAAGCCGATGATGGATGCCAATGTCAGCATCGCGGTGATGCTGAAACTGTAATTGCGGATGCGCATGAAGCCGATCCGGGCGAAATCGAAGAAAGCGGTACGGACCCCCTTCGGTACAGCCTTGGGGCGGGTTCTACGCAACCAGATGGCAATCATCAGGCGCGAGACCGTATAGGCGGTGAAGACGGTCGTCACGATACCGATCGAGAGCGTCACCGCAAAGCCGCGCACCGGGCCCGAACCCATGTAGAACAGGATAATCGCGGCGATGAGGGTCGTCAGGTTCGCATCGATGATGGTGCCGAATGCCTTCTCGAATCCGGACTCCATCGCCGACACAATGGGCCGCCCCTGTTTCACCTCCTCGCGGAAGCGTTCGTAGAACAGCACGTTGGAGTCGACGGCTTGGCCGATGGTCAGCACGATACCGGCAATACCAGGTAGCGTCAGCGTCGCGCCCAACGCGGATAGGATGGCGATGATCATCACGACGTTGATGACCATCGAGATGTTGGCGATGACGCCTAGCGTGCCGTAGAAGAAGGTCATGAAGGCGCAGACGGCGACGAAGGAGATGATCACTGCGGTCACGCCGGCGCGAATGGAGTCCGCGCCGAGGCCTGGACCAACGGTGCGCTCTTCGATCACGGTCAGGGTCGCCGGAAGCGCGCCGGCGCGCAGCAGAACGGCGAGGTCGTTGGCCGACTGAACGGTGAAATTGCCCGAGATTTGGCCCGAACCGCCGAGAATCGGTTCGCGGATATTCGGCGCGGTGATGATCTTGTTGTCGAGCACGATGGCGAAGGGCTCGCCGACATGTTCCTGGGTTACGCGGCCGAAGGTCTGGGCGCCATAGGAATCGAAACGAAACGATACGATCGGCTCGTTGCCGGACTGCTGGTCGAAGCCCGGCTGCGCATCCACGAGATTCTCGCCCGAGAGGATGGCGCGCTTGACGAGCAGCATTGGAATGGGCGGGGTGTCGTTGGTATAGACGACTTCCGATGTCGCCGGCGGCCGGGATTTGAGGGCATCCTGCGCCGACATCGACGTATCGACGAGATGGAAGGTCAGCTTGGCGGTCTGGTTGAGGATCGCCTTGAGACGCTGCGGATCCTGAAGCCCCGGCACCTGGACGATGATGCGGTCGGCGCCCTGGCGCTGGATCAGCGGTTCGGTCGTGCCGAGTTCATCGACGCGGCGGCGAACGACTTCGATCGACTGGGCAACCGCGGAGCTCACGCGATAATCGATGCCGCCATCGGTCAGGTCATATTCGAAAGCGCCGTCGGCGGTATTGTTCTCCGTCACTTCGGTGATGGAGGTACCGGTCAGACCACCGCTGACCGTGGCGGTCAAATCCTTGAGCGCCGTCTTCGTCGCGTCGATCTGGCCTGCGTCACGCAGCTTGAAAGTGATCTTCTGGCCATTTGCGGCCAGGCCCGTATAGCCGATGCCGGCGCGGCGCAGATTGCTGCGGATTTCATCGACAATCGTTTCGCGGCGCTCAGTGACGATATCCCCGCGCTCCAGCTTGAGCATGATGTGGGAGCCGCCCTGAAGGTCGAGCCCCAGGGTCATCGCGTTCTTGGGTATAAAGGAAGGGATCTTGTCGAGAGCCGCTTGCGGCAGAAAATTGGGCACGGTCAGCCAGACGCTCAGGATGACGCTGAGCCAGATCAGGACCGATTTCCAGCGGGAAAAATAAAACATAAGGGCTCTCGATGCAGTTCTTACAATACGCGGAAAAGCGGGCTTTCGCCCGCTTGTCGGTCTATCAGGGCTTGTTGGCGGCCTGCGGTTCCTTGACCGGCTCGCTCTTCACACGCACTTCGGAAACGTTGGCGCGTACCACCCGGACACGGACGCCTTCGGCGATCTCGGCCTCGAGCTCATTGTCGTCGATAACCTTGGTCACCTTGCCGACAATGCCGCCACCGAGCACAATCTGGTCGCCGCGGCGGATGTTCTTCAGAATCTCTTCGCGCTTCTTCACCTGCTGGCGTTGCGGCCGGAAGATCAGGAAATAAAAGACCACGAGCATGGGTACGAAGAGAAGGACGATATCGAGACCTCCTCCGAGCGGCGACGAGGCTGCGGGGGCCGTTTGGGCGAAGGCTTCGGTGAAGATCATCATTTACTCCCGGACATGATAAGAGGTGCGGCGCTTGGATCAGGCCACAGGCTGGTGGCGGGAATATAGGAATATGCCCCTCCAATGCAACAGCGCATTGAAACTTTGCGCGGCAAAACCAGCGTTTCACCGCCTCTCCGGCCTTTCCGGGTGGACACGTCCATGTTAGCGCGTCGGGAGAGCCATGCATGCGGAGCGCCCGACGTGAACGACGATGTCTTGAAATCGATCCTTGCGGAACTGAAACGGCTGGCAGATGCCACTGAGCGGAGTGCCGGACCCGCGGCGACCACGCCGAAGTGGGAGGCGGCCGATTGCTTCGTCTGGAATCCGTCGCATGCTGCGCTCGTGCCGGTTCTGCGGGTAAACCGCGTCGATCTGTCGCTCATCCGCGGCGTCGATCATGTCAAGGCGATCCTCACCGAGAATACGACCCGCTTCGCGAATGGCCTGCCGGCCAACAATGTGCTGCTGTGGGGCGCGCGCGGCATGGGCAAGTCGTCACTGGTCAAGGCCGTCCATGCGGCCATCAATCGCGACCGTGCGGAGCCGATGAAGCTGGTGGAAGTTCATCGCGAGGATATCTCCACCCTACCCGACCTCATGGAACTGCTTGAGAAGGCCGACCATCAGGTGATCCTGTTCTGCGACGATCTTTCCTTCGACAATGACGACACGTCCTATAAGTCATTGAAGGCAGCGCTCGATGGCGGCGTCGAGGGCCGGCCGGAAAACGTGGTGTTCTACGCGACCTCGAACCGCCGGCACCTGCTGCCGCGCAACATGATCGAGAATGAACAGTCGACCGCGATCAATCCGTCCGAGGCAGTCGAGGAAAAGGTGTCACTGTCGGATCGCTTCGGGTTGTGGCTCGGCTTCCACAAATGCTCGCAGGAAGACTATCTCGCGATGATCGACGGCTATACCGACTATTTCGGCCTCGACATGGCGAAAGACGATATGCATCACGCAGCATTGGAATGGGCAACGACGCGCGGCGCGCGCTCAGGCCGCGTCGCCTGGCAGTTCATCCAGGATATTGCAGGGAAGATGGGTAAGCGCCTCGGTTGAAGCCGCGGGCTTAAGCTCGGATATCCAGCAGGACGTCGCGATGTGAGGGATGCGTGCTGAATGCAAAGATGCGGTTCATGTCCCGATCAGAGACACTGCTGAGGAAGCGGGCCTCGATCTTGTTGTCGGCATGCACTTTCATGAGAACGCAGCCGATCCGGTTGATACGGGCGTCGGGAACGTCAAGATAAAAGGTCTGCGGCACGGCAAACATCGTGTTGATGGCAAGCACGGCAGACGTCTTCGATATCTTGATAAGGTCGCAGCGACGGCTGGCCAAGTGCATCACGCCGTTTTCCGTATATTCGATGCGGGCCGCATTCATGGTATCGACCAGCGGGAAATTGCCTTCCCGGTCGTACATGAAAGACTCTTCCTTGCTCATGTAGCTTCGACGAAAGGGCTGGGGCTGCGATTCCATGATCAATTCCTTCGGAAGAAAAATGCTTCGAGAAAGCCGGGCACCAATTTATTTCACAATTGAATAAAGTCTTCAATTTCATGTTGTTAGCGCAGTTAATGAAGTCTCTACCGCTCGCATCCCGCTCCCTGGAAAGCCGAAAAGCCCGGGTTTCCCCGGGCTTTTCCACGTCTTTCCATACGCAATTCACCTGAAGGAAAGAAATTACTGCAGGAAGGTCATCGGGTTGACGGCCGCCGCGTTCTGGCGGACCTCGAAGTGAACCTTGGGGCGCTTGGCGCCGCCGGTCATGCCGGAATTGGCAATCACCTGGCCGCGTGTCACCTTGTCGCCGCGCTTGACCTTGAGGGCCGAGGCATTGCCGTAGACGGTGACGGTGCCGTTGTCGTGCCGGATCAGGACCGTGTTGCCGAGATCCTTGAGGCCTGCGCCGGAATAGATGACGACGCCGTTTTCGGCTGCCTTGATCGGCGTGCCCTCGGGCACCGAGATGTCGATGCCCGGATTGCGGACGCCTTCGACATTCTGGCCGTAGCCGGCGATGACCGCGCCTCGGACGGGCCAGCGGAACTTGCCGATGCCGGTTTCGTCGGGCGCATCCTCGCCGTTATCGGCCGTCTTCTGGACTTCCTCGACACTCTTGTCGGCAACCGGCGGCGTGTAGGTCTTCGGCTTGGCTTCCGAGACTTCCTTGACCTTGCTATCGTTCGGGATCGACGCTGTCTTGATCGGGTCGGTGCCCGGGATGACGATCTTCTGGCCGATCCTGAGCGAAGCGGTGGTCATGCCGTTGGCAGCCTTGATCGCATCGACCGAGACCTTGTGCTGTCTGGCGATCTTGGCGAGCGAGTCGCCCTGGGCCACGACATAGGCGCTTCCGTCGGCATCGCTATTCTTTGCTGCGAGCTTGTCGGCCTGCTTTTGTTTGTCCCGCGTGGCGGTATTGGGAAGGACCGCCTTGTCCTGATCCTTCACCTTGGCCGGCACCTTCTTGGTGCTGAGGGCAAGTTCAGCCGGGATGTTCTTGGACGACTTCACCGAAACCGGGATGATGATCGACTTGCCGTATTTCAGGTCGGCGGCGGACGCCAGCTTGTTGGCCTTGAGAATTTCCGACTGTGGAACCTTGTAGCGTGCGGAGATACCAGAAAGCGTCTCGCCGCTCTTGATCAGGATGCGCGGCGAGGAGTCGGAAATCTTCCAGACCGACTTGACCGTGCCTGTCTTGATCGGATCAGCGTCGACATTGACCTTCACCTTGGCCGGGAACGGCTGATTGATTGCAGCAGTCTGCTGCACCTTGACGCCGGGCGTCTTGAGTTCCGTGCGCTGGACGGTGGTCCTGGTCTCGATTGTCGATGTACTGATCGGATCGTAGGATACGTCCTGATTACCAGGGTAAGGCTGGTTCAGCGCTTGGTCACCCGTCACATCGACATTGGCCGCGTTGACCGAGGCCACGTTCCGATCCGGCGTCGGCAACTTGCCGTTGACCGCGTTGACCTTGTGCGGCACCGAATTGGTCGTGAGGCTATCCGTCTTCGATGAGAAGAGCCCGTCGAAACGGCTCACATCCGAAGAGCAACCCGACGCTATGCCCGCAAGCAGCAGAGCTGCCGCCAGGCGGAGGGGAGAGGCATTGGCATTCAGAATTTTATTGGCACGCATGACTTCAACCCACGCTACGCATTTACTTGCAATCATTAAAGCGCGTTAGTCTTACTGGCGGGTTAACAGCCCGAGTCATGCTCAAAAAAAATCTGAAAAAAGATAACCTTAACGGGAATTTACCTTTGAGCTCTGTGTCAGAGTGCCAAGGCGATCTGATGCACGATCGGCTGGTATGGTGCCTCGAAAAGCTCCACCCGCTCGAAGCGGCTGCCTGTTTTGGTCAGCTTGATCATGCGGCAATTGCCGTTTTCCTGCAGGATGGGCGCGACCATCATGCCGCCCGAGACCAGTTGCTCGGCATAGATGCGCGGCAGCGTCGAGAAAGCAGCGGTGACGACGATGCGATCGAAGGTCCCCTCGCCTTGCAGTCCCGATGCGCCATCGGCCTGGCGGACGATGATGTTTCTGAGGGCGAGCTTGTCCATGCGCTCCTGTGCCGACGTGACCAGCGTGCGGTAGCGGTCGATGGTCAGGACCCGCTCGGCCATCCGTCCCATCACGGCGGCGGTGAAACCGCTGCCGGTGCCGATTTCGAGCACACGATGGCTGGGCTTGAGCTTGAGGGAATCGACGAGCTGGGCCGCCAGATCCACGCCTTCCATAAAGGAACCGCATTCGATCGGGATCGTTCGCGACGACCAAGCGAAGGCGGCATGTTCGGGCGGCGTGAACAGGTGGCGCGGCGTCTGCTCTATCGCGTTGAGCAGATCGTTGGCGGTAATCCCCTTGGCGCGCAGGCGCAGGCAGAGCGCCGCAAAACCTTCCTTGCCATGGACCTGAGACATGCCGAGCCTTCCTGCTACGCGACGACCGCCTTCTGGATGCGGTCGAGTAGGTCGTAATCCGTCAGATCGAGCTTGAGCGGCGTGACGGAGATCTTGTTTTCCTTCAGCGCGTGGATATCGGTTCCCTCGCGGTAATCGCCCTTACGCGCATCGAATTTCAGCCAATAGTAAGGCAGACCGCGACCATCCGAGCGTTTTTCGACATTGATGCCGAAATCGAGCTTGCCCTGGGCGGTGACGGCGATGCCCTGCACCTCTGCCGGCTTGCAGTTGGGGAAGTTGAGATTCATGAAGCTCCAATCGGGCATTTCGACCTTGATCAGCTTCTCGAGCAGTTCGGGCGCGAAAGTCTCGACGATCTCCCAGGGAATCAGCCGCTCGCCATCGATATAGTGCGCGGCCTGCGAGATCGCGAAGGACTTGATGCCCTGAAGCGTACCCTCGATCGCACCGGCGATGGTGCCGGAATAGGTGACGTCGTCGGCCATGTTGGCGCCGTTGTTGACACCGGAGAGCACGAGATCCGGCTTCTTGCCATCAAGCACTTCCTTGACGCCCATGATGACGCAATCGGTGGGCGTACCGCGCAGCGCGAAATGCTTCTCCGACACCTGCCGTAGCCTCAGCGGCTCGGACAGCGTCAGCGAGTGGGCGAGACCGCTCTGGTCCGTCTCCGGCGCCACGATCCAGACATCGTCGGAGAGCGTGCGCGCGATCCGTTCGAGGACCGCGAGCCCCTCGGCATGAATACCGTCGTCATTGGTCAGCAGGATGCGCAAGTTCAGTTCGCCTTCTCGATTTTCTTGAGGCCACCCATATATGGCAGAAGCACATCCGGAATTGTGACCGAGCCGTCCTCGTTGAGATAGTTTTCCACAACCGCGATCAGCGCCCGGCCGACGGCGACGCCCGATCCGTTGAGCGTATGGACGAACTTGATCGAGCGGTCGTTCGGGTCACGGTAGCGGGCATTCATGCGGCGGCCCTGGAAATCGCCGCAGACCGAGCAGGACGAGATTTCGCGATAGGTGTTTTGTCCCGGCAGCCAAACCTCGATGTCATAGGTCTTCTGCGAGCCGAACCCCATATCGCCGGTGCAGAGCGTCATGGTGCGGAAATGCAGGCCGAGCTTCTTGAGCACGTTCTCGGCGCATTCCGTCATCCTCTCGTGCTCGGCCTTCGAGCTTTCGGCATCGGTGATCGAGACGAGTTCGACCTTGTTGAACTGGTGCTGGCGCAGCATGCCGCGCGTGTCGCGGCCGGCCGAACCGGCTTCCGAGCGGAAACAGGGCGTCAGCGCCGTGAAACGGAGCGGCAGGACGTCGTGTTCCAGGATATCCTCGCGCACGAGGTTGGTCAGCGGCACTTCGGCGGTTGGAATCAGCCAGCGGCCATCGGTGGTCCTGAACAGGTCCTCGGCGAATTTCGGCAGTTGGGCGGTGCCGAATACGGCATCGTCCTTGACCATCAGCGGCGGCTGGACTTCGAGATAGCCGTGTTCCTGCGTATGCGTGTCCAGCATGAACTGGCCGAGCGCGCGGTCAAGCCGCGCAAGCTGCCCCTTGAGGATGGTGAAGCGCGAACCGGCAATCTTCGCCGCACCCTCGAAATCCATCCAGCCGAGCGCTTCGCCGATCTCGAAATGCTCGAGCGGCTTGTGGTTCCACCTCGGCTTTTCGCCCGAGCGGCGTGTCTCGACATTGCCATGCTCATCCCTGCCATCGGGCACGTCGGCTGCGGGCACGGTGGGGATGCGCGAGAGCGCGTCGGTGAGTTCTGCCGAGAGCTTGCGCTCCTCGTCCTCGGCTGCGGGCAGAGACGTCTTGATCTCGGCGACCTCGGCCTTCAGCTTTTCGGCGAGTTCGGAATTCTTCTGGCCCATCGCAATTCCGATCTCCTTGGAGGCGGCATTCCGGCGCGACTGCATTTCCTGCGCCCTCTGCACGATGGCGCGGCGGCGCTCGTCGAGCGTGATGAGGGTTTGAGCAAGCGGCTCGGCGCCACGGCGAGCGAGTGCCGCATCGAGTGCGGCCGGGTTGTCACGAATCCATTTGATATCGAGCATGGAGACACCATTGTGATGGCAGGCGCGGAAAACCTGACGATTCCCTTTTCGTCATGGGTTCTGGCGCGAAGAACCAAGAATTACAAGGGAAAGAATACGGACGTTCGCACCGCCTCAGGTCGAGGCGGTCTCTTCTGCGGCCTTGGCTTGAGATCGGGTCTTCTCGATCATCCGGGCAGCGATGATCGCCACCTCATAGAGCATGATCGTCGGAATCGCGAGACCGATCTGCGAGATCGGGTCCGGCGGCGTCAGCACGGCTGCGACGATGAACGCGATGACCCATGCGTATTTCCGCTTCTCCGCCAGCGTCGTCGACCGCAAAAGCTGGGCTCGTACGAGCAGCGACGTGACGACAGGCAACTGGAACACCAGGCCGAAGGACAGGATCAGTGTCATGATCAGGCTGAGATATTCCGACACCTTCGGCAGAAGCTGGATCGAGACCTGACCCTCTTCCGGCAATTGCTGCATGTTCAGGAAGAACCACATCACCATCGGGGTGAAGAAGAAATAGACCAGCGCCGCGCCAAGCAGGAACAGCATCGGCGAAGCCACGAGGAAGGGCAGGAAGGCCGCGCGCTCGTTCTTGTAGAGGCCGGGCGCCACGAATTTATAGATCTGCGTCGCGATCACGGGAAAGGCGATGACCATGGCGCCGAACATGGCGACCTTGATCTGCGTGAAGAAGAATTCTTGCGGCGCGGTGTAGATCAGTTCGGCGTTCTTGACGTCGAGCCCCGCCCAGATGACGGCGGTTCTATAGGGAACGACCAGCATGTTGAACAGCGGTTGGGCAAAATAGAAGCAGACGAGAAAGGCTGCGAAGAACGCCACCACGGCCCAAATCAGCCGACGGCGGAGCTCGATGAGATGCTCGATGAGCGGCTGCGGCTTATCTTCGATCTCGGTCATGCATCACCCGCTTTCGCGGCCTTTTTTCTTGGCGCCGGCTTCTTGACGGGCACAGCTGCGACCGCTTCGGACGGAACGACATGAACATTGTGTTCGGTATGCTTTTCCGCAGGCTTGCGGGTGACGGTCTTCTTGGCCGGCGGCGGGAAGGCATCGGCTTCCGCCTTCGCCGGCTCGGACTTCTTGCGCGCCGGGTTCTTCTTGACAGTTTCGACGGGTCCAAGAGCGACGGGTTCGGCCGCAAGTGCATCGGCCGCTGCCTGCAGTGCGGCATCCGGCTTCTTGCGGGTCCTCTTCGGCGCGGCCTCGGCAGAAGCCGGGCTGATGACGGGCATGGCTGCGGCGGGCGGAATAGGGCTCGCAGCGGGTTCGGGGTCGATAACGGGATCCGAAGCCAGCTCATCGACCTTTGTGCCCGTGTCGGCCGATGCCTTGGGCGTGAAGTCGCTGGCCTTCTGCAGGTCGGACCTGATACCCTCGCCGAACTGGCGGATCGGATTGATCGCATCGCGGAGCGAATTGGTGGGATTGAGCTTCCGCACCTCGTTGATGCCCTTGGTGACATCCTCGAGTTCGGCCTCGCGCATGGCCTGGTCGAACTGCCCCTTGAAATCATTGGCCATTGAGCGAACACGCGTCGCCATCTTGCCGAAATTGCGCAACATTCCCGGCAGATCCTTCGGACCGACGACAATGATCAGAATGAGCGCGATGACAAGGATCTCGCTCCAGCCGACTTCCAGCATATCGAACTTCCCGGATACAGCGGACGGACTCCAGGCCCGCCCGGTCCCAATAGTGGTTACTTCACTTCGTCGGCTTTGTGATCAACGGACTTCGATGCATCGACGGGGGCAGCCTCTTCTTCCGCCATGCCCTTCTTGAAGTTCTTGATGCCCTTGGCAACATCGCCCATCAGTTCCGGAATCTTGCCACGACCGAAGAAGATCAGCACGACCGCCAGAACGATAAGCCAATGCCATACGCTAAAAGAACCCATATGCTCTACTCCCAGTAAGAGGTGTTTGACCTGATTTAGTCACTTATTGCGGCTTTTTCAAACACCAAAGTGTCACGTTCGTTAACCGACAGGGTTACATCGCGCAATCCCTGTGGAATGATGTCGGCTCTGATACGTGCGCGCACAGGTGCGTCGCAGCCTTGGACCGCGAGTGTAAAGTGATCGACGACACCCAGGAACCGCCTGGAAACGACGCGCGCCGACACTGAGCCGCCTTCAGCCTCGAGCTTGATGCCCTGTAGGCGGATGGCGACATCGACGGCCCTGCCCTCGCCAATGCCGTCAGCGGCGAACGAACCAAGCGGCGTGCTGGCGCACCCATCGCGAACTATCGCCTCGAAAGAATTTACCTCGGAGAAGAATGATGCCGCGAAAATATTCGCCGGCCGGCGGTAAAGATCGTCCGATGTACCGACCTGAACAAGCCGCCCGGCCTGGATCAGCGCAATGCGGTCGGCCATGCGCATGGCCTCTTCCGCGTCGTGGGTAACGACGATCGCCGTCGCCCGCGCCTCGCGCAGGATCGCGAGCGTGTCGGCGCGGATGGAATCCTTGAGCCGGGAGTCGAGCCCGGAAAAGGGCTCGTCCATCAGCAGGACCGCAGGCCGGGGCGCCAGCGCCCGCGCCAGCGCGACACGCTGCTGCTCGCCGCCGGACAGGACATGCGGATACTTGTCGGCATAATGGGTCAGCCCGACGCGCTCCAGCGCATGCAGCGCTTCCGCCCGCGCCTCACGCGCGCTTATCGCGGTCAGGCCGAACCGCACATTATCGAGAATCGACATATGCGGAAAGAGCGCGAAATCCTGGAACATCAGGCCGATGCCACGTTTCTCGGGCGGCAGGAATATCCCGGGGCCGGCGATGACCTGATTGTTGAGAAGGACGCGGCCCGAGGCTTGCGCCTCTATGCCGGCCGCGATCCTCAGAAGCGTGGTCTTGCCCGAACCCGAGGGGCCAAGCAGACACAGAACTTCGCCGGGCTCGGCCGTCAGCGACAGGCCGGAAATCGTGTCTTTCCCGTGATAGCGGTGAACTATATTCTCGAACGAGAGCCGCGCAGCAAAGGTCACGCCTGCCGTGGTGCGGATTTCCCTCTGCGCCTGTCTGGTCTGGTCTTTCGGCAAAATGTCTTTCTCGGTCTTTTTGGCTGAACGCGCGAAAGCCGAGTTTATTCCTCTTCTTTACCGCCCGGTGTCAATAGGCCGAGTTCCTCGAGATCGAGCTGAGTGATCGGATCCTCGTCGGCGTCGAACGCCTCATCACTGGGTATCGGCATCGAGAGATTGGCGGGAATGCGGCCCGACAGCATGCCGGCCGCCTTGAGTTCCTCGACACCGGGCAGATCGCGGATCTCTTCCAGTCCGAAATGGTCTAGGAAATCGCGTGTGGTGCCGAATGTTACCGGCCGCCCGGGCGTGCGGCGGCGGCCACGGAACTTGACCCAGCCCGCTTCGAGCAGCACGTCGAGCGTGCCCTTCGAGGTCTGGACACCGCGGATGTCCTCGATCTCGGCGCGCGTCACCGGCTGGTGATAGGCGATGATCGCCAGCACTTCGAGGGCTGCGCGCGACAGTTTCTTCACCTCGTGCTCATCGCGCCTCAGCGCGAAGGACAGGTCGGTGGCGGTCCGGAACGCCCAGTGGCCGTCGATCGACACGAGGTTGACGCCACGGCCCGAATAAAGCGTGCGCAGCGCCCTGAGAATAGCGTCGATATCGGCGCCCTGCGGCAGCCGCTCTGTGAGATAATTGGTCGAGACCGGCCCGGCGGAGGCAAAGACCAGCGCCTCGACAGTTCGTGCCGCATCGCTGGCCAGCAGCTCAGTGAGGGCCGGCCCCGAACGATTGTCGTTATCGGGATCCGGCTCAGTCATGGCCGGCCTCCATGGCAGCGATATCGGCATCCGTCACCGGATTGGCGCCCGTACGCATGTAGATCGCGCCGAACGCGCCATCCTGGCGGACTTCGATGCGCCCTTCCCTGATCAGTTCCAGCGTCGCGGCGAATGAGCTGGCGACCACCGTGGCGCGCTCCTCGGGATCTGTGAGATAGCGCAACAGGAAGCGGTCGAGCGCGGTCCATTCGTTGAGTTCGCCCACCAGTCGCGCCAGCATCAGCCGCGCTTCCGCGAGCGACCACACGCGCCTGCGGGCGATGGTAACGTTGGTCACCGCATTGCGCTGGCGCAGCGACGCATATGCAGACAGCAGGTCGTAGAGATTGGCGGTGTAGGCCGAGTTGCTTTCCTCGGCAATGATCTCCGGCGCCCCCCGCGCGAAGAAATCGCGGCCGAGCCGGTCGCGGTTGACCAGCCGACCGGCGGCTTCGCGTATCGCTTCCAGCCGCCTTAGCCGGAACGCCAGGGTCGCGGCCAGTTCCTCGCCCGAGGGGCCATCGTCCTTGGCGGGCTGCGGGATGAGAAGCCTGGACTTGAGATAGGCGAGCCATGCGGCCATCACCAGATAGTCGGCCGCCAGTTCCAGCCTGACGCGTCGGGCGCTCTCGACGAATTCGAGATACTGTTCAGCCAGCGCCAGCACGGAAATGCGGGTCAGGTCGACCTTCTGGTTGCGGGCGAGATAGAGAAGCAGGTCGAGCGGACCCTCGAAGCCGGCGACATCGATGACCAGCGCCGCCTCGTCCCTGTCAGGCGTGGCGCGTTCGGGATCGCCCCAGAGCTTCTCGAGCGGTGTGGCATCGGTTGGGCCCGCGCCTTGCTCAGCCACCCGCTCCCCCTTCAGACCATCGGCAGCAGCGAGGCGAATTCCGCGCGCACCGCTGCTTCATCCGCGCCGTCGACTTTGCCGAACGCCGCCAGGACTCGGGCAGCCCGTTCGCGGGACTTGCCTTCGAGGGGCTTCACCTGGTCGACCACTTCGAGCATTTCGTTCATGTTGCCGTTGCAATGGAGAACGATATCGCAGCCATTGCCAGCAATGTCACGCGCCCGTTCGCCCAGCGTGCCCTTGAGCGCATTCATCGAGGAGTCATCCGACATCAGCAATCCGTCGAAACCGATATAGCCGCGGATGATCTCCTCAATCACCTTGGCCGAAGTGGTCGCCGGATTTTCCGGATCGATCGCTGTAAAGACCACATGCGCACTCATCGCCATCAATTCGTCCTTCAACGCGACGAAGGGCGCGAAATCATGGGCTTTGAGCTCATCGAGCGGTGTATCGACAATCGGCAGATTGTGGTGCGAGTCGGCCATGCCACGACCGTGTCCCGGAATGTGCTTCATGACGGGCAGAACACCTCCGGCCTTGAGGCCAGCAGCCGCCGCGCGGCCCATCTCGGTGACGATATCAGGGTGCTTGCCGTAGGCGCGACTGCCGATCACGTCACTCGCGCCCTCGACCGGCACGTCGAGCACCGGCAAGCAATCCACATCGATGCCGAGGCGCGCGAGGTCGAAGGCGTGCAGGCGAGACATCAGCCAGGCGGCGCGGATGCCCGTCTCGCGATCGGCCTTGTAGATCGCACCGAGGTCGGCGCCCGAGGGATAGCGGGGACATATCGGCTCGCGGATGCGCTGGACGCGCCCGCCCTCCTGGTCGATCAGGACAGGCGCGTGACGCCCGCCGTGTACCGTATCGCGCAGACTGGCGACGAGATCGCTGATCTGGCTGGCTTCGCCGATATTGCGGCCGAACAGGATGAAGCCCCAAGGCTGCACATCCCGATAAAGGGCTTCTTCGTCCGCTGTGAGTTCGAGACCACTGAGGCCGAGAATGACTGCTTTTGATTCGCTCATGCATCAATCATAGTTTCTGGAGTGGAAAAGGCGATGACGCGAAGGGACTACCAACAGAAAAGGCGGGCATTTCGCCCGCCTGATCCTTGAAATCCCTGGATGTTATTTGGAAACCAGGCAGCTTCCGCCGGCCTGCTTGTACTGCGAGCAGAGCTGCTGGGCTTCCTGCTTGCTGCCGGCCGGGATCCGGACCCGGTAGTAGGTGCCCTTGTTCTTGATCTCGGCGCGCTTGATATCGACGCCGCGTCCACCGATCACATTGGCGAATTTGGCCGACAGCTTGGAATAGGAACTCTGGGCGTCCGCTTCCGATGGCAGCGAGGCGATCTGGATCACGTAACCGCCTGTCGGCAGAGCCACGGTTTCCGCCGGCTTCTGCACGGGATCGACCGAGGCGACTTCCTGCTGCTCGACAACCTTCTTCTGCACATTGCCTTGATCGTTCACGGTGCCGACGACGGTCACCGGTTGATCAGCCGGCCTGACCTCGGGCACGGGCACGATCTTCGATGTCTTGACCTTGCGGACCGGCGCGTCCTCGACTTCGGCATTGGCAGCAGCGGTGACAGCGTTGTCATCGGCGGCCTGAGTGTTGGCGGCCTGCGTATCGGTCGGCTGGGTATCGGCAACCGGAATGGACCGCTCGACCGGCGTCTTGATCTCAGCCGTATCCAAGGGCTTTTCCTCGACGGCAACAGGCGCTTCGACGGTGCTCACGTTAGGAAGTGCCTGCGTTTCCACTTTCGAGGGATCCTCGACAGGGTCGACTTTCGCCACCTGCGTTTCGGCCACGACCGGCGGCGTGACGGATTTCGCCACTTCCTCTTGGACAGGTTCGACTTTGGTCGTCTCAACCGGTTTCACCGGCACTTCGGCCACCGCCGCGTTCTCATCAGCCGGCGCCAGCCGTTCCGGAACGCTCTCGATCGCCTTGGCGATGTCGTCGCCCGCTGTATCGACCGGCTTTGCCGCGTCCTGCGCCGCTTTTTTGGCGATCTTCATCAGTTCGGCGTCATTGGTCGCCTGCTGCTGGATGTCTTCAGCGGTCTCTTCGCGCGCCACCAGCGAGCCGTCCGACTTGACCACCATGGTCTTGACCTTGCGAGGCGAGACGCCACTGGTCACCTTGGATGTCGTCGTCACCCGTTCACGCTCTTCCGCAGGCAGCAGCCTGGGGTCCATCGTGTCCTCGGTCGGCGTCACGGCCGCCATGGCATCGTCGTCCATCGGCAGGTTTTCTGGCATCAGCGTGCGCTGGACCACATCGACCGGCTCCTCGTTAGAGGAAAGCAGGCTCTCCTGCTTGGCGGCAGCCGTGGTATCGCCCGAAACCCGGTCGTAGACCGCCTTATCCTGATTAGGCACCTGCCTGCCGCCCTTGTCGTCGGGCACGACTTTCACGGGTTCGGTATCGGCAAGGATGATCTTCGGCTCGGACGAGGTCAGCATCTTGGTTTCGCCCGACATGAAGGCCCAGACGCCCGCTCCGCCCAACAGCACGATTGTAATGGCCGAGCCAGCGAGCAACAACCAGGACCGACGCCCGCGCACGGTGTTCGCCGGCCGCTGGTGGGCGGGCGTGAGTGCGACGCGATCGGGGGCTCCGGCATCACGGTTCTCGCTGAACGACCGCCGGAAATCCTCTTCCAGTGCCCGCTCGAATTCGTCGAGTTCCATCGGGGATATCCGAGCGGCCGGCGCCTGTACCCCGGCAAATTGGCCATCGCCCTGGGATTGGCTTGTCGATCGCGGCGGCTCGGCCAGTTTTTGGCCGGCCAAGCCACCGAAGAGATTGGCCATCTCGGCGTCGACATCAAGATCGTATTCGGCATGCTGGGCGGGCTTTTCCTCGTCATGGACGACAGGAATCTCCGGCACATCCATTTCCGCAAGCACTTCGATCGCGTCTTCTTCCTGCACGATCTGCGAGGGATCGAATGGAAGCGAGGAATAATCCTCCTGCGGCGCCGGTTCGGTTACGCGCATCGCATAAGCCTGCGCCCTTCCCACATCGGCGCTGGCGACCTCAACGTCGGCATCTGCGACTTCGGACAGCGCTTCGGCACTAGCCGTCACATCCTCATGCAATTCCGAGAGATCGAGCTCGATGTCTCCGAGATCAAGTTCGAAGCTGTTTTCATCGAAGTGAATGTCTTCATCGGCAACAGTCTCTTCCGCCACGGCCTGACGCGGCGCATAGGCGAATGGAGCCTCTTCGACGACGTCGAATTTCGGTTCGTCGGTCGGAGATTCCCGCGGGACGCTATCGATGCCGGATACCGGCGGCTGGATCAGGTCGTCAGGTGTTGCGGCCTTCGCCTGAACGCCCCAGCGGCCCGTGGTGTCGCCGACCGGAAATCTCTCTACCTCGGCAAGCAGGGCATCGAGGCCATAGTCGTTGTCCACTGACTGCGAGGTAGGTGGCGCAGGCTGGATATCATCCACAACCGGCGAAGCCGAATGCATGGAGACGGGTGCCACATGGGAAGCGGGTAGCACGGCATCGTCATACCCGCCCCGGAAAGGCGATGGCGAAAAGTCTTCGACGTGCTCCGGCTCACGTGCCGGATCGCCGTGGAAATCCGCAGGGACAAGATGCTGATCAGACGCGAGATCGCTCATCTCGTCGCTGTCGGGCACCATTTCAGCCGCGTCGATTTCGCGGCGAATGCTGGATTCCTGCTCGACGTCGGCCCAATAGCTGGCGTCTTCGGTAGTGAAGTCCGCCGGGATTTCAGGCTCTTCGGCCACCGGCGCGAATGTATGGTCCTCGGGCTCGGCTACTTCAGGGGAAGCGAAATTCCGTGCAACGACCTCCTCGCCTTCGATCGCATTCTGCGCCTCGAAATCTTCGGCCTGCTCATGAGCAACGGCATATATCGGTTCGGCTTGAACATCGCGATCGTCATAAGACGGCTCGATCGCGCTTTCAGGTACGTCGTAGAGGAGGAATGGATCGGCCGCCGCCACAACGGGCTCTACGGCAACCGGCTCCTCGAATGCAGGTTCCTGGCGGATGACCTCGGCCGTTACTGGCGTTGCGGACGGCGCGACAGTGGAAACCCGGCGCGCGTCAAAAGCGGCGAACTCGCGCAAAATCTCGTCTTCCAGATCGAAGACGGGGTGAGACTCGGGCCTCGCGAATTCCTGCCCGGCGGCAAATTCAGCTGGCTTTTCGACTTCCTGCAGCACGAACGGCGCAGCATCGGCGGCGTGTTCGGGCGGGAGATCCGGCACATATTCGAATTGAGGCTCGGGCTCGGGTTCGAACATAGGCTCAGCAGCTGCCGCGGCAGCAAACATCGGCTCAACGGCCGGCGCGTGGACCGCGACGGGCTCCGGCGTCTCGTATTGTTCGAATTCCTTGAGCAGTTCGTCTTCGAGATCGAACTCAGGTTCACGACGTTGCAGTACCGCGTGCGGCTTTATTTCAGGCACGGGTTCAAAACCAACAATGCGCGCGAGTTCCGCCAACGGATCGTCTTCGTTCAGGAAGTCTTCGCTCGTGTCCCGCCTTAACAACAGCTTATTGTCTGCCATTACCACCACTCAATGTACGCCCGAAGGCGGAAATACCAGAGCATTGTGGGGAAAAGGTGACGTCTATCGCATTTCTTCCGGAGCAGACGTTCCGGTTATTGACAAACCGGATTTCAACACCGCAGCGACTGCGCGCACCAGCCCAAGCCTGGCCATAGTCAGTTCTCGGTCATTATCCTTAACAAAACGTAAGTCGGCGTTTTTATTGCCCTTGTCATAGTGAGAATGCAAAGCATTTGCGAGATCATAGAGATAATACGCGACCCTGTGCGGCTCCATGGAAGCTGCCGCCGACTCGATCAACCGCGGGAATTCTGCCAGTTTTGCGACAAGTTGCAACTCATTGGAATCAGTGATGAGTTCTTGCGCCTTCGATGCCAGTACTTCGTCGCTCAGATCGAGGTCCGGAAATGCCTCAAGAGCCCGCCTGACAACCGTCCTGCAACGCGCATGGGCATACTGCACATAGAAGACCGGATTGTCCTTGGAAGTATCCGTCACCTTGGCGAAATCGAAATCCAGCGGCTCGGAGTTCTTCCGGTAAATCATCATGAAACGCACGGCGTCGGATCCGACTTCATCGACCACGTCGCGCAGCGTCACGAAGTTACCCGAGCGCTTCGACATCTTGAACGGCTCGCCGTTCTTGTAGAGCTTGACGAGCTGGCAGAGCAATACTGTCAGCTTGGCCCTGCCCTCCGAGACCGCCTTGGCGACGGCTTCCAGGCGCTTGACGTAGCCGCCGTGGTCGGCGCCCAGCACGTAGATCATGTCGGTGAAGCCGCGGTCGTACTTGTTCTTGAAGTAAGCGACATCGGCGGCGAAATAGGTATAGGTGCCGTCGGACTTGACCAGCGGCCGGTCGATGTCGTCACCGACCTCGGTGGAGCGGAACAGCGTCTGTTCGCGGTCTTCCCAATCCTCGGGCAGTTGGCCCTTGGGCGGCGGAAGCGTGCCGCGATAGACATGCCCCTTGTAAGTCAGGTCGTTAATCGCCTCGAGGATCGGCCCGGCATTGCCGGCATGCAGCGTCCGCTCCGAGAAAAACACGTCATGATGGATGTTGAGGGCTGCGAGATCATCGCGGATCATCGCCATCATCGCATCGATCGTGCGATCCTTGATGATGGGCATCCAGTCAGCCTCGGTCATGCCGCGCAGCTTCGAGCCGAATTCGGCCTTCAGCGCCTGTCCGACCGGCACGAGATAGTCGCCCGGATAGAGCCCATCCGGGATCTCGCCGATTTTCTCGCCGAGCGCCTCGCGATAACGCAGGAATGCGGAGCGTGCCAGCACATCGATCTGCGAGCCGGCATCGTTGATATAATATTCCTTGGTGACGTCGAAGCCCGCGAACTGCATCAGGTTGGCAAGCGCGTCGCCCACCACCGCACCCCGGCAATGGCCGACATGCATGGGGCCTGTCGGATTGGCCGAGACATACTCGACATTCGCCCGGCGTCCGGCGCCGGTGGAAGACCTGCCGAAATCATCGGCATTGCGGATCACGGATGCGAGCAGGTGCCGCCAGTAGGCGCCCGACAGGCGGATATTGATGAAACCGGGACCGGCGACCGAGACCTCATCCACATCGGCATCGGCCTTCAGATGCGGAATGATCTCTTCGGCAAGCGCGCGCGGATTCATCCCCATGACCTTCGAGAGCACCATGGCGGCATTTGTCGCAAGATCGCCGTGGGACGCATCGCGCGGCGGTTCGACCACGATACGGCCGAGATCGGCCACATCGCGCTTATCCTCGGGAATGACCTTGTCCGAAAGGATGGCCTTGATCCGGGTCTCGAAGTCCGCAAACAAATTCATGTCAAAGTCCTTTTGCCGGCTGGTGCGTGCCGGCGCAATTCTTGTCAAAGATGACTGATTTCGCGGCTGCCTAGCGCAAATCGGGTGTCCGGTCAAACAGCCGGTTGTGGGCTGATATGGCAAACGTATCGGTCATCCCGGCAAGATAATCGCCGATGTGGCGCGCCTTGGTGGCTTCCGGCATGTCCTGCATATGATCGAACCAATAGGGACTGCGCATTTCGAGCGGGTTGGCCATAAAGGCGTGGTAAAGGTCGTTGACGATCTGCGCCGCCCCCTCCCTGATCCGCATGATCTCGGGATTGCGGTAGATGTGGGTGAACAGCAGTTTCTTGATCTGCCGGTCGGTGACCGCCATCTCATCCGAGAAATGCGCGAATGTGAGGCCGGCATTGCGCACGTCGGCCACACTTTCCGGACGGATGTCCCTGAGATGCGCCTGGGACACGCCGATCACATCCTCGACCATGCGGGTAATCTGCCGGCGCATCATCTCATGGGTGAAGCGGCTTTTCTCGAGCCCCGGATAAAGCGCATCGACCTCTTTCATCAGGCCGGCGAGGAACGGCACGTCCTCCAGCATGTCGAATGTCAGGTAGCCCGAGCGCAGGCCGTCGTCGATATCATGGGTATTGTATGCGATGTCGTCGGCGATGGCCGCGACCTGCGCCTCCAGGCTCGCATGGCTGGAAAGCTCCAGATCGTGCATTTCGCTATATTCGAGGATCGGCAGGGGAACCTCGCCCCGCGTGCCCTCGCCCTTGGAATCGAGTAGCGGACCATTGTGCTTGACGAGGCCTTCAAGGCTTTCCCAGGTCAGATTGAGGCCGTCGAACTGGGCATAGCGCCGTTCGAGCTTGGTTACGATGCGGAGCGACTGGGCATTATGATCGAAGCCGCCATAGGGTTCGAGGACAGCGTGCAGGGCGTCCTCACCGGTATGGCCGAATGGCGTATGGCCGAAATCATGGACTAGTGCCACGCCCTCGGCCAGGTCCTCGTCGAGCTTCAGCGCACGGGCGAGCGCTCGCGCGATCTGGGCGACCTCGACCGTATGCGTGAGGCGCGTGCGATAATGATCGCCATCGGCGGCGATGAAGACCTGCGTCTTGTGCTTGAGGCGTCGGAAGGCCGTGGTATGGACGATGCGGTCGCGGTCGCGCTGGAAATCGGACCGCGTCGGGCTTGAAGGCTCGTCATAGAGCCGGCCGCGCGTCGCCCATGGATCGGCGGCATAGTTCGCCCGCTCTCCCACGCCGAAACCCAGTGCTTGGCTGTCGATTGTCATATCTTGCTCATTCCCACCCATTGACGGCAAACGCGCGCCTTCATACCTATAGGAAAGCGTCAATGAAAGCGTGAGATCATCAGATTCGCACGCCAAAGCGACGCAAACCAACCGCTCGGCGGACCTTGAACCCGCCTGGAGAGGAAAATATGACAGATAATATCACGCTTACCGACGCCGCAGCACGGCGAATCGCCACCATCCTGTCGAAAGACAGCGCGAAAACCGCGTTGCGCGTTTCGGTCGAAGGTGGGGGCTGTTCGGGCTTCTCCTACAAGTTCGATCTGGTCGGCGAAGGTCTCGAGGACGATATCGTCCTTGAGAAGGACACCGCCCGCGTCCTGATCGATTCCTTGTCGCTGGTCTATATGGAAGGCTCGGAAATCGACTTTGTCGACAACCTGATGGGTCAATCCTTTCAGATCAAGAATCCGAATGCCGTCGCAAGCTGCGGCTGCGGCACGAGTTTCGCCATTTAGACCCTTGCCTTAACGCAATTCCGGACGGAAAACCGCTTCACACTTTTCCTGGAATTGCTCTAACAGGACCGCTGACCCCGATGAAGATCGTCACCTGGAACATCAACGGGGTCAGGGCCCGCATCGAAAATCTCGTCGCATGGCTGAAGGAATCCGATCCGGATATCGTCTGCCTGCAGGAAATCAAATGCCAGGACGAGGCTTTCCCGCGCGCCGACGTGGAAGCGACCGGCTACCATGTCGAGACGCACGGCCAGAAGGGCTTCAACGGCGTCGCGATCTTGTCGAAAAAGAAGCCGGACGAGGTCAATCGCGGCCTGCCCAATATCGGTGGCGACGATGAACTCGACGAGCACGCACGTTTCATGGAAGCGGTGTTTTCGACCGAAAAAGGTGTGATCCGCGTCTGCACGATCTATCTGCCCAACGGCAATCCATCGGGCGATCCGATCAAATATCCCTACAAGCTCAAATGGATGGCGCGGCTCGAAGCCTTCGCGCGCGATCGCTTAGCGCTTGAGGAACCACTGGTCCTCGCCGGCGACTACAATGTCATTCCCGAGCCGCATGATTGCTGGGATCCCAAGGTGTGGGAGACCGACGCGCTGTTCCTGCCCACCACCCGCAATGCGTTCCGTCGGATCGAGAATCTCGGCTTGACGGACGCGGTGCGCGCCACCACCGACGACACGCCGGCCTATACGTTTTGGGACTACCAAGCCGGCGCATGGCAGAAGAATTTCGGCATCCGCATCGATCATCTGATGCTGTCGCCCGAGGCGGCGGACAAACTTGTCTCGACCGGCATCGAAAAGCACGTGCGGTCGTGGGAAAAACCCTCCGACCACGTGCCGGTCGCGGGTTACTTCAATCTCGAATTCGCCTGATCAACGTAGGAACAGCAGGTCGCAGGCGAAGATCAGCCCGTAGGCGTGGATCGCCAGCGCAGCATAATACCCGAAGCCCGCGAACAATC
>Ga0307515_10000657_pt1 | contig 79784 bp, 63 predicted proteins | sample 17_EM_MG_FD_194513 | JGI IMG/M metagenome (GOLD analysis project Ga0307515, IMG submission 194513) | Populus trichocarpa ectomycorrhiza microbial communities from riparian zone in the Pacific Northwest, United States - 17_EM | ecosystem: Host-associated > Plants > Roots > Unclassified | place...
CGTCTCGCAGGCCGCGCCGTACCGGCGCATGCACGTGCGCGGCAACTTGGCGCTGGACGACGGCGGTTGGTCCAGCGGCGGCTTCATCTCCGACACCAAGGTCGACGGCCAGATCCAGTCCGGCTCCCAGCAGCAGTTCCTCACCCGCAACTCACAGATGGGCAGTTGGTCCGGCTCCAACTGGAACATGGTCTTCGTCGGCGACCAGGGCGCACCCGCCCAGTCCTTCCCGACGTACACCAACGTCGCCAGCTCTCCGACGATCCGCGAGAAGCCCTTCCTGTACGTCGACAGCGCGGGCGCCTACCAGGTGTTCGTGCCCGGGCTGCAGTCCAACGCCGTCGGCACGACGTGGAGCGGGAAGACCCCGGCGGGCAAGTCCCTGCCGATCGACCAGTTCTACATCGTCAAGCCCGGCGCCACCGCGGCCGACATGAACACCGCGCTCGCGGCCGGCAAGAACCTGCTGGTCACCCCGGGCGTCTACCACCTCAACCAGACGATCAACATCACGCGCCCCGACACGGTCGTGCTGGGCATGGGCCTGGCCACCTTCGTGCCGGACGGCGGGATCACCGCGATCTCCACGGCCGACGTGGACGGCATCGAACTGGCGGGCCTGCTGATCGACGCGGGCACCACCAACTCCGCGACGCTGGTGCAGATCGGCCCGTCCGGTTCGACCGCCTCGCACGCGTCCGACCCGACCCAGTTGTCCGATGTCTTCGTCCGCATCGGCGGCGCCACGGTCGGCAAGGCCACCAACTCCGTCGTCATCAACAGCGCCAACACGATCATCGACCACACCTGGATCTGGCGCGCGGACCACGGCAACAGCGGCACGGTCGGCTGGACGACCAACACGGCGGACACCGGACTGATCGTCAACGCCGCCAACGTGACGGCGTACGGCCTGTTCGTCGAGCACTTCCAGAAGACCCAGGTCGTCTGGAACGGCAACGGCGGCAGAACGTACTTCTTCCAGAACGAGATGCCCTACGACCCGCCGAACCAGGCTTCCTGGATGAACGGCACCGGGAAGGGCTATCCCGCCTACAAGGTCGCCGCCAACGTAACCAGCCATGAAGCGTGGGGACTTGGCAGCTACTGCTACTTCAGCTCCAATTCCAGCGTGGTCGCCGATCGCGCCTTCGAGGTGCCGAGCGTGTCCGGGGTCAAGTTCCACGACATGGTGACCGTCTCGCTGGGCGGGGTCGGCACGATCAGCCACATCATCAACAGCACCGGCGGACCGTCCAACTCCAGTACCAACGTCGCGTACTTGACCAACTACCCGTAGACCGCACGGAAAGGATCGATCAGAAGATGAACACTGTCAGATCCGGTTCCACCCGCGCGCTTCTGCGGGTCCTGCTCCTGCTGGCGACTCTGCTGGGCCTCGCGGCCGTACCGCCCGCCGCCCAGGCGAGCACGGCGGCGACCCCGTTCAAGATTCTCGCGCTCTACAGCGGCACGTACGACGCGGCCCACATCGACTTCGACAAGGAGGCCAACGTCTGGTTCCCGCAGCAGGCGGCGGCGAACGGCTACACGTACACGGCCAGCACCAACTGGGACCTGCTCGCCAACGGCGGCGTCAACGCGTACCAAGTCGTCCTGTTCCTCGACGACTTGCCGCAGACGTCCGCCCAACGCACCGGTTTCGAGGCGTACATGAGGGGTGGCGGCGGCTTCATGGGCTTCCATGTCTCCGCCTTCACGACGGACGCGGCGAGCTGGTCCTGGTACCACAACACGTTCCTCGGCTCGGGGAACTTCGTGTCCAACACCTGGGGTCCGACCGCGGTGACCCTGAAGGTGGAGGACCACTCGATCCCGCCCACCGCCGCCCTGCCGGCCACGTTCACCTCGTCGGTCAGCGAGTGGTACAGCTGGTCCAACGATCTGCGGCAGAACCCGGACATCAAGATCCTGGCGTCGATCGACCCGAGCAGTTTCCCGGTCGGCACGGATCCCAACCAGTCCTGGTACAGCGGGTATTACCCGATCCTGTGGACCAACACGAAGTACAAGATGCTGTACGCGAACTTCGGCCACAACGCGATGAACTACACGACCAACACGCGCCTGTCGTCGACGTTCGCCAGTGCCACCCAGAACCAGTTCCTGCTGAACGGGCTCAAGTGGCTCGGCGGGGGCGACACTTCGACGCCGCCGACGGACACCCCGATCTCGGAGACCTCCTGGTACTCGGTGCAGAACGGCGGCAACGGCACGTGCGTCGACGCCCGTTCGGCGGCGACGGCCAACGGGACGGCGATCCAGCAGTACGCCTGCAACGGCACGACGGCCCAGCAGTACCAGTTCCGCTCCACCGACAGCGGGTACATGCAGATCACCGCGCGCGGCAACCCGGCGCAGGCCATCGACGTGGTCGACCGCTCGACGGCGGACAACGCGCCGTTGCAGCTGTGGGCCTACTCCGGCGGCACGAACCAGCAGTGGCAGCCCGTGAAGGAGACGAGCGGGCGCTACCACTTCATCGCCCGGCACAGCGGCAAGTGCCTGACCGCCGCCACGGCGGCGACGAACAGTGTCCAACTCACCCAACGGACCTGCGACGGCTCGACCGCGCAGGCCTTCCAACTCGCCGTGCAGTCCTGAGCCTGTCCGGCGACCAGGGGCGCCTCCGTCGTATCGCGGGTCGATGCGGCGGGGGCGCCCCTTTGTTTCGCCGATAACAGAAGACTGTTGTCAGTGATTCAGATCCCTGTTATCGTCGATTACATGAACACGAGATCGCTGATAATCGAGGCGGCGGCGGAACTGATCGCCCAGTCGCCGAGCGGCGACGTCTCGACGCGCGCGGTGTGCGAGGCGGCGGGGGTCCAACAGCCCGTGCTGTACCGGCTGTTCGGCGACAAGGACGGACTCCTGGCGGCGACGGTCGACCATGTGTGGGACCAGTACCTGGAGACGAAGCGGGCCGCGGAGAAGTCCGATGACCCGCTGCGGGACCTCCGGGCCGGCTGGGACAGCCACACCGCGTTCGCACTGGCGCACCCCAACGCCTACAAGCTGATGTTCGCCCCGGCGCTGCGTTCCGTGCCCGCGGCGGCGGAGGAGGCGATGCGCATCCTCCGCGGGGACCTTGAGCGGCTCGCCGAGCAGGGCCGTCTCCGTGTCGCACCGGAGATCGCGGCACGCATGGTCATGTCGGCCAACACCGGGGTGTCCCTGTCGCTGATCACCCGTCCCACGCTGTATCCGGACTCCGGCCTGTCGAGGCTGGTCCGGGACGCGATCCATCAGGCGATCCTGCTCGATCCCGTGGCGGACACCACGGCCGCGGACACCCGCGCCGCAGCCGCGACCACGCTGCTCTCGTCCCTCGGCGATCTCACCCCCGAACCGTTCACCCCCGCGGAGTCGGCCCTGCTCGGGCAGTGGCTCACCCAGATTCCCCACTCCGCCCAGCTCCCCGGCTCCACGCAGAGCCCCACCACACGGAAGGACCCTCACCATGGCTGACACCGACACCGGTACATCCACCCGCGTCGCCCTGATCACCGGCGGCTCCGGCGGCATCGGCCGCGCGGTCGCGGAACGCCTCGCCCAGGACGGCATAGCGGTCGGCGTGCACTACGCCGGCAACAAGGCGCGGGCCGACGAGACGGTCGCCGCGATCACCGCGGCCGGCGGTCGGGCGATCCCGGTCGGCGGGGATGTGGCCGACGAGCACGAGATGGCGGCCGCCTTCGACGCGGTCGAGGCGGAGTTCGGCGGGCTCGACGTGGTCGTCAACACCGCCGGGATCATGGCCCTTTCACCCATCGCGACCATGAACCTCGACGACCTCGACCGGATGCACCGCACCAACATCCGCGGCACGTTCGTCGTCTCCCAGCAGGCGGCCCGCCGAGTACGCGCGGGCGGCGCGATCATCAACTTCTCCACCACCGTCACCCGCACCAAGTTCCCGACGTACGGCGGCTACGTGGCGAGCAAGGCCGCGGTCGAGGCGATGACCCTGGTACTGGCCCGCGAACTGCGCGGCAAGGACATCACCGTCAACACGGTCGCCCCCGGCCCCACCGCCACGTCCCTCTTCCTCGACGGCAAGGACGAGGCGACGGTCCAGAACCTCGCGATGGCCTCCCCGCTGGAGCGCCTGGGCACCCCGGACGACATCGCCGAGTCGGTCGCGTTCCTGGCGGGCCCGGCACGCTGGATCAACGGCCAGGTGCTGTACGCCAACGGCGGGCTGGCCTGAGCCCTGCCCTGCCCAGCCTGGGACAGCGACTTCGAACGCCACGCGCTGACCGGCCGGCGACGCGCTCAGCCACGTCATTCGCACGCGAAAAACCCGGCGACGTCGGCGATCACCGCCGGGATACTGGTCGCCCATGGATGAGGTCGAAGAGGTCGAAGTCGTCGTCGCCCATTCCGAGCGCGCGACCCTGCGCGTCGGCGACATGTTCTTGAAGGTGGACACCGATCAGGCGCGCATCGACGTCGAGGTCGAGGCGATGTCCCGCGCGCCGGTGCCGACCCCGGAGGTCCTGTGGCGCAAGCCGCACGTGCTGGCGATCGCCGCACTCCCGGGGACGACGCTCGGGCGCCTCGGCGGGCCGTCGACCGGGTCACCGGCAGCGTGGGCCGCGGCGGGCGCCGCCATCCGGAAGCTGCACGACGCGCCGTTGCCGCCCTGGCCGGGCCAGAGCGGCCGGGGTCTCCGGGAGTTGGCGGCGGAACTCGACGGCGAGTGCGAGTTGCTCGTGACGAACGGCCTCCTGCCCGCCGACCTCGTCACCCGCAACCGCCGGATCGCCGAGGCCGCGCTCCGACCATGGACTCCGGCGTTCACCCACGGCGACCTGCAGATCGCGCACGTCTTCGCCGACGGCGACGAGGTCACGGGCATCATCGACTGGTCCGAGGCGGGCCAGGGTGATGCCCTGTACGACCTCGCCACCTTCACGCTCGGACACGAGGCGCACCTCGCCGACGTCGTCGCCGGCTATGGCACCGACGTCGACCTCGACGTGATCCGCGCGTGGTGGTCGCTGCGCAGCCTGCTGGTGGTCCGCTGGCTGAGCGAGCACGGCTTCGACCCGTTCGCGCCGGGCTGCGAGGTCGACGTACTGAGATCCCGGATGTGAGATCCCGGACCGTCGGACGAACGTCAGAGCCAGCGGCGGAACGGCTCCTGGAACACCACCAGGTTCGGACGTTTTCGCCCCACGACCTTCTCCGCGAGGGTCGTCACGGAGAAGCACGCGGCCAGCAGCGGCCAGGCGATGACGACCGTCGAGAGGGCCACCATGATCGGATACTCCGTGATGAGCTGGTCCGCGCTCCAGTACGTCAGCAGGGTGAAAACGGACGCCAGGGACGCGGGCAGCGAGAAAACGCCCAGGACCAGGACGACACCCAGGGACGTCTCCAAAAGAGGCATCGCGAAGCCGAAGAAATGCGGCCATTCCGCGAGGACGGAATCCGAGAAGCTTTTGAAGAATCCCGGAACCCTGCTGTTCGACTTAGCGCTGTTCGCCACCAGCAGGATGTCCGCCGCACCGAAGTGCGCTCGGTATTTCAACGTCCCCTCATGGATCCACAGCACTCCGAGGGTGACTCTGACCGCGCCGGCGAGGGCCGCCGCGATCAGAGTCGGGCGCGAGAGGGGCGTCCTCATGACAGTTTCGCGGCGCCGAATACCGCCTTCGCCTTGTCGCAGTGGATGACCACGGTGCTGTAGGCGGACGTGTCGACGCCGTTGAGCGCGAACGTCTGGGACTTCTGGTCGAACTTGACGGCTCCGAGCTGCTTGCCCGCCGACACAGCCGCTTCGTCCGTGCCGTTCGTGAGGTAGACATGCAGGTCCGGCCCCTCGTCGGACGAGAAGCCCGACAGCATGACACCGGATCCGCCCACCTGCGCGGTACCGGACACCTTCTTGCCGTTGAGCCCCGCGAACATGCCCGTCTTGTCCGCCGCCTTCATCGCGGGCTGTGAGGCCGACATGGAGGCCGCCGCCTTCGAGGTGGAGTCACCGCTGTCGGACCCGCCGCACGCCGTGAGCGTGAAGGAAATCGCAATGAGAGCCACGCCGGCAAACCCGATTTTCCGCATGCCATTCTTCCTCTTCTTGATTCCACTGGAATCGGCGGCAACAGAAACGGGCCGCCGAGCAAGAACAACCTACCTACGGAAAACGGGAAGATCACCGGTTACCGGAGGGACGTAAGAAACGCTTCACATTTATTGCGGGTTTCTGACGTCTTGGAAAAAGCGCGTGTCCCGCTACGCGCCCGGCCCGAAGCCGCGGAACTCGAACCCCGGGGGCAGCGGCTCCGTACCGTCCGGCTGGGTGCGCATGCCGTCCAGCAGCAGTCGCAGGTAGCGCCGCCACAGGTCGGGCTCGCCGGTCTGGTCGGTGACCGCGGACACCATCAGCTGGATCATCGGGAGATCCAGTTGCTCGACATCGGGGCGCAGCGCCCCCTGCTCCTTGGCGCGCGCTATCAGCGGATCGACCAGGGGCTTGATCCGCCGGGCGACGAGGGCGTACCGCTGGGCGGCCTTGCCGGTGCCGAGCATGACCTCGCGCAACCCCCGGTCGTGCGCCTGGAGTTCGCACACCTTCTCCAGGCTGGACGCCAGCCCGTGCCACGGGTCGGGATCGGCGGCGGCCTCCCGCGCGGACGCCTCGACCTGGTCGATCATGTCCACGAAGACCACGTCGACCAGCTCTTCCTTGTTGGCGAAGTGCCGGTAGGCCGTCCCCACGCCGAGCCCCGCGTGCCGGGCGACGTCGTCGAGGGTCGCGGCCAGACCCCGCTCGCGGAAGACCTCGCGGGCGGCGACCATCAGACGACGGCGGTTCAGCTCGGCATCGCGCCGCAGCGGCGGTCTACCGGGTCCAGCGGGCTCCGCCATGCCAGTCGTCACACCTTCCGGACGCCGTCGAATAGTCCGGCTCATCGTACCGGCGCGAGCTGGGCGCCCCTTGATCAGCTTCGATACCGACGCACTGCCCGCGAAACCTAAACGGAGATAGCTTCTCCGTTTGATGCTACGGTGACAGGCAGAACCGGAGATCGCATCTCCGTTTGCCACCTCGTGTCAGCGGGAGAAGAAGACATGGACATGCACGGAGAGAACGCGGCGCCTCGAACGAAGACGCGGGCAGGCTGGTGGAGGGGCGGCGCGGTCGTCACGGTCACCCTCACCGCGGGGCTGGCCCTGGTCGCCTGCTCCTCGGGCGGCACCAGCTCGGCGAGCGGGACATCCAGCCCCACCGCCAAGACGGCCGCCTGCCCTACGGGCACGACCGCCACCGGCGCCGGAACGCCCACTGGCGCACCCACCGCAGTGCCGTCGGGCAACGCGGGCGGCATCGCCGTGGCCAAGACCATCAAGAAGTCGGACACCAGCACCAGCACCGTGATCGACCCCACCGGTGCGCAGATCCGGTGCGCCACGTCCGGGATCACCACCACGCACGACATCACGTACTCGTCGCCGACCACCGACGGCCACAAGAGCGACCTGAAGCTGGACATCCAGGTGCCCGCGTCCACGTCGGGCAAGAAGCCGCTGGTCATCTATCTGACCGGCGGCGGCTTCGTCATGGCGGACCGCACGGCCAACCTGAGTCAGCGCACCTATGTGGCCGACCAGGGCTATGTCGTGGCCAGCGTCCAGTACCGCACCACGAAGGACGGTGCCACGCACAAGGACGCCGTCGCCGATGTGAAGTCCGCTATCCGCTACCTCCGCGCCAACGCCGACAAGTACTCCATCGACGCCGACCAGGTCGCCGTGTGGGGGCAGTCCGCGGGCGGCTACCTGGCCGCGATGACCGGCGCCACCAACGGGGAGAAGTCCTTCGACGTCGGTGACAACCTCACCCAGAGCAGTGAAGTGCAGGGCGTGGTCGACGAGTTCGGCCCGGCCGACCTGTCCGAGCTGGCGGCCGACTACGACACGGCGGCGCAGAAGGCCAACTACGCGGCGGGCAACAGCGCCGCCCAATGGGTCTACGGCCCCGGCACCAAGAAGTCGGTCGCGGACCGTACCAGCGAGGTCGCGGCCGCCGACCCCGGCACGCACATCAGCTCCAGGACGGCGCCCTTCGTCCTGTTCCACGGCAGCGCCGACAACCTGGTCTCCCCCAGCGAGACCCTCACCCTGCACACCGCGCTGCGCGCCAAGGGAATCGACAGCACCCGCTATGTACTGACCGGAGCCGGCCACGGCGACCTGTCCTTCACCGGCGACACCTCGGCCGTCCTGCCCTGGTCCACCCAGGAGACGATGGGGCACATCGTCGACTTCCTGGGACAGCACCTCAAGTAGCCAGGAATCAGCCGGTGTTGCCGACGACACATGGCGATGTCGCGGTCATGGAGCGCACCGAGGTAACCGGCGTAGGCATCGCGGCAAGTCCTGCGTCCATCCGCCCAGTCCGCCGTTGCCGAACACCGCCCCGGAACCTGTCACGGTTCGTCACTCAGTGTGCGGCCGGGCCTCCGTGTCTGACACAGTGGCCCTTCATCCACACATCAGGGGCGTACCGTGTCCAACTCCGTATTTACGCCACCAGGTCAGTCGTCATGGGCCGCCGGACCGCCGCCGAAGAAACAGCGCGACTGGAGGCTCATCGGCACAGTCACCGCAGGCGTTCTCGTCATCGGCGGCCTCGTTTCCGCCTGTAACCCCAACACCACTGGCGGAAACGGAAGTTCGACCGCCACGGCCACCGACGCGAGCGGCAACGCCAAGACCGGGGGCTCCACCAAGACCGTTCCCGAGTTCGTCGGCATGGGTCTCCAGTCCGCTCAGGACGCCGCCCAGAAGCAGGGCTTCTACAGCCTCAAGTCCCACGACGCACTCGGCCGGGACCGCCACCAGATCCTCGACCGGGACTGGAAGGTCTGCTCCCAGAACGTGAAGGCAGGCACGACCACGTCCACGGACACCGAACTCGACTTCGGCGCGGCGAAGCTCGACGAGACCTGCCCGGCGAAGGACCAGTCCGCACCCGCTCAGGCCGGCAGAACGATGCCGGACTTCAAGGGAAAGTCGGTGAACACCGCTCGCGATGCTCTCGACTCCGGTACGTCGATCACGGTCAAGGACGCATCCGGTAAGGGGCGTTACGTCCTGGTGGAGTCGAACTGGCAGGTGTGCTCACAGAAGCCGTCGGCCGGGACGAAGCTGAGCGGGCAGCCGGTGGAGTTCTCGGCGGTGAAGTTCGGGGAGTCCTGCCCGTAGCCTCGACCGACGCTGCGGTCAACTCGGCGGCCGTACACCATAGTTGGCGAAGCCCTGCGAGAGCAGAGCGAAGGCCTCCGCGCCGTACTCACGGACATCGGCGGCGAGCCGGTCGGGCGACTCGTCGGCCAGGGCGCGTTGTCGTACGAGGTCGATGAGCGCGCGGTGGACCCCCATCAGGGCGTTCGCGGCCACGTACGCGGTGACGCCGACGGCGCCCCCTCGCGAGGCGGCGCTCTCCTCGGCGGTGAGCCGTGCGGCCAGTGCGGCTGTCGCGTCGGCGATCGCCTGCTGTTCGCGGGCGCGGAGCGCGGGGCTGTCGGCGACCATGCGGTTGACCGTCCGCAGTCGTACGACGGCCTCGTCGTCCCCGGCCTCGACCTGGGCGAGGAGCCCGGCCGGTGCGAGCAGGAAGTTCCGTACCGCGCCCAGGACCGACTCATCCGGAGACCGGGAGTCGACGGCCGCGACGAGCCGTTCCTCGAAGGCTTCGAGCCGGGAGTAGAGGAGGTCCTCTTTCCGCGGGAAGTAGTTGAAGACGGTGGCCTCCGAGACGTGCGCCTCGCGGGCGATCTCCGCCACCCGTACGGCGTCGAACCCCCGGTCGGCGAACAGCCGCCAGGCGGTGTCCGCGATCAGTGTCCGCGTCTGCTCCTTCTTCAGCTCACGAAGGCCCATCGTCACCTCTTGCCACCTCTTGTACCTCTGTCGGGAACCCGGGGAGACAAAGCATCTAGGGTGACCCTATATTTAGGGTCACCATAAAAACAGTACCAGCGGCTTCCCTGAGGAGGTCCCCATGACAGCGTCGAGCGCCCCCTACCTTCGCCCGCCCTGGGGAGCGCGGGTGATCGGCAACCGGATGGCCAGGCTCTTCGCGCGCTCGGTGCTGAGCACGCTGAGCGTGCGCGGCCGCACCAGCGGACGCTGGCGGAGTGTGCCGGTGGCCGTCCTCGATCACGGCGGGGAGCGCTACCTCATCGCACCCCGCGGCAACACCGAATGGGCCCGCAACCTGCGTGCCGCGAAGAGCGGGCGGCTGCAACGCAAGGGCCGGGTCGAGGAGTTCGAGGCGATCGAGGTACCGGCCGACGAGCGTCCGCCGCTGATCGCCGTCTATCTCGAACAGTTCGGCCGCTTCCCCACCGTGGCCGAGACCTTCCGCCAACTCCCGGACCCCGCCGACCATCCCACGTTCCGCGTCGTCGACTCCCGCGGTCTCCGCTAGCGGCCCACCACGCGCATCGCCATACCGGCCACCGCGCCCAGCCGCCGCTTACGGAGGTCCAGAACCGGCGACGTGATCGAAATGCCCTGGGACGCCAGCAGGTTCATCAGCGCCCAGATGAGGTCGGGGCGTCCCGTCACCGGGATCTCCTCACCGTCCGGGGCGATGACCGTGGCCGCGGTGACGCCCGCGAGGAGGCTGCTGCGGGCCCAGTCGACGTCGTACGAGACGCCGTTCGGGCTGACCACGAGGACGATCTCCTTGGTGCGGTGGAGGACCGTCAGGTAGTCCATCGGCACCGTCAGTCGTCGGGCGGCGTCGAACGGGGGTGCGCCGTCCGCCGGTTGGATGCGCAGGACCGTGTCGAGGACGGGGCCGTGGTCCTGAAAGGTGGTCCTGCCGCGCATCTCCAGGAAGCGGCCACGCGCCAGAACCCCGCCGCGCCGCGACCACCGTCGACCGACCGAGCCGAACGCGGCCCTCTCGCCCGGGAGTTGGTCCGCGAGCCGGCGGGCTTCCTCACCCGGCTCGCTCACCGGCGCCCGCTCCTCGGGGAAGGCGCGGTCCTGGTCGGCAAGGGCCGCGTATCGTGCGGCCGTGTGCGGGTCCAGGCGTCGGAGGTCGATCGTGTCGCCGTTCATGACGACGCCTCCGACCTCTCGTGAGATCCGCATCTGCTGGAGCTGGCGGCCAACTCGCCTTGTCACGTCGGTCGTTCGGCCTTCGAGGTCGATCACCCGGCAGGTTCTCGTGCCCGCGAGCAGGGCGCTGCGCGGCCAGTCGGGAGTGAACGTTCGCCGATCCCCTGGCGCGGCCGGCTCGTCGACAAGGACGACCAGGCGTCCCGCCGTGATCGCCGAGAGGCACAGGGACGGCACCCGCCACTCCCCCGTCACCTCGAACTCCCCGGTTCCGTCGGTCTCTTCGGCGTCGTGCACCCGTAGCCTCAGCCGGACCAGCGGTGTGAACTCGTCGGGGGTGTAGTTGCCGTAGTGGGTGGTGAAGGTCGACTCGCCGTCGGGGTGGTAGCGGGCCAGTGACGCCTCCAATACGTCCGCACGCACCAACTGCGCCTGTGCAGAGCGGTGTTCGGATCGGGGCGCCCACATCACGAAGGTGTCGTCCGAGTACCGGTGGTTCACGTCCTCCACCCCCTTCACGCGGTTCCTGCGCGTGATCCGGGGAAACTCCTGGCGTGTGGTGGTGAACGCCAGGACAGGGATCATGACCGTGCCGACCAGCCCGAAGGCGAGCAGCATCGCCGGCCAGTCCCAGCCGGGGTAGTCACTCCAGGCGGAGTATCCGAGGAGGAGGAAGAACGGGGCCGCCGAACAGCAGACCGCGGTGAACAGCAGATTGCCCACGAAGACGCTCGTATGACTGCGCATTGCCCCTCCTCCGTCCTCGGGACCGTTCCAAGCGTGTCCGTGTCACGGGGTTACGCCGTCGCCCGCGTAGAGGTAGCCGCCGGGCTGCGCGGGGTCGGCCACCAGCAGGACCTGGTCGCCGGCGCGGGGTATCCGCAGCTTGGAGACGATGGTGTGGAGGGTGATCCGGTCGGTGCTCCCGGTTGGCTGCACGACCAGGTCGACTACCGGGTCGTGGTTGACCAGTTGGCCGGTGTCGGCGATCGACACGACGACGGCGGTCGTGGTCGGCGCTCCCGCGGCGAGCAACTGCTGTACTCCGAGGCCCGAGTTGTACGCGCCGACCGACTGCTGGACCCTGGCGAAGTCCTCGTTGCCGAGGAACGCGCGGGTGGTTCGGCCGTAGAAGCCCTTCCCGCTCGCCACCTGGCCCGCGATCTCGGCGGCCCGCTCCTCGCGGCTCTTGCGACGCCCGAAGATTCCCATGACGGCTGCTCCTTCTGGTCGGGGTGGATTCCCGTGGTTCCCGCTGTCCCGGTGGACGCTAGGCGGCTCCGGTCGCCTACCGATCCCAGGTTCGCCCGCCCGATCTCGGACGACGTACGCTCCTGACATGCCGCTTCCCAGCCAGCCGACCGACGCGCGCCGACCGCGCGCCATGGTCATCGACGGCGCGTGGCGTGCCCTCGGGCCGGACCTGGAATCGCTGAGCGGCCCCGGTGGCGCCCCGCTGACCCGGACGGTCAAGCTGATCGTGCTGCCGCTGATCGTCAGACCGGCCCTGCATCCGGACTTCGCGGTGGACTTCCTCGCGCCGGAGCCGGCCGCGCGTCTCGACGCGCTGATACGGGAGTCCGGTGCGCGGCTGGTCGCTACGGCACAGTGGTTCACCCTGCTCAAGCGGACCCGCCGGGCGCTGGGCGTCGTGGCGGGCCATCCCCAGGATCTGTACTTCCAGCGGTGCTTCGAGTTGGCCGCCGAACACGGTGAACCCGCCGCCGGTGCGGGCGCGTTGGCCCGGGCGGTCGTCGAGGAGGTCGCGGACGCGGACGGTGGCCGTACGGTCGACGCGCTGAAACGGTATCTGGCCGATGCCGCCCAACAGGCGCGGCTGGAGGGCGAGTTGGCCGTCGCGTGGGAGGGGCGTCTGTCGGTTCCGGCCGCTGATACGGCCGCCGCGGTCGCGCTGGCCGGTGAGGTTCTGGAGGCTTGCGGTGGGGCGGAGGGGCCGCGGAACTCACCGTCGTACATGTCCATGGTCGAGGCGGGACACGGAGAGCTGCTCGGCCGAGCCCTGTGGGTGCACGCGTGCGGGGTCTGGGGGCGGGGCGATCTGCCCGCCCATCTCGGGCTGACGAAGCGACAGTTGCCGCCGCGCCCGGAGGTCGGCCGGGGTGCCTCGACGGCCACACTGCCCGCACCGCTGGACCGCACGCTCTTCGAGCGGCTCTTCGTCGTGCTCCAGTCCTCGGCTCGGCGCGAGGAACTGCCCACGGTGCCGGAACTAGTCGGGCGGGAGGTCGGCCGCAGTTGCGCTCCGCTCGGTCTGTACGACGAGAGCCTGCGCGTCGCCGTCCTGCTCGGCGGTCAACTCGCTGTCGGGCTGGACCCGTTGGGCATCGGGGAGCCCGCGCCGGGGCACACCGCGGCACACCGGGCCGTCAACAGCCGTTGGCGCAGGGAGGCTTCGGTCCTCCGTGCCCGCCGGATGACCGTCTCGCCCCGCCCTGACCCGGACGGCGGGGTGCTGGACGCCCTCGCCCAGGATCTCCGTACGCCCTGGACCGCCTACATGCGGCGGCTCTGGGTGCGGCTGCACGGACGGGACGTACGGGACGCGCCGCTCGTGGATGCCGCGTCGGCCTGGGCGGTGCTCGACGGTGTCGCCCGCTCGGTGATGATGGACCACCGGGCCCGGGTCCGGTCGGCGCTGCGGACCTTGTCGGCATCGGCGGCACCAACTGCCGTACCCGAAGCCGCAGTCGTGGCCGAAGCGGCCGAGTCGAGGAGCGCGTGATGACGCGGGCTTCCGTGGAAGTCCAGGTCGCGCGAGGCGACGACGGCACAGTCCGAGTCGCCGGTCCTGGTGTCGGTCCCGACTTCACCCGTGCGGTTCTCGACGTCGCGGGCGCCGTTCTGACCTGGCCCGTCCTCGAGGACCCGGTGCCGCCGTCGGCGGAGATACATGACGTGGCGCGGGCGCAGCAGTGGCTGTGGGCGGTCTACGGCGAGGGCGTCGCCGTTGCCGTCCAGGCTTGTGCGACTGGCGAGTTGAGCGATGTACGGGTGCCCGCGGACATGACCCCGCTCGCGGGCGGCGCCGCCCGGCTCGGCTTCGGGCACTGGGCGGCGCGGTGGTGGCCGGCGTCGTACCTGGACGGGATTCCCGCGCTCCAACCGGACGTGCTCGGGCTGGAGTTGGTCGCACTCACGCACGAGTGCCAGCAGCTGTTCGACGACGAGCGGGATCAACCCGACGACTGCGTGGGCGAGTTGATCGGGGATCACCAAGTCGCCCTCGATCCGCTGCTCCAGTGGTGGCACGCCACACCGCCGTCGACGGACACGGCACGCCGTCTGGAGCGGGTGCTGCGGGCGGTCGACGACGCGGCGGACAGCACCGAGTCGGACGGGGAGGCGTTGCGCCGCCTTCGGTGGTCCCTGGCCCAGCCGCGTCCGGACAGCGCTCCGGTCGCCGTCGATCCCGTCGCGCTGTTCGTACGACACGACGACTACGCCCTCGCCGCGGGCGAGCCGCTCGTCGCGGGCGGCCGGGTGATCGCGCGGGGCGCGGGGACCAACGACTGGCGCCGGTATCCGCCCGGCTTCGTCGACGCCGCCGAGACCGCCGTGTCCTGGACCGCCCGCGCACTCGGCGCCCGACGGCAGATCGAGGTCGAGGTCGTCGCGCACATCGCGGCGCCCACCACCAGCGGGCCGCTGCTGGTCGCGGAAGTCGGGGTCGACGGCGTCCGCGCGAGTCGCGTGCCTCTCGCCCGGCGGGACGACGTGTGGAGTGGCCGGGCGGACCTGGATCTGTCGGCCGGGGAGACGCGGCCGCGTATCGAGATCGGTGTGCTGCTGCCCGGGTTCGACCCTGGTCCGGGGTCCGAGGGTGGCGCCGACCGCGACGCGATCCGCGCGTTGGCCCGACGACGGCTCGCGACGGCGGCACAGCCGTTCGCGTCCAACACATCGGCGTACGACGGGTCTTCGGGACCGTTCCTCGCCGAGATCGCCGCCGCTACGACCGATGAGGACTACTGACGGATGCCGGATGAGGGACGGATGCCGGATGAGAGCGGTGTGGTGACACCGCTGTACGGAGAGCCCTTCGACAGCGGTCTCGCCCTGGCCGAGGAACATCAACTGGCCGCCGATCTCGCCTCCTCGGTCTCCGTCCACGAGGAGTTGCTCACCCTGGCCGAGTCCCTCGACGACTCGCCCGACGTGCGGTTCCTGCGGGCGCATCTGCTGCAGAACATCGCGAGTGTCCAGCTCAGCGCCACGGACCTGGCCGGGGCGGAGGACACCAACAAGCGGTCCCGGGCGCTGCTCGACGACATCGCGTCGGCGCCGATGGGTCCGCGCGGCCGTCAGCTCTGGCTGGAGATGCTGCTGCGGACGCTGATCTCCGGAGCCGACCTCCTGCGCAGGACCGGGCGGCTGGACGAGGCGCTGGCCTGTCTCGACGAGGCGGCGGTCAGGCTGCCCGAGTTCGACGACCCCGACGGACTGCGCGCCTCCGAACTCGGCCTGAACCGCGTGCACTTGCTGATGGACCGAGGTGAGTGGGGAGCCGCCGAGGACCAGGCGACGGCACTGCTGTCGACCACGCCCACGACCGCGGTGGAGACGATCCCGCGGCTCCTGGTCGCCCTCGGACTGATCTGCTCCTCGACCGGGCGGTTCGACCCGGCCGAGGACTACTTCGCCCGCGCGGAAGAGCGTTTCCGGGCGCTCGGGGACACCGGCGGGCAGCACACCCTGCTCGCGCACCGGGCGTACGCGGCGATGCACCGGGGTGAACTCGGCCTCGCGGAGCGGCTGTTCGCGGAGGCGTCCGCGTTCTTCGAGCGGCAGCGGTGGTTCGGCGACCTGGCGGTCTGCGAGCAGGCCCGTGCCTTTCTCGCCGGTCGGCGTGGCGACGCCATCGGCGCGGAGGAGCTGCTGGCGGCGAGCCTGGCCCGGTTCGAACGGCTCGGTGCCTCGCTCGCCGCCGCCGACTCCATGCTGCTGGGTGCCCAACACGCCTACGACCAGGGCGACATCGACGAGATGAAGCGGCTGGCCCAGGCGGCGCGGGACGTGTACCAGGAGCGCGAGGTGTACGAGCGGTGCGCGCAGGTCGATCTCATGCTCGCCCGCACTCTTGAGGACAACCTCAACCGGACCGATCACGGCGATCACGAGCGGGAGTCGATCGACACGGCGCTCTCCTTCGCCCTGCCCGCCGCACTGGCTCTGGAAGCGGCACGCTACGACTTCGCGACCGCCCACGCGCGCAGTCAGTGGCTCCAACTCGCCGACGAGGCGATGCAGTTGGTGTTACGTCTCGCGATCCGCCGACAGGACCAGGGTCTGCTCTTCGAACTGGCCGAACACCGTTGCGCGGGCGCCTCGTTGGCCCTGGACCGCACACCGCCCACCGCCGAGCCGGTCGAAGACCCCGCGTCGGTCTTCCCGAGCGCGGCCATGAAGTCGTACGCGCACCCCGAGCACGCCGAGGGCACGATAACGCTCGGCGGTGTCGCGGCGGAGGCCGCGGCCTCGGTCGGCCTGCGGGTCGCGCCGCCGCCGAAGGTGCGGATGTCGGCGCAGTCGGGGCCGGGCCGCGTCGCGCTGCAGGAGTACATCGCGGCGGCCGAGTTCCGCTATCACCGGCGGATCGCGCACGAGGAAGCGGTGCCGTTCTGGATCACCGACGACCTGACGAGCCGCCCGGTCGTCCAGGTCCGACTGGCCGACGCCGGAGACCTGTTCATGACCTGGACGTGGGCGGGCGGCGCCCGGGGGTTCGGTACCGGACACGGGCCCGGCGCCGAAGTCGACCAGGCAGTACGGGAGTTGGTTGACGCACTGCCGGGAGCGGGCGACGGTGCGGAGGGCATGCGGCGAGCGTTCGACGAAGGCGCGCTGGCCGAGCCCGGACGCGAGCGCCGACTCGCGCGAACCCTTGCCGAGGCCCTGTGGCCGGAGCAACTGACCGCGCAGATACGCCAGGTGGCGGAACAGGCGGGCCGTCCCCTCGTACGGATCCAGCCCTCACCCCGGGTCGCCCAAGTCCCTTGGGAACTGCTCGCCGTCGAGGACGGGACCGACGTACGGCTCATCGACCTGGCGGACGTCGTGACCACCGCACCGGCATCACTGCGACCACGCAAGCCGGCGCCCGCGACAGCACAGGCCACCGACACCGGCCCGGTCGTTCTCGTCCTCGACCCCCGTGTCCCCGGCTTCCGCGCCGATTCCCCGCTCGGCTCGGTCCTGGGACCACCCGGCTCCGACCCGCAGCTGTCGTCCCTGGTCCGGCGCCGCCTCGACGCGGGACCCGTCGTACCGTCCGTCGCCGACCCCGCGGAGGCCTTCCGCCGCACGGACCTGGACCGGGACTGGCTGAGCGAGGTGCTCCGCAAGGGCGCCCGCAGGCTGCTGTACGTCGGGCATGTGAGCGGTGCGCCGGTCGAGGGCGGGCAGAGCGAGGACGGCACCCTGCACCTGTGCTGCGACGCGGGGACCGCCGGCCTGGCCGTGCCGCTCCGCGCCCACCGCCCGCTCTCCGCCAAGGACTTGCTCCTGGGCTCGCTCCCCCTCCGCGCGGACGGCGAACCGGGCGCGCGGATCTGGCCCGCGCCGCCCCGGGTCGCCCTCATCGGCTGCGAGAGCGGCGGCGATCTGCGGTTCGCCGAGTCCTTCGGCCTGGCGGCGGCGATGCTGTACAACGGCGCCGAACTGGTCACCGCCACCCGCTGGGTGCTGCCGACCAGTCTCGCCTTCCACCGACTGGCCCAACTGCCCGAGTCCGTACGCCCGTTGACGCAGGCGATCGTCGCCGTCGACACGGCTCACGAGGACGAGGACCCCGTGCGCAGCCTCGGCGGCTGGCAGCGCGAGCAGCTCGACCGCTGGCGCGCGGACGGCCGTATCGAGCACTCACCGCTGCTGTGGGCGGCGCTGACCTGCATCGTCGTATGACCCAAAACGGCCTACGCCCGGTCAGAGCCGCACGATGATCAGGGCCGTGTCGTCGGTGGCGCCGCCGTGCGGAAGCAGTTCGAGGAGTACGGCGTCGGCGAGGGCTTCGGGGTCGATGTCCCGGTGGCGGACCAGGGAGTCGGCGAGGCGGGCCAGGCCCTTGTCGATGTCCTCGTGGCGGCGTTCGATCAGGCCGTCGGTGTAGAGGACCAGGCTGGAGCCGCGGGAGAAGGCGGTGCTGGCCTGCGGTCGGGGTATCGGGTCGGGGCGGGCGTCGAGCGGCGGGTCGGTGGCCCGGTCCAGGAACTCCACGCGGCCGTCGGGATGGACCAGGGCGGGCGGTGGGTGCCCGGCGCTGCTGTAGGTGATGGTGTGCCGGTCGAAGTCGACGAAGGTCGTGACCACGGTGGCGGACTCGGCGCCGTCGACCACGTTGGCGTAGCGGCCCAGGACGTCGAGGGCCTCGGCGGGGCCGTCCGCGACGCGGGAGGTGGCGCTCAGGGCACTGCGCAGCTGCCCCATGACACCGGCGGCGGCCAGGCCGTGGCCGACGATGTCCCCGACGGAGACGCCGATACGGTTGCCGCCGACCAGGTCGACCACGTCGTACCAGTCGCCGCAGACGTTCAGGGAGCCGACCGCGGGCCGGTAGCGCACCGCGATCTGGCGGCGCGCGCCCTGGCGGCGGGTGGGCAGCATCGCCTCCTGCAGCGCCAGGGCGACCTCGCGTTCGCGGGCGTGGGCGCTGCGCAGGCGTTCGTTGACCTCCTGGAGTTCGCGGGCGCGGGTGTACAGCTCGGCCTCCAGGACGCGGGTGCGGCTGCCGCCGGAGCTGCCGCGGGCCCGGATCAGCTCGGTGACCTCCTCGACCCGGTGGACGAGGAGGACGACCTTGCCGTCCGGGTCGAGCACGGGGGCGTTGACCGGGCTCCAGTAGCGCTGCTCCCACTTTCCGGGACACGTCGTCGACTCGACGTCGTAGCGCTGGAGGGCCATGGCGTCGCGTTCGCCGGTGGCTGTGACGCGGCGCAGCGAGGTCTCCAGGTTGCGCATGCCGGTGGCGGCCGGGTCGTTCGGGTTGTCGGGGAAGACGTCGAAGAGGAAGCGGCCGACGACCTGCTCGCGGGTGCGGCCGGACATGCGCAGGAATTCTTCATTGGCGTCCGCGTACACCAGGTCGGGGGTCAGCAGGGCCACCATGCCGGGCAGCCCCTTGAACACCGCCGCGTAGTCGATCTCCGCGTCCGTCATGGCCCTGCCACCAATCGCCGCTATCACACCATTTTCCCACGATATAAGCAGACCGGATGCACCTCAGAGGGCACTTTGCGGTCACCCGGTCACTCAGTGCCACACGGTGGATAGGGTGCCCCGGTGACAACGCCCTCCTCCCCCACCCGGCTGATCGTGCTGCGCGGCAACAGCGCCTCCGGCAAGAGCTCGGTGGCCACCGGTCTGCGCGAGCGGTACGGCCGCGGTATCTCCCTGGTCCGCCAGGACGTCCTGCGGCGCGAGGTGCTGCGCGAGCGCGACATCCCCGGCGGCGCGAACATCGGCCTGATCGACCTGACCGTCCGGCACGCTCTGGCACACGGCTTCCACGCGGTGCTGGAAGGCATCCTCTACTTCCCTCACTACGGCGAGATGCTGTCCGGCCTGCTCGCCGACTTCCCCGACCGCACGCACTGCTACTACCTAGACGTACCGTTCGAGGAGACCCTGGCCCGGCACGCCACGAAGCCCATCGCCGACGAGGTCACCGAGCACCAACTCCGGGAGTGGTACCAGCCGTTGGATCTGCTGCCGGGCGGCGTCGAGACGGTGATCCCGGCGACGAGCTCGCTGGAGGAGACGGTCGACCGGGTGCTGCGCGAGTCCGGCCTGTCGGTCGGGGACCCGTTGAACGGCCGCCGTACGCTGGCCCCGTGATCGAGAGCGAGACTCCGGGTACGGCGGCGGCCCGGCTCACCGGGGTCGCGGTGACCGGTGCGCGTCCACTGTCCGGGACGGTCACCGAAGTCGCGCTCGACGGTGGGCAGTTGGTGATCGTCAAGGGCGATACGGCTCCCGGCGCGGTACGGGCCGAGGCGGCGGGGCTGCGCTGGCTGGCGGACGCCGGTACGGTCCGCGTGCCCGCCGTGCGCGGAGTGGACGAGCACTGGCTGGTCACCGACCACGTCCGCGCCGGCCCGCCGAGTGCGCGAGCCGCCGTCCGGTTCGGCCGTGACCTGGCCGCCCTGCACGACTCCGGCGCACCCGCGTTCGGCGCGCCACCGCCCGGCGGTCCCGCGGACGCGTACATCGGGCTCGCCCCGATGCGCAACGTCCCGGCCACTGACTGGCCCGACTGGTATGCCGGGCAACGGGTGTTGCCCTACTTGCGCCGCGCGGTCGACGCGGGCACCCTGCGGCACACCGAGGCGACGGTCGTGGAGCGGGTCTGCGAGCAGCTGCCCCGACTCGCCGGTCCCGCCGAGCCGCCCGCACGACTCCACGGCGACCTCTGGAACGGGAACGTGCTGTGGGGCGCCGACGAACACGTCCGGCTGATCGACCCGGCCGCACACGGCGGCCACCGGGAGACCGACCTGGCGATGCTGCACCTCTTCGGCTGCCCGCACCTGTCCGAGGTGCTGGACGGCTACCAGGAAACAGCGCCGCTCGCCCCCGGCCGGCCCGACCGCATCGGCCTGCACCAGCTGTTCCCGCTGCTCGTCCACGTGGTCCTGTTCGGCCGCGGCTATGCCGAGCGGACGCTGTCGGCGGCGCGGGCGGCCCTGACGGGATGACAGCGGCCGGGGCCGTCCGTCACGGGGTCCAGGTCGGACACTGCTGGTGCACGTCGCACTGTTCGCCGCGGCCGGGCCGAGCGCACCACCTCAGCCGCGCGGGTGGTCTTGGCCGAATGACAACAGGCGAGGCCGCCCGTCACAACGGCCCAGGTCAGACGCCACCGGTACACGTCGTGCCATCCAGCCCCGGCCACGCCGAGCGGACCACCTCAACCACGCGAGCAGCCCCGACCGAATGACACTGGCCAGGGCCGCTCACCACGTGAGGCTGGTCAGACGTGCGGGCGGCGGCCCCGTTCCTGGTGGGGGAACTTCTGGTCCGCGCCCGGGAGCGTGGGCTTCGGCAGTGTCGCCACTTCCTCCTTCGCCTTCTCCAGCTGTTCCGCCGTGTCGTCGGGCAGCCGGGGTGAGCGCGGGCGGGCGTCGCGGAAGCGGAACGCGGAGGTGAAGTCGCCGAAGGTGTCACGGCGCCAGTCGGTGACGTTCGGTTCCTCGACGCCGGTGAACCGCTCCAGGAACTGCAGCGCCGAGGTGTGGTCGAAGGCCTCCGAGGCGACCCAACCGCCCACGGTCCAGGGCGAGATGATGATCGCGGGGACGCGGAAGCCGCCGCCGATCGGCAGGCCCTGGATGAACTCGTCCTCCGTGCCCGCGGGCGGGGTCGGCGGGACGACGTGGTCGAACAGGCCGTCGTTCTCGTCGTAGTTGAGGATGAACGCGGTCTTGCGCCACACCTTCGGATTCGACGCTATCGCCTCGATCTTCGACGCGACGTAGTCGGCACCGGCGGCCGGGAGGTAGTCCGGGTGCTCGGACTGGTAGCTCGTGGGGCAGATCCACGACACCGTCGGCAGCCGGTCGTTGCGGGCGTCGTCCTCGAACGTGCCGTGCGGCTGCGGGCGTACACCCCGCTCGTACAGGTCGGAGCCGGGCTGGGCGTTCTTGAACGAGGCGAACTGCTCCAGCATGTTGGTGCCGTAGTCGTCCTCCTCCTGGTACACCTTCCAGCTGACGCCGGCGTTCTGGAGGCGCTCCGCGTACGTCGTCCAACGGTAGGGCGCGGGCGCGACGTTGCTGATGATCGGGCCGCCCTGCGTACCGCCCGGGTCGATCGAACCGGTCATCCACATCAGCCGGTTGGGCCAGGTCGGCCCGAACACCGAACAGAAGTAGTTGTCGCAGATGGTGAAGGTCTCGGCGAGCGCGAACTGGAACGGGATGTCCTCACGCGTGTAATAGCCCATCACGTAGGGGCCGTTGACGCCGTCGGCGGCGCGGTGGGCCGGCAGCCACTGGTCCATCTTGCCGTTGTTCCAGGCCTGGTGCTGGACCGACCAGGCGTGGCTGGTGGACGGGATGGCCTGCGCGCTGGAGGTGTGGGTGTCGAGGTGGAACGGGAGGGGGTAGCCCTTCGGGTTCACCGCGTCCGGCTGGTAGAAGACGCTGCGCCCGGTGTCGAGTTTGCGTGCGTGCGGATCGGCGAATCCGCGAACGCCGGACAGGGTGCCGAAGTAGTGGTCGAACGACCGGTTCTCCTGCATCAGCATGACGACGTGTTCGATGTCGCGCAGCGAGCCGTTCTTCGGCGGTTCGGCGGCGACGGCTTTCTGGACGCTCGGCGGGAGGAGGGAGAGTGCCGCGGCGCCGCCCACTGCGCCCGCGGCGGAACCCAGGAGTCTGCGACGTGTCAACTCGGCCATGATTGCCCCTTCTTGAGGACCTTCGAGGGATCTCGTGGACCAGACCTCGGACCACTCTCCGCCCGTCTCGGTAGGGGGTGTCAGGGGCGTGCGATGAATTTGCGGCCAACGTGCGGAAAGGGGTTGGCCAAGCCGTGACCGGCAACATCCGGGCGTTGCCGAGGTGTTGCCAAACCTTGGGGGACGGCTGGCGGACACATGAGCCGGCCCGGCCGGGGACACCGGTGCCGTACGTGTTTCCCGTTCGCGAAGTTCCTAGGCGGGGTTCCTCGGGCGCAGCCGGGCGGCGATCGCGGCCACGTCGTCCTCCGCCTCCTGGACGTGCAGGCGCAGCACGATGTCGTCGAGGAGGCGGGAGACGCCCTGGCCGGGGTGGAGGCGGAGCCGGGCCAGGCGGGCGAGGGAGACGTCGATGTCCTCGCCGCGGCGCTCGACCAGGCCGTCGGTGAACATGACCAGGGTGTCCTCGGGGGTGAGGGCGAGCGTGGTCATCTCGTAGTCGGCGAGGCCCGTGCCGAGGGGTGGGCCGACGGGGACGGGGATCAGTTCGCCGACGCCGTCGCGGTGGAAGACGGCGGGCGGGAGGTGGCCCGCGCCGGCGAAGGCGGCCGTGCCGCGGTCCGGGTCGAGGAGGGCGAGCAGGCAGGTCGCGGGGCGGCGGTTGTGCTCCTCGGACATGGCCGTGTCCATCTGGCGCAGGATGCGGTGGGGTGGCAGATCGGTGGAGGCGACGTAGCGCAGCATCGAGCGGTAGGCGTTCATGTCGACGGCCGCGTCGAGACCGTGGCCCATGACGTCGCCGATGACGAGGAGGGTGCGGCCGTAGTGCAGTCGTACGGCCTCGAACCAGTCGCCGCCGACGAGGGTGCCGGTGCCCGCGGGCAGGTAGCGGGTGGCCATCTCGACGTTGGGGTGGGGGCGGCTGGGTTCGGTGAGCAGGACCTGTTGCAGGTTCAGGGCGGTGGTGCGCAGGCGATGGTGTTCGACGGCGTGGTGCAGATGGGCGGCGGTGAGTCGGGCCGCGTAGTGGACGGCGGCGGCCTCGTCGTCACCGAACGACCGTCCCTCGCGGATGGCGAGGAGTGCGCCGTAGGCCTTGCCCCAGGCGGTCAGCGGCACGGAGAGAGCCGCGAGTACGCCGTGGTCGTTCGTGGTGAAGGACGTGGTGATCGGGTGGCCGGCGTCCAGGGCGCGGACCATGACGTCCTCGCGTGGCGCGGTGCGCAGGCTGTCCAGCAGTTCCTTGCGGCCCTCGGCCGCCATCGGGTGCAGCATGCCGTGCGGCGCCGGGCGCGCCTCGTCCTGTGCGAACAGGTCCACGGCCGCCGCGTCGCACAGCTCGTCGACGAGGAACCGCGCGCACTCCGCCGCCGTCCTGCGCTCGTCGAGCGTCGACCCGATGGCGGACACGGCCCGCTCCGCGAGCGCGAACCGATCCGTCGCGCCCGCCTCCGACCTGCCAACCCCGTCGCCGTCCACCGCGGCCCCTTTCTGCCGCCCCCATCCCAACACCCGCGCGGGCGTTCGGACGGTAGCGACCCGTGGCGCGATGGGATCGGGCCGCGGGCGAAACTCCGTGGCCGGGGCACCCGTAGCGCCGATACCGTCCGATCCGACCCCTTGATCCCCTGCGCAGAGAGCGACTCCGATGACGAACCGGCGACCGACCACCACCCTCTGGCGCCCCACCGGCCCCATTGAGCTGGACCTGGTCAAGGCGCTCGACTGGCGCGGCTGGCCGCCCCGGCTGCCCGAGCAGCCGATCTTCTACCCGGTCCTCAACGAGGACTACGCGATCCGGATCGCGCGGGACTGGAACGTCAAGCACGACGGCGCCGGCTTCGTGACCCGCTTCGAGGTGGAGTCGGCGTTCCTGACCCGGTATCCCGTCCAGCAGGCGGGCGGGAAGACGATCCTGGAGCTGTGGGTGCCGGCCGAGGAGCTGGACGAGTTCAACGCCCACATCGTCGGCGAGATCCGGGTGGTGCACGAGTTCCGGTGAACCAGGAGGGACCCGCCATCCCTCGGCGTCGCGAAAGCGTTTCGTAACCGAGGAATTTCCCGTGCTTGTCCTGGGTGTGAATTCCGTGTCAGTGTCCCCGCCAGCGGGCAGGCGAGCCGCGGTGGGGCATCCGAAAGTCTTTCGGGCCGGTATCCGTTTCTGCCTCTGGCCTGCGCATTTACGGCATGCCGAAAGAAGAGAGGCACACCCATGCGGGGAATCCCGGTCACCGGACGTCTCGGAAGCCCGAGAATTCGACGCGCCGTCGCGGTCACGGTCGCCCTGGCCGCCGCCACGAGCCTGGCCGCGTGCGGGTTCTCGGGACCGTCCACCTCGTCGTCGAAGGGCCTGACGATATGGGCGCTCAACGACCAGACGATCCTCAAGCAGTCGGTGGACGCCTACAACAAGGACCACCCCGACGCGAAGATCACCCTGCGGCTGTTCTCGAACAACGAGTACATGCAGAAGCTGCGCGTGGCCTTCGACGCGAACCAGGCCCCGGACCTCTTCTTCAACTGGGGCGGCGGCGCCCTGAACGACTACGTCAAGGCCGGCAAGGTCGATGTCCTGAACGCCACGGACGTGAACGCGGACCGGTACACCGACAGCGTGATGCAGAGCGCAACCTTCGAGGGCAAGGTCTACGGCGTCCCCGTCAACGGCCTCGCCCCGGTCGTCCTCTACTACAACAAGAAGGTGCTGTCCGACGCGGACGTCCAGCCACCGAAGACGTACGACGGCCTGCTCGCTGCCGTGAAGAAGCTGAAGGGCAAGGGCGTCACGCCGCTGTCGCTCGCGGCCAACTCCAAGTGGCCGACGCTGATGTACCTGGAGTACCTGGTCGACCGGACCGGCGGCTCCCGTGTGTTCGCGAGGATCGCCTCGGGTGACGCCGCCACCTGGAAGGACCAGTCGGTCACCAAGGCCAACCAGAAGCTCCAGGACCTGGCCAAGGCCGGCGCCTTCGGGAACAACGCCTCCTCCGTCACCTACGACCAGGGCGCCTCGACCGCGCTGCTCTACACGGGCAAGGCCGCAATGGAGGTGATGGGCACCTGGGAGTACGCCAACATCGCCAAGGCCGCGCCCGACTTCCTGAAGAAGGGCGACCTCGGCTACACCGCGTTCCCGGCCCTGACCGACGGCGCGGGCAGCGCGGCGAACATCGTCGGCAACCCGTCGAACTTCCTGTCACTGAACAAGTCGTCCAAGAACAAGTCGGACGCGCTGACGTACCTGAAGAACTACGTCCTCAACGGCTCCCAGGTCGACGCCTACCTCGCCTCGGGCAGCGTCCCGCCGGTCAAGGGCCTGGACTCGAAGCTCGCCGCGGTGAAGTCCTCGTCCGACAAGGCGTGGCTGACGTTCGTCTACGACCTGGTGGACAAGGCCCCGAGTTTCCAGCTCTCGTGGGACCAGGCGCTGCCGTCCGACCAGGCCGACCCGCTGCTGACCAACACCGGCAAGTCGTTCCTGCGGCAGATCTCGCCCGCGGAGTTCGGAGTGAACATGAGCAAGGCGGGGTCGTGACCATCACCACCACCCCCGTACGCCGCAGAGGAGGGAGCGGCCTCCTCATGACCGCCCCGGCCCTGCTTCTCTTCGGTCTGTTCGGTTTCGTGCACCTGGTCGGCGTGGCGGCGCTCAGCGTCGCCCGCTGGGACGGGCTGGGTTCCATCGGCTGGGCGGGCGCCGCCAACTGAACGTCCGTCCTCACCGACAGCGCCACCTGGCAGTCGGTATGGCTCACCCTCAAGGTGATGGTGGTCAGCCGGCTGGTACAGACGCCGATCACCCTGGCCCTCGGCCTCACCTGGCAGGCGCTGCTCGACCCGTCCTTCGGCATCGGCTCCGCCCCCGGTCTGCACTGGCTGGCAAAGCCGCTGCTCGGTTCGCCCGAACTCGCCCTGTACACCGTGATCTTCGTGATCGCCTGGCAGTTCCTGCCGTTCCACGCCCTGCTCTACCAAGCGGGGATATGGCAGATCCCGACCGCCCTGTACGAGGCCGCCGCGCTCGACGGCGCCGGACCGGTGACGCGGTCCGGCTTCACCCGGATGGACAGCCGGCAGGAGGGCAGGTGAGCACCACCGTGACCAGGACCCGCACCACCACCGCACGGGAGACCGTCCCCACCCACCGGGCGGTGCCGCCAAGTCCCGTCCGGCGCAACCCCGTTCCCGGGCTCCGCCGCCGCGCCCTCACCGGCGGCGCCACGCTCTTCTGGACGGCGCTCGTGGTCGTCCCCATCTACTGGCTGGTCGTCACCAGCCTCCGCAGCCGGTCCGACTTCACCTCCGACAGCCTGCTCGCGATCGTCCTGCCCTCGGCGGCGTTCGCACTGCCGATCACCGTGATGCTCCTGGTGAGTTTCCTGCGGGACGTGCCCCGTTCGCTGTTCGAGGCGATGATCGTCGACGGCGCCGGCGACTGGCGCATGCTGTGGTCGCTCGCGGTGCCCCTGGCCCGCCCGGCGCTGATGGCGGTCGCCGTCTACGACGGTCTCCAGGTCTGGAACGGCTTCCTCTTCCCCCTCATCCTCACCCAGAGCGGTGGCAAGGCCGTACTGCAAGTCTTCCTGCCGGGCGAGGAGGGCGGCCGTGCGGTGGCCCAACTCCTGGCCGGTGAGGCCAACTTCAGCGGCAAGCTCCCGGTACAGATCCCGATCGCTCCGGGCGGCCAGCCCTACACCTACCTCCACGCACCGCTCGCCGACCGGCAGAGTTGGCTGTCCGACCTCGACCCGGCACCGGCGTTCCCTTTCGGGCACGGCCTGTCGTACACCACCTTCGAGATCGACGAGCTTGCCGTGGACCGCGAACTGGTGCCGGTGGACGGCGAGTTCACGGTCGCCGCGCGGGTGCCGGGGAGCGTCGAACGGGAGTAGAAGCAGCGGCACTTACACGAAGCGGCGCCACCGTACCCACCGGGGGCCCCGCTTCTGTCATGTGCCTAGGCGCGGGTCCACTGCTGGGTCGCGTTGCTCAGCCCGGTCCACAGCTCGACCTTCGAGCCGTTGGCCGTACCCCAGTTGGTCACGTCGATGACCAGACCGTTGGAGCGGTTGACGATGGTGCCGTCCACGCGGAAGGCCCACTTCTGGCTGTTCTTTCCGTTGCAGGCCCAGAGGATGAGCGTGGTGCCCGCGGTGGTGCCGTCATCGTTCGCGGCCAAGCAGCCGCCGTTGACGCGGAGTTCGCCGGCCGCGGTCTGCGTGATGGTCTGGTAGGCGTTGCCCGAGCAGTCGTAGATCTGGACCTGGACGCCCGTCGCGCCGTTCGGGACGTCGAGGCAGCGGCTGGAGTTCGTGCCCTTCAGGGTGAAGGTGGAGGCGGTGGGGAGTGGGTCCTGGACCAACTGCCAGTCCTGTGAGCCGTCGGTGGTGGCCGCCGCCACGGTTACGGAGCCGCCCGCGGTCGAACCGGTCATGTAGAGGCTGGTGTTGAGGACCGAGCGGAGCTTGTAGTAGCCGCTGGTCGAGGAGGCGACCTGGGTCCACTGTTTGTCGGTGGCTCCGTCGTCGACCCACTGGGCCAGCTTCTGCCCGGCCGTCGCCGTGCCGGTCCAGATGGCGGCCGAGCGGCCTCCGGCCTTGTTGAGCAGCGTGATGTTGCTGCCCTTGGCGGTGAGGTGCCAGCGCTGGGTGTTGGCCGCGGTGTTCGCCGCCAGCACGAGGTCGGGGGTGTTCCCGGTGAGGTTCGCGTCCTGGGTCTTGCCGGACGCGGTGCTGAGGACTTGGCCGGTGAGCCGGTTGACGAGGCTGTAGTAGGCGCCGTCGGAGCGGCCGAGGTCGACCTCGGCGTACTTCACGGGGCCGACGCTGGTACCGCTCCACGAGGCCTGGAGGACGAGGACGCGTCCGGTGCCGTCGACGTACTGGAGCATGCGGCTGTACCCGGCCGCGATCGACGTCTTGTACTCCTTCCAGGTGCCGGTGGACAGCCCGGACTCGTTCACCCAGACGTCGCCGCTGCCGGAGGCGTTGTAGACGATCCGGCCGTCCGGCATCGGGAGCAGCACCGGGCTGCCGCCGGTGGAGAGGGTGGCGCCGCCTGAGGGCACGGGGAGTGCGGTGATCGCGGCGTCCGTGGCCGAGAAGAACTTCGTCGGGTCGTCGGATATCCGGTAGCGGACGTTGGTGCCGCCGCCCCAATATTCGTACGTCAGAAGCCACTTGCCGTCGGTCGTCGGGGCGATGGTCGTCATACCGGGCCGGCCGCCGCCGATCTCCGTCTTGCCGTTGCCCATGCTCACGGTGGAGCCGGGGACGTCAACGACCGGGGAACTCCAGGCAGTTGTGCTGCCGCCGTCCCAGGTGCGGTGCAGGAGGACCTGGCCGCCGGAGTCCGTCGCCGTGGCGTTGTCCGGGTCGAGGGTCGGGGCACCGGTGGTGGTGTTGTAGCCGGTGTAGTCGTCCTCGTCGGAGTAGTAGGCGATCAACGTGCCGTTGTGGGCGAGGAGATGGGGTTCCCAGACGGGGTCGACCTGCGCGTAGGTGTTGGCCGTGGAGACCCGCCCGACGCTGCCCGCGCTTCCGCCCTGCCAGCCACCGGCGGTGATGATGTTCTGGATGGACCAGGTCGCGCCGTCGTCCGTGCTGGAGTAGAGGGCGAGCGCCACGTCCTTGCGGTCGCCGTCACTGGTGGGCGTCCAGCTGGAGTTGGCGGCCTTCTGCTCCTGGTAGTAGTAGTCGTCGCCGGAGACGATGCTCGCGAGCAGCAGGGTGCCGGCGCTCAGGCTGCCGACGTTCTGCGGGAGGACGTAGAGATACGGGTTGGTCCAATTGCTCGTGTATTTCGCGTACTTGGAGTCGCTGGAGAGATAGGCGGGGGCTTTGACGTCGGACAGTTTCGCCCAGGTCGTGCCGTCGTCGTCGCTCTTGTACACGGGCAGGGTCTGGCCGACCGGAGCGGTCTGGTCGTTCTCGAAGGTGGCCACGATCCGGCCGTCCGCCAGCTGGGCCGACTTCGGGTAGAGCACACACGGACTCTTGCTGCACGCGGCGGTGTTGGTCGCCGTATACAGATTCGCGGGACTCGGCTGATAGGCAGAGGCAGTCGTCGTGGAGGCGATGGCGAATGCCACGCCCATGCCGAAGGCGGTCGCCGCAGCGAAAGCCTTTCGCGCCCAAGATCTGGTCAACGGCGTTCCTTTCACCGGGGGAAGGCGCGCACCACGTTCCAGGGGTGCCGGAATTTCCGGAGGTCCCAGGGGGATGGAATGGGGGTGCGGAGCAGGAAGCCAGTATTCGGATACGACACCGCGATGTCACCGGCACGTGTCGAAAGTGTTTCGCAGGATGGGGAGTTACGCGGTATTGACGTGCCCTACCGGGCGGCGCACGGAGGTCGAGGTCCGCAGGACGAGTTCCGTGGCCAGCTCGATGCGCGGCGACACCGGCGGCCGCCCCTGGGCGAGTTCGAGGAGCACCCGGGTCGCCTCGCGTCCCAACTCCTCGAAGGGCTGGCGTACGGCGCTCAGCGGCGGGCAGGCCATCGCCGCGACGAGTGTGTCGTCGAAGGACATGACCGCGAGGTCGTCCGGCACGGCGAGCCCCTGCTGCCGGGCCGCCTCCAGCACGCCGAGCGCCTGTGCGTCGCTGGCCGCGAAGACGGCCGTCGGCGGGTCGGCGGCGCGCAGGATCTGTCCGGCGGTGGCGAGGGCCTCGGCGTAGTCGAAATCGGTCGAGCGGACGATCGCCGGATCGTAGGCGATCCCGGCCTCCTCCAGCGCGGCCCGGTAACCGTGCACGCGCGCCGCCCCGGCCAGGGAGTGGGAGCGGCCCGCGACCATGCCGATCCGGGTGTGCCCGAGTTCCAGCAGGTGCTGTACGGCGTCGCGGGCGCCGCTCCAGTTCGTGACGCCGATGCTGGGGATGTCCTCGGAGGGCGCGCTGAGCGGGTCGATCAGCACCACCGGGAGCCGCTGTTCGACGATGCGGCGCTGGTCCTCCTCGGACAGCATCGAGATCACGATGACGATCCCGGCCGCGCCGAGCGCCACGCACTGCTCCAGCCACCCGGAGATCGACCGCCGACTGGTCGTCCCGGTGACCACGTCGATGCCGAGCGCGCCGGCCGCGTCCACGATGCCGCGGACCACCTCCAGCGTGTACGGCCCGGACAGGTCCCGGAACACCGCGATGATCTGCCGGGGTGTCGCGGGATCGCGCTCCCAGGGCCGTACGAAGCCGTGCCGGGCGAGGAGTTCCTCGACCCGCTCGCGCGTCCGCGCGCCGACGTCGCGGCGCCGGTGCACCACCTTGGACACCGTGCTGAGCGAGACACCCGCCTCCGTGGCGATGCTCGTCAAGAGGCCGTACTGCGCCTCCAGTTGTCCCTTGCCGCGACCTGTCACCCGATGCCCGTTCCGCTCGCCGAACACCGATGCGCCGGACCGCATCGCGTAGCTGGCCAGTAACTTTGCCGCAAGGTAACGGGGCGCGGGGTGCGGAGGCAAGAGCGGTGCACACCCCTCTCACACGGTTGGACCTGCGGGGAACGCGCGGGGTGACCGGCGTGCGGCGGCGCCGTCCTCATCCAGCGCGAGCCGGGTCGGTCGCGCGATGGACGGTCTCGGCGATCCGCACGAACGACCGGATCAGCGCGGTGGCATCGGCCTCGCGCCAGGCGATGACAAGCGCGCTGGGCGCCATGTCGGTCAACGGCACCACGGTCAGGCCCTCGGGCAGGGCGTGCCCGAGCGGCATGAGCCCCACGGTGCCGTTCCACAGCACGGACTGCAGGCACTCCCGAGCAGTCCGTACGACGGGCCCGTCACGGCGCCGGCCGTCGCCCGCCGCGCCCGTCCAGTAGGCGTGCCACACCGGGTCCGTGCCGTCCGGGAAGCGGAACCAGCGGCGCTCGGCGAGGTCGGCCAGGCGCAGGCCGTCACGCTGGGCCAGGGGGTCGTCCGTACGGAGGACCACGCCGACCCGCTCCGAACGCAGGGTCCGGGTGGTGATGCCGGTGTCGTCGAAGGGTGTCCTGGTCAGCGCCACGTCGACGAGCCCGGCCCGTAGTCCCGCGGTCGGATCGGTCAGGTCCGACTCACGGATGAGGATGCGGGCGCCGGGGTGGTGTTCCCGGTAGGCGGCGGCGAGCCGCATGCCGAACTGTTCCGCGCTGTCGGCGAGGGTGCCCACGGTCAGGGTGACCGGCCCGGCCAGCGCGGTCACCCGGGCCCGCACTCGGTCGGCCTGTGCCAGCAGGGCGCGTGCCTCCTCGTGAAGCAGGACACCGGCCGGGGTGAGCGCCACCCCCGTCGGCGAGCGGAGCAGGAGGGCGCAGCCGAGCTCGGTCTCCAGCTGTTTGATCGCCCGGCTCAGCGGCGGCTGGGTCATCCGCAGCCGCGCGGCGGCCCGGCCGAAGTGGAGTTCCTCGGCGACCGCCACGAAGTAGCGCAGCGTGCGTACCTCCATGACCGGCGATGATACCGAGGCGGTATCGGCCGTACAGGATCGGTCTTGGACACCGTCGAGGGTCCGGCGGTGGAGTGGTGGGCGAACGAGATCGCCGTACTGCTGAGGAGTCACCATGGCCGACCGCGTGTTGCCGGACCCCGTCGTGCACATCGCCGAAGTCCGGGAACTGGACCGCGACTTGGTGGTCGTGCCCGACGGGCGGGTGCCGCTGGTGCCCAACATCGGTGTCATCGGCGGCCGGGACGCGGTGCTCGTCGTGGAGACGGGCCTGGGACCGCGCAACGCCGAGAAGGTACTGGAGTTCGCGACCGAGTACGCCAGGGGACGCAGGCTGTATCTGACGACGACCCACTTCCACCCTGAACACGCCTTCGGGGCGCAGGTGTTCGCGGGCGAGGCGACGTCCCTCGTGAACCGTGCGCAGGCCGAGGACCTGAAGGTGAAGGGCGCGGGCTACCTCGACATGTTCCGCGGGCTCGGCGAGCCGGTCGCCCGGCAGCTCGAAGGGGTCGTACTGCCGGAGCCCGACCTCGTCTACGACGAGGCGTACGACCTCGAACTCGGCGGCCGGGTCGTGCAGTTGAGGGCCACAGGGCGGGCGCACAGCAGGGGCGACCAGGTGGTGCGGGTGCCGGACGCTGGCGTGCTGTTCACGGGGGACCTGGTGGAGGCCGGGCAGTTCGCGATCTTCCCCTGGTTCCCGCCGTACGACACCGATGTGTCCGGCACGCGTTGGCTCGCGGTGATGGAGCGGCTCGCGGGCGAGGGGGCGCGAGTCGTCGTACCCGGTCACGGGGCCGTCGGTGGGCCGGAGTTGCTCGCGGACGTCCGTGACTATCTGCGGCTGCTGCGGGACGAGACGTGGGTCCGCCGCGACTCGGCGATGAGCGAGGAGACGATCGTCGAGGAGGTCCGGGCGCTCATGATCGAGCAGCATCCGGAGTGGGTCGAACGGGACTGGATCGAGAAGGGAGTCGGCTGCCTCTGCGCCGAACACCCGGCGTGAGCAAGCAAGTTACGACGCGCTCGTCACGAAGCCGTCCCTGGCCGTGTCGAAGACGGGACGGTAGGTGTCCCACTTCGCGTCCGGGGCCGAGAGGTAGATGTCGTACTCGCGGCCGCCCTCCCGGCCGAAGCCGAGGTCGATGGCGCGGAACACCCGGGCCCGGCCCTGGAAGGTGAACTCCCAGATCGCGGCGGGCTGTTGCTGGAAGGTGGTCTGCTGCATGCGGAGCCTGCGGTACGTCGGGTAGTTGACCTTGGTGTTGGCCTCGATGTCCGCGAAGTGCGTGCTCGGGTTGGGGCCCGCCAGGTCGACGATCCCGATGGTGAGTCCGGCCAGGCCCGTCTCGTCGGTGTAGGTGACCCCCTCCGCCGTGCGCTTGCCGGCCTTCCAGCCGTCCGGCACGGGGAAGGAGACACCGAGTTGCTGGTCCCTGACGAGCTGATAGCCCTCCGGCAGCGGCGAGGCGGAGGCCGTGGGCCGGCTCGCCGTGTCGTCGGGTGCGGACGTCGACGTCGTGTGCAGCACGAACGCCGTCGCCGCGACAGCCGCGGCCACGGCGACGGCGATCCCTCCGAGGAGGAGCCCCTTACGGCTCCGCCGCCGTCCGCGGCCGGAGTCTCCCGCTGGTTTCGGCTCCGGTCGAGGAACGACCAACTCAGCGGCGGGCGGGGGCAGTTCGGCCGTCGAGTCTCCCCACCACGCGGTCTGAAGGGCCCGCTCCGCCTGTGCCGCCGTCGGCCGCTCGTCGGGCTCCTTGATCAGGAGCGTCTCGATGAGCGGCTCCAGCGGGCCGGCCTGCTTCATGGGTTCCATCGGGTCCGTGGCGATGGCGTACGCGGTCTCCATCGCGGTGACCCGGCGGAACGGCGGGCGTCCCTCGACGGCCTGGTAGAGCGTGGCGCCCAGGGCCCACAGGTCGGAGGCGGTTCCGGGGGTGAGCCCGCGGATCCGCTCCGGCGCCATGTAGTGGATGGAGCCGACCATCTCGCCGGTCTTGGTCAGCGTCGACGTCCCGTCCGTCACGGCGATGCCGAAGTCGGTGAGGACGATCCGGTCGCCGGCGCCGAGCAGGACGTTGCCCGGCTTGACGTCGCGGTGCAGCACACCGGCGGCGTGCGCCGCGCGCAGGGCGGCGACCATGTCCAGGCCGATCCGGGCCGCCTCCTGGTACGGCAGGGTCCGGCCGTCCTTGAGGAGATCGGCGAGCGTGGAGCCGGGGACGTACTCCATGACGATGCAGGGGCGGCCGCCGTCGTCCACGACGTCATGGACGACGATCACGTTCGGGTGCGCGATGCGGGCGGCGCTGCGGGCCTCGCGGCGGGTGCGCTCGAAGAGGGTGGCGAGTTCGTCGGCGGAGAGTTCCGGGCGGGCGTGCAGCCGTTTGATCGCGACCTGGCGGCCGAGCACCTCGTCGTCGGCCCGCCAGACGGTGCCCATGCCGCCCCGGCCGATCTGCTCGGTCAGCGTGTAGCGCCCGGCGATGCGACGCCCTTCGTCCGACACGGTGTCCTCCGCCGGTTCTGTCCACGTTCGATTCGCCTGATCACCATAACCGGCTCTTGCCGCGGGCCCTGTGGGGCGGATCACGGCACCCACCGTCGACGGGAGGGACGCGCGCCTCGGCTGGAGGGTGGAGAAGGCCTAGTACCCCGGTACTAGTCACCCCGGTCGTTTTCACTTCCCCGGTGCTGCGGAGGCGAGGAAAGCCGCTCATAGCGTGAAGCCATGGGTCGCGCAGGCCCTCCACTTTCTATCGAACCTGGTCGGAGTACCCCATGGCCACCTTCCTCTACCGGCTGGGCCGGTTCTCGTTCCGGCGCCGACGGCTCGTTCTGATGCTGTGGATCGCCGTCCTGGCGGTCGTCGGCATCGGTGCCATGAACGCCACGACGAGCACGTCCGACAGCTTCAGCCTCCCCGGCACCCAGTCGCAGAAGGCGATCGACCTGCTGGAGAAGGAGTTCCCGCAGGCATCCGCCTCCGGCGCCACCGCCCGCGTGGTGTTCGAAGCGCCCAAGGGACACACCTTGGCCTCCGGCGCCGACCGGACCGAGGTCCGGTCGCTGATCGCCGACCTCAAGAAGGCGCCCCAGGTCGCGAGCGTCTCCGACCCGTACCAGAGCGGCCTGATCAGCAAGTCCGGCACCATCACCTACGCCCAGGTCACCTACAAGGTGACCCAGCCCGACATCACCGACGCCGCGCGCGACGCGCTGCACTCCGTGGCCGACAAGGGCGAGAAGGCCGGCCTCGCGGTCAGCCTGGGCGGCAACGCCGTACAGGAGAAGGCGGGCAGCAGCAGCACCGAGCTGATCGGTCTGCTGATCGCGGCCGTGGCGCTCGTCATCACGTTCGGGTCGATGCTCGCGGCCGGGCTGCCGCTGCTGACGGCGATCTTCGGGGTCGGGACGGCGGTCGCCGCCATCACGGTCGCGAGCGCGTTCTTCGACCTCAGCTCGAGCGCCTCGACGCTGGCGCTGATGCTGGGCCTGGCGGTGGCCATCGACTACGCCCTGTTCATCGTCTCCCGGTACCGCAACGAGATCCGCGACGGCCACGAACCGGAGGAGGCCGCGGGCCGCGCCCTGGGCACCGCCGGTTCCGCGGTGGTCTTCGCCGGTCTCACCGTCGTCATCGCCCTCGCCGGTCTGAGCATCATCGGCATCAGCATGCTCACCACGATGGGCCTGGGCGCCGCCTTCGCGGTCGTCGTCGCCGTACTGATCGCGCTGACCCTGCTGCCCGCGGTGCTGGGCTTCGCCGGGATGCGGATCATGGGCAGCCGGTTCACCAGCCGCCGGATGCGCGCCCTCCAAGAGGGCGGCAAGGGCGAGGCGGCGGGCGTGCGCTGGGCCCGGTTCGTGACCCGCAACCCGCTGAAGATGCTGGTCGTCTCCGTCGTCGGGCTCGGCATCCTCGCCATCCCCGCCCTGTCGATGCGCCTGGCCCTGCCCGACGACAGCACGTCCGCGCCGGGCACCAGCGAGCGCATCGCCTACGACACGATCTCCAAGGGCTTCGGCGACGGCTACAACGGCCCGCTGACCGTGGTCGTCGACGGCCAGAACAGCAGCGACGCCAAGACCGCCGCGCAGGACGCGGTCGCCCAGCTCGGCAAGCTGTCCGACGTCGCCGCCGTGCGCCCCGCGGTGTTCAACCAGAGCGGCGACGTCGCGCTGATCTCCGTCGTACCGAAGAGCTCGCCCAGCAGCGCGGCCACCGTCGACCTGGTCTCCGAGATCCGCGACCGGGGCCCCGCCCTCAAGGACGACACCGGCGCCGAACTGCTGGTCACCGGCACCACCGCGCTGAACATCGACGCGTCCAACAAGCTCAGCGGCGCTCTGATCCCCTACCTGGGTGTGGTCGTCGGCCTGGCCCTGGTCCTGCTGCTCCTCGTCTTCCGCTCGATCCTGGTCCCGCTCAAGGCGGCCCTCGGCTTCCTGCTCAGCGTGCTCGCCACGCTCGGTGTGGTCGTCGCGGTGTTCCAGTGGGGCTGGCTGGCGGACCTGTTCGGCGTCAACCAGACCTCGCCGATCGTGAGCGTCCTGCCGATCTTCATGATCGGCGTGGTGTTCGGACTCGCCATGGACTACGAGGTGTTCCTGGTGACCCGGATGCGGGAGGCGTACGTCCACGGGGCCGAGCCCACGGAGGCCGTGATCGCGGGCTTCCGGCACAGCGCCCGGGTGGTCACGGCCGCCGCGGTCATCATGATCTCCGTGTTCGCCGGCTTCCTGCTCGACGATGTCGCGCTGATCAAGTCGATCGGCCTGGGCCTCGCCGCCGCCGTCCTCTTCGACGCGTTCGTCGTCCGGATGACAATCGTGCCCGCGGTCATGACCCTGCTCGGCCGCCGCGCCTGGGCGCTGCCCGGCTGGCTGGACCGGAAGCTGCCCAACGTGGACGTCGAGGGCGAACGGCTGCGCCACCTGCTGGCCGAGACCCCGGACGACGGCTCCACCGGCCCGGACAGGGCGCCCGTGTCGCCCGTCAGCACCGGCAAGAGCTGAGGCGGCGGCCGTACGATCCACACCAGGACGCCTGTTACGGACGTACGGCCGCCGCCCCTGTCGACCACACCGTCCCCGCCCGCCGGTCCCCTTCCCCCCGGGACCGGCGGGCGGCCCGCCTGCACCATGGAGGGTGTATCCCGTGACCGCACCGCCGACGCCGGACCGGTTCGTCAAGCCCGAGAACCTGATCGGACAAACCCGGCTGGGCGACTCCGAGTACCGGTCGGTCGTCCGGCTGCTGACCTGGCTGGGGCGGGTGCGGGCGGCCGACGTGGCGCATCCGCGGGTCAGGCGGTGGGGGGTTCCCGCCTTTTACGCCCTCGGCGGCGTTCCGGCGCTGGTACTCGCGGCCCGCGACTCCGGCCTCCACTTCGTGCTGGTGCTGGCGATCACAGCGGGGTACACCGTGCCGTTGCTGTGGCGGAGGCAGCGGCCCGTGCTGGTCTTCGCCTTCCTGGTCGCTCTCTCCGAGGCGGCCTTGTTCCTGGGGGTGGACTCGGGTTCGAGCGCGACCCAGCTGGTGGCGCTGCTCAATCTGGGGCGCTTCGGTGCTCCCGGCCAGCTGGCCGTCGGAGTGGTGTACAACCTCCTGCAGACTTTCGTGTCGATCGTCTTCTTCAACGGCCTCAAGGGGTCGAGCCAAGCTGGTACCCCGGTGCTGGCGTTCCTGGCCGTGGTCGCCATCCTGTCGATGGCCGCGCTGGGTCTGGCCGGAAAACTGGTGAACGCCTACATCGAGGCCCTCCAGGAACACGCCGTACGGCTGGAGTTGGAGCGCGACCAGCGCGCCCAGTTGGCCGCGGCGACCGAACGCGCCCGCGTGGCCCGGGAGATGCACGACATCCTCGGCCACACCCTCGCCGTGATCGTTGGCCTCGCGGGCGGCGCCGCCGGGCTCGCCGAGACCAAGCCGAAGCGGGGCGCGGAGACGCTGCGGATCATCGCCGAGAGCGGGCGCGGTGCCCTGGCCGAACTGCGCAGGCTGCTCGCCGTCATCCACGACGACGAGCCCGGCGACACCCCGCTCTCACCCCAGCCCGGACTGGCCGACCTGAACGCCCTGATGGAACGGGTGAGGGCCGCGGGCCCCGCCGCCACCCTGCGCCTCAAGGGCGAACTCACCGGTCTCCCCCAGGGACTTCAGCTCGCCGTCTACCGCATCGTGCAGGAGGCCCTCACCAACACGCTCAAGCACGCGGCACCGAACACGACCGTCGAGGTCACGGTCACGGCCGATCCGGAGGCCGTGCACGTCACGGTCGAGGACACCGGCCCGCACCGCTCGCCCGGCGCCGCCGACCAGGGCAAGGGCCTGGTCGGCATGCGCGAACGGGCCGCGCTCTACGGCGGTCAGGTCACCGCGGGCCCCAACTCCCGTGGCGGTTGGACCGTCCGCGCCCTCCTGGTCCCCACCCCAACCGCCCCCGACCTCACGGAGAAGCACCCGGCATGACGACCGTCCTCATCGTCGACGACCAGGCCCTGCAACGGCTCGGCTTCAGCATGCTCATCGAGCAGTACCCCGACCTGAGCACCGTCGGGGAGGCCACGCACGGCGTCGAGGCGGTCCGGCTGGTGGCCGAACTGCGCCCCGACGTCGTCCTGATGGACGTCCGCATGCCCGGCATGGACGGCATCGAGGCCACCCGCCGGATCGTGCAGTCGGGCGGCCGCTCCCGCGTCCTGGTGCTGACCACCTTCGACCTCGACGAGTACGCGTACGCCGCGTTGCGCGCCGGTGCCAGCGGCTTCCTCCTCAAGGACGCGCTGCCCGAGGAACTCGTCGCGGGCATCCGCGCGGTGGCCGCCGGGGACGCCGTCATCTCCCCCGGTCTGACCCGCAAGCTCATCGACGCCTTCGCCGACCGGATGCCCGGCCGCACCCCCGAACAGGACCGCCGCCTCGACGCCCTCACCGACCGTGAACGCGAAGTCCTCACCGTCATGGCGGCCGGCTGGAGCAACACCGAGATCGCCGAACGCCTGTGCCTCGCCGAGTCCACCGTCAAGTCCCACGTCAGCCGCATCCTCGCCAAGGTCGGCGCCCGGGACCGCGTCCAGGCGGTCATCTTCGCGTACGACGCGGGGCTGGTACGGCCGGCTTGAGGTCTCCCCTCAGGCTGCCGGCAGGGTCACGAACTGCCCGATCAGCGCAGTGAGTCGGGCAGGCTTCTCCACGGGCAGTTCGTGCCCGGCGTCGACGATCCGCACGACCGCGTCCGGGTAGGCGTTGGCCATCCGCAGCATCTGGGAGAGCGGCAACTGGATGTCGTGGTAGCCGTGCACGATGAGCGTGGGCGCGCTGATCCGGCCGACGCGGTCCAGCACATCGAAGGCCCGCATCGCGCCGTAGCAGGTCATGACGACCTCACGCGGTGTCGCGGCGGAGGCGTCGACGTACTCGCGGATCTTCTCCTTGGGGTAGCCGGGGGCGAAGGCGCGCTGGATGTTGACGGCGACGAACAGCTTGAACGGCAGCAGCGTGGACACCGCCAGCAGCAGCCCGCGCGCCCAGCTGTACCTCATGCGGCTGATCGAGTCGACCAGCACCATCCGCTCGACCCGCTCGGGATGGTCAAGGACAAGGGTCTGAGCGATCATCCCGCCCATGGAGTGCCCGACCGGCACGAACCGGTCGACCTCGAGATGATCGAGCAACGCGACGACATCCGCGGCGAGTTCGCCGACGGTCCGCGCTCCCGCGCCGGTGCTCTCCCCGTGCCCGCGCAGGTCGAGCCGTATGACCCGCCGCCCAGCCGCGAAGTGCGCGAACTGGTCGTCCCACCTGTGCCGGTTGGCCGTCCACCCGTGAATGAACACGAGCGGCACACCGCCGTCTCCGTCACGGGGGCCCTCGTCGTCGTACACGAGCACTGCGCCGTCGACTTCGAGGTTCGGCATGGGGGACTCCTGGGGGTGCCGGATGGAGTGTGGATGAGCTGCGGGCGGATGCGGTGATCGTCCGCCGACAGCAGCGTCACGGCCGCTGACCGACGCGGTCCCGATCCTGCCCTGAACTCGGACGAGTTGGCCTTGTGCACGGCCATCCGCAACGGGATCGAGATGGAGATCGTCGAGAGCGGGGTGAGTCAGGCGGCACTCGGTCGCGGACTGCGGTCCCCAGGGGGGTACGGGTCCTCACCCCAGCATGAAGCGTCCGCTCACGGCGTCGGACGTGCCCCCAGCACCTTCGACTCCATGCCCTGGGCGGAGAAGAACTGCAAGCTGGCGGCGAGGGTCGGGACATCGTCGATGATCACGCTGGTGCCGGTGAAGTGTGGCTGCGTCCGGGCATCGTAGGTCGCCGCCCGCGCACACCGACGCCCCGGGGAACGTCACCTCGTCGGTGTGCGCGGCGCCGTGCAACTCCCGTTCGGGAGACGGCCGGTCGGCCAGGAGAGGGTGACGAAGCGGTCGGTGTGCTCGATCTCGACCCCCTCACCACGCACACCGGCCGGGCGTGCGGGTCAGCCGCCCTGGCCGGCGCTTCCGACCGGGCCGACCTTCACCGGGGAGCCGGAGCCGTCCGTGACGGGCAGTGTGGCGGCGCCGGGCCAGGTGAGGGTGACCGACTTCGTCTCGTTCGGCGGGGTCACCACCAGACCGGTGATGCGGACGCCGGAGCCGCCCGACTTGTTGAACGGGTAGTTGATGGGGAAGTCGATCGACTTGCCGTTCTTGAGGATGGTCGACGTGGCCTGCTGGCCGGTGCGCTGCGCGGACACCGTTCCCGCGTTGGTCTTCAGGTCGACGCCCGCGTACCCGGCGATCGTGCAGTCCCGGCCACCACCGTTCGTCAGCTCGACCACGACGGTGCCGTCGGGGTCGCCGTCGATGGTGTTGTCCTTGGCCGTGAACTCCAGCTCGTCGGTACTGCACTTGCCGACCTTGGCGTTCGCGTCGGAGCCGCCACCGGCAGCGGTACCCGTGCCGCCGGAGCTCGACCCACCGGAATTCGAAGCGCCGGAGTTCGTCCCCGCGGATGCCTTCGCCCCACTCTGGTCCGAACTGCCGCCCGTGGACGAGGTGTTGGACCCGGACGACGCCGTGGACGCGGACGACGAGTCGCTCTTGCCCGCGTCGGCATCGCCGTTCTGGCAGGCCGTCAGGGAGAGACCGGCGGCAACGGCCAGGGCGGCGAAGGTGAGCTGGTGAACGCGCATCGTTTCATCCTCGGTATCGGTGGAGTCAGTGCCGGGCGCTCGGTACGGGTCGGTACGAGCGGGCGTTTCTGATCACCAAGAGCGGCCCGGCCGGGTCGACCGTTCCGCACAACCACCCCATAGGACATTCCTGTTACACGCACCGCGAGACACACCGCGCACCACCACCGGGAACACCACGCCCGGACCCGCCACCGGCCAGCCCTGACAGCGCTTTCCGCGTTTTCCGCCACCGCCGCGCGCCCGTTCGCGGCCACCGTCCGTTGGGACAGACCCGTGACCCGACGGACCCAACCGATCACGCGCCCTCCCCCTCTACGACCCGCTACGACTCCGTCGGCTCCCCCCGCCCCTCCCAAGGCCTGGCCAGCCCCACCAGCGCAACTCCCGCCGCCGCAACCGCGATCAGCATGATCACCGCCATCGGCAGCGAACTGTCCTCCCCGAACACCCCCACCAGCGGCGCCGCGAGCGCGCCGAACAGGAACTGCAGGCCGCCGAGGAGGGCGGAGGCCGCACCCGGGGCGTTACGGCCGAGGGCCTGTCCGATGCTCAGGGTCGACGGGAAGACCATGCCGATGCCACCGGCCGTGACGAACAGGGTGATCCAGGTGCCGGCGAGGGTCTCCCCCACGGTCAGCACCAGCAGCACCTGGGCCAGCGCGCCGACACCGGCGACACAGACCGCGCCCACGAGGAGGTTGTTCAGCCGTACGCGTCCGGCGAGTTGGGAGAAGGTGGCGCCGGCGATCAGCATGGCGACGGCGTTGCTCGCGAAGATGAGGGAGTACGTCGTGGCCGACACCCCGTGCAGGTTCTCGAAGACAAAGCTGGACCCGCTGATGTAGGCGAACAGCGCCGCGGAGATGAACGCGAGGACGAGGACGTACCCCATGAACGTGCGTCGGCCGAGCAACTCCCCCATCGCGCGAAAGGTGTTCGTGATCCCGCCGGGGTGCCGCCGCTCCGGCGGCAGCGTCTCCGGGACCTTGCGGACCACACCGAGCAGCAACAGGCCGCCCATCACGGTCAGTACGACGAACACCGCGCGCCAGGTCGACACGGCGAGGACCGCCCCGCCGAGCACCGGTGCGGCGACCGGCGCGACGCCCATGATCTGCGAGAGGACCGCGAAGTAGCGGGGCAGTTCGGCGCCTTGGAAGCGGTCGGTCAGCACGGCGCGGGCCAGCACCATGCCGGCCGCGCCCGCCAGTCCCTGGAGGAACCGGGCGCCGGTGAGCACGCCGATGTTGGGTGCTAGGGCGCAGGCGACGGAGAAGACCGTGAACGCGGCGGTTCCGTACAGCAGCAGTCCGCGGCGGCCGAGGCTGTCGCTCAGCGGGCCGATCAGCAGCTGGCCGACGACGAGTCCGGCCAGGAACGCGGTCATCGTCAGCTGTACGGCCGAGCTGCTCGCCCCGAGCGTGTCCCCCATCGCGGGGAAACCGGGGACGTACATGTCGGTCGCGAGCGGGGCGACCGCGGTCAGCGCGGCGAGGACGGCGACCAGGGCGACCGCGGTGCGATGCGAGGGGTCGGTGGAGTCGGCCGGCGCGGTGGTGCGCGCGGCGGCGGAACTGGAGGGGGACGGCGATACCATGACCGTAACGGTAACCGATGGTTCACCGGTTAACAATGAAGGATCGGTGAAGGGCCTCGCGGGTTCTCGAAAGCCGTCGAAGGCGATCGCGGGCCCTCGACTACCTTCGATCACCTTCGATCGCCCGATCCAGGAAGCGAGAAGACGAGCCGCATGTCACCCTCCCCCATCGATGTCCGCACCCAGTGGACCGAGCACAACCCCGGCCTCGACACCTCCCCCATGGAGCTGATCGGCCTGCTCAAGCACGCCACCGGGCTCCTGAACCGAGCGGTGGAACCCCTCTACGCGGGCGCCGCGCTCACCGCTCCCGAGGTCGACATGCTGATCCCCCTGCGGCACGCCACCGACCCGGTGATCGCCCGTCGCCTCGCCGAATGGCTGGGCCTGTCCCGCGCGGGCGTCAGCAAGGCCCTGGGCAAGCTGGAGAAGCGCGGCTTCATCGCCCGCACCCCGAACCCGGCCGACCGGCGAGCCGCCCTGGTGACCATCACACCGGCCGGCGCCAAGGCCGTGGACGACCTCTTCCCCCGCCAACTCGCCACCGAGGTGGACCTGTTGGCGGGCCTGGGCGAGGACCGGGACCAGGTACTGAAGGCACTGGGGCGCCTGGTGGAGGTAATGGAGCGTCAAGTAGGCAGCGGATGAGGGAGTCCTGACGGATCGTCAGATTTCACTGCGTCAGGTCGTGGTGTCGCCCCAGAGCACATGCAGCGTCGGCGGCTTGCGGAAGACCAGGCCCTGCGGGGCGGTCGGGTGGCCCGGGTCGAGGCGCAGAGCGGGGAGGCGTTCGAGGAGGTGCTGGAGGGCGATACGGGTCTCCAGGCGGGCGAGATGTGCGGCGAGGCAGTAGTGCGGGCCGTGGGCGAAGGCGAGTTGGAGGCGGACGTTCTCCCGGCGGACGTCGAAGCGGTCGGGGTCGGGGAAGACGGCCGGGTCGCGGTTGGCGCCGGTGAGGGAGACGGTGACCAGGTCGCCCTCGCGGATCGTGGCCGGGCCGAGGACGGTGTCCCGGGTGGCGTAGCGGTCCACGACGGCGGCGCCGGGTTCGAGGCGCAGCGACTCCTCGATCGCACCGCCCAGGAGGCCCATGTCGGCCTGGACGAGGGTGAGTTGGTCGGGGTGTCGCAGGAGATGCAGCAGCGCGTTGGTGATCATCGCCTCGGTGGTCTCGATGCCGCCGAACATCAACACGGCGGCGTTGGAGGCCACTTCGGGCAGCGTCAGTTGTCCGGCGGCTGCGCCGAGGAGTGAGGCTCCGCCCCGGTCGGCGACGGTGGCTTCGACGGAGGCGCGCAGTTCCGCGTACGCCTTGGTACCGGCGGCTCCCGCCTCGTGGCCTGCGGTGATGTCCGAGACCGACCGTACGATCGCGTCGTACCAGGAGAGGACCGTGTCCGGGGTGGTGCCGGTAAGCCCGAGCGCCTCGGTGACGACGGCGACCGCGAGCGGACCCGCGAAGGCGCGCCGCAGTTCGCCGGCGCCGGCCGGTCGCAGTGCCGTGACGAGCCGGTCGGTCTCGCGCTCGATGAACGAGGCGAAGCCGTCCCGTACTTCGCGCGGCCGGAAGGGCGCGGTGAAGGGTTCGCGGTGGCGGGCGTGCCGTTCACCGTCGAGGGACAGCATGCTCGGGCCGACGACCTGGGCGGTGGAGAAGCGCGGGTCGTCCACGGTGAAGGTCGCCGCGTCCCGCATCACGCTCAGCGCGAGGTCCCGCCGGGTCACCAGCCAGCCGTCCAACTCGGGGAGCCAGGACACGGGTTCGCTCTCGCGGAGCCGCGCCAGCCGTGGGTGCGGGTCATGGGCGAGTTCGGCGAGCGTGGTCCCGGCACCGAGCGGGAAGGAGGCGGCGGCGACCGTACTCATCGCGATCCTTGACGGGGCAGGGGGAATCTGGCCATGGCCGAGGCTAACAATCGTGTGGCGAGCGGGGCGGGGGCGGGGTCGGCGCGGTACCCGGGCGGGGGCTGTGGCGCGTGGCTGGTCGAACCGAGAAGGCCGGCGGAGTCACCGTGCTGTCGGCCCGAGTTGACGGCGCGCTGCTCGTGCGGGCCTCGCGGCGTGGGGAGTTGGACCGGCGGTGCCGAGAGATGCCGGTGCCCTTCATCCCGGCCGGGGGGATCCTCGGCGCGGGCCGGCCGGTGCTGACGGCCGAGGTGCTCGGTGTCGATATCGGTGCCGGTCTGACGATGCTGTTCGGTGCTCCGATGGTGGCCGAGCCGCTGGTGTGGGCGCTGCTCCGCGGTGCGTGGCCGACGAATCAGCGGCCGGCCGGCGACCACCGGCGAGGGCAACAGATCGAATTCGCCCCGCGCGAGGCGTAGTTTGCGCCATCCTGAACGCCATGAGTCGAGGACCGATCGCTGACGCGGGTCGGGCCTCAACTCCCTTGCCCTGCCTGCTTACTTATCCGTCCCGCCTGCTTACTTGGCGCATCGATCCAAGTCGATCCGCGTCGATCCGAAAGGGCTCAGCCCCATGGCCACACCCCAGTCCGCCGGGCTTCCGACGACCGGCCCCGGGCGCCGCCCCGACCGCGCGGGGGCCGCCGACCTCGACATACTCCACGTACCGCAGGTAACCCACAGCCCGCAGGCACCCCGCATACCGAACGCCCCGCACGACATACCCAACGCCCCGCACGCGACGGAATCGACCGCGCCGCACGCGAACAAGACGCTCCCGCACCACATCGACAGACCCGGCGACCGCACCACCGGTCCTCGCACCCGCGCCGCCTGACCCACCCGACGCCCCTCGGCACCCGCGCCGAGGGGCCTTCGTCATAGGCCGACGGCACCGCCGACACCCTCCGCCGACATCACAACACCCCCGACGACACCGCACCCCGTCCACCACCGCACCCCACCCACCACACCCAGCGCCCTGCGCCCCACACCCGACACCGACACTTGAGTCACTCTTGATCACTTCATCAGAAGACACCGACGGACCGGCGATACCCGTGCCTCTCCAGCCCATCCCGTCCGCCCAGGTGACCCCGGCCGCGTCCTGGCGCATTCTTGCTGTGTCACCCACCCGGCGCCACAAGGACGAGGTAGAGCCCCGATGACTGGGAGTGCCGAGCGCGAGAAGGGGACGCCCGGACGGCTCGCCGAGCTGCTCATCGACGCCTCGACGGAGGCGGTCGACGCGGCCGGCGGCCACTCCGGGGGCGTCTACCTGCGGTCGAGCACGCCCGGACTGCTGCGGCTGGCCGTACTGGCGGGGCTGCCCGGGCCGCTGTTCCGGCCCTGGGGGCGACTGCACGCCGACAGCAAGTTCCCGGTCGCCGACGCCTACCGGCTCGGCGTCCACGTGGTCCTGCCGAACGCCACCGAGACCATGCGCCGCTATCCCCAGTTCGCCGCGAGTCTGCCGTTCCAGTTCGGGTCCCTGTACGTCCCCGTCATCGGCGGGTCGACGACGTACGGCGTGCTGACCGTGCTGCGGCCCTCCGCCCCGGACGCCACCGAGGTGCTGTGCGGTCTGGACCGGATGACCCGGCTGGCCGAGGAACTGGGCGGGGCGTTGGCGGACCTGGAGGACGAGCACAAGGACGAGGACGGTCCGTACGTCGCCTGGGACGGCGAGGCCGTGTGCGTCCAGGCGGCGGCCACCCACCGCCCCGAGCGCCGTATGGCGCGGTTCGCCTGGGATCCGGCGACGGCTCTCGTGACCGGGGACAGGTCCCTGCACGCGCTGCTCGGGGTGGAGCCCGCCGAGTTCCCCGGCACCGCGCAGGCGCTCGCGGACGTCGTGGCGCCGGGCGACGCGTACCAGGTCATGGCGGCGCTGCGGGCCACGGCCGCCGGCAAGCCCCCGCCGCTCCCTCTGCGGGTGCGGACGGCGGACGGTTCGGTCCGGCTGCTGGATCTGTGGACGCCCGCCACGGGGCCGCTCCCGCCGGACGGCGGGTACCCGGTCAGCGGTGTCGTCATCGAGCCGGGTCCCGCTTCGGAGGGCGACAGCGCGGCCGATCTGCTCCCGGACGGCGTGTTCTGCCTGGACCGGCTGGGCCTGGTCACCTACGCCAATCCGCGCGCCGCCCAGCTGCTGGGCCGGCCGCGCGAGGAGCTGCTGGGCCGACCGCTGTGGGAGGGCGTGCCCTGGCTGAACCAGATCGGCTGCGAGGACCAGCTGCGCGGGGCCCTGCTGTCGCTGGGGCCGGTGCACTTCCACGTCCGGCGCCCGGACGAGCCGGAGCAGGAGCAGCGCGAAGGGCGGAGCGAGGGACGCACGCAGCAGCCGTACGCGAGTGACTGGCTGGCGATGGCCGTCCATCCGGGCCGGGACGGCCTGACGTGCACGGTCGCCCCGTCGACCCGGGTGGCGGGGCCGCCGCTGCCGCTCGTGCCGGTGCACGCCGACGGGGACGGCGGCCCGGCGAACGGCGTCACCTCGCTCGCTCCGCTGTACCGGCCGATCGTGCTCGCCATCGCGCTGACGGAGGCGGTCACCGCCCGCCAGGTGTCCGCGGTGGTCATGAAGGAACTGCTGCCCGCGTTCGGCGGCCGACGGCTCGCGATCTATCTGCTGCAGGAACGGCATCTGTATCTGGCCTGGGAGACCGGCTTCCCGCAGGGTTTCCTCGCCCCGTTCGACGGCGTCGGTCTGGACACCCGGCTGCCCGGGGTCGAGACCCTCACCACGGGACGCCCGCTCTTCTTCGACTCCATGCAACAGCTGGCGGACGCCTACCCGGGCATCCCGCTGGACGCGGAGGTGGGCGCCCGCGCGTTCCTGCCGCTGATCGCGTCCGGGCGCCCGGTCGGCTCGGCCATCCTGGGCTTCGACCGGTCCCGCGACTTCAGCTCCGAGGAGCGCGCGGTGCTCACCGCCCTCGCCGGACTGATCGCCCACGCGATGGAGAAGGCCCAGCGCTACGACTCGGAGGCCGCCCTCGCCCGCGGCCTCCAGCAGGCTCTCCTCCCCCGTCGGCTCTCCGCCCACCCGCAGGTGGAGACCGCCGGGCGCTATCTGCCGGGCACCCAGGGCATGGAGGTGGGCGGCGACTGGTACGACGTCGTCGAGGCCGGCGACGGTCTCGCCCTGGTGATCGGCGACGTCCAGGGACACGGTGTCCAGGCAGCCGCCACCATGGGTCAACTCCGCAGTGCGGTAAGGGCGTTCGCGCTCGGTGACCGGCCTCCCGACGAGGTGATGAGCGGCACGAATCACCTCCTCATCGACCTCGACCCCGGCCAGTTCGCGAGCTGCTGCTATCTCCGGCTCGACCCGGCGAGCGGGCTGGTCCGGGTCGCCCGGGCCGGGCATCCGCCGCCGCTGATCCGTACCCCGGACGGGCGCACCCGCGTCTGGGACATACCCGGAGGCGTAGTACTCGGGGTGGACCCGCACGCCCAGTACCCGGTCGCGGAGCTGCAACTGGAGCCCGACTCCATCCTCGCGCTCTACACGGACGGCCTGGTCGAGCGGCCCGGTGTCGACATCGACGACGGCATCGCCGCCCTGCGCGTCGCCCTCGCGAAAGCGGGCGGGCCCGCCGCGCGGCCGGGCGGGGGTGGCCTGGGCGGTGTCGCCGACCGGCTCACCGCGACGGCCCGGCACGCGGCCGACCGCCCCGACGACATCGCGCTGCTGCTCGCCGCCCGGCGCGCCAAGCCGGGACGGCACCCGTGACCCCCGGCAGGCCACGGCCTGTCACCGCCTGTGACGCCCCTCGCCTCCTGAGGTCGGGCAGTGTAGACATGGGCACATGGTCCGCCTGACGGGTCGGCCCGGGGCCCGGTCGACCCACCGCCCCGCCGGTCTGCGCGCGCAGCGCTCGTACGACCGTGCCCGAAGGGCGCGCGCACACCGGCTGACCCCCCTCGGCGGGAACCGCAGCGTCGCCTGGCAGGTGTTCATGCTGCAGGTGGTGATCGTGCTGCTGCTGGTCGTGGCGGCCGTGGTGGCGCAGGTCCTCCAGGTGCGGCACGACAGCACGCAGGAGGCCCGCAACCGGTCGGTCGCCGTCGCCGAGACCTTCGCCAACGCGCCGGGCACGGTCGCGGCCCTGAAGAGCGCCGATCCCACGGCGATCCTCCAGCCGAGCGCCGAGGCCGCCCGCAAGACGTCCAAGGTCGACTTCATCGTCGTGATGAACACCGACGGGATCCGCTACACCCACCCCAAGCCGGACCGCATCGGCAAGAAGTTCGTCGGCGACATCGCCCCCGCGCTCGCCGGACGCGTCGTCACCGAGGAGCTCACCGGCACCATCGGACCGCTGGTGCAGGCCGTGGTCCCGATCCGGGGTCCAGGCGGGACCGTCGTGGGCCTGGTGTCGGCCGGGGTGACGAAGGCGAACGTCGGCGGCGCCGCCGACCAGCAGCTGCCGCTCCTGATGATCGCCGCCGGCGTGGCACTCGTCCTCGCCCTCGGGGGCACGGGCCTGGTCAGCAGACGCCTCCAGCACCAGACCCATGGGCTGGGCCCGCACGAGATGACCCGGATGTACGAGCACCACGACGCGGTGCTGCACGCCGTACGCGAGGGCGTGATCATCGTCGGCGGCGAGGGCCGGCTGCTGCTCGCCAACGACGAGGCACGCCACCTGCTCGACCTGCCCGAGAACGCCGAGGGGCGCCTGGTCCTCGACCTGGGGCTCGACCCCGACATGACCGCGCTGCTGGCCTCCGGGCGGGTCGCGACGGACGAGGTGCACCGGGTCGGCGGCCGGCTCCTCGCCGTCAACCAACGCCCCACCGACCTGGAGGGCGGCCCGCCCGGCAGCGTCACCACGCTCCGCGACTCCACCGAGCTGCGCGCCGTCTCCGGCCGCGCCGAGGTCGCCCGCGAACGCCTCAACATGCTCTACGACGCCGGAGTGGGCATCGGCACCAGCCTGGACGTGACCCGCACCGCCGAGGAACTCGCCGAACTGGCCGTCCCGCGCTTCGCGGACTTCGTCACCGTCGACCTCTACGACGCCGTACTGAGCGGCGAGGAACCGCAGCCCGGCACCGAGCTGCGCCGCACGGCGTACAGCGGGGTCCGGGACGACGCCCCGCTCTACCCGGTCGGCAAGCAGATCCAGTTCATCGCCTCCTCCCCGCAGGCGCGCAGTCTCGACACCGGCGAGGCCGTCGTCGAACCGCGGCTGGGCGACGCCCCCGGCTGGCTCACCCAGGATCCCGAGCGCACCGCGCAGGTCGTCGAGTACGGCATCCACTCGCTGATCACGGTGCCGCTGCGGGCCGGGGCCCTCATCCTCGGCGTGGTCAACTTCTGGCGCTCCGACAAGCCCGAGCCCTTCGACGAGGAGGAGCTGGCCCTCGCCGAGGAACTGGTCGCCCGCGCCGCCGTGTCCATAGACAACTCCCGCCGCTACACCCGCGAGCACGGCATGGCGGTGACCCTCCAGCGCAGCCTGCTGCCCCGCCGCATCCCCGAGCTGACCGCCCTCGACGTCGCCTACCGCTATCTGCCGGCGAAGGCCGGGGTCGGCGGCGACTGGTTCGACGTCCTGCCGTTGTCCGGCGCCCGGGTCGCGCTGGTCGTGGGCGACGTCGTAGGACACGGCCTGCACGCGGCGGCCACCATGGGACGACTGCGCACCGCGGTGCACAACTTCTCCGCGCTGGACCTCCCGCCCGACGAACTCCTCGGCCTGCTCGACGAGTTGGTCGGCCGGATCGACCAGGACGAGACGACCGAGGACAGCAACGCCCCGGTCACCGGCGCCACCTGCCTGTACGCGATCTACGACCCGGTGACCCTGCGCTGCACCGTGGCCCGCGCCGGCCACCCACCACCGGCCCTGATCCTCCCGGACGGCACCGTCGAGTTCCCCGACGTCCCCGCCGGGCCCCCGCTCGGCCTCGGCGGACTCCCCTTCGAGACAGCCGAGTTGGAGCTGGCCGAGGGCAGCCGGCTGGTCCTGTACACGGATGGGCTGGTCGAGGACAGGGAGCGCGACATCGACGTGGGCCTGGAAATGCTGCGCACCGCGCTCACCGACTCCGGCGACTCCCCCGAGGACACCTGCCGGGCCGTCCTCGACTCGGAGTTGTCTGTACGCCCGAGCGACGACATCGCCCTGATCGTCGCCCGCACCCGAGCCCTCGGCGCCGACCGGATCGCCGAGTGGCGCGTCCCCTCCGACCCGGCGGCCGTCTCCGACATGCGCGCCTCGGTCACCCGCCAGCTCACCCACTGGGGCCTGGACGAGCTGACGTTCACCACCGAACTCATCCTCAGCGAACTGGTCACCAACGCGATCCGCTACGGCAACGACCCCGTCCGCGTACGCCTGTTGCGCGACCGCACCCTGATCTGCGAGGTCTACGACGGCAGCACCACGTCACCGCATCTGCGGTACGCGGCGATGACGGACGAGGGCGGACGCGGCCTGTTCCTGGTGGCCCAGCTCTCCGAACGCTGGGGCACCCGGTACACCCCGGCGGGCAAGGTCATCTGGGCCGAACAGGCCCTGTGATCATCCCAGTTCACGGGCAGCGCCCGCACCGGCCGTCGAGCCGGTACGGGCGCTGTCACACTGCTCCCCCTCAGTCACCGAAGGCTTACTCGTCGATCGCCGCCCCGAAGCCCGCCCCCTTCGCCGCGCCACCGAGGTCCGCCGCGCTGTAGAGCGAAGAGCCCTCGGCGAGCAGGCCGTTGGGGCCGGCCGGGAGCAACCACACATAGCCGTCACCGGAGTTCTCGCCGGGCGCGGAGGCGACCAGTTCGCTGCGGCCGTCCGCGTCCGTGTCGGCGAGCCGGACCTGAGAACCCCAGGCGTCGTCGGCTTCGGCGGTGCCGGGGATGTTCGCGGTGTTCTGGTCGAAGGACTGGGCGCCGGTCGCGGTCACGCCGTTGCTGGAACCGCGCAACAGCCATACGGCGCCCGCGTCCTGGACCGTGCCGATGTCCTCGCCGGGCGCGCCGATCGCCACGTCCGCGTAGCCGTCGCCGTTGACGTCGCCGACGGAGAGGTCGTTGCCCCAGGCGTCACCGTGCTCCGAAGTGCCGGGCACGCCCGGGGAGTTCTGCGACCACCACTGCGCGGGGATGCCGGGGCCCTCCTCGCCGCCGACGCCCTCCGAACTGCCGAGGTAGACAGCGATCTTGCCGCCGTCGTCCCCCTCGGCCTTGTCGTCGGCGCTGCTGAGCTGGCCGACCACCAGGTCGTCGTAGCCGTCGTTGTTGATGTCGCCGGAGGCCGTGCCCAGGCCGCCGTTCAGGTCCTGACGGTACGTCAACTCGGTGTCGCCGCCCGCGTAGAGGGCCGACCAGCCCTGCTGGTAGTCGTCGTCGGGGCTGTAGCCGGAGACGACCAGGTCGGCGAAGCCGTTGTTGTCGTAGTCGCCGGTGGTGAGGTAGGCGGGCTGGATGCGGTGGCCGCCGGGGGCGGTGGTCGTGTTCAGGGTGCCCATCAGGTGCAGGATGTCGGTGTGGTAGGCGAAGATCTGGGCGCCGTTGTCGTCCAGGACGGCCATCTCGTCGGCGTCGGTGGCCCCGGTGAAGCGGGCCGCCGTCACGGACTGCCCGAACCGGGCGCCGGCTGCGGGCTTGGTGGAGGTGAAGGAGGTGTTCGCCTCGGCGCCCAGGCCGGCCTTGGAGCCGTAGAGGACGGTGACGCGGCCGGCGTTCTCCAGGCTGCCCTCGTCCTCGCCGGGCGCGCCGATCAGCGCGTCGTCGTAGCCGTCGCCGTTCACGTCACCGGTCGCGATCGCCCGGCCGAAGGAGTCGTAGGTCTCCGAGGTACCGGGGACGCCGGGCGTGGACTGGCTGATGACGGCCGTGTGGCCCTTGGGCACGGTGTTGTTGGTGGCGATGCCGTTCGGGGCGCCGTACTGGACGGTGACGTAGCCGGCGCCCACCTTGCCGTCGACGGTGCCCTCCGGGGCGCCGATCAGGACGTCGTCGTAGCCGTCCCCGTTGAAGTCGCTGTTGCGGTCGACGGCGCTGGTGCCGCCGGGGACGCCCGCGTAGCTGGCCGGTGCGGCGACGATGCCGGCGCCGGCCAGGAGCAGGAAGGTCGCGGACGCGACGGCGGCGGAGACCTTCTTGCGTGACACGTTCGTCATGATGTGTTCCCCCGTGGATCAATTGTGTTGCGGTCAACGGGTTCGACACGAGACATGCCGCGGTAGTTGTGGTGCCCCGGAGTGCTGTGACACCTCGGTGACACTTGTTGCGCGACCTGAACAAGGGGAGCCGAACTCAGCCGAGCGCCTTGTCCAGGTTGAACGCGGCGCTGATCAGCGCGAGATGGGTGAACGCCTGGGGGAAATTGCCCTGTTGCTCGCCGGTGCGGCCGATCTCCTCGGCGTACAGGCCGAGATGGTTGGCGTAGGTGAGCATCTTCTCGAAGGCGAGGCGGGCCTCGTCGACGCGGCCGGCGCGGACCATGGCCTCGACGTACCAGAAGGAGCAGATGGAGAACGTGCCCTCGTCGCCGCGCAGTCCGTCGGGGCTGGCCTGCGGGTTGTAGCGGTAGACGAGGGAGTCGGAGACCAGTTCCTCGGTCAACGCGTCCAGTGTGGAGAGCCACTTGGGGTCGGTGGGCGCGATGAACTTCGCCAGCGGCATCATCAGCAGGGCGGCGTCGAGCACGTCGCTGCCCTCGTACTGCACGAAGGCCTGGCGCTTGGCCGACCAGCCGCGGTCCATGATGCGGCGGTAGATGGTGTCGCGGCACTTCAGCCAGTGCGGGAGGTCGGCGGGCAGGCCGCGGCGGTTGGCGAGGCGGATCGCGCGTTCGATCGCGACCCAGCACATCAGGCGTGAGTAGAGGAAGTTCTTGCGGCCGCCGCGGGTCTCCCAGACGCCTTCGTCGGGCTGGTCCCAGTTGTCGCAGACCCAGTCGACGAGGGCGCACACGTCGTCCCACTGGGAGCTGGAGATGGGCTCGGCCCACTTGTCGTAGAGGTAGATGGAGTCGATCAGGGCGCCGTAGATGTCGAGTTGGAGCTGGTCGGAGGCGGCGTTGCCGACGCGGACCGGGGCGGATTTCTGGTGGCCTTCGAGGTGTGAGAGTTCGTGTTCGGTGAGTTCGGTGCGGCCGTCGATGCCGTACATGATCTGGAGCGGGCCGGAGGGGTTGCCGTCGCCGGGGCTGATGTAGCGGGTGACGAACTGCATGAACGCCTTGGCCTCGCCGGTGAAGCCGAGGCGGAGGAGGGCATAGACGCAGAAGGCGGCGTCGCGGATCCAGACGTAGCGGTAGTCCCAGTTGCGCTCGCCGCCGAGCTGTTCGGGGAGGCTGGTGGTGGGGGCGGCGACGATCGCGCCGGTGGGGGCGTAGGTCAGGAGTTTGAGGGTGAGGGCGGAGCGGTGGACCATCTCGCGCCAGCGGCCCCGGTAGCGGGACTGGGAGAGCCAGCGCCGCCAGTAGGCGACCGTCGTGGCGAACTCGTCCTCGGCCTCCTGGCGGGCGCAGGGGCGGGCGGTCACCTCGCCGTCGACCTGGTCGAGGGCGAACACCTCGGACTCGCCCTCGTCGAGCTTGAAGTCGGCCCATACGTCGACCTCGTCGCACTCAAGGGGGACGGTGGCGGTCAGCGCGAGGGACCTCTCGGCGGACTCGAAGAGGGCCACGTCACCGACCATCCGCGCGGTGTGCGGGCTGGCACCGTAGTCGAACCTCGGGGCGACCTTGGTCCGGAACGGCACCGAGCCGCGCACGCACAGCACGCGGCGGATCAGGCGGTGCCGGGCGGACGCGTCCGATTCGCTGGTCACCGGCATGAAGTCCTGGACCTCGCCGACGCCTTCCTCGGTGTAGAACCGGGTGATCAGGACGTTGGTGTCGGGGAAGTAGAACTGCTTGGTGCGGGCGGGCACGGAGGCGGTGAGCTCGAAGGAGCCGCCGCGTTCCGCGTCCAGGATCGCGGCGAAGACGCTGGGGGCGTCGAAGGACGGGCAGCAGTACCAGTCGATCGTGCCGTTGGTGCCCACCAGGGCCACGCTCCGCAGATCGCCGATCAGTCCGTGCTCGGCGATGGGCAGATATCCGGGTCCGGTGGGGGTGTCCTGGTGGGGCGGGGTCTCGACCATCGCGGCAGCCTCCCTGGTTCGGGCCCGCGGGGGCCGGTTCCCAGCTTAGGTTCAGGTTCTCGTTCGGCCACTCTTCCGGATGCACACTGGAGTCGGGCGGGGAATCGTGGGAGTGGGACCCACGGCACGTGCCCGGTCTCAGGGAGGAAGCACCATGTCGACAGCGCAACCCGATGAAGGCACCGCCCGCGCCACACCGGACGCCCTGCTGCACGCCCGCACCGGTACCGAGGTGGCCCCGGAGGACGTGGTCCTGGCGGTCGGCCGGGACGTGACGCCGGACAATCTGGAGTGGGCCCGGCGGAAGATCGAGGCGGAGGGGGCGGCGGCGCTGGACAAACTGCTTCCTTAGGCGTCTTGTCGGCACCTGGTTACCCGTTCACCCTTTCGGAGAAGGCGCTCCGGCTGACAGACTCCGGAGGTGCCCGACTTCGACATGCTTGTCATCGGTTCAGGACCGGGTGGCCAGAAGGCCGCCATCGCCGCGGCCAAGCTCGGCCGCCGGGTCGCCGTCGTCGACCGCCCCGACATGGTCGGTGGGGTCTCCATCCACACCGGGACCATCCCCTCCAAGACGCTGCGCGAGGCGGTGCTGTATCTCACCGGCCTCACCCAGCGCGATCTCTACGGGCAGAGCTACCGCCTGAAGGACGACATCACCGTCGGCGACCTCACCGCGCGCACGCAGCACGTGGTCAGTCGTGAAGTCGACGTCATCCGCAACCAGTTGTCCCGCAACCAGGTCTCCCTGTTCGCCGGCACAGGCCGCTTCGTGGACCCGCACACCGTCGCGCTGACCGATGTCACGGGCCACGAACGGCTGTTGACCGCGGAGCACATCATCATCGCCACCGGCACCCGCCCCGCGCGGCCGGACACCGTCGAGTTCGACGGGCGGACCATCATGGACTCGGACAACGTCCTCGACCTGCCCAAGGTCCCGCGGTCCATGGTCATCGTCGGTGCGGGTGTCATCGGCATGGAGTACGCCTCGATGTTCGCCGCGCTCGGCAGCAAGATCACCGTGGTGGAGAAGCGCGCCGGAATGCTCGACTTCTGCGACCTGGAGGTCATCGAGTCGCTCAAGTACCACCTGCGGGATCTCGCCGTGACCTTCCGCTTCGGGGAGACCGTGGCCGCCGTCGAGCGGCACACCAACGGCACGCTGACCGTCCTGGAGAGCGGCAAGAAGATCCCGGCCGACGCCGTGATGTACTCCGCGGGCCGGCAGGGTCTGACCGACGAACTCGACCTGGACAAGGCCGGGTTGTCCGCCGACCGGCGTGGCCGGATCGACGTCGACGAGAACTTCCGCACCACCGTGCCGCACATCTACGCCGTCGGCGACGTCATCGGCTTCCCGGCCCTCGCGGCGACCTCGATGGAGCAGGGCCGTACGGCGGCGTACCACGCCTGCGGTGAGCCGGTGCACCGGATCGACGACCGGCAGCCGATCGGCATCTACACCATCCCGGAGATCAGTTTCATCGGGAAGACCGAGGACCAACTCACCGAGGAGTGCGTGCCGTTCGAGGTCGGGATCTCCCGCTACCGCGAACTCGCGCGCGGCCAGATCATCGGCGACTCGCACGGCATGCTCAAGCTGCTGGTCTCCCCCACGGACCGCACCCTGCTCGGCGTGCACTGTTTCGGTACCGGCGCGACGGAACTCATTCACATCGGCCAGTCGGTGATGGGCTGCGGCGGCACGGTCGACTATCTCGTCGACGCGGTCTTCAACTACCCGACGCTCGCCGAGTCCTACAAGGTCGCCGCCCTCGACGCGACCAACAAACTGCGGCAGATCGACCGACTCGGCGACTGACCGTTCACAGGAGATTACTCGCTGGTCAATCTTGAAAGGTCAAGAGGTACGGCTATCATCACACCCACACACGGTGTGACCGTCCGCCGACGCAGCGGTTCAACGGGTATCCACCATCCCCTATTTGTTGTTCCGACCGGCCACTGACCCGAGGCCACCCCATCTCCGGGTCCGGGGCCGGTTCGCGCAACCCCCCACGTCGTGCAAGACGGAAAGCAGCGCATCCATGAGCAACAACAGGGGCAGAGGGCTGCAGGCCAACGCCCTCGGTACGTTCGACACGGTGGTGATGGCCGTGGCGGGCAGCGCCCCGGCCTACTCGCTGGCCGCGACCACGGCGGTCCTGGTCGGCGCGGTGGGGCTGGCCAGTCCGGCGGCCCTTCTCTACTGCGCGATACCGATGCTGGGCATCGCGCTGGCGTTCAGCTATCTCGGCCGTATCGACGTGAACGCGGGGGCCAGTTACTCCTGGGTGGGCCGCACCCTGCACCCCTTTCTCGGCTTCATCAGCGGCTGGGCGCTGGTGGTCTCCGCGACCATCTTCATGGTCGCCGGGTCACTGCCCGCCGGTTCGATGACGCTGTCCCTCTTCGATCAGGGCCTCGCGGACAACACGGCGTTGTCGACGGTGGTGGGCGCTGCCTGGTTCGTGATCATGCTGCTCGTGGTGCTCGGCGGCGCCCGGCTCACGGTCCGGGCCCAACTCCTCATGTCCGGCATCGAGTTGGGCATCCTGGCGCTGTTCGCGGTGTTCGCCCTCGTCCACACCGACAACGCCCGCGCCTTCGACTGGTCCTGGCTGGGCTTCAGCCACTTCGACGGGGTGTCCGGCTTCGCGTCGGGCGCGCTCATCGCCGCGTTCTACTACTGGGGTTGGGACGTCACCAGCAACCTCAGCGAGGAGACCCGCAACAGCCGTCGTACGACCGGACTCGCGGGCCTGATCGGCGTCGGCATCGTGTTCCTGCTCTTCGAGGTGTTCACCATCGCGGTGAACATCATCCTGACCTCGCGGCAGATCGAGAGCAACGACGCCAACGTGCTGGCGGTGCTCGGCGACGAGCTGTGGCCGGGCTGGGGCGGTAAGTTGCTCATCGTGTCGGTGATGCTGTCGACCATCGCCACCCTGGAGACCACCCTCATCCAGGTCACGCGCTCGCTGTTCGCGATGGGCCGCGACCGTACGATGCCGGCCGCGCTGGGCAAGGTGCACCGCACCTGGAACACCCCGTGGGTCGCCATCACCGTGGTCGGCGGGGTGGCGCTGGTGATGTTCATCGCCTCGAACGCGCTCGGTTCGGTGGGCGAGATCCTCTCCGACGCGATCTCGGCGATCGGCCTCCAGATCGCCGTGTACTACGGCCTGGCGGGCCTCGCGGTGGTCGTCGCGTACCGCAAGATGCTCTTCAAGTCGGCGGCGAACTTCCTCTTCGGCGGGCTGTGGCCGCTGTTCGGCGCCCTGTTCATGTTCTGGATCTTCGTCGAGTCACTGAGCAGCCTGAGCAACGCGGCGATCACCATCGGCGTCGGCGGACTGGCCGTAGGGCTGGTCCCGATGTTCTGGTACTGGAAGCAGGGCAGCGACTACTACCGCCCCTCGCGCCTCGACGCCACACACACCGTCGAGACGGACTACGTCCCGGACGACTTCGTGCCCGAACAGTCCCGGGTCCATCAGGGTCTCCCCACCGACTTCTGAGGGGCACCCCGATGGCACGAGACCGCTACACCCCCGACTTCGACCCCGACTGCGGGGACGCTCCCCTCAGTTCGGCCCGCCAGGACATCGTCATCGGCCGCTGGCAGGGCCTGCGCGACCTGCTGCGGAACACCGGCGCGCACTGGCTCGGCCGGGGCCACCGGATCCGGACGCTCGCACAGGCCTGCGCGAGCAGTTCCACGGTCGAGTCATGGCTTGCCGCCGAGCCCCACAGCGGCGACGCGCTCACGCTGCGCGCGGCGACGGAGACGGCCCGGGCGTTCAACATCGCCATCGCGGCGGGCCGGGGCGTGCCGATCGACCGGAACCGCATCGACGGCGCGGTCATGGCCTGCCTCCAGGCCTCGGAGGCATACCCGGACGATCCCACCCCGTGGATCTCCCTGATCTCCGTGGCCCGCCTCTATCCCTCAGGGGTACGACGCCAGGAACTCGCCCGCTGGTGGGACGAGTTGCACCGCCGTGACCCCTACAGCGTCGAGGGCCATCTCCAGATCCTCCACTACTACTCCTCCCGCTGGCACGGCAGCCACGGCCTCATGTACGACTTCGCCCGCGACGCGGCGGGCGTCGCGCCGCCCGGCTGCACCCTGCCGGTCCTGGTGCAGTACGCCCGCGTCGAGGAGTACCGCTACGCCCTCGACGCCGCGAAGGGCCAGCAGGCGGCGGTGGGCCTGGGCCAGCACTGGACCCACGACGGCGCCGTCAGCGACGTCCGCCGCACCTGGCAACGCTGGATCACCGCCCGCGAGGACGGCCCCTTCCCACCCGGCGAACTCCGCGACCTCAACTACCTCGCCCACGCGGCCTGTTACGCGGGCACGAAGGACATCTCGACACCGATCCTGGCCATGATGGGCCGCCGGGCGACGACGACTCCGTGGTCGTACACCGGGGACGCGGAGAAGCAGATCGTGAAGTGGCGGAAGGAGTTGGGGGTGCGGCCGTGAGCGGTCCGGTTCGTCACTCTGCCCAATAGCGGCTATTCCGCGGGCTGTTCCGTCGGCTGGGCCAGGCTCGCTGTCCACTTTTCCTCGATGCGGCCGAACTTCCACACCAGCAGGGCCACGATCCAGGTCGCGAAGAACAGGCCGACGATGAGGAAGCCGATGACGTTGAGGTCGAGGCCGGCTACCCAGTCCCAGAAGAAGCCGTGGAGGTCGAGCTTCTCGGCGAACAGGCCCAGGAGTTCGACCGTGCCGATGATCAGGGCGACGGCGACGGACAGGCCGGTGATGGTGAGGTTGTAGTAGACCTTGCGGACCGGCTTGGAGAACGCCCAGCCGTAGGCGAAGTTCATGAACGTGCCGTCGATCGTGTCGAGCAGCGACATACCGGCCGCGAAGAGGACCGGCAGGCACAGGATCGCGTACCAGGGCAGGCCGGACGCGGCGCCCGAACCGGCGAGCACCAGCAGCGCGATCTCCGTCGCCGTGTCGAAGCCGAGGCCGAACAGCAGGCCCAGCGGGTACATCTGCCAGGACTTGGTGATCGACTTCATGAAGCGGCCGAGGATGCGGTTCATGAAACCGCGGTTGTTCAACTGCTCCTCCAGCGCGGCCTCGTCGTAGTGGCCCGAGCGCATCTGGCGGAACACCTTCCAGATGCCGGCCATGATGACGAGGTTGATGCCGGCGATGACGTAGAGGAACGTGCCCGAGACCGTCGTACCGATCAGGCCGGTGACGTCGTGGAGTTGGGAGTTGTCGTCGCGGACCGGGTTGGCCAGGGCCTTGACGCCTAGGGAAAGCAGGAGGGTCAGGCCGAAGACGATGCTGGAGTGGCCGAGCGAGAACCAGAAGCCCACCGACAACGGGCGCTGCCCCTCGCTCATCAGCTTGCGGGTCGTGTTGTCGATCGCCGCGATGTGGTCCGCGTCGAACGCGTGCCGCATACCGAGCGTGTACGCGGTCACGCCCATGCCGATACCGAAGGACTTCTCGCCGACGCTGTAGTGCCCCGGCGCCACGATCCACACGAGCGTGAACCAGCCGATCACATGCAGCCCCAGCACGAACGCGGCCATCCCGCCGACCCGGGTCCACTCCTGCCGCGTCATCGACGTACGGACGCGGTACCAGAGCGTCGGCCGCGACGCCGCGGCCGTGACGGGGAGGGTCGGAGTGGACTCGGGGGCGGCCGTCATCGAGGAGGGTCTTTCTGCCGGGTACAGGTACGGGTGCGAGCATGGCTGCGCGGTTGCCGCGAGCAACCTCGTGCCATCTTCCCGTACCTGCAACCCATTCGCAGTAACGGTCGGCAAAGACCACGGCAGGTCTTGCCCAATGGGAGGAAAAATCCCTGGTCAGGACGCCATCAAACCCCTGCCGAGCCAGTCCTTGGCGTCCTTCACACCCGGCAGCGCGTAGAAGTAGCCGCCGCCGGTCGGAGAGATGTAGTCGACGAGGGGTTCGTCGATCAGCCTGGTCTGGGTCGCCTCGAACTGGCGCTTCACGTCCTGCTGGTAGCAGCAGAAGACGAGGCCCATGTCGAGGTTGCCGACGGCGTCGATGCCCCGGTCGTAGTTGTAGCCGCGGCGCAGGATGCGCGAGGTGTCGGTGGCCGCGGTGCGCGGGTTGGCGAGGCGGATGTGGGCGTCGAGCGGGATCGCCGTGCCTTTGGGGTCCTTGGCGTAGTGCGGGATGTCCGTCTCCTTGGCGCCGTCCAGCGGGGCGCCGGTGTCCTTGCGGCGGCCGAACATCAGCTCCTGCTCGCTGAGTGAGACCCGGTCCCAGAACTCGACGAGCATGCGGATCATCCGGATCACCTGGTAGCTGCCGCCGCTCGCCCAGGCCGGTTCGCCCTGTCCGTCGCCGACCCAGATCAGCCGGTCGGTCTCACGGGTGGACTTCACGTCCGGGTTGGCTATGCCGTCCTTGAAGCCGAGCAGATTGCGCTGGGTGCCGGTCGGGCGCGGGGTGTTCTGGAAGCCGTCGATGCGCCACTTGATCTGCATGCCGCCGCGGGTGTGCCGGGCGATGTCCCGCAGCGCGTGCAACACCGTGTCCTGGCGGGCGCCGCACACCTGGAGCGACAGGTCGCCGTGGCACTCGGCGGCGCGGAGGTTGTCGTTCGGGAACGTCTTCATGGGGGTCAGTCGGCGCGGTTTGGCCTTGGCGAGTCCGTAGCGGTCGTCGAAGAGGGACGCGCCCACGCCGACGGTGACCGTGAGGGCGTCGGCCGGGACCTCCGGTCCGAGGATGCCGTTGTCGGCGGGCGGCGCGCCGACGCCGAGGTCGGCGGGGGTGCCGCCGGAGGTGAGGAAGCGGGCCCGTTCGGTGATCGTCCGCAGGAGGTCGGCGAGTTCGGCACGGTTGTCGGCGATCACGTCGAGGGAGACGAAGGTCGCGGCGGCCGGTGCGGGGGTGAGGATGCCGGCCTGATGGGTGCCGTGGAAGGGCACCTTGGCGCCGTTCGTGGTATCGGCGGCCTGCGCCTGAGCCGTACCGCCGGTCTCCGCGAGCGCGAACGCCCCGCCGGCCAGCACCGCTCCGGCGGCCCCGGCACCGAGCGCCGTCCGCACGAAGGAACGGCGACCGGCTCCGGCCGGGCAGCCCTGGGTTTCAGCAGACGGCATCGGACAGTTCCCCTCGCTACGGCTGTTCTGGGTGCTGCGGCTGTTCTGAGTACTGCCGGTGTTCTCGGCACCGCTCGCGTTCCCGGTACTCATCAGGCGGACTTCCTGATCTCCAGCAGGTCCGGCACCGGTGCCAGGTCCTCCAGCAACTGCCCGGTGGCGCCGTCAAGTTGGGCCTTCGCCGTCTCGTCCAGCTGCTCGACGGGTGTCCAACTGCCGCCCCGGTGTGCCGAGTCCAACAACTTCTGCACCCGCGCTACGTCGGCGTCGACGCCGGCGAGCAGCTTCGGGGACTCCTTGGTCAGCAACGGCTTGAGTACGGTGAGCAGTTCGCGGGTTCCGGCGAGGTTGCTGTCGACGGTCGCGAGGTTGGTGCCGCTGCCCTCGTCGGTGTCGCCGGTCAGCTCGAACTGGAGGGCGTTCTCCAGGATTTCGTGGGCCCGGAGCGGCAGGTCGCCGGGATCGAAGTCCTGGGTGGGGAACGCCTTGCGCAACCCCACGACGGCGGCGGCGAGTTGCTGTGCGGGGGCCTTCAACTCGCCCGCCGACTGCCCGTGCCAGAGCCCGTACTCGATGCGGTGGAAGCCCGCGAAGTCCTTGTTGTCGACTCCCCCGGCCAGCCCGTCGGCCCTGCCGTTGATCTTCTGGTCGAAGTCCTCGAAGGTTCCGTAGGCGGCACCCAGGGAGGAGTAAGTGCGGTGCGCGGTCAGCCAGTCGGTGCGTGCCTTGGCGAGGTGGTTGCCCGCGATGTCGGTGCTGAGCTGCCGGGTCTGGGTCTCGAGGGTGGCCAGGCCCTGGTCGACGTACACCTTGTAGGCCTTCAGGGGCGCGGCGAGGTCGTTCTCGGAGACGGGGACGACCGCCTTCACCGAGCCTCCCCCGCCGCTGACATGGACCGTGGCGGACGTGACGGCCTTCGCGCCGGTGGGCACGCAGCGCCAGGCGTACGAGCCGCCCGCGACGGTGGCGACCAGGTCCCGGGTGGTGCCGGGAGCGAGGCCCTCGACCTCGCCGTAGACGGCGTTGCTCGCCGGGTCGATCAGGTACACCTCGGCGGTCTTGTCGCCGGTGTTGTGCATCTGGAAGGTCTGCCGTCCGGTGTCGGGCGCGGTGAAGCCCTTGCCGCACTCCGTCTCGGAGACGGCCACGGTCTCCGAACTCGCGGGCTTGGGGCGGGAGAAGGCGACGAAGAGACCGGCGACGACCGCGGGTACGGCGACCACCGCGACCGGGACGACCCAAACGGAGCGGCGGCGCGGTGACGGGGGCGACTCGCTCAACTGGACTGTCGTGGGCGCGGGTTCGGGCGTCTTCGTCTTCACCCCGCGCACGAACAGGGGCATCACCACCACCAAATAGCCGACGTAGCCCGCCACTTGGAGCCAGGTCATCGTGGGCATCAGGTTGAACACGCCCTGGATGAGGGTGCTGTACCAGGACCCGGCGTCGACACTGCCGCTGAGGTCGAAGGCGTAGGTGGTCAGGCCGGGGAGGACACCGCCCTCCTGGAGGTCGCGCAGGCCGTAGCCGAGGACGCCGGCCGCGATGACGATGAGGACGACGCCGGTGGCGGTGAAGAACTTCGTCAGGTTGATCCTGAGGACCCGGCGGTACAGGCCCCAGCACAGGGCCGCCGCGAGGACCAGTCCGATGCCGGCGCCGGTCAGGGGGCCCGCGGACTCACCGGCCGCGCGGGCCGTGGTCCACAGGAACAGGGCCGTCTCCAGGCCCTCGCGGCCCACCGCGAGGAACGAGGTGAGCATCAGCACGCCCGCGCCCATGCCCAGCGCGCCGGTCGCCTTCTCCCTGATCTCGCCGGAGAAGGTACGGGCCGAGCGGCGCATCCAGAACACCATCGCGGTGACGAACGCGACGGCGATCACACTGAGGACGCCGCCGAACGCTTCCTGAGCCGTGGCGGAGAGGTTCGCCGCGGTGAAGGTGAGCACCGCGCCGAAGCTCATCGCCAGGGCGATCGCCGCCAGGACGCCCGTCCACACCTGCGGCAGCCGGGACCTGGCGTCGGCGCGGACGAGGGTGGCGACCAGGATCGAGACGATGAGCCCGGCCTCCAGTCCCTCCCTCAGCCCGATCAGAAAGCTCGGAAACGCGTCGTCCCACATTGGGTGCGACCCCTCCTGGGTTAGTGAAGGCATGCCTTACTTCGCGGACCATCATGACTACATACGTGTAGTCAGTCAGTCATGAAGCGGCAATGACCGGGCAAAAGGGCGGAACTTCCCGTGCGCCGCGATCGTCTACAGTTGAGTAGACCGTCTACAGATTTGTAGTCAGCGATGGAGGTCGGTGTGGTGATGTTCGCCCGGGAGGTGCACGGATGATCCTCGTCGCGTTCCAGGGGGCGTCCGTCGACGGCGAGGCCTACACGGATGTGGTCGACTCCGCGCAACACGCGCCCACTTGGCTGGACAGCGCGATCTCGGTGTGGTCGACGTACGGGCTTGCGCTGTTCGCCGTGCTGATGGTCGTGGGCTGGTGGCGGGCCCGCCGGCTCGGTGCCGAGGCGGCGGTGACGGCACTGGCCGTGCCGGTGGTCGTGGTCGCCGCGTACGGCATCGACTCGCTGCTCAAGGCGGTGGTGCGGGAGAACCGGCCGTGTCGGACCCTGCGGGTGGTCACGCTGGAGGCGTGTCCGGCGCAGGGCGACTGGTCCTTCCCGAGCAACCACGCCACCATCGCCGCGGCGGCAGCGGTCGCCCTGTTCTTCGTCTCGCGCCGAATCGGTGCGGTCGCCGCCGTGGCCGCGCTCGCGATGGCGGCCTCCCGGGTCTGGGTCGGGGTCCACTATCCGCACGACGTCGTGGCGGGCGTGGCCGTCGGCACTCTCCTGGCGCTCGGCGCGATGACGCTGCTGAAGCGCCGGCCGGACTCCCTGACCCGGCGGATCACGGCCACCCGGCTGCGACCCCTGCTGGTGTCATGAACCGCGAGGACGTCGCCGAACTGGCGGGCAGCCTGAGCCTCGGCGCCTGGACCGCGTTCGGCGTGCTGAGCGCGGTCGTGATCGGGCACGAGGGCGCTCCGCTGTTCACGGACGAGGACGCGCTGTCCTGGTCCGTCGCGCACCGCCCGGACATGGCGCTGGCGGTGGCCCGCGGCCTGACCGCGACCGGCACGGGCGTCATCCCGTACGCCCTCGTCGTCCTCGCCGGACTCCTCACCGGCCGCACCGCACGCGGACGTCTGCTCGCCGCGACCCTGGCCACAGCCTGCCTCGCCGCCGGCCAGGGCCTGCGCTACGGCGCGATGGAACTGGTCTCGCGGCCCCGCCCGGCGATGGGCAACTGGGCCGGAAACGCCTCGGGTTGGTCCTTCCCCTCCGGCCACACCACCACGGCGGCGCTCACCGCCGGGCTGGTGATCCTCGCGATATGCGTGCGCGCCCCGCACGGGAGAACCCCGCTGTGCCTGGCCGTCGGCTGCTGGGGCGCGCTGGTCGGACTGACCCGGGTGTATCTGGGCGTGCACTGGTTCACGGATGTCGTCGGCGGCTGGCTGTTCGCCGTCGGCTGGCTCGGAGTGTGCGTGTGCGCGGCGGCTTGGTGGTTGCCGACGCGGCTGATGGCCGACGGGGTGGATCCGGCCGCGCCCAGCACGGGACCACCGCGTGAGCGGACCCGCCCATAGACGTGCTCACCAGTGGCCGTGCTCACCGGTGGACGTGCTCAAGCGGAAACGGCGGCCGACACCGAACCATGGGGCGCCCGCGACACCGTTCCCGGCACCGGACGCCGTGGGCGGTACCGGCCGAGCAGTCCGAGATCCTCGGCGCGGTCGCCGTCAGGGCTGTAGTGGTGATCCGCCCGCTCGTGATCCAACTCGGCGCAGCCGTGCGGCTCTTGGGCCCGCGGCCGGGCCGGGGCCGGGAGGTGTACGTCCGTCTCCGCCGCGTTGTCGCCCGTGCTGTCCGGCGCGTCGGTCTCCAGCTCGAACCAGACCTCCTTGCCCTCCTCGACGAGGCGACTACCCCAGCGGTGGGCGAGCGCGTCGACCAGGAACAGCCCGCGGCCGTTCTCGCTGTCGGGGTCGACGTCGAGGTGGTCGTCGCGCTCGGCGTGCCGGTGCGGCGGTCGGGGAAGGTGGCGCCGCTCGTCCGCCACCTCGCAGCGCAGGGTGCCGACGCCCAGGGTCAGGGTGAGCCGGTAGCGGCCGCCCGCGTGCACGACGGCGTTGGTGGCGAGTTCGCTGACCAGCAGTTCGGCGATGTCCACCAGGTCCTGGAGGCCGTATTCGGCGAGCCGTTTGCGGACGAGTTCCCTGGCCTGGCGGACCGAGGACTTTCCCGGGCCCAGGATCGTGGTGCAGCCATCGCCCACGGTCGGCAGGCCGCGTCGACGGTCGTTCGGCATGGTCGTTTCCCTTCGGCCCCTGGGGCGTTCGGTCCGTGCGGTGGGAGGCGGGGTCCGCCAACAGACCCGGCCTCGTATCCACCATGCGTCCGCCGTGCCTTTCGAGGCACGGGGGGAACTACCCGAATCCACGGGCCGGTTCGTCAACCTGCCGTGACGAGGGCGGTCTCCATCCGGATGGTCCAGCCTTCCCGCGCCTCGTCGCCGGACCGCATGTCCACGAACTCGCAGACCTGGCGGGTGTGCCAGAGCCCGTCCTCCGGCCGCACTTCGGCACCCGGCGGCCGGAAGCCGAGGAACGGGTCGGTGATACGGCCTCGCGGGGTGCGCACCTCGCAGATGATGCGCTGCCGGGTCGACCACAGCCGCAGGTGCGCGCGCTCGCAGCCCTGGGAAGCCGCGTAGCGCGTGGCGCCGGACACGGCCTGCCCGAACCGGGCCGCCTCCTCGGGGGCCATGCCGCGGGCCCGTGCCTGGTCCGCCGCGAACCGGTGACCGGCGGTCAGGTCCCCGTCGAGGCCGACCCCGACCGCGTCCGGCGGCGGCGCGGGCAGCGGGCCGAGGCCCTGGGTCGCGTAGACGGCGGGCTCCGTGAAGAGCGAACTGGGCTGCACGCCTTGCCGGTTGAGCTCCGTCGGGTGGGTGTGCCGGGCCGCGTCGACGACGTCGGGCGGTGCGGTCCGGGTGTCGTACAGGCACATCAGGTCGGGCGGGGCGCCGGTGAAGAGTTCGGTGGCGAGTGCCTCGTAGCGTTTCCACTCGGGGATCTGGCGTGCTGTGCGGCCGTCCCAGACCGGTTCGCCCGTCATGTGGAGCAGGCCCTCGGGGCTCGTGTGCGTGACGTAGTAGTCGAGGGCGGTGGCCATGCTGTTCGCGGGGCTGCCGCGGTACCAGCGGGCGGAGTCGCGGAAGTCGACCTGGCGGGCGTCGGGGCCGAGCGCGTCCCGCAGCAGGTCCAGTTTGCGGGGGGTGGTGATGACCACCGGGTCCGGTTCGTCCTCGGCGACGATGCCGTCCCTGAGGAACGGCACCACCACCGCCAGGAACTCCTCGTCGGACGAGTGGATGCCGGCGTGGTGCTTCACGAGGGGGACAGGCGGGGTGGGTTCTCCGTGTTCCATCGGTCTGCCTTCCTTGTCGGTCGGTTCACGGCAGTACGTCTTCGTTCCGTTCGCGGCCGTACCTCGTCACGGGCGGGTGGCCCGACGTCCCTCGGCCCAGACGGCCACCTGGCTGCGCGAGGTGAAGCCCAACTTGCTGAGGATGCGCTCCACATGGCCCTCCGCCGTCCGCAGCGCGACGACCAGCCGGTCGGCGATCTGCTGGTTGGTCAGCCCCTCCGCGATCAGCTCGGCGACCTCCGCCTCCCGGCGGGTGAGCGGGCTGTCGAGCACCGGCCGGGCCGCGGATTCCCGCTCGCCCAGGGCGTAGGCGACCGCGTGGTCCGAGGTGAGTTCGAGGCCCTCGCGGTAGGCGCTCTTGAACGCGTCGCCCAGCAGCGCGCGGGCGCCTTCCTCGGCCTCGGTGCGCACCGGTCCGTGGGACGGGGTGCGGTCCAGTGCGACGTGGGCGTCCTGCCAGATCCGTTTGGCGGCGCCCAGCAGGACGGCGGCGGGGCGGCCCTCGCCGTCACGGGCGTGGACCGCGGCGAGCAGTTCCAGCGTCATGCCGGTGCCGAACACATCGCCGACCGCCCGCTTGAGCCGTAGGCACTCCCGGGCGTGAATCCTGGCCGCCGTCCGGTCGCCCTTGGCCCACTCGGCGAAGGCGAGGATGCGCAGGAGGTAGGAGTGGACCCACTGTTCGCCGTAGGTCAGGCAGACCTGCCGGAACTCCTCGCACAGGGCCATCGCGCGGTCGTACTCGCCCTGGATGGCGAGGACATGGGCCAGCTCCACGTACTTGAAGCCGACCAGGCTCATCGACTCGCCCTCGCGCGGCGGGAGGGAGAGCGCCTCCTCGTAGACAGCCCGCGCCCGGTCGTAGTCGCCGCTGATCAAGCAGGCGCCGCCGCGGCCGAAGAAGGTATGCGCGACCTCGGCCTCGTCGCCCAGCCGCAGGGCCAGTTCGCGGGCCTCCTCGACGAGGGGTGCGGCCCGGACCGCGTTGCCCTGGCTCAGCAGCATCAGGGCCAGGGCCCACAGGCACCGGGCCCGTGCGACGGACGGCTCGGGGGCGGCGGCGAGCAGTCGCTCCAGCCAGTACCTGCCCTCGACCAGGGCGCCGGTCGCGAACCAGAAGAACCAGAGGTGCCCGGCCAGCTTCAGCCCGGCCCGCAGCTCCCCCGGTGTGTTCAGGCAGAACTCGGACGCCGAGCGGATGAGGTCCGACTCCGCGTGCAGCCGGCGGACCAACTCCGGCTGGTCGGGGCCGAACCAGCGCTGCTCGCACTCCTCGACGAAGTCCAGGCACCAGTCCCGCACCCGGCGCCGGGCCTCCTCCTCCGCCTGGGCGCCGTCCTCGCGGAGCCGGTCGAGGCCGTACTGCCGGATCGACTCCAGCATCCGGTACCGGGCGCGGACGGCGTCGCCGTCCCGGACCAGCAGCGACTTGTCGACCAGACCGGCCACGGCGTCCACCATCTCGTCCCGGTCGAGGCCGGGCCCGGCGCAGACCTCCTCGGCCGCGCCCAGGTCGAAGCTCCCGGCGAAGACGGAGGCCCGCGCCCACACCGTCTGTTCCTCGGGTGTGCACAGGTCGTGGCTCCAGTCGACGGCCGCGCGCAGGGTGCGGTGCCGGGGCAGCGTGTCCTCACGGCCCCCGGTGTCCCCGCTGTCGGCCAGCAACCGGTGGCGGCGGTCGAGGCGGTCGAGCAGCTGCTGCACGCCGAGGGCGCGCATCCGTACCGCCGCCAGTTCGATCGCGAGCGGCAGCCCGTCCAGCCGGCGGCACAGGGCGGCGACCGCGTCCTGGTTGGCCGCGGTGAGGGAGAACCCCGGCAGTACGGTGGCGGCGCGATCGGCGAACAGGGCCAGCGCCGGGTACTCCAGCGCGGGCCTGGGCGGCAACGGCTCGCCCGGCGTCGGAGTCGCCAACGGCTGTACTTCCAGGACGTGTTGGGCGGGCACGTCCAGCGGATGTCTGCTGGTGGCCAGCACCCGCACCGCCGCGGTCTCCGCGAGCAGCGTCTCGACGAGCCGTGCGCACGCGTCCGCCAGGTGTTCGCAGTTGTCGAGGACGAGCAGCAACTCCCGTTCCTGGAGCTGGTCGATGAGAACCCGCACAGGCGAACGCCCCGACACGTCACGGATGTTGAGCGCCTCGATCAGCGCGAGCGGCACCAGCGACGCGTCTCGCACACCCGCCAGTTGCACGATGTGCACCCCGTCGGCGAAGGCCCGTGCCAGCCGGGGCACGGCGTGCAGCGCCAGCCTGGTCTTGCCGACACCGCCCGTCCCGGTCAGACTCACCAGCCGGTGGGCGGCCACCAGCCGCTTGACCTCGGCGGTCTCCTGACGTCGGCCGACGAAGCTCGACGTCCTGACGGGTTGACCGGTGTACTGCCTTGTCACGGATACCTGCACAATCGGTCCCGCCTCCGAAAGTGGACTTCAAGAACTCTAGGGGCGGGAAACGGACGAAGCATCCACAGCCCGGCATTGCCACTTGAAGGCACTTTTCTGACGGAACCTGCGCGAAATCCGTCGCATGACGATCACCGATGGATCAGTCGTGCAACGACAGCCGTGGAGTCCTCCGGCCCGGCGGACGGAAAGACTCCACGGGACGGAAGGACTCCAGCGACCGTACGGCTCAGCCGGCGCTCAGCCGCACGAGAACAGCGGTGTCGGTGCGAGGCAGCGACACCGTCAACCGCCCCTCGGCCGCGTCCCATTCCACGCCCGCGTCCGAGGTCCCCGGATACAGCACGGTCGCGCGCACCGAGGCACCGCGCAGATGCGGGACCGTGAGAGCGCGCCCGGTGTCGTCCGACTTCCGTCTCCACACCATCACGTACGTCGACTCCGCCCCCCGCAGCCCGTGCGCGATCCACCCGTCCTCCCACCCGGGAAGACCCAGCGGCCAGAACGGATGCGCCGTGCCGATCTCCCCCCGGACCTCCTTGTAGACGGAGACCGCCGAGCGGACGAGGTCGAACTGCTCGTCGTCCATGAGGTTGATGAAGCCGGAGAGGTGGATACGGCCGAGGAGCGGACCGGTGAGGGTGAAGGCGATCTCGTCGAAGGTCTGGTCCGGCTGGGGGTACGCCCACACCGCGGCCTGCTCCGGCGTCGCGGCGGTGGCCGCCGCCGCGGTGATGGGCGGGTAGCGCAGCGGGTCCTGCTGGTCGCTGGTGGACTGGAGCTGGGCGACGGCCAGTTGGGCGTAGTCCATGCGCAGGCCACCCGATCCGCAGTTCTCCAGGACGAGTTGAGGATGGCGGTCGAGGAGTCCGGCCATCCAGTCGAGGTGGGCGCGGTGGTGCCCGAGCAGTCCGGCGCCCGCGCTCTCGGTCCCGTTCTCCGTGCCCGGGCCGATGTTGATGTTGTAGTCCAGCTTCAGATAGCCGACGCCCCACTCCCCCACCAGCCGGTCCACGACCTCGTCGAGGTGGGCGCGGGCGGCCGGGTGGCGCAGGTCGAGGTGGTGCCGGCCGTGTTCCGTGACGCGCAGGCCGCCGCGCCGGAAGAACGCCTCGGGCGGCAGGGTCTGGGCCAACGGGCTGCGTACGCCCACGACTTCGGGTTCGAGCCAGAGGCCCGGGGTCATGCCGCGCTTCGTGATGGCGTCGAGGACTTCCTGTATGCCGCCCGGGAAACGGTTGGGCGCGGGCTCCCACGCGCCGACGGAATCCCACCAGCCCTGGGCGTCGTCGTCGTACCAGCCCGCGTCGATGACGAAGACCTCGGCACCCGCCGCCGCCGCCGACTCGATGAGCGGCAGGAGCCGTTCGGTGGTGGGGTCGCCGTTCAGGGTGTTCATGTAGTCGTTGAAGATAACCGGGAGGGTGTGGTGGTCGGGGTGGTCGCGGCGGATGCCCCGGCGGTAGTCCGTGAGGGTGCCGAAGGCGGCGTCCAGGCCGCCGGTCTCGGTGCGGACGAGGACGGCGGGGACGGTGTGGAAGTCCTCGCCGGGGGCGAGGAGTTGGTGCCACTGGTGGTGGGCGTCGTCGGGGCCGAACAGGGCGACGTAGGCCGCGCCTTCGCGTTCGCCGGTCTCGAAGCGCCAGCCCGCGCTGGACTCGATCTGCCACAGCCAGGCGTTGCCCTCCCGGTCGGTGAGGGCGGCGACCGGGAGATGCCGGCCGGTGGACCAACTCCCCTGCGAGTAGCGCTCGAAGCAGCCGCGCCCCTCGCGCCCGTGGGCGAACCGGCTCAACGGCACGACCTCGTCACGGAGTTCGGCCCGGTGCCAACGGCATTCGGCGAGCCAGTCGTTGTCCGCCCAGTGCAACGTCAGCCCGTCGAGGCCGTCTTCGGCGACAGAGGATTCAGCGACGGAGGATTCGGCAACAGCGGAAGTGATCCCGCCGAGGGTCAGGGTCGTCACGCTCTCCAACCGGAGGGGAGCGACGCCCTCGTTGACCAGCCGCACCCGTGAGCGCAGGAAGCTCGCGCCGGGGCTCGCCTCCAGGGTGACCTCGGCGGCCAGTCCGGTCACCGGGTCCGCGAGCCGGATCGTCGTACGCTCCAGGCCGCCGTCCCGCAGTGTCTGCGTGTCATGGCTGCGGTAGGCCAGGCGCTCGCCGATGGCCGTCTCGATGAAGCGCTCCCCCGACCACAGGCGCCCGTGACCGGTCGCGGTGACCTCGACGAGGGGGACCAGGCGGTCCCAGTCCTGGCCTGAACTCCCCAGCCTCACCGACCCGTTGGCGTCCAGGACGGCGTGCAACCCGAGCTCCGGGTGCGACCAGATACGGGACCTCTCGACTGTTTCGACGACACCGGTCAACACAATTTCCCCTTCTGGGACAGTTCGGTCCTGCGGCTCTCGTACAGGCGCTGAACTGGGGCTTCTCACTCGCCGGGCGGGATCTCCCCGCTCCGGTCGGCGTGTTCGAAAGGTAAATCCCCAGTTACGGTCTCTTGACGCCCACGTTGTGACCGCTCACAATCCTCGCATGGATGTGACCGGTCACACAAGCTTCGGCGGCCACGGCGACCCCCCTCAGGGGCCGCAGAAAGCCGCCAGTATCCGCGACGTCGCGGCTGCCGCAGGCGTCTCCTACCAGACCGTTTCGCGGGTCATCAACGGCCACCCGAACGTCAAGGAGGAGACCCGAAAGCGCGTCGACGCCGCCATCCAGACCCTCGGCTTCCGGCGCAACGCCACCGCGTTCGCCCTGGCCAGCGGAGTGACCCGATCGGTCACGGTCATCACGTCGAACACCGTCCTCTACGGCTATGCGGCCACCCTGCAGGGCTTGGAGGAGGCGTCCCGCGCCGCCGGATACGCGCTCGGCGTGCGGGTCGTGACCCCGGAGGACGACCTGGACCGCACGATCGCCGCGGCCGCCGACACCGGTGGCGGCGTGGTGGTCATCGGCTTCGACGCGATCGGTGCCGCGGCCCTGGACCGCGTACCCGCACATGTACCGTGCGCGGCGCTGGTGGAGGCGCCACGGCCGGGCCGGACACCGAGCCGTCCCGCGGTGTGGGCCGACGACCGTGAGGCGGCCCGGGCCGCCACCGAGCACCTGCTCTCACTCGGGCACGAGACCGTCCACTACGTGGCGATCCCCGCCTCGACCGGAACCCGCCGCCTGGCCCCCCGCGCCGAGGGCTGGCGCCAGGCCCTGGAAGCGGCCGGAGTCACCCCTCCCCCGACGTCGGGCAAGGGCTGGGACGCCCAGGCCGGCTACGAGGCGGGGAAGAAGCTCGCCCGGAACAAGGACGTCACCGCGATCCTGTGCGGCAACGACGACCTGGCGCTGGGTGTGCTGCGGGCCCTGCATCACGCGGGCCGGCGGGTACCGGAGGACATCAGCGTCATCGGCTTCGACGACGCCCCGCACTCGGGTTTCGTCACCCCGTCCCTCACCACCGTCCGCATGGACTTCCACGGGCTGGGCCGCGCCGCGTTCGGGCTGCTGCGCGCCCAACTCGACACCGATCAGCAGGAATCGGCGCCGGTACCGGCCGAACCCACCCTCATTCTCCGGGAGAGCTCGGGGCCACGGGACGCCTGAGCCGGAGCGGATGTCCGTCGACGCCGTGTCCGTCACGTGCGCCGCGCACGGCGCATCCGTCACCGTCCGTCCTGCCCACGCTCGCCGTACCCGTCAGCCGCCCTCCCGGCAGTCGTCGCACATCTCAGCAGCACCGCCCTGCCTTCCTTCCGCGTACGAACAAGGATCCGCCATGAGAAGAGCCGTCTCCGTCCTTGCCACCGCCTGTGTCCTCGGGCTGACCGCCACCGCGTGCAGTGACAGCACGGGTGCCACCACGGCCGCCGCGCCCGAGGGTTCGGTCAACCCCACCGCCTCCCTCAAGGGCGTCAAGCTCACCATGTGGGTCGCCCAGAACAGCGTCTCGGAGCCCAAGCAGGCCATCGAGGCGTTCGAGAAGGCCACCGGCGCCAAGATCAGCACCGAGGTCATACCGGACCCGTACGAGTCGAACGTCCCGACCAAGCTCGCCTCGGGCGTCAAGCCGGACCTGATGTTCTGGCAGCCCACGGGCAGCACCCTGCCGTTCGTCCAGCCGGCCAAGAACCTGCTGACCCTGGACAACGAGGACTGGGTCTCCAAGCTCGGCACCACGGAGAAGACCCTCGGCCAGGTCGACGGTCACCGCTACGCGGCCATCGTCACCAGCCCCGCGGTCCTCGGCGTCTACTACAACAAGGACGTCTTCGCGAAGGCCGGCATCACCACCATGCCGACCAGTTACGACGAGTTGCTCGCCGACGCCGCGAAGATCAAGTCGAAGGTCTCGGGCGTCGCCCCGTTCTTCGAGGTCGGCGGCGACAAGTGGCCGTTGCAGTGGCAGGTGCAGGCCCAGATGACGGATCTGCCGCAGTCCTTCTGGGACAACCTCAACAAGAACAAGGACAGTTGGACCAACAAGACCATCGTCGACGCGATCACCAAGTACAAGACGAAGGTCCTCGACGGCGGTCTGGCGCAGAAGAACTACAAGACGGCCACGTTCGTCGACCAGGGCAAGGCGATCATGGACGGCACCGCCGCGATGGCCGTGAACGTCACCGCGCTCCAGTCCGAGATCCAGGCCACCTCCAGCACGGCGGAGATGGACAAGAAGCTCGGCTGGTTCCCCATCGCCAACAGCTCCGCGAAGGCCGAGTACTCACCGGACCAGACGAACGGTGTCGTCGCCTTCAACACCGGTGACACCAAGCGGCAGAACGCGGCCCGGCAGTTCATGTCCTTCTGGCTCGGCCCGGACTACCCGGCCTACATCAAGGCCAACAAGCTGGTGTCGGTGGAGCCTTCGGTGGCCAACCCCGACGGCCTGCCGCAGACCGCGATCGCCCAGGCCAAGGCACTCTCCAGCGCCCAGGGCGTCTTCCAGGTCAAGGCGCTCACCGCCCCCGACCTGCACCTCGCGCTCGCCGACATGATCTACGGCAAGAAGACCCCGCTCCAGGTCGCCCAGGCTGCCGAGGACCAGTTCAAGCAGGTCCTCAAGGCACGCGGCGTCTCCGGCTTCTGACCGGCGCCACTGAGCCCAGCCCCTCCCCCGGGCCGCCCGTCGGCGGCGTGCCCGGGGCCGTACCGGAGGTAAGAAAGTGGTGGACACCGCCACGATGGACGCTCTCGACGCCACGCGTGCGAAGGACCGGGACCGGGAGGACGCCCAGGTCCGGCCGTCCCGGCGCAACCGGCTCCGCGGCAAGGCCAACCAGCCGTGGTGGTTCGCTCTGCCCGCGCTCGCCGTGTTCGGCGTGTTCTTCCTGCTGCCGAACCTGCTGAACTTCGTCTACCCGTTCACCGACTGGTCGGCGTTCCACTCGCAGATCAGTTTCGTGGGACTGTCGAACTTCAGCACCATCCTGCACGACGGGTCGATGGCCCGTGACATCCGCATCACCCTGGAGTACGCGGTCCTCGTGGCCGTCTTCCAGAACGGCTTCGGTCTCGCCCTCGCCCTGCTGCTGGAGCGCGACACCCGCTTCAACCGCTTCTTCCGCGCGGTCTTCTTCCTCCCGGTACTGATCTCCGCGCTCGCCGTCGGCTACATCTTCCGCGCCCTGCTCGCCCAGGACGGCGCGCTCAACAGCGTGCTGTCCTCGCTCGCGGGACACCATGTCGACACCCCCTGGCTCGGCTCGACCACCTGGACGCTGGTCGTGGTGACCCTCATCCACGGCTGGAAGTGGATGGGCCTGGCCATGCTGATCTACCTGGCGGGTCTGAAGAGCATGCCGGGTGATGTGCTGGAGGCGGCCCGGATCGACGGGGCCGGCTGGTGGCGCACCTTCTGGTCGGTCAGGTTCCCGCTGCTCGCGCCCGCCGTCACCTTCAATGTGACGACCGCGCTGATCGGCTCCATGAACACCTTCGACATCGTGCAGGCGACCACCGGAGGCGGTCCCGGCGGCGAGACCGAGGTCTTCAACATCTACATGTTCCGCATCTTCGGCCAGGGCCTGTACGCCCAGGCGTCCGCGATGAGCCTGGTGCTCTTCCTCATCGTCGTCGTCCTCGCCGTGCCCGTCATCGTCGGCCTGCGCCGCAGGGAGAACAACCAGTGACCACCGCTACCGCGTTCGCCCCCGCGCACCGGCGCCCGCTGCGCTGGATCCAGCCGCTCGTCGTCCTGATCGTCGCCGGCGTCACCATCGGCATCCCGCTCTGGCTGGTCGCGGTCACCTCGTTCAAACCGCAGGCCGAGGCGATCAAGCCCAACCTGTCCCTGCCCCACCACGTCCAGGCCGCCGCGAACTACAAGCAGAGCTTCGACGAGGGCAAGATCGTCCAGGGCTTCGTCAACAGCCTCCTGGTCGTCGCCCCGTCCGTCGTCCTCGTCCTGCTCCTCGGAGCGGGCGCCGCCTGGGTGTTCGCCCGCCGCAAGGGACGCCTCGTCAACACCCTGTACGCGCTCAGCATCAGCGGCCTGCTGCTGCCGCCCGCGGTGATCACCATCGTCATGGAACTGCGCCAACTCGGCCTGGCCGGCACCCGACCCGGCATGATCGGCGTCTATGCCGGGATGTACCTGTCCACCTCGATCTTCTTCATGACCGGGTTCATCCGCGCCCTCCCCGAAGAGCTGGAGGAGGCCGCGCGCATGGACGGCGCAGGCCCGATCCGGGTCTTCTTCCGCATCATCCTGCCGCTCCTGCGCCCGGTCATCGCCACCGCGACGATCATGGTGATGCTCTACGCCTGGAGCGACATCTTCTACGCCTTCTTCGTCCTCGGCGGAGGCGACAAGGCCACCCTGCCGCTCAACCTCTACCAGGTCGCCAACGCCCAGCTGTACCTCAACAACTGGCACCTGATCTTCGCCTACGTCGTGATGATGAGCCTCCCCATGGTCCTCGTCTTCGTCATAGCGCAGCGCCGCATCGTCTCCGGCATCACGAGCGGCGCCGTCAAGTAGGCCAAGCAGCCCCGGGGTTCGGCCAGTTGAGCCGCCCCGGTCACCCCCGAAGTACCCGACAGCCTCCCGCAACGCCGCGGGAGGAGGAGGACAGCCATGCCTCGAACACCCCGTAGATCCCCTTCCGTTCGCGCCCTCATGGGCGTGACCGTGGTGACCGCCGCCCTCCTGGGCACGGCGCTGACCGTCCCCACCGCACAGGCGGCCACTCCGACGCTGAGCGTCGACCTCGGCACCACCACCGGCGCGGTCATGCACGGAGCCAACGGCGCCCTGTACGGCCTCAGCGACGACGGAGTTCCGGGCGACAACCTCGTAACTCCCCTGCACATGACGTCCATTGCCCAGAAGGCACCGGACGGCGCCCAGCACCCGAACGGTGACGCGCTGGTCGTGCAGCCGGAGTTCGCCCGCGGTGGCGGCGGCGACAACCTGATCTACATGCAGGACATCTACGCCTCGTGGCCGTACGAGAACCTCGGACTGACGGACTACCTGTCGAAGGTCGACACGATGGTCACCAAGGTCGCGGCCCGCTCCGACGCGAGCACGTTCGTGTGGGTGCCGTTCAACGAGCCGGACGGCAACTGGTACACCGGGCTGGGTAGTTCGACGACCGCCACCTACAACAGCGCACTCGCCAGCTTCGAGAGCGACTGGACGACGGTCTACAACAAGATCCGCTCGATCATCCCTAACGCGCGCATCGCCGGCCCCAACGAGACGCACTACGACGCCCGTCTGATGGGCGACTTCTACCCGTGGGCCAAGGCCAACAACGTCCTGCCGGACATGACCACTTGGCACGAGCTGGACCCGACCTCCCTCTCCAACTTCGAGGGCAACCTCGCCGCCTACCGCACCATCGAGACCAACGCCGGCATCAGCCCCCGCCCGGTCAACATCAACGAGTACGGCGACCGCCGCGACCTCTCGGTGCCGGGCCAGATGGTCCAGTGGATGTCCATGTTCGAGCGGAACAAGGTGTACGCCGACCAGGCGTACTGGGACATCGCGGGGAACCTGGACGGCAACGTCAGCCAGACCAACATCCCCAACGGCGACTGGTGGCTGCTGCGTTGGTACGCGGGCCTGACCGGCCAGACCACCAAGGTGACCCCGCCGCAGTCCAACGTGATCGACACGCTCCAGGGCATCGCGTCCCTCGACACCGGCCGCAAGCAGGCCCAGGTGCTCCTCGGCGGCGGCACCTCCGGCTCGGCGAACACGGTCATCAAGAACATACCGTCGTCGTTCGGCAGCACCGTCAACGTCTCGGTGGAGCGCACCGCTTGGAGCGGTTACGAGGGTGCAGGCCCGGCGCCGACCGTGCTGGCCCGCAGCACGTACACGGTCGCTTCTGACGGCAGCATCACCGTGCCGCTGACCAGTCTCGACCCGATGTCGGCCTACCGCATCGTCGTCAACCCGGCCGGCACCGGCACGCCCACCGCCGCGAGCACCCCGGCGACGGCGTCGTACGAGGCCGAGAACGCGACCATCACCGACGGCACCGTCTACACCCAGGGCAGCGTCACCAACGCCTACGGGTACGCCACTTCGGGCACGAAGGACGTCGGCAGCCTCAACCAGTCGGACAGCAAGGTCGCCTTCACCGTCAACGCGCCGACCACGGGCACGTACAACCTGAACGTCTTCTACGGCAACCAGTCCGGAGGCCCGGCGACCCAGACCCTCACGGTCGACGGCGGCTCCTCCCAGGCGGTCACCTACACACCGACCCTGAACTGGACCTACCGCTCCACGGCGAGCGCCTCGGTCTCCCTGACGGCGGGCACGCACACGATCACGCTGGCCAAGGGCACGAACGAAGTCACCCTCGACAAGATCGACCTCACCGCGGCCTCCACGGCGGACACCTCGTACCCGGCCACGTACGCGGACATCACCGGCTCGCCGACCTACAACTACACCGCGTCCGGTACGACGGGTGCCGGTGCGCTGGCCCTGACCTCGGGTACCTCGGCCGCCTTCGACGTCTACGCGCCGACCGACGGCTACTACACCGTGCACACCGACTACTCCTCCAACGGGTCGGGCACGCTCACCCTGGACGGCGCGACCGCCGTCACGCTGGCCTCCACGAGCGGCACGCTGACCGACAAGAGTTCGCGGCTGTACCTGTCGGCGGGCAACAACCGCATCACGGCGGCCACTTCGGGCTCCACCACGCTGACGCTGCGCGATCTGCGGGTGGCCGCGAGCGCTGACACCACGGGCGTCTCGACCTACGAGGCCGAGAGCGCGACCCTCGCGGGAACCGCCGCCGCCACCTCGGACAGCTGGGCCTCGGGCGGCAAGTACGTCGGCTATGTCGGCAACGGCTCGGCCAACACGCTCACCTTCCAGGTAACGGCGGCCAGTTCCGGGCGGTACGTCATGAACGTCCGCTACGCCAACGACCAGGTCTCCGGCTCCGGGAACTACAACACCAACGTCGTCTCCCGGGCGGCCCAGATCTCCGTCAACGGCGGCACCGCGCAGACCGTCATGTTCCGCAACAACTACAGCTGGTCCAGCTACTGGGACCTGCCCGTCCCGGTGACACTCACCGCCGGCACCAACACCATCAGCTTCGCCAACGCGAGCGCCTACGCACCCAACATCGACCGCATCACGGTCGCGCCGGTCTCCGGCTGACCGTCGACTCCGGTCGGGGCCCGGGTACTTGTGCCGGGCCCCGGCCGGGGGTTCCATCCCAGAGATTTATTCTCCACTCCATTCGACAAGTCGAACAACGACTGAAATATCGAACAGAAGGGCGGCCCGGTGGTGAACGCCGAGAACAGCGAACACACCCATCCCGACACCTACGTCATCGGAGTCGACTTCGGGACGTTGTCCGGGCGGGCCGTGGTGGTTCGTGTCGCTGACGGCGCCGAACTGGCCGCCGCCGAGCACCCGTACACCCACGCCGTCCTCGACCGGGCGCTGCCCGACGGCACCCCGCTGCCGCCCGACTGGGCGCTCCAGGTCCCCGCCGACTACGTCGACGTGCTGCGTATCGCCGTACCCGAGG